>WNGP01005799.1_pt1 | contig 25784 bp, 20 predicted proteins | sample 5407671 | NCBI WGS metagenome assembly WNGP01 (sample SAMN13153381, study PRJNA577476) | soil metagenome | isolation source: 40 cm soil or saprolite under Garry oak tree replicate 2 | place: USA:California | collected 2016-06-15
GTGTCCGGCTCCGAGGACGCCGAGGTGCTGCTCACACCAGTCCAGGCACCCAAGGCGAACGCCTACGCCAAACGCTGGGAACGCTGGTTGGCACGGTCCGTGCCGAGTGTCTGGACTGGCTCCTGATCGTCGGGCGAGGTCACCTGCAGCAGGTGCTCCGGGTCGACGTCAAGCACCACAACCGGCATCGTCCCACCGGGCGCTGGGGCTGGAATCGCCTGACCCGTCCGCCGTTTTGACCGTCGCCGGCAAAGCTCGACACCGTCGGGTCTATCGACGCGACCTACTCGGCGGTCTCCCGCACCAGCACCGGCGAGCTGCATGAACGCATTTACGCACCCCACACCCATTCGCCTCGAGTCGGCCGCGCAGCGCCGTCAACGCTTCGAGGAAGGTCGCTCGTGGCTGCCCCCGATTTACGAGATCGCGGCTTCGTCCCAACCAAAGACCATGCCGAGGCTGCGCTCCGGGTGCTCGACGACGAGCTGATAGGCCGAGGAGGCGTCGTGATACGGGACCCGGTGGGTGATGAGCGGGGCGATAACGATGCGTCTCGCCGCCAGGTCCTCGGCGAGCTCGGCGTCACGCTCGCCGTCCCACCCGCAGGGAAAGGTCACGGTGGGCCGCTTGAGGTGGGTGGGATGGAAGTCGATCGCGATGAGGTCCGGATAGTAGCCCTGCAGGCAGATCCGTCCCTCCCGCCGCACCAGGGCCAGACAGGTCTCGAACATCCGGCTGTTCCCGGTCGTGTCGACCACCACGTCGGCCCCGTCCGGCGCCTCGGCTCGCACCACCTCCTCCAGAGACTGCTCCGAGACGTCCACGGCCAGGTCAGCGGAGTACTTCGCGGAAGCCTCCACTCGGAGGCGGATCTGGTCGGCGGCGATCACCCGCGCACCTTGTTGCCTGGCGGCCTGCGCCGACATCTGGCCGATGAGGCCCTGGCCGATCACCACGACCAGCTCGCCGTCGCGGATCCCAGTGAGGCGGACGCCGTGCCGAGCCACCGCCGCCATGCGGAACAGCGCCGCCTCCGCCAGGTCCACGTCCGGGTGCAGCCGCGTGACCTGACCGCGCGGGGCCACCAGGTACGCGACGTGGGAGGCCAGCCCTGGGCCCGGGTTCCTGGCATCGGCCAGGCGGGTCCCCTGGAGCATCACCCGGTCGCCAGGCTCGAGGTCGGTGACCTGGGAACCTGTCCGCTCGACGATCCCGGCCGCCTGGTACCCGGGATAGCAGGGATAGTTGGCCGCCACGTCCTCGCCCGCCCGGTTGTACCGGCCGGTCAGCAGCCACCGCTCCGTTCCCTGGCTCACCCCGGAGTAGGCGGTCCGCACGCCCACCTCGTCCGGGCCCACATCCGGGATGTCCACCGGCCGGATCTCGACCCGGCCGGGCTCCGCGAACACGATGGCTGCGGCACGTACCGACATGTCGAAGCGACCCCTCTCGTTGGTCCTCGGCTGCACCCAGGCTTCCGCTCAAGCAGCAGTGTGAGAACGTTATCACAAGTGGAGGGCTTCGGGAACGCGGAATTGCGCGGCAGCCGGTTGCGCGGCAGTCGAGTCAGGAGACCGCCAGGCTGGTGAGCCCGTGCATCAGGTCTTCCGTACGTGCGTAGAGCGCGCGGTAGAGCTCGAAGGTGGCGTCGTAGATCCGCGCGGCCCGCGGGTCCGGCTCGGTCACCTCCTGCAGCGTCCGTACGACCTGGGCCGCTTTTTCGACGGAGGCGAAGGTCCCGGCGGCGACGTGACCAAGAAGCGCCGCGCCGTACGCGGCCCCCTCCTGGATCACGGTGCGGCGGATGACCGTCCCGTAGACGTCCGCTTGGAGCCGGAGCCAGAGTGGCGACGAGCTTCCGCCGCCGGTCGCGACCACGGTGGCCGGCCGTACCCCGAGCTCGCGCATGATCTCGAGCGTGTCCCGCAGGCTGAACAGCACTCCCTCCAGGAGCGCCCGGGTCATGTGGGCCCTGGTGTGCCGCGCGGTCAGCCCGAAGAACACGCCCCGGGCCTCGGGGTCGAGGTGCGGGGTGCGCTCCCCGGTAAGGTACGGCAGGAAGATCAGCCCTTCCGCCCCCGGCCCGACCGTCTCGGCCTCGCCGATCAGGGCGTCGTAGTCCAGCCCGGTCACGTCCCGCCACCATCGCAGGGAGCCTCCCGCCGAGAGGGTCACCCCGAGAAGGCAGCACCGCTGTGGAACGGCGTGGCAGAACGCGTGGATGCGGCCCGAGGGGTCGGGGGAGGCTGTCTCGGTGTGGGCGAAGAGCACGCCGCTGGTGCCGATCGAGCTGCTGAGGACGCCGTCGTGGACGATGGCGGTCCCGATGGCCGCCGCGGCGTTGTCGCCGCCTCCCGCTGCCACCGGGATCCCCGGTGGCAGCCCCAGGGCGGAGGCGACCTCGGCCGACACGGCGCCCGTCGCCTCCGGGCTCTCGTACACCGCTGGCAGCCACGCCTCCGGGACTTCCAGGGCGTCCAGGATCGTGTCCGACCAGCGACGCTCCCGCAGGTCCAGGAGGAGCGTGCCGGCGGCGTCCGAGGCGTCGGTCGCCAGCTCGCCGGTGAGCCGCAAGCGCACGTAGTCCTTGGGCAGCAGCACGTGGGCGACGCGGGCGTAGCGCTCCGGCTCTTCTTCCCGAAGCCACAGTACCTTGGGGGCCTGGAACCCGGTGAGCGCGGGGTTGCCGGTGATCCGCGCCAGACGCTCGGCACCGACCCGCTCCGAGATCTCCGAGCACTGCTTCCCGGTCCGCTGGTCGTTCCAGAGCAGCGCCGGTCGGATCACCTCTCCGGCGCGGTCCAGGAAGACGGATCCGTGCATCTGGCCGGTGAGGCCGAGCCCGACGGTCCTGGAGCCCACCTCGCCGGCGAGGCGACCGAGGACGACCTCCACACCCCTCCACCAGTCCCGAGGGTCCTGCTCCGTCCACAGCGGTCGCGGGGTTCGAAGCTCGTAGGCGCTCGTCGCGCTGGCGACGACCTCCCCTGCCTCGTCCACCGCCACGCCGCGGGCCCCCGTCGTGCCGACGTCGACCCCGACCGCAATCGTCATGAGGAGGTCCTCCTCTGCCGTGCGAGCGAGGCGACCGACCCGCGGACGACCAGCTCGGCGTTGAACAGGACAGTCGTGGGCTCGCCAGGACCGCTGCGGAGCCGCCGGAGCAGCAGCTCGGCGGCGCTCCGCGCCATGTCGGCGACCGGCTGGCGGACGGCGGTGAGGGGCGGCTTCAACATGCTCATCCACGGCGTGTCGTCGAAGGCCACCAGCGACATGTCCCTCGGCACCGTCATGCCCATCTCGTCCAGCGTCATGAGGGCGGCCTCCGCGAGAATGTTGTTGGCGGCGAAGATCGCCGTAGGAGGTCGTTCGACCGTGAGCAGGTCGTAGGCTTCCTTGATGGCGTGATCGCGCCGGAAGGACCCGGCGCGGATGAGCTCCGGCCGGACCGGGATCCCGTGCTCCTTCATGGCTCGCCGATATCCGGCGAGCCGGAGCTTGGCGGTGGTCACGTCGAGCGGGCCGGTCAGGATCCCGATCCGGGTGTGCCCAGCCGCGATCAGGTGGGAGACGGCGCTGGCCGAATCCCGCTCGTTGTCGACGAGGATCGCGTCCGCGTTCAGCCGGTCGACCTTGCGGTCGATCTGCACGATGACGATGTCCTGTTCCCTGAGTCGTTCCAGCCAGCGCCGGTTCCGTGGGGTCGGCGTGATGATGAGGCCGTCGACGCGGATCTCCTCGAGCAGCTTGAGGTACTCTCGCTCCTCGCTGGGATCGTCGCTCGAGTTGCACAGAACGACCTGGTATCCGCCCTCCTTGGCGACGGACTCCACGTTCCTGGCGATCGCCGAGTAGAAGGAGTTCTCCACATCCGCGATGAGCAGTCCGAGCATCTTCGTTCGGCGGAGCCTGAGGCTGCGTGCGATGCGGTTCGGGACGTACCCGAGCTCCTCGGCAGCCGCGAGCACCCGCTGGCGGGTCAGCTTCCCAGCATAGCCCTGGCCGGACAGGACCCGGCCCGCCGTCGCGACCGACACTCCGGCCTGTTTCGCCACATCCGCGATCGTGGGCACCGCTACTCCGTGTCGTAGGCGAGGCCGACCGACTCGCGCCACCGGTCGAGCGTCCGCATGTTTCCGAGCGTGTCCTCCCAGGTGACCTGTGGTGCCTGCCGGTCGCGCAGGAACGCGGCGACCGTGTCGGCCTCGAGGGCGTACAGGTCCTGCGAGGCGTCGACCACCAGCTCCCGGCGCTGGTGCCCTCGCTCCTCGACGACCAGGACAGGTCGACTGAGGCGCCCGGGCAACCAGGGCGAGGGAAGGGTGATGGTGCCGTCGGAACCGAATACGTGTACCACACCCCCGAGGTTCACCTGGACCGCACAGGCCAGCCTGGCGACGACCCCCCCGGAGAAGCTGAGGGAGGCGGCGGCGTAGTGGTCTACGCGGGTCCTCTCCCCGAGATGCGCCGAGCCCTTGACGTCGATCGGCTCCGCCAGGTCGCTCCCCCCCGCGACCCCCGCGATCAGGTGCACCATCGACGTCGTGTAGCAGCCGACATCCAGGATGCTTCCCCCACCGAGGTGGTGGGTCAAGAGATAGTTGCCCGGGTTGGTCCCCGCGTTGTACCCGAAGACGGCGTCGACCATGCGGACCTCGCCGACGGCTCCTTCGCGCAGCAGCTCCACCAACTTCGCGGTTTGGGGATGGCAGCGGTAGGCGAAGGCCTCCATGAGGAAGACGTCGCCGGCGCGGGCGGCGTCGATCACGGCGACCGCGTCACGATGATTCAGGGTCAGGGGCTTCTCGCACAGCACGTGCTTGCCGGCGCGGGCGGCACGAACGGCCCACGTGGCGTGACTGGTGTGCGGTGTGGCCACGTACACCACGTCGACCTCGGGATCGTCAACGACACCCGCATAGCTCTCGTAGCTCCGGGGGACGCTGAATTCGAGGCCGAAACGCTGGGCGGCCTCGAGCTGGCGGCTGCCCACCGCGACGGCCTCGCCGGTCCGTGATTGCCCGATCGACCTGGCGAAGATCCTGGCGATCTTGCCGGTCCCGAGGATTCCCCACCGGATGCGGTTCACCCAGACGCCCCGCTCATTCTCTGGAGATCACACGGATCGTCGCAGCGTCCTCGCCTGGCATGGCGCAGGACGAAGTATGGCTGATTCGAAAGGTCGGCGCCCAGGCCCGGGTACTGCCAGACGTTATCCCGCAGGTCCCGCAGCTCGAAGAAATACTGCACGGGATATGGAGAATCCGAGTAATTTCCCGGAATAGTGGCCACTTGATATTCGCCTCGGCGCTCCATGTCGACGACCACGTGTCGTTCCGCCTGGTCGAGGTGCCGGTAGCGCAGGCGAGCGGTCACCGTGGTCCTCTGGGAGGGCATATCGAGCCCCAGCGCGATGGTGATGCCGTCCCCGCGGCGGAACGACGCGGGCGGTGTGTGCGAGACCCGCACCGCTGGAGGTTCCCGCGGGTACCTTTCCTTGATCAAGCTCAGGGAGGTGTCATCTTCTCCGGCGGCCGCTGGGTCGAGAGCGGACAGCGCGGCCTCCATGGCGGCGATGTCCGCATCGATCTCGACAAGCCGGTCTGACCAGTGCCCGCGCAGGTGGGGCTCCTCCCCGAAGGTGAGATCGTCGAGGTAGACACCGCTCGCGTGTCCAGCCCCTTCGGCCCACGCGGCAGGCGCGGCCCGGCATAGCGGACCGCCGCCCGGAGCTTCTCGGCGAAGAACCGGCCAAGGCAGGCCTGAATGGCAACGTCGACGGCCCAGCGACGGCCCTTCGGGTCGGCGCCATCGGCGATCCCAGCACACATCCGGGCCAGATGCCGCTCTGCCGCCCGCGCAAAGCCGTCCAGCCACCCGGCGACGTCCAGCGGAGAGTACCTGCCGCTCCGCCGTCCCTCGAGGGCCTCGCCGACGAACTCGTCCGCGCTCGAGAACAGCTCCGGATCGAGGGCGCTCACGGTGCCGAACCGCCAGGGGTACGGCATGTCCCAGTAGTAGGCAGGGCGGGCCTGGTCGCCGCGCCAGACGATCGCCAGGTTGCTGGAGATCTCGGGCCAGTAGTAGTTGTTGGACGCCGAGGGGTGATGTGCCGTCGTCACCAGCGGGAGGATCCGGCTCGCGTTGGCCAGTGCCGCCTCGGCATCGCCGGCGGCCTGGCCGAACTCCGTGCGCAGGTATCGCCGCCACGTCTCCGGCGACGCGTCAGGGCCGTAGGTCAGCCTTCCGAGCAGGCGGTAGGCGTACCGGTATTTCTCCCAGTCGCCGCCGGCAGGGTGCAGGGACAGGTCCGCGTAGCCGTCGCGCGGCCCTGACGCCCCCCAACCCTCGCGACCCTTGAAGGACAACGGCTCGCACCACTCCACGCCGCGGCTGCCGGCGATGCTCGAATGGCGCCCGTAGCCGGCGGCCATAACGGGATCTCCCCACAGGAGCAGGCGCTGGGTACCCGGCCAGACGCGATAGAAGACGCCGTACTGCCGGTCCTCCCTGAGGAAGTCCGCGTACCCGTAGCGGGTGAAGGGGCGGCTCCCCTCGCTGACGGCCATGAAGCCCGCGTGCCCGTTCGCCGAGGCCGTCACCTCGGGCTCCCGCGGCCGCTCCAGCTCTCGGATGCCGGCCTGGTGATATGGAAGTCCCATGTGCTCGGCCCAGTACTTGGCCGAGACGTTCACGGGCAAGCCGGTGGCCAGCGCAAGGTCCAGCGTCTCCCGGTCGACGCCCTTGGCATGCAGATCGATTTCCACCGAGCGACCCGACCGGACGATCCCGTCGAAGACCGTTCTCCAGAATGACCAGCTCCGCTCCGGGATGCCGCTCTCCCCGTGCGTGCGGAACGTGATCCCCTGGATCGCCCGACATTCCGCGAGCAATGCGCGAAGCGCATCGCGGCAGTAGGCCGCGTGGTTGTCGGGCGTCAAGCCTTCAACGGTGTAGTTGGCATTCGAGCCTTCGACCCACTCGTAGCCGTGGGTCCAGAGCCCGAGTTGGAAATGCAGACCCCGCGCCACCGCCTCCTCGGAGATGAACCGTAGCATCTCCAGGTTTCGTTCGCGCTCTACATCTGGAAGCTGCGGCACGCGCACATCGTACCCAGCCACGGAAACGAGGAACGGGTAGGCGAAGTGCAGGTAGACGTCGGAGACGCGGTGGGGGAAATTGTAGCCGAGGCCCAACGTGAGGCTGAAGCGATTGAAGCGGTGATCAATCAGCTCTGAGAGGTACCGCCGCCAGAACTGCTTGTCGTAGAACCAGGGCTTGTCGCTGATCTCACTGGTGAACAGTCGGGCGACGCTGCGGACGACATTTGCGGGCTGCTCGACAAGGGGCGCGCGGACGGACACGGCGGCCAGCGGATCCTCGGCATGGACGATACGGTCCGCCAATTCCAGCACGGCGTATGCGAGGCCTCGCGCGTCCGTGCCGCAAGCAAGCAGCACCGAACGATCCCCCAGCCTTCCCGGCACCAGACCAAGCGCTTCCGGTGTCTGGGGAATCCGGACGCCGGCTAACTTCAGCACCTCCGTCGCGGCCGCGGACTGGTGGCCGGCGACCAGAACGCATGGTTCGTCGATGACGGTGCTCGATTCGCCGACGGCGTCGAGCCGCTCGAGCCCCCGAGCGGAGACGCCCCGCCTGACGAGGGCTTCCCGTAACCGCTCGACCGCCCGACCTACCGCTCGCTCGTGCGCCACCGGGTCGGCAGGATCGCGCACGATCAACAGCGTCTTCGCCCGCATGGTTCAGTGCCTCGTATCACTCGGACCGGGTGCGACCGAGACCGGGATCGGATGGGTCTTCCATGCGCCTTCGGATCGCGTCGATGGCTTCTCGGAAGGGGCGCTCCAGGTACGCGCGGTGATCGTCCTCCCCGTGGTGGTACGTCACCCGCGCCGGGTCGCGGTGGGCCGCCCGGGCGTCGATGTACCCCAGCGATCCCTTCAACAGGGTGACGAGGTAGCGTCCGACCGCCGGGTCGAACTTCCACCAGTCGTCTCCACACGCGACGTAGACCGGCGAGGTGTGCGCGAAGATGCCACGCTGCCACACGTCATGGTGTCGGCGCGCGTCGAAGTAGCCGGGGCCTCCGCAGCGGGCGGCGAGCCAGGAATGGTCGCGAACCCGCACCGCCGCTTCGAGCTCGAGGGTTCGCGCGCCCTTCGGATCGTCGACCGAGGCGACGACCTCACCGTCTTGGACGATCTGCAGTGAGTGGACCGGGAAGATGCTCTGGGTCCGCGCTTGCACGTGAACCGTTCCCGGTCCGTCGATGCGGACCGTGTCCCCGATCCCGGCGCCCTCGACCCGCAGCTCGATGATCGGACCGGAGCTCAGGAAAGTCCGGCCGGCGCGGACCGCCCGGCGCCACCCATCATAGGTGAACTCCTCGTCGCCAAGCCTCGCGTAGGTGCGGTGGAGACCGACGGGGACGTCCGCGCTCATCTTGTCGGTCCCGCCCACCAGAGGTAGCCGGTAGCCAGAGTTGAGGTACCGGTAGTACTCGGTGTGCGGATCCGGGAGCTGAACGATCATCTCCAGACCGTCCGCGCGGCCGGTGGCGACCAGCGCCGCCAGCTCCCCGTTCGGCCTCGGAATGTGCGGGACGATCACCGTCCCCCCCTGCGCATGACATTCGTCCGCCCAGTGGCTGAGGGTCGTCTCCAGCGCCGCGCCCGGCTCAGCCTCAGGCGGCCCCCCGCTGCAGAACGGCAGCACCGGGGTCCGCAGTGCCCACAGGATCAGGTGGCCGAGCATCGGCTGCCGGTTCTCCTGGCCCACGAAGGTGACGTACGGGCCGGTGCCCGACTCGTGGGGCCGCCCCGTGAAGTCCTCGACGTTGGTGAACAGCCTTCCCCACTGGCTCTGCAGGAGGTTGACGACGTTCAGGTCCTCGCCCTGCTGCTCGGTGAGCGCCCCCTGCGCGGACAAGAAGTGGACGTGCGAGTCCCCGGAGTACCAGCCGCGCTCGCGCATCGAGATCCAGCGGTCGAGCCTGAGGGTGAGGTCACGCTGCCCCGGAGCGATGTGGACGACCTGGCGCAGCGGCTCGTACTCGAACCCGCGCGCGACGTCGACGATCACGTCGCCCCAGGGAAGCCAGCCCTGACAGGTGCCGTCGATGTATGCGTAGGTGATCCTGCCGAGGCGAAGGTCGCCACCGACGTCGATGTGCCAGGTCCCGAGATCGGAGTTCACGTGATCGTGGTGGCCGTGTGGCTGGTAGGGGACGCCCGAGGGCGACCGGAAGTGCACGCGGCAGGGCACCGGCCGGCCGGCGTCCCCGTCGACGACGGTCACGTGCACCCAGCTCCGGCCCTCCTCGAGCAGCTCGACGCGCAGGCCCTTGCGCTCGACCGCCCCGATTTGCTCCACCTCGCCCCAGGGGACAGTGGCGACCTCCTCCTCGCCCACGCAGACGGCCAGGGTCGCCGACGGGGAGCCAGACACGAGCGCGTAGCAGCTCGGCACGTCCGCGGGGTTCGGTTCGCCCCACCCTCGGAGAGGATCTTCGAGCAGAGCCTCAACGGATCCCCCTGCCAGTGGGTAGGCGTACGACGCGAAGCCGCGGTCCACCTTCACGGCGAGTCCGGCCGCGGGGTCGTTCGGTGCGGGCCTCGGCAGCTCGATGCCCACAGGCAGCGCCGGCGACCGGGAGAGCGGGTGCTCCTCGACGTGCCCGAGCGTGACCCCGGCCACGAGCACCCGACCGGCCAGCGGGACGATCTCCAGCCACTCCACCGGCTCGGCGGGCTCGGGGTTGATCCAGGCCCACAGGTAGAACGCCTGTGGGAGCCCAGTTCGGACCTCCGTCAGTCGGACGCCGGCCCATTCCCAAGAACCGCGCGTGCGGTCGAACGGCTCCGCCGCGACGTCCGACACCGCCAGGAACGGCGAATCCTGGGACCAGCCCTCGGAGCCGATCGTGTGGATCTCGAACCGCTCACGGATCTCCGATTCGAGCCTGCGCCCGCCGCGCAACGTGAAGACATAGCGGGCGACGGGTGTCCCCGCTCCAGAGCCGTCCGCCCTGACGCGTTCGAGCTGCCGGTGCGCCACCACGATGCTGTATGCGGTCCTGCCGATCGGGACGGTCACCCCGTCCCCACCCGCCCGCACCACGATGAACGAGGGGCTGTCTGGCGCGTCGGGATCGCCGATCACGAAAGGAAGCCCCCGCATCGTCAGGCGTCCGACCGGCGCGGGCCGGTCCGCCGGAAGGACGTCTTGTCCGGCGTTGCACCAGTTGGACAAGAGAACCGGTCCGTAATCCAGTGCCGCTACGAGACCGTCGTCAGCCATCCTCACACCGTCCTCGCCTCAGCCCTGCAGGAGCACGACGCTGTACAGCGGCACGTCTTCGAGGTCCAGCCGATGCATCTCTCTGACCTCCCGGCTGAAAGACAGCGTGGCTCGCAGCGTTCCGGTCGGGCTGAACGCCTTCGCCATGCGGAACGGCTTGCCGAGCCGCAGATCGAACTGGAGACGGGGCAGCACGGGCACCTCGTCGCGTGCCTCGTCGTAGTCGTAGCGGATCAGATGGACGGCGGCGCCGAGCTTCACTCGCTGCACGTTGATGGCGAGATCGGGGGCGCCCGCCAGCCGAATCTGGGGACCGCCGGCCAGGTCGGACGCCTGGAGGTCGGTCGCCCGCAGCATGCGCGGGTGCCCGAGGAGCCCTCGGCGGACGTCGTCCGGAAGGTTCAGCCCAAGGTCGCCAAGCGCGAGCACCCGCCCGCCGCGGTCCATGAACGCCTTCACCACGGCCGCCTGCGCGTCGGTGAGGTAGCTGCAATGGGGCAGGACCAGCGTCCGGTAGCGGTCCAGCGCCCCCGGGGCGATCGAGTCGGCGCGGAGCACGCCCTCGGGGAACATGACGACGTCGAATGGCTGCTTGGTCTCCACCAGCCGGTCGCACGCGCGCCAGAAGGGGAACTTCTCCCCTGAGCCGTGCAGCTCGAGGTACTGGTAGTTGCTCTCGACGCTGAACGCGACCGCCGTCTCGGAGTAGGTGTGCGGGCTGTACAGCTCCTCGTGCCCGGCGATGAAGTTCTGGGTCTCCACAACCACCTCGTGCGGCGCCCAGAACGAATCCTCGATCACGCTCCCCATCCAGGCGCCGTACGGGACGCTCATGTTGATGCCGAGTGCGGCCGCCTCGTACTGCATCATCCGGAAGAGGTCGTAACCCTTGCCGGCCTTCAGCTTCGGGAGGAGCTCTGGCGGCACACCGCCGTAGGGGTTCTCAACCACGATCACCGGCTTGGAGCCGGCGAACCCCGCCGCGTAGCGGCACCACGACGGCTGACGGTAGCTGGTGCTGTCCATCTCGGTGATCAGCACGTCGACCTTCGGCTCAAACGGGTAGTAGTGAGCGGTCAGGTAATAGAAATTCCCAGAGACCAGGACCTCGCGCCCCTTGGACGCGCCGTACTCTTTGATGTAGTCCGAAAGCTCGGCGAAGTACTTCACGATGGTCTGCCGCTGGAACCGGATGTAGGTCCAGTACAGCGGCGTGGACTCGCGGTTCGCCTTGAAGTCGTAGCCTCGCTCCAACAGCCACGAGCCGTAGTGGAAGCCGTCCAGGTCCACGCCCTTCAGCTCGTCCGGCAGCCGGTCCTCCGGGAGGTCCTGGAGGTACGCGCGGAAAAGCTTCATGCAGTCCTTGCAGAAGCAGCCACCGTAGCCGGTCGCGAAGATCGGCAGGTCGGCCTCGTCCAACTGCACGCCTGCCACACCCGCGTCGATCTGGATCCGGATGATCGCCTTCAGGTACTCGCGCCAGACCGGGTTGTTGCGATCCATCAGGTAGGCGTAGTGCTCGTTGCCGGGCACCTCGACCCAGGTCGAGTGGCAGGCGTTGCCGTAGATGTCACGTGAGGTGCATTCCTCGAGGATGTCCGTGACCTTCTCGCCGTCGCTGTTCACCAGGCCGTCCGGGAAATAGTGCTCGAGCGGCTTCCACAGCTTGGGGTAGGTGTTCTGCGTGAACTCCCGCAGGCCGAGCCAGCCGCGCTTGCCGGCGCCACGGAGCTCGTTCATCGCGAGAACCTTGCTCTCGTCCTCGTTCAGCTCGACGGGGAACTCCCAGCCTTGCACCTCGAAGACGATGCCGAAGACCTTGATGCCTCGCTCCTGGCAGTGGCGGATGAATTCCGCGTCGTTCAGGAACCCGTAGAACCGGAACCTGGGGTCGACCTCGCCCCAGGCCTCTTCCTCGAGGTACGGCAGGGAGATGGAGCCACCTCCGAGAGCGGACCAGACCAGCGACGTGGCGCGATAGGTCTCCAGGTCCTCGATCATCTTGAGCCGCCGGGGCGGCAGGCTCGGGTGGTAGCAGTGCTGCCGCGGGAACCAGGCGTCGAAGTAGACCCCCCGCTCCATGCATCACGTCCTTTCCTCGTCCCAACCGAACGCCGTGCCGAGCGACGGCTCCCCAGAGTGTGAGAACGATATCACATCTAGCACCACGTCGGTAGCCACGATCCATCCATCCACCTGGTCGCGCCGTCTGGCGCCGCAGATGGCCCCCGTGACGCCCTCTGCCGTGAGGGTCCAGGCGACCGCAAGGGCGCCCACGCCGATCCCGAGTCGATCGGCAACCGACCGGAGCCGGTCGACGACGTCGAGGATCTGGTCCGCTCGGGCGTCTCGGCGGTCGTTCGCCGCAAGTTGCTCGAGGCGCGTCCGATCGTATGCGCCACTGAGGAGCCCTGAAGCCATTGGCGAGTACGCGATCACGCCCGTCCCGTGAGCCCGGCACCACGGAATCACATCCTGCCGCGCTCGACGACGCAGCAGGCTCAGCTCCGGCTGAAGACAGTCTACGTGTCTGATGGACTCACATCGCTCCAGCAGCCCCACATCGAAGTTCGAGACACCCGCCCAGCGGACCTTCCCCTCCTCGACCAGCTGCGCCATCGTCCCCCACGACTCCTCCACGGGCGTGGACGGATCGGCGTGATGGAACTGGTACAGGTCGATGCGCTCGACACCGAGCCGCTTCAGGCTGCCCTCGCATTCGCGCCGGATTGAGGCCGGGGTCAGGTCAGTACGGATCCGGTCGGGAGGGTCCCAAGGATGCCCGCACTTGGTGAAGACGAAGACGTCCTCTCCGATCCGCCAAGGCCGAAGGGCGCGAGCAACCATCTCCTCCGAGTGACCGAGGCCGTAGGACGCCGCCGTGTCGACCCAGGTCACCCCCGACTCCACCGCATGTCGGATCGCGGCGATCGCTTCGTCGTCGTTGCTTCGCGGGCCCGACCCCCACGGTCCCGGGCCGCTTGCCTGCCACCCGCCGATCCCCAGTCGGCTGATGTCTGGACCCGAGCTTCCCAGCGGTGCCGTCTTCACTCCTCAACCCCCTGATCGCGGATCCGCACGGCGCGCGATCTTGAGCGCCTCGAAGAGGCGGAGCTCTGACACCCGTATAGTCAGCTGCCCGCCGCTCCAGCTCCATCGGCACTCGCGATCGCTCGCCAGGCTGATCACCGCACTCGGCTCACCGTCGTAGGGAACCGTGACCTCCAGATCCCGCATCGGAACGGGTGCGAAGTAGCTCACCCCGAAGTGCCCGGAGCCATTGACGAGGTGGAGGAGCTGGTAACTCCGGTTGGCGCGCTCGAACAGCGTCACCTCGACCATCGGAGAGAGGTAGCCCCTGAGCGGCGCGAGCCCCGCGTGATGCTCCAGGACGTCGGCGGCGAAGTCGGACGTGTTGGGGTGGCCGTGTCGGTAGAAGAGAGCGCCGCACAGCCACGGTACGTACACCGCTCGGCCCTTGCCGTGGGTGTGGACCGTGAACCCGGGCTCCTTGGTGACCGTCTCGTAGTAGCAACGCTCGGGCGGCCCGAACGGGCTCGGCGGGACCAGCCGCATCCGGCGTCGCGTCTCGGTGCGATAGTCGGCTTCGACGTAGGGGCCGTCCAGGTAGACGAGGTCCGTCCGCCCGAGCCGGCCGAACCCATCGCGTTCGTCGATCTCGAGGTACGAGCCCCGCATGTCGGCGCGGACGGTCCGAACGCGCTCGATCCCGAGACACTCCAGCGCCAGCGCGTCACGGGACTCGTATTCGCCGTCACGGAACCCCACGCGTCCTGTGGCCACCATGGTCCCGCCGCGCTGAACGAACCGGTCGAGCCGCCGCGCGACCTCAGCGCCGAGGGGCTGGTGATCGGGGAGCACGGCGGCTCGGTAGCGCTCCAGAACTACATCGGTCGCCGCCTCGAGCAGGACCGTGTCGAACAGGAAGTGGTGCTCGGTGAGGATCCGGAACCACCCGCGGAACTCATCGGTGTTGGCCCGCGGTCCGGTCAGGAGGGCGATCGCAGCGCACGACCGCAGGTCTCGGTAATCCGCCTGGTGGGCCGCGTGGTAGTGGAAGATCTCCCGCACGCCGGCGAAGCCCGAGCGGTCGGCGTGGTCGTCGAGACGGCCGATGACGTAGTAGTCGAGCGCACCACCGTTGGCGAGCCCCTGTGCCAGGCGGAGCTGCTGCTGGTGGGGCGAGACCGCCACGTGACGGACCGGGAAGTCGATGAAGTCGACCGAGCTGTTGCTGGAAACCATGCGGGGGAACGAGCTCACCACCCACTTGGTGTTGTCCGAGCCGCTGTACTGCCATGCGGGCAGCGGCCGGTCGAGGGCGGTGTTGGACTCCTGGCGCACGAAGCCACGGGCCAGCCCGAACGATCGGTCGACGGCGAGGTCCGGCCGCAGCCGCCGGATCAGGGCGTCGATACGCTCCTTGTAAGCGCGGACCGTGCGCTCCTTGAAGAGCAGGTACTTGCGGTACACGAGGTTGTCCATCTCCTCCGCCACCGGGAGGGACAGACCGAACATCTCAGAGAACTTCTCACCGCAGCTCGCGCAGTGGCAGATACCGTGGTAGGTGCCGCTATAGTCCCGCGTCTGGTAGCCGGCCATGTTGAAGAAGATGCCGTCGACGTCGAGCGTGGTGATCGTCTCCTCGACGATCCTGAGCGCGCACTCCTGCTGGTAGGCGCCGTTGATGCACACGTGGACGTCACCGTCGTCGTCGACGATGACACCGTCGGGGCGCACGTAGGCCCATTCGGGGTGGCGCTCGTAGAGGGGTCGGCGCACCTTGGAGAAGTCAGCGCGGGCGATCACCTTGATTCCCGCTGCATGACAGGCGTCGATGATCATCGCGAGGCTGTCACCCTGGAGGAACTGGCTCGGTGTGTGGAAGTCGAGCGTGGTCGGGTAGCTCGCGATGATGCCCGAGGTATTGATCATCGCCACGGTGGCCTTGAACCACTCGAGCGACTCGACGTAGCGGTCGGCGTCGACGTCGCGCATGTCGATCTGTCTGAGGTTGGTCTGGATGAGCCGCCACGGCCAACCCTCCCACCATCCCGCGTCGGACTCGTGCTCGCGCGCGTTCATCCGATGGCGCTGCCTGTCCGTGGTGCTGTTCTTCGCAGGAAACGTGCGCCGACGTGCTCGGCGGCTTCGTGGAGCCGAGCGAAGTTCACGCCATATTCCGCCTCGCTCGCGAGGTGCTCGCAGTAGCAGGGCATGTCAGCGGGCAACTTCGCGAGCCGGCTCAGATAGGCGTCGTAGTCGATGACGCCGTCTCCGATCAGGACCTCGTCCCACTTGAGCATCAGATGCTCGAAGTCCCACCGAAGGTCCTTCAGATGAACGCTCACGACCCCATGTTCATCAGATCGAGGTGAAACCGGAGATTCGGGTGGTCGACCATCGCAAAGAAGTCGTGGATGTCCCCCGGCTCGTAGAAGAAGGTGTTGCACCAAGGCTCGAGCGCGTAGCTCGTACGGCCGAGCTCCAGCCCGTCGAGGATCCGCAGGACGATCTCGCGAAACTCCCGCCTGCACTGTTCAGTGAGCATGAACGGATCGGGGGCGAGTGGAGAATCGGACGGGTGTCGCGAGCCCACGAGGCTGACGACGCAGCGGCACCCCATCGCCGAGCTCTCCGTCCAGCAGCAGGTGCTCGAGCCTCCGCATCGCGGGATGATGCCGGTACATGAAGCCCTCCATCACGAAGGCGCCCGACTCACGAGCCGCCGACCAGATCTCATGGGCCTGCGTGCTCGTCGTAGCAAGCGCCTTCTCGCAGAGGATGTTGCGCACCCCGGCCCGCAGGCACCGGAGCACCTGCTCGTAATGCTGGGCGGGCCAGGTCGCGAGGAGCACGGCGTCGAGGTCGTGCTCGCGGAGCATCGCCTCGTAGTCTTCATACGCCCGCTCGCACCCGTACCGCCCCGCCCACGCCTCGGCCACGTCGCGGCGGACATCGCAACAAGCGACGATCGCGGCGTTCGAAGCGCTCTCAGCGGCCCGCGCATGCAGATGGGAGATCCCCCCACAGCCCACCAGACCGATCCGGACAGGATCCGCGCCGTCCGCCGCAGCTAGCCCCACGACCCTACCTCTCTCGCATGAGAACGTTACCATACCGGATCCACCGCGCATGGCGGCCTCGCCGCCCGAGTCCTCAACCGCCGAACGTAAGCTCTCGCCGATGGGCGATCTTCGCCGGATCAAGGTCGATGCCGAGGCCCGGGTCGGTCGGCAACGGCAACACTCCATCAACGGGACGGTAAACCGTCTTCTGGAAGTGCTGGGTCCGCTCTTGAACTCGAATGAGGTATTCGACCATCGGCACGGTCTGGGGTGACTGGGAGGCGGCAATGTGCAATGCGGCCGGTATGGTGTGGCCGTGTGCCACGACCGGGACGTCGTAGGCAGAGCACAGCGAGCAGATATGCCGTTGCTCGGAGATCCCGCCGCTCCAGTCCGGGTCCACTTGGACGATGCCAATCGCGCCGCTGTCGAGGAGCTCCTTGACCTGCCAGCGCGTGTGTACATGCTCGCCGGTGGCAAGGCGCACGCGTGAGGAGGCAGCAAGCCGTCGGAGCGCCGCGACCCGCTCAGGCGGTAGGGGCTCCTCGAGCCAGAACGGCTCAACCGCTTCGAGGCCGCGGACCATGTCGGCGGCATACGCCGAGTCCCACCCCATGAACGCGTCGAACATGAGGCGATAGCCAGGCCCGACCGCTTCGCGGACCGCCCGGGCCATGGCCAGGTTCCGCTGCATGCCCTCCGATCCGGCGGCGGGCCCATACTTGAAGAACCACTTCTGCGCCGTGAAGCCGCGTCGCTGGTACTCCCGCGCAGCAGCCGCCGCACGTTCTGGCTCGACTGAGAACCCGAGCATGCTCGCGTATGCCGGTACGTTGTCCCGGGTGGGGCCGCCGAGCAGCCGGTACACCGGATCGCCGCGCGCCTTGCCACGCAGGTCCCACAACGCGTTGTCCACGGCGCTGATCGCGGTGACGAACAGACCCGCGCGGCCGTGGCGCTGCAGACGGAGCATCTCGTCGTGAACCCGTTCGGTGGCAAGTGGGTCGGCGCCGACCAGCAGCTCCCGCAGATCGGTGGCGACGAGGAACGCCTGGCGCGTGTCGATGGGTCCGTACCGTCCAGACATCCCCTGGTCCGTAAGGATCTCCAGGTAGATCGCGCTCACGTGAGGCGACGTGATCCACGCGTCTTGTCTCGCGTCGACGTGTTCCGGATAGAGGTCGAGCGCGCGAGCCGACCGGTCCTCCCAGTCCTGTGCGGGCCCCTCTCCCTCGACCCGGAACAGCCGTACATCCACGATCTTCGCGGGTCGCATCGTCGCCTGCTTCAGTACCGAAGGAGCAGGTCCAGCATCGCCCGGTCCAGCCGGTGGCCCTTGGACTCCTCGTACTCCACGTCGGACCGCTGGCTGTCCAGTGGGCCGTAGGAGCCGCGCAGGTTCCACACCGCCCAGCCCCAACCCGTTTCTTCGAGCAGCTCCAGCCAGTCCGCCATCCAGGCGAGCGTCACCGCGTGAGGCGTTTCCTTGTAGTTCCCGAACTCGCCCGCGTGGACGCCGACGCCCTGCGCCTCCAGGCGCTTCCACATGCCGACCCGCTCGTCCCGCAGCGCCCGCCGGTCGCGCATACCGTCCGCGGTCTCGGCCGGCCACGTCGGCTCGGGCCACGTGTCCGCGCCCGGGAACCAGGGAGCCCGCCAGTGACTCACCTCCCACGGGTCGTAGGCATGCAGGCTCTGGGCGACGCCCAGGTCGACGATCCCTTCGACCGGCGTCCAGCCCAGGTCCAAGCCATCGGCGATGATCAGGCGGTCCGGGTCGCGCGCTCGGATCGCGGAGACGAGCATCCGGACCACGTTCGAGTAAGTACCGTCGTCGATCTGCTTCGGCTCGTTCACGAGGTTGAAGGTCAGCCGCGAGTTGGGGATGCCCCGGTACCGTTCGGCGAAGTGAGCCCAGTGGCGAGCGCAGAGGCGTTGGGCCTCCTCGCCCCGCCACAGGTCCAAGGGCTCCCTGGGCGGGTTGACGCAGTACCCGGGTGCCCGGTGGAAGCAGAGGGAGACGTGGATCGCGTGACGCTGGCCGAACTCGATCGCCTCGTCGATCTCGGCGAGCACCGGCTCCTTGAAAGCGTACGGATCGGCTTCGTCCGTCCACAGCCGGTAGTCCAGCGGCAGCCGCACGAAATCAAAGCCATGGCGCGCGATGAAGGCGAAGTCCTCCTCGCGGAACCGGCCGTTCGTCTCGGGCTTGAACTTCTCCTGGAGGTTGAAGCCGCGCCAGCGGGGCAGGCGCGACGCGGTCGGCTCCGCTGTGTCCGCCATGGTCAAGCGCCGACACCTCCCGATCGGGCGATCATCGGCACGTCCGGGTTGATGTCCGGGCCGAAGAACGTGATCACGAGGAGGTCCTTGTCTCCCGTGTTGCGGATCTCGACCCCTCTCCTCGCCCGGTCGTGGGTCACGAGGAGCTCGTCCCGGGCGGGATCGCCCCCCTCGACGGGTAGGCCTCCGAAGGTGCCCCACCCGCTCCACACGAGGATGCTGTAGACGCCGCTCTCCACGCTGTTGAACGAGGCCCCTGGCTTCACCACCAGCTTCTTCCCGCTGAACTTCGTCGTGTTGTAGTAGATCCAGTACTCCTCGCCACCCGCCTGCCGCGTGGACCCGATGAGTTGGGGCGAGAGGTGGTGGTTCTCGTAGAAGTACGGGTCGCCGCTCTCCTTCCAGTCGATCAGCTCGAGGATGAACCTCTCTCCGTGCTGCTCCCGGTCTACCGGACGGACGTCCTTCCAGAGGAGCTCCTTGGAGATGATGTTCCCAGCGTTGAGCGCCTGGAGCATCGCGAGGACGTCCGAGTCCTCCTGGAGCTCGATCGTGAGGGCGCTCCCGGGCGCATGCAGCACGCCGGAAGGGATGTGGAACCCTTCTTCGGGAACGAGGACGTACCCCCTCGTGTGCTTCAGGATGAGGTCGCTGTCCCATGCGACCAGATAGGGCAGCAACAGGTCGTACTGCCCCCCCTCGACGATCGATGGGTGCACGCCGAAGAAGCTCTCCGGGTGCGGGCCCATGTCGACGCCGGGAGGGAAGTAGTACGCCTCGTCCTTCGAGTACCGTCCCACCAGCGCCGCGTGCTCCTGCCGCTGGTGGAGGTGGAGGGGCAGTCGGGAGCTGTAGTCGAAGATCTTCGCGAGCCGTCCCAGGCCGGCGTGGGTGGCCGCGTACGACTCCCCCATCACCGCGACGGGGTCCCTCTGGACGGCCTCCTTCAGGGTGATCCGCTGTGGTCCATCGAGCGCGAGGTAGCTCAAACCCTCGTCGGGTGGCCCGACCATGTTGTCGGCCTTTGTGGTGGACGCCAGCCAGCGCTCGCACATGAACCCCCGCTCACCGACGTCGTATGCGTCCTCGGGGAGGCCGAGGCGCCTGCCCGCCGGCAGGAAGTCTCGCGCCACCCATGCGGGCTCGAGCCGGAGGATCCCGTCGCTCTCTTGGAGAGCGCCGTCCAGCAGGTCGCGCATCGCATCCACAGCCATCCTCGAGTTTCCTTCCACTTCAGGTCGCGCTGCTGGCCCCCTGCCGCAGGCGCTCCCTTTCCCGATCCCCGTAGATCGCCTCACCCGTTTCGGGATCGAAGAAGTGCAGCTTCCTCGTGTCGACGAAGATCTCCCGTTTCTCCGCGATCTGAGCGTTCGTCTCGGGGCTGGCCCTCGCGATAAAGGGCGACTTCCGCTCGCTGACCTGCTCGTGGAGCTCCTGCAGCGCCTCCGAACCGCGATCCGAGGCCAGCTCCCTCGTGTCGTCGGTCAGCACGGGCGCGGCATCGACGGTGAAATGGAGGAGCACCTCCGAGCCCATCTCCTCGCGCAGGTCGGTGATCACCGTGAGGCGGCTGTCCGGCGGCGAGCCACCGACCAGGAGCGCGTCCTCCATGTGCTCGGGGCGGATGCCGAGCACCACGCGTCTGCCGACGAATCCGGTGAGGGCCGGCCGAGCCGCCGCGACCTCTTCAGGCACCTGGAGCCGGTGCGAGCCGAACTCCACGGACAGCTCCCCATTCGATCCGACGAGCTTCGCCTCGACCACGTTCATCGCCGGCGACCCGATGAATCCCGCGACGAACAGGTTCGCCGGGTGCTGGTACAGCTCCTGTGGCGGCGCGAGCTGCTGGAGGACCCCCTTCCTCATCACCGCGACGCGGTCCCCGAGCGTCATCGCCTCCGTCTGGTCGTGCGTCACGTAGATCGTCGTGACACGCAACTCCCGCTGGATGCGGAGGATCTCGGATCGCATCTGCACGCGGAGCTTGGCGTCGAGGTTGGAGAGCGGCTCGTCCATGAGGAACGCCTGTGGCTGACGCACGATCGCCCGGCCCATCGCGACCCGCTGACGCTGCCCCCCGGAGAGCTCCCGAGGACTCTTGTGCAGCAGATCCTCCAGCCGCAGGATCTCCGCTGCCTCGCGGACTCGCCGTTGCCGCTCCTTCTTGTCAACTTTTCTGATCTTCAGGCTCAGGGCCATGTTCTGGTACACGGTCATGTGCGGGTACAGGGCGTAGTTCTGGAACACCATCGCCACGTCGCGCTCGCCCGGGGACAGGTTGTTGACGACCCGGTCGCCGATCCGGATCGCGCCCTCCGTGACGTCCTCGAGGCCGGCTACCATCCGCAGGAGCGTGGTCTTGCCGCAGCCGGACGGCCCCACCAGAACGATCAGCTCGCCGTCCGGTATGTCGAGGTCGACCGAGGACACGGCCACCGTCCCGTCCCGGAAGACCTTTGACACGTTCTCCAGGGTTATCTCAGCCATCCTCGCTTCTCCGATTCGTTCGTGGCGCTGCCCGCGCGTCGCACCGGGCCTCGCCTCAACCCTTCAGACCGACCGAGGCGATCCCGCCGATGAGCTTCTTCTGCGCGAAGAAGTAGACGACGATCGGCGGGATGATCGACAGCAGGTTCGCGGCCATCATCAGGTTCCACGGGGTGTCGGAGCGGGCCACGAGGTTGGCCAGACCGATGGCCACCGTGAACTTCTCGTCACTGTCGAGGTACAGGAGCGGTCCCAGCAGGTTGTTCCAGTTCCAGAGGAACGTGAAGACCGCACAGACGGTGAGCACCGGCGTCGAGAGCGGCAGGATGATCCGCCAGAAGATCTGCCAGGTGTTCAGCCCGTCGACGCGGGCGGCATCGTCGAGATCGCGCGGGATCGTCCTCATGTACTGGCGGATCAGGAAGATGAAGAACGCCGTTCCCCCGAACGACGGGACGATCAGCGGCAGGTAGGTTCCGTACCAGCCGATCTTGAAGAACATCAGGAACTGGGGAACCATCAGCACCTGCCAGGGGATCAGCATCGTAATGATCAGGATGGAGAAGAGGATCTTGCTTCCCCGGAATCGCATGCGGGCGAAGCCGAACCCGACGAGCGAGCAGGAGATGAGGACCCCCAGGACATTGCCGACGACGACCAGCGTGGTATTGAGCGTGTACCGGAGGAACGGCATCGACTCGGTGAGGACACGCCTGAAGTTCTCCCAGTGCCAGAACTCCCTGGGCCACCATTCCGGCGTCGTGGTGAAGACCGGCACTCGGTCCGGCTTGAGGGCAGCGGCCAGCATCCAGCCCACCGGCAGGAGGATGAAGGCGCTGAGGCCAAGGAGCAGGGCGTACATAGCCAGCCGGAAGGCGAGCGTACGGGGTCGCCAGCGCCTGCCGAAGCTACCAGGCCTGGCTCTGCTCGGCGCCTCGACCCTCGAGGGCGCCTCAACCGTCTTCATGCCTCATCGCTCCTTTTCCGGGTCGTACTCGTAGTAGACCCAGCGGCCCGAGGTCCTGAAGATCAGCAAGATGACGAGCGCCGCGGCCAGGACGAGTACCCACGCCTCCGCCGAGGCGTAGCCCAGGCGCCCGTTCCGGAAGCCTTCGGTCCAGACGTTCAGCAGATAGAAACGGAGCGAGTCTCCCACCGCTCCCGAAGCGCCGGACACGATGAATGCCGTGTCGAAGACCTGGAACGCCTCGATGAGACTGGTCAGCAAGACGAACAGGAGCGTCGGCGTGAGCATGGGAAGCGTCACGTACCGGAAGCGCCGCCAGGGGCCCGCCCCGTCCAGGGCGGCAGCCTCGTAGAGCTGCGCGCCGATGTTCTGAAGGCCAGACAGGTAGATGATCGCCCCCCCACCGACGCCCCAGAGGCCGATGAGCACGACGGAGGGCACGGCCCACGTCGGACTCCCCAGCCAGCGTGGCGGGTTGTCGATGCCCACCGCTCGGAGGACCGAGTTCACGGCTCCGACGTCGGGATTGAGCAGCGCCACCCAGAGGATGGCCACCGCCACGCCGCTGAGGACCGAGGGCACGAACAGGATCGTCCTGAAGAGGTTCATTCCCCGCATCTTCAGGTTGAGAAGGAGGGACAGCAGCAGGCCGGCCACGATGTAGAGCGGCACGGAGAGGAGGATGTACTTCAACGTCACCCGGATGGCCAGCCAGAAGTGCCGGTCGTCGAACAGCATCTCGCGGTAATTGCCGAGACCCACCCAGGACGGCTTCGAGATGATGTCCCAGTCGCTGGCGCTGAGCACGACCGACCACAGGATCGGCACGATCCAGAACGCTAGGAGACCGGCCAGCCACGGGAGGAGGAAAAGGTAGGCCGCCTTCTCCTCGCGGCGCGCCAGTCGGCCGAGGCGAGATCGACGACCGCTGGACTTCGCTCTGATCACGGAACCGCTATCCCTTGTCCTTGTCCCAGTCCCTCCACGCCTTGTCGAGGTCCGATTGGACCTTCGGCGCCGCGTCGTTGAGGACCTGCTGCGCGGACTTGCCGCCTACGATCTGGTCGTAGGCTTCGTCGAGTGCCCCGACCGTATCCCAGCGGTTGGGGATGAAGACCGCCGGGCGGGCGTGGGGGACCACCTCCAGGGCTTCCTCCCGACCGAGGATCCCGTGGGCCCAATTCGTCTCCTTGGCGACCGCCGTGCTGATCGGCATGTCGCCCGTGACCTGCACGCGCAGGCGCTGGCCCTCGGTCGTCTGGAAGGCAATGAAGAGCTCGGCCTCCTTTTGATGCTTGGTGCCCGCGAACACGCCGGTAACGTCGGTCCAGGTCTGCAGGAAGGGCTCGACGCCCTGTGGCGTCGGCGGGTGCGTCACCCCGTAGTCGATGCCGGCGTTCTCGATCTTCTTGAACGACTGGAGGTCGGTGACGACCATCGCCAGCTTGCCCTGAGAGAAGAAGTCGGCCCCCTGCTCCCAGGGATCCATGGTGTTGAGACTCGGCGCGCAGCCCTGACGGATGCCCCGGGCCATGACGTCGTAGGCGTGCACCGCCGTTGGGCCGTTGACGATGCCGACCGCCGTGCGTCCATCCTTGCTGAATTCTGTCTCCCACGGCAGCAGCGTCTCGGGATAGCCATAGGCCCCGCCCCAGACACCCTTTGCCTTGTTGGTCAGCTTGCAGGCGGTGTCGACGAATTGGTCGATCGTCATCGGGGGCCATGGCGCCGGGTTCGGGATGCCGGCAGCCTTGAACATAGCCTTGTTGTAGAAGACCCCCACCGCACCCAGGTACGAACCCAGACAGTACAGCTTCCCCTGGAACGAGCAGCCGAACTCTCCGTTCACGTGGGCTGGGTCGCCGATGATGGACTTGTTGTACGTCGACAGGTCGATCTTCTGTTCCCGGACCATGTCGTCCAGGGGGAGGACCTTTCCTGCCCTCTGCCAGCGCAGATTGCCTACCGCTCCAAGGTCCGGTGGCTTGCCGGCGGCCAGTGCCGTGTCGATCTTGGTTTGGTAATTGGCCTCAGGATAGGTGGTGACTTTGATGTGGATGTTTGGATACTTTGCTTCAAAGGCTTTGACGAGGGCCGCGCTGTAGTCGTCGTAACCCTCCTTGGTCCCCCAGTAATCGAGAGTGACCTTTTCTTGAGGTCCGGTCCCCTCGGACGTCTTGGACCCGCCACCTCCACAGGCCGTCCCGATGACCGCGACCACGGCCAGCAAACTGGCCAACCGATGCCACCTCATGGTGCACCTCGTCCGATGCCGACACGCCATTGCTGACAATTTTTGGGCCACCCGCAAAGTTGGTGCCCGGTTGAGTTGGGTCCGCTCCCCGGCTACCTCCGTTCCCCTGCTGTCGGAGCGCATGATGGGTATCGTTCTCAGGCTGGAACCGCAAGACGGTGCTCTAGCGAGCCCAGGACCGCTGCACTACCAGAGTGGCCGACCGGACAGCTATGCCCTGGACGACTCCTTTCGCTCGTCTGCCGCTTCCGGTGACATGGCCCGTCCCGGCGATAGGTTGGAGGGCTGCTCGTTCGACGGTCGTCGCATCCCCGTGGCGCCCATCGCGCTCCACCCTCCCCTCCGGCTGAGAGGCATGTTATGATATCGTTCTCACACAATCAAGTCGGTGAGATGCCCTGTGCCCGCGTACCGGGCACTCTCCGGCGACCAGTAGCGGGCGTTCCCCTTACTCGCCCTGCTCGATGTCCCGGACTTTCCGGAGGCATTGAAGGTCTTCAGCTCCACGAGGTAACCGGCGACCACGACGGCGCGACCACCGTCTGGTCCCAAGCCCACGCGATCTTCGAGCGGCTCAACACTCCCGAGGCTGACGAGACGAGCTCATCGACAGACTTACAGAGGCTCGCGCTTTCGGGCGACAGCGTCGCCGAGCGGGCCACGGACCTGGACGTCCTCCAACGTTTCGTGGAGGCGTACAACCCGAAGTATGGTTGAAACTCGTCTGTGGAGGGCGGCGGGTATCCGACTCCGACGGCAACGCCGGACCCGTGTACGTGGTGCATCCTCGAGTTGCGTTTGGATGACTCGGGACCTCGAGGGGACTGCCACCGATGGACGTTCCGGTAGGGCTTCGCCTTGCGTGGATCCAAGACATCGAGACCGGACCGACGCGGTACGTTCGGCCAAGCCAGGAGACCTCGAGCAGTGGGCCAGGGTTGCACACCGGCGCCTCGGACATGATCAGAACCTCCACCATCCCGCCGTTCAGGGTGGTCGACTCCGCTCCGGTGGCCTGCGCTTACCTCAGGACAACGGCTTGAGCAGAATCACCCCGATATTCCGATAGCCCATTCGCTCTCTGTAGAAGCGCTGCGCCTGCGAGTTCTTGGCGCCGGTATCGACCATCATCGCCTGTGCCCCCGCCGAGCGAGCCCATTCTTGCGCCTGTGGGTGCCGGAAACGTCATCGATGAGATGACGTGCAGCTTCGCATCCGTGCTGGAGGATGGCGATGATGTCCGGCCATGGCGTTGCGACTGCTCTACCTCATCTTCTGCCAACTCACCAGCTGGCTCGCACTGCTCGCCCGCGGGCAGACATCCAAGAACGCAGAGCTGCTCGTGCTGCGCCACGAGGTGGCGGTGCTGCGCCGGCAGGTCACC
>WNGP01000739.1_pt1 | contig 25756 bp, 20 predicted proteins | sample 5407671 | NCBI WGS metagenome assembly WNGP01 (sample SAMN13153381, study PRJNA577476) | soil metagenome | isolation source: 40 cm soil or saprolite under Garry oak tree replicate 2 | place: USA:California | collected 2016-06-15
CGCGAGACACTCGACGTCCTCGCCGCCGAGGGAATCCAGTTCACCGTGCTCGCGCCGCATCAGGTCTCCAAGCCGCCCGCGCACGGTCTGCCGGCGCGCATCGAGCTGAGCGGCGGCCGGTCGATCGCGGTCTTCGTGTACGACGGCGTGTTGTCGCACGACGTCGCCTTCGGCCCGCTCACCACCGACGCCGATCGCTTGACCGAAGCACTCGAGCACACGCCGCCGGGCGCGCTCGCCAGCATCGCGGTCGATGGCGAGACCTTCGGCCACCATCATAAAGGCGCCGATCAAACACTCGCCACCGTCATCCATCGCCTCCAGCAGTCCGGCAACGCGCAGGTCACCAACTTCGCGGCCGCGTTGGCCACCTACCCACCCGCGACGACGGTAGACCTGGTGGAGCCAACGTCCTGGAGCTGCCCCCACGGCGTCGAGCGGTGGCGCTCGGCTTGCGGCTGCAAAGTCCACACCGACCGGCCGTCGCAGCAAGATTGGCGCGCCCCGCTGCGCTTCGCGGTGGAGTGGCTCGCGCACGAAGTGCACGGGATCTACGACCGCGAGGGCCGCGATTTGCCTGGGGGATCGCGGGCGTTCCTCGAGGCCGCAGGAGCCACCGGGCCCGTCCGGGGCGACGAGAACACCGGGCGGCTCATCGAGATGGAGCGAGGGGTGCTGCGCGCCATGTCGTCGTGCGGTTGGTTCTTTGACGACATTGCGGGACTCGAGGGTCGCCAGGCGCTGCGCTACGCGGCGCACGCGATCTCGCTCGCCGGCGCCGAGAGCGCCAGACTCGAGGCGGGGTTCATCGCGCAGCTTGGCGACGCGCGCAGCAATGATTCCGCCGCCGGCAGCGCCGCTGACGTCTTCCGGCAAACCCTGCAGCCGACACCGTCGTGAGCCAGCCGCTCCGGTTTATATTCGGCCTGCACCTGCATCAGCCGGTGGGCAATTTCGATCATGTGATGGCCGATCACGTGCGCGACGTGTATCGGCCCATCATCGAGCGCGCCACCGCCGCCGGCTTTTTTCCGCTGACGCTGCACGTGTCGGGACCATTGCTCGAGTGGCTCGAGGACCACGACACGGCATGGCTCGACATGATTGGCCGGCTCGCCACCGACGGCCGGCTGGAGCTGCTACTCGCCGGATTCGACGAGCCGATTCTCGCGTCGCTGCCCCGCCCCGATCGGCTCGAGCAGATCGGGCGGATGCGCGAATACCTGCAGCGCCGCTTCGGCGTCCAGGCGACCGGGTTGTGGCTCACCGAGCGCGTGTGGCAGCCGGAACTGGCCGCCGATCTCGCGACGGCCGGCGTCGAATACGCGCTCGTCGATGACCGTCATTTCCTGGCCAGCGGCTTTCGTCACGACGAGCTGCACCGCCCACACCATACGGAATCCGACGGCCAGCGCGTCGGGTTGCTCGCGATCGACGAGCGGCTCCGCTACCTGATCCCCTTCCGCCCGCCGGAAGAAACCGCGTCCTACCTCAAACAGCTCCGCGCTCAGGGCCGTGGGCTCGCGGTGCTCGCGGACGACGGGGAGAAGTTCGGCGGGTGGCCAGGGACGAAGGATTGGGTCTACGGCTCCGGCTGGTTGGACAACTTCCTCAAGACGATGGAGAGCCTGAAGACGGCCGGCGAGATCGAGCTGACAACCGGCCAGCGAGCATTCCGAGAGGTCCCGTCCGGAGGACTCGCCTATCTCGGCACCGCGTCGTACCGGGAAATGGAGAAGTGGGCGCTGCCACCGGCGGCCCAGCGGGAGCTCACGACGCTGGAGGAGGAGCTGGGCCCCGAACAGCTGGCGGCGGCGTCCGCGTTCGTGCGGGGAGGACACTGGCACCATTTTTTAGTGAAGTACCCCGAGTCGAACCGCATGCATAAAACGATGGTGGCGCTCTCGTCGCTGTCGCGCCGCCGTGGCGACCCGCCGGAGGCCCGGCGGGCGATCGGGCGTGCCCAATGCAACGACGCCTACTGGCACGGCGTTTTCGGCGGACTCTATCTGCCCCATCTCCGTAACGCGATCTGGCACCAGCTGGCCTTCGCCGAGCGCGAGCTGCGGCGAGGCGAGCCGCTGGCGTATGAAGAGCTAGATCTCGACAACGACGGGTATCCCGAGCTCTGGATCCATTCCGGGCAATTCTCGGCGCTGGTCAGCCCGCACCGCGGCGGCGCGGTGGAAGTACTGATGCGGTTCAACGATCTGATCAATCTTGCGGACGTCCTCACGCGACGCCGCGAATCGTATCACGAGATGCCCAAACAGCAGGCGGATGGCCATGGAGAGAGCAAAACCGATGGCACGGCGAGCATCCATGACATCGAGAAAGCGGCACGGCTCAAGGAGCTGCCGCCGGTCGACGCCGAGCCGCGGGCGATTCTGGTCGAGCGGTTGCTAAGCGAGAACGTCACCTCGGACGATTACGCTGCAGCTAAGTACCAGCCGATTCGGTCCTGGGCCGCGGTGCCGATGGCCGCCCGTGTCTCCGTCGAGTCCGACGCGATCACGGTCGTCCTCCAAGGCCCCGAGCTCAACAAACGACTGAAATTCGACGTCGCCGGGTGTCTCGACGTCGACTACACGTGGGACGGCGCGGCTCACCCGAACGCGATCTTCGCGCCCGAGTTGTCGCTGGCTCGCGACGTGCCGTTGCGTCTGCAGCCTGAGACCGAGGTCTGGCGCTCCAACATCACCACGGTCGCGCGCAGTGAGCGGGGATTTGAGGAAACAGTCCAGGGGATCTCGCTCACCCCACGCTGGCCGGCTCGTCTCGGAAGATGCTCGCTCGAGATCTCGTCGTGAAGGACGGTCGAGGTTGGTGGAGCGTGGTGGAGGTTGTGCATGACGTTCGACGCCATCGCTGAACAGCTGGCCGAGGTCGGCCGGCTCTGTTATGCGCGCGGCTGGGCGTTCGGCACTAGCGGCAACTTCAGCGCCGTGGTTGGAAGAGCGCCACTCACAGTCGCGATCACGACGAGCGGTGTAGATAAAGGACTGTTGGAAGCCAATCAGATCGTCGAGATCGACGAGGAACGCCATGTGCTCCGCGGGTCGGGACATCCATCCGCGGAGGCGGCGTTGCACCTGGCGATCGTGCGCGCCCGTGGTGCCGGCGCGGTGTTGCATACGCACTCCGTTTGGAGCACGATTCTGTCAGATGCCGGAACGGACGGCGGCCTCGTGATTGACGGCTACGAGATGTTGAAGGGGCTGGACGGCGTCCGCACGCACGAGCACCAGGAGCGGCTGCCGATTATCGACAATACGCAAGACTGGGCCGGGGCCGTGCCAGGCGTCGCAGCGACGCTGCGCGACCATCCGGCGGCGCATGGCTTCCTGATTCGTCGCCACGGTCTTTACAGCTGGGGACGCGACCTGGCCGAGGCGAAGCGGCACGTGGAGATCCTCGAATTCCTGTTCGAGGCGATGGGGCGAAAGCGAGGCATGTCATGGCAACGGTGAAGATTCCCGCCGAACAACGGACACTCACAACGCAGGCTGAGGTCACCCAGTATCTCGCAACGTTGGGCATCGACTACGAGCGGTGGCCGCTCGCCCAGCGTGCCGCGGCGAATGCGCCAGCGGACGCGGTGCTTGCCGCCTATGCGCCCGAAATCGACAAGCTGAAGGCGCGCGGCGGCTACGTGACGGCCGACGTCATCGACGTCACGCCGGCCACGCCGAATCTCGAGACCATGCTCGCGAAGTTCAGCACCGAGCATTGGCATGACGAGGACGAGGTCCGCTTCATCATCCGCGGCCGGGGGTTGTTCCACATTCATCCCCGCGAGGGTCCGGTCATCGCGATCGAAGTCGAGGCCGGCGACCTGATTCGGGTGCCGCGCGGGACCTGGCACTGGTTCGATCTGTGCGCCGATCGCGACATCCGCGCGATCCGGCTGTTCCAGGACAAGTCGGGCTGGACGCCGAATTACACGAACAGCGGTGTGGATCAGGGCTTTCAGCCCGTGTGCTGGGGACCGACGTACATCCCGCTCACCGCACGCTGAGCGACATTCGAGCCATCCTGCTGGACATCGAGGGTACCACCACTCCCATCGAGTTCGTCCATCAGGTGCTGTTCCCGTATGCGCGCGCACACCTGCGCGACTATCTGTCGGAGCACGCCGACGATCCCGAGGTCTGCGCCGATATCGCTCTGCTGCGCAGGGAGCACGCCGCGGAATCCTCGCAATCGCCCCCCCCCGGGGTCCCGCCGTGGGATCCCGAGGCGTACGTCTACTGGCTCATGGACCACGATCGCAAATCGACCGGTCTCAAATCACTCCAGGGCCGCATCTGGGAAGCGGGTTATCGCGTCGGCGAGCTGAAGGGAAAAGGTGAGGTCTATCCGGACGTGCGACCAGCATTCGAACGGTGGCGGAAGGCTGGGAAACAGATCGCTATCTTCTCATCAGGCAGCGTCCAGGCGCAGCGCAATCTCTTCACGAATACCACGGCGGGCGATCTGTCGACATTTCTGTCTCGATATTTCGACACGACGACCGGACCTAAGCGCGAGCCGAGCAGTTATCGGAAGATCGCGGCCGCGCTCGGGCATTCACCGCAGGACGTGCGCTTCGTTTCCGACGTCGCGGCGGAGCTGGATGCGGCGCGTACCGCCGGCATGCGGACGGCGTTGTGTCTTCGCGGGCCGGATCAGCCGGACGATTCCCCCACCGATCATCCTCGCATCCACTCCTTTACCGAGCTAGCGTAGGGACCCATGACTCTTGCCGCGATCATCGGCATCATCGTGGTCGGTTGGGCGATTTTCACCTTCAACCGTCTCATCCGACTGCGCCAGCTGGGCGACAACGCCTGGTCCGATATCGACGTGCAACTGAAGCGGCGCCACGATCTGATTCCGAACGTGGTCGCAGTCGTGCAGGGGCACGCCGGCTACGAGCGGTCCACACTCGAGGCGTTGGTCGCCGCCCGCGGGCGAGCCGTGCAAGCGACCCAGGCGGGACCGGCGACACGGGCTCGAGAAGAAGACCCCCTCGGCAACGCGCTGCAGCGCGTCGTCGCCGTCGCTGAAGCGTATCCCGAGCTCAAGGCGGTCGCGAGCTTCGCCGCGTTGCAGGCAACGCTGACCGATGTCGAGGACCATTTGCAGAACGCGCGGCGCTACTACAACGCCGTCGTTCGCGACTTCAATACCGCGATCGCCCAATTCCCCGCGGGAATCATTGCCGCGATGCTGCGCCTGCGCCCCCGGGAGTTCTTTGGCCTCGAGGATCCGTCGGAGCGTGCCGTGCCGAAAGTGCCGCTGGCACTCCTGCTGCTCGCGCTCTCCGCGACGTCGCTCAGCGCGCAACGGTCCTACTCGATCGAGCGGTTCGACGCCCGCGTTCGCGTCAATCGCGACGCGAGCATCGACGTGACCGAATCCATTACCGCTCGATTCGTCGGGTCCTGGAACGGATTGTATCGCACGATTCCGGTCAAATACCGGACGCCGCAAGGCCTGAATTGGACACTGGGCGTGTCGCTGCAAAGCGCGCAGGACGACGCCGGGAGGAATCTGCGCACCGAAACGAGTCGCCAAGGTGCGTACATCAAGTACAAGGTCTGGATCCCGGGTGCCGCGAACGCCGATCGGACGCTCGTACTGCGCTACCACGCGACGAACGGGCTGCGGTTCTTCGACGAGCACGACGAGCTCTACTGGAACGTCACGGGCGACGAGTGGGAGGTGCCGATTCGTGCCGCCACGGCAGAGATCGAGCTGCCACCCGGCACGCCTGGCGCGCGGGCGATAGCGTTCAACGGCGTATACGGCTCGACCGCGCGCGATGCGACCGTCACGATCGACGGCAACATCGTGCGGATCGCGATGCCGCATTCCCTGGGATATCACGAGGGGCTGACCGCCGTGGTCGGGTGGGACAAGGGCGTAGTCACCGCTCCGACCGTCATCGCACGAACCGCGCAAACCGTGCGCAGCAACTGGCCGCTGCTGCTCCCTATTCCGGTGCTCCTGTTCGCGTTCGCCAGGTGGCGCCGCGCCGGCGCTGACCCCAGGCTGCGGCCGATTGCCGTGCAGTACGAGCCACCTCCGAGCATGACGCCGGCGGAGGCCGGGACGTTGATGGACAACAGTGCCGACATGCGGGACATCACCGCCACGCTGGTGGATCTGGCGGTGCGGGGATACCTGCGCATCGAGGAGCACCAGAACCCCAAGCTCTTTGGCTTGTTCGGAGGCGGGACCAGCTATTCGCTGCAGCGCCTCAAGAGCGCGGACGGTCTCACGCCCCATGAGGTGGCGGTTTTCGACGGCATCTTCTCGGAACACGGTGATCACGTGGAGTTGGACGAGTTGAAGGACGAGTTCTATAAGGAGCTCGATCCGATTCGGAACGCGATCTTCGACCGCCTGACGGGAAGCGGCTTCTACAAGAATCGGCCCGACAAGGTGAAGCAGAATTGGACCGGCGTGGCAGTTGGCCTGGCCGTCGCGATTGGCGTCGGCGGGACCTTCGTGTCGAAGGCGTTCTTGCTGACGCCGGTTCCATTTGTCCTCGCGGCGATCATCACACTGATCATTCTCCTCCTGTTCGCGCAGATCATGCCCGCGCGCACGGAAACGGGAGCGCGCGCGCTCGAGCAAGTGCTGGGATTCGAGGAGTTCCTCCGGCGCGTAGAGGCCGAGCATTTGAAGCGCATCATCATCGGCCATCCGGAGCTGTTCGATAAATACCTGCCGTTCGCGATGGCGTTTGGTGTGGAGAAACAGTTCGCGCGCGCGTTCGAGGGGATCTACATGCAGCCACCACAATGGTACGTGGGTCCCAGCGTCGCGAACTTCAATGTCAGCCATTTCTCGACCAGCATGTCGCATCTCTCGACGGTGGCGGGAACGACGCTGTCGTCGTCGCCGCGCAGCTCGGGGGGATCGGGATTCGGCGGCGGCGGCGGCTCCGGCGGCGGCGGTGGTGGTGGTGGTGGTGGTGCGTTCTAACCGAGGAGATCCATGATGAAGCACTTGTTGTCGATCTTGCTTGCCGTGGTGTGGTGCAATGCGCCGTGCCAGTCGGCTCCGCGGAATGCTCCTGTGTGGGTTACGGAGCCGGCGATCACCGCCGCCGACCTGCGCCAGCGCCTCTACCTCATCGCTGACGATTCGCTGATGGGCCGCGAAACGGGAAGCCTGGGCGCCTTCAAGGCGTCGGCTTACGTGGCCGCCGAGTTTCGGCGCCTGGGGCTCGAGCCGGCCGGTGACAATGGCACCTATTTCCAGACGGTCCCGTTCTGGGACGTCAAAGTGGATCCCCGTTCCCGGCTCGTGACCAGTGGCGGCACCACGCTCCACCTCGGAGCTGACTTCCTTCCCGTCAGTTTCGCCGTGCCACCGCGCGTGCTCGAGCAGACCGCCGTCGTCTATGCCGGGTCGGTCGGTGACACCGCGCATCTGATGGCGGCACCCGGTGTCGCCGGAAAGTTCGTCGTGCTCGATGTCCCGCAGGGGTTCGATCGTCGAGCGATCGGACCGCTCCTTGGTCGGTATCACGAGGCGAGCACGATCGGCATCGTCGCGCTCGACCAGCTGGGCACCGAACAGATCGCGCGTATTCGCGAGGGCCGCCCAGTCTCCGATACAACACGCAATCCTCGTGCGATCGCGCTGGTGTGGCTCAGCCGGCAAGCGGCGGCGGCCCTGCTCGGCAAGGAGCCGGCCGAGATCGCGCCGGGCAGCGCGACCGGTACCACGGTGAGCGGTCAGTACGACTTCACCCGCACGGCGGTGGCGTTCCGGGCGCGCAACGTCGTGGGAATTCTGCGCGGCAGCGACCCCGCCCTGCGCAACGAATACGTCTCCCTGACCGCGCATCATGACCACGTCGGTTTCGATCACCATCCCGTGGATCACGATTCGCTCCGCGCCTTCAATCGCGTCGTCCGGCCGATGGGCGCCGATTCTCCCAACCGGCCGGCCACTGATGCGGAGCAAGTCCGGATTCGCGCGATCCTCGACAGCTTGCGCGCGATCCGTCCTCCCCGCCGCGATTCGATTCGCAACGGCGCCGACGACGACGGCTCCGGAACGGTCGCGATTCTTGAAATCGCGGAGGCGTTCGCCACGGCCCAGGGGGCGGAGCGACCGCGGCGCTCGATCCTCTTCGTCAGCCACACGGGAGAGGAAGCGGGACTCCTCGGCTCGCGCTGGTATAGCGATCACCCGACAGTGCCGCTCGACTCGATCGTCGGCGAAATCGATCAAGACATGGTCGGGCGAGGCACGGCGTCCGACTTCCCGCGCGGCGGCACGGGCGCCGGCAGCCCCACCTATCTGGAGGTCATCGGCGCAAAGCGGATTTCGCGCGAGTTTGGCGAGATGCTCGAGGCGGCGAATGCCAAGCAGCCCCTGCCGTTCGTCTTCGACTATACCTACGACGCGCCGGGCCATCCGCTGCAGTACTACTGCCGCGCCGATCACTACAGCTACGCGCGCTACGGCATCCCGTCAGTGGCGTTCTCACGCGGCGAGCACCTCGATTACCACCAGGTCACGGACGAAGCCCAGTACATCAGTTATCAGGACCTCGCCCGGGTCACGAGAATGGTGCATGACGGCACGCTCGCAGTGGCGAATGCGCCGGAGCGACCCAAGCGGGACGTGCCGAAGCCTACTGATCCGCACGCGCCCTGCGTACAATGAGACGGAATTCTAGAGGTACTTGAGCCACCAGTCGGTGCGCCGCGCCTTCAAGTCGGCGTACCACCGGCTGGGGAAATAGAGCAGCACAATAGCGATGGCCCAGACCAGGTACAGCAGGCCGAGGCTCCACGTGTAGCCCTCGGGCGCCGGCGGGTTCGCCATCGGATGATTCGTGAACAACCAGGGGGTCACGGCGCCGAGGCGGATCGCCGACACCACAAGGGCGAGGGCGTGGATGAGCGGGATGTGCAGGACGTAATAGAAGAACGGCACGCGCCCGAAGACCGTGAGCCACTGCGCCACCCGCCCCCGCGCCCGATCCAGCAACGGGACGATCGCGATCGTCGGCCCGAGGGTCATCAGTAAGAAGAGCAGCGAGGCCGGGTACTTCGTCGTGTTGAGGAACGACAGAAACGCCGGCATCGGTGGCGTCGCGCTCCAGGGTCGCGGGTCGCCGTAAAGGTTGAAGCCTCGCAGCACGAGAAACAGCGCCGTAGCGCCCAGGCCAAGCCGCAGACAAACCCGATTGCGGCGTACGGGCTCCATCGTCAGGACTGTGCCGAACCAGTACCCCGCCGCCATGACGCCAATCCACGGAATGATCGAGTACAACACGATGAGCGGCGTTCCCGCGACCGGGCCGTTGAAAAAACCGATGTAGAGAATCTTCCAGAGCTCAGCCAGTGGGGGCGTGTGAGTGATGAGCGGCATCATCACGGCATTGTGCAGCGCGATGATCCCCATTCCGAGGATGCCCACCGTCCGCGGACGTAGCCACACCAATGCCGCCATCAGGACCATGCACCAGCCAATGACCCAGATGACGCCGGCCAGCAAATAATTCGCGAAGTCGAAGTTGAAGGTCCAGCAGATGCGAATTACCGTCAGCTCGAGCAGCACGAGCCAGATGCCCCGCACCAACAGGAAGCGCGACAGATCATGGTGTTTGCGGCCGTAGAAGAACGCGCTTGTGCCCGCGAGGAAGATGAAGGCGGGCGCCACGAAATGCGTCACCCAGCGGGTGAAGAAGATCCCCGCGGTCGGGCCACCGGCTGGCAGCCCGGAATAGACACGGACATGATCGATGGCCATCAGCACCATCACCGCGCCGCGAATCAGATCGATCGAGGCGACGCGGGCGGTGGGAGTGATTGGAGCAGCGGCGGTGGGTGTGGACAAAGGCGCGCTCATGCGGCGAACATGGGGCACATGGTGAATCCCAGCAAGTCAGAAAGCCGTCTCCGAATCACGAGACTCGGGCTGCTGTTGGTACTGGCCGTGCCCACGCCCGCACGACCGCAGGAGCTCCGTGTCGCGCCGTCGAGCGGCAAGATCCATCTGGATGGCCGGTTGGACGAACCCGACTGGACACGGGCCGACTCGTTAAGCGACTTCCGTCAACGTGAGCCGAAGGTCGGCGAGCCCGCGACCGAGCGCACCGTCGTCAAGGTCGTCCGCGATGCGACTGCCCTCTACATCGGGGTACGCGCGTACGACAGCGAATCGCGCCGCATTCGCGCCACGCAGCTGCGCCGGGACGCCGATCTGTCGAGCGACGACAACGTACTGCTGCTCATCGACAGCTTCCACGACCGACGCGGCGCATTCGTGTTCGGCACGAATCCCAACGGTGCCCGTTGGGATGCACAGCTGGCCAACCTCGACGCCCTCAATGAGAACTGGAACGGGATCTGGGACGTCGCGGTCTCGCGCGATGCCGCCGGATGGACCGCCGAATTCCGCATTCCGTTCCAGACGCTGCGGTTTCGCCGCCAGCCTGGCATGCGGTTCGGCTTCAACGTGCGCCGCTTCATCCGGCGTAAGAACGAGCAAGATCTGTGGCGCTCCTGGGGGCGCGCGGAAGGACTCTATCAACTGTTGAAGGCGGGCGACCTAATCGACATCGGACCATTAGACCGCGCTCAGGTCGTAGAGTTGTACCCGTATGTGTTGAGCCGCGCCATCGAACCGGCGCACGACAGCGGCGGCGCTCGGCTCGGGCGTGGCTTCGTCGGCGTCAAGTCGGGGCTCGACGCCAAGGTCGCCGTCTCGCCGACGTTGACCGCGGACCTCACGGCCGGGACCGACTTCGCGCAGGTCGAGGCCGACGAGCAGGTCATCAATCTGACCCGCTTTCCTTTCTTCTTTCCGGAGAAACGGCAGTTCTTCCTCGAATCGAGCGGGCTGTTCGATTTTGGCACGCCGGGTCGCACGCAGGTGTTTTATTCGCGACGGGTCGGGTTGGACAGCGCGGGCAATCCCATCCCGATCGTCGCCGGGGAACGTCTCTACGGGAGACAGGGCCCGTGGCGCATCGGCGTGCTCGATGCGCAAACGGGCGGAAACCGCGAAAACGATGCTGTCGTGCGGGTGCAGCACGACCTGCTAGCGAGATCATACCTCGGGATCATAGGCGCGCTGCAGACCATGGCCGGCACCGGCCCGCGGGGCACCGGTGGGTTCGACGTCGATCTTCCACTCATCGTACACGGTCAGAATCTCGAGCCGAAATTCTGGATCGCTGGCACGCGGACTCCCGGCGTCAGCGGTGTTCCACTCGCCTGGCGGTTGTCCGCCGACAATCCCAACGATTTGTTCGACAATTTCGTCTCGCTCTATCGCATCGACGGCGGGTTCAACCCCACCCTCGGCTTCGTGCGTCGGACCGGCATCTGGGAAACGACCGGTCACGTCGACTTCATGCCACGCCCGCATGTGCTCGGCATCCGCCAGCTCGATTTCACCGTGCCCATTCCGAGCTGGGACGTCATTGCCAATGAGACGGGTTCTTTGGGGCGCACCGGGGACTGGCAGACCGCCTGGTTCGAGTGGCGCGTGTTCGGCGGCGACCGCGACAACGGCGATCATTTCGAAGTCAATTTTCAGCGCTGGCTCGATGCGCCGACCGATACGTTCGACATTTTCCGCGGCATCCGGGTGGCCCCGGGACGCTACTGGTGGCCGCGCTACGAGCTCCAGTATGAGATGTCCGCTGCGCACCCGCTGAGCTTCGCAGCGTTCGTGAACTGGGGGCCCTTCTATGGCGGGCGTAGCGCCGACGTGGAGCTTCAGGGGACGTGGCGCGGCGCCGGACATGCGATCGTCGGCGCCAATCTCACGCGAACGGCGGCACGCCTGCCAGGTGGAGGCTTCACGGCGCTTCAGATGTCCACTCGCCTCGAGTACGACTTCAATCCCCGGTCGAGCTTGCTCGGGTTCGTCCAGTACACGAACGAGGACCAGCGCGTTGACTTCAATATTCGGTTCCACTGGATTCCGGTGATCGGCGATGACGTGTTCGTCGTGTGGAACTCAGGTTATAACACCAATCCAGGCACCTCGTATCGATTTCCCTCCATATCCTCTTTCACACGGCAGTTGAACGGTGCGTTCGTCGTGAAAGTGGTCCACCGCCTCGCTCCGTGATATCCGGCGCGCTGCGGGCACTCCCACGCGACGGACTGTTGCTGCTGCTCATACGATTCACGCGACTGTTCGCTTACGGGGCGCTGTCCGTCGTGTTGGTCCTGTACTTGACTACGCTCGGGCTTCGAATGCAGCAGATTGGGTTACTGCTCACGCTGACGCTGGTGGGTGATACCGCCATCTCGTTCTGGCTCACGACCCGCGCCGATCGGATCGGCCGGCGGCGTATGCTCATTGTCGGTGCCCTCCTCATGGCCGCCGCAGGACTCGTCTTCGCGCTGACGCGCAATTTCCTGGTGCTCCTGATCGCGGGCACCATCGGCGTGATCAGTCCCAGCGGCAATGAGGTGGGACCATTTCTCCCCATCGAGCAAGCCGCTCTCGCCCATGTCGTGCCGGATGAAGAACGGACGGCTGTCTTCGGCTGGTACACCATGACCGGTGCGTTCGCGACGGCGCTCGGCTCCCTCGGCGCAGGAATGCTATCCCAAACACTGCACTATCGGGGCGTCGTGGTCTTGTATGCTGCGCTAGGTCTGGTACTTGTGCTCGGCTTTTCGCGCCTGTCCGTGGCGACGGAGCTCACAGTGCCTCACCCGCGCGCCCGCTTTGGGCTGGGACGCTCCCGGAGTGTTGTGCTGCGGCTCGCGGCACTCTTCGCGCTCGATTCGTTCGCCGGTGGATTTGTCGTACAGAGCTTCGCGGCCTACTGGTTCTATCTGCGATTCGGCGTGACTCCGGCGACACTGGGCGCAATCTTCTTCGGTGCGAACCTGCTCGCGGGTATTTCCGCCCTTGTGGCTTCCCGGTTAGCTGCGCGTTTTGGTCTCGTCCGCACCATGGTATTCACACACTTACCGTCAAACGTCCTGCTCATTCTCGTACCGCTCATGCCGACCCTGCCGCTCGCGGTAACCGTGCTTTTCGCGCGCTTCAGTATCAGTCAGATGGATGTGCCGACCCGGCAGTCCTACCTCATGGAGGTGGTGAGTCCGGAAGAGCGATCGGCAGCGGGGGGGATCACCGGGGTTGCGCGAACGATCGGAGCCGGTCTTGCACCCCTGTTCGCCGGGCTGCTATTCGCACAGCCGGCGTGGATCAACGCACCATTCTTCATCGCCGGAGGGCTCAAGATCGTCTACGATCTCGCGCTCTATCGAAGCTTCGTGCGGAACCCTTAGTTCCGTTTGATGTCCATTTCGTCCAACGCCGCCCGCAGCCCGCGAGCGAGTTTTAGCTCGTCGCCCTCGCCCCAAAAGTGCATGAACAGGAGTCGGGGAGACTCGTTCAGCATGTGGCTGTGCAGCGCAGTCACGGCGATCCCGTTGGCGCGGAGCGCGCGCAAGACCGGATTCACCTCGCTTGCAATCAGGACGAAATCTCCCGTCGTAGCGGCACTGGTTACGTCCGTCGACTGCATGTTGATCGCGGTGGCAACGCCCATGACGGGTGGTATTTCCAGACTGTCCACGGTCACCGGCGCCCCGCGCGCAACACTGATCTGATAGACGCCGCCGTTGGCGCGGCCGTGAGCCCCGATGATCTGGGCGATCTGTGCCGTGTCGAGACCAACGGCGGGTGGGGAGGCCGGCGCTGGCGCGACAGAAGGGGTCCCGGTCCGCGCGAGTGCGTCGCGCACTGTCGTCGCCAGGGCCACGGCCCGTCCGCGGCCGAGGACGTGGAGGTACATCACGTGCGGCGTCTCGCCGACTAGGTGATTGTGCAGTGCCGTCTGCTGAATACCGCCTCGTTGGAGCGCGTCGATGACGGGCCCCGCCTCGGATTCCAACAGCACCAAATCGCCCATTAACATCGCCAGGCTATCCTTCGTCTGTTTGAACGCCACCCAGGATCCTAACGCGAGGGCCGGCCGGACAGTGACCGCGCCAACCGTGACGTGAAGATCACTGCGCGGGAAGCCAACGCGGTAAGTTTCCCCTTGCAGACTGCCCGACCTGCCTAGAGCGCTGTCCACCGCTCTCCAGGGCTGCTGTAAACTGAGAGTGAGGACGCAGAGCGTGACGGCGATCATAGAGTGTCCCTTCCGGGATTTGTGAAGTCTGAACAAACCTGGGATGTTGTACGTTCACTTACGACCTTAGGTCCGGACACGTGTGGCCGAACCCGATGTACGGGGGTAATCCTAGGACATGAACACCATTGCTCGCGTCACACTCCTGCTCGGGGCGCTGAGTTTCGTCGCACCCCGAGCCCAGGCACAATACTTCGGCCGCAACGCCGTCCAGTATGAAAACTTCCACTTCAAGATCCTGAAGACCCAGCACTTCGACATCTACTTTTACGATCGCGAAGCGGCCGCCGCGGAGCAGGCCGGACGGATGGCGGAGCGGTGGTATGCACGCATCTCACAGGTCCTGCGGCATCAGCTCAGCGGCCGTCAGCCGCTGATTCTGTACTCGGACGCCCCGGACTTCCAGCAGACCAATGTCCTCGGTGAGCAACCCGGTGAAGGAACGGGCGGTGTTACCGAAAGCATCAAACGCCGCATCATCCTGCCGATGGGCGCGTCGCTGTATGAAACCGACCACGTGATCGGCCACGAGCTCACCCACGCCTTCCAGTACGACATCACGGGCGTCGGCCGGGGCAACCTCGCGACCGGTTTGAATCGCGTGCCGCTCTGGTTCATCGAAGGAATGGCCGAGTACGTCTCGCTCGGCAACGTGGATCCCAATACGACGATGTGGATGCGCGACGCGGTGCGCCGCGGCGAGCTGCCGAGTTTCCGCGACCTCGAGAATCCGCGGTACTTCCCCTATCGCTGGGGCCAGTCCTTCTGGTCCTATCTCGGCGGGACCTACGGCGACGATATCGTCGGCGCGCTGCTCCGGTCGGCCGGGCGGAGCGGCAATGTCCAGCTCGCGCTGGAGCAGATGACGCACCGGCCCGCAGACAGTCTCATCGCCGATTGGCATCGCGCTCTCACCGATGCCGCGAAACCGGTCGCCCTGGCGACCGGCATCACGTTGCCGACGGACCGCGCGCAGCGGATGCAGGCGCGGTTGATGCCGGTGTCGACGTCGGGCGCACGCTTGCTCGTCAGCCCCGGGAAAGAGCAGCACTACAACCTCGCGCCGGCCCTGAGTCCGGACGGTCGTCGCCTCGTATACATGTCGGACGCCGGACTGTTTTCCATCGACATCTACCTCGCCGACGCCGAAAACGGCCGCACCATCCGGAAGCTCGTCTCGGCGACGCGCGATCCGCATCTCGAGAGCCTGCAATTCATCAACTCCGCCGGCGCGTGGGATGCCGACGGCAGCCGATTCGTGTTCGGCGCCGTGGTCACCGGCGATCCGGCGCTCCGGATCGTGAAGGGGGACAACGGCGACCTGATCAAGGAGATAAAGTTCCCGTCGCTCGGGGAGATCTTCAACCCGACGTGGTCGCCCGACGGAAAAATGATCGCCTTCAGCGCGCAAGTCGGAGGGGTTACCGATCTCTTTACGTACGAGCTGGAGAGCGGCCAGCTGCGGCGCTTGACCGATGATCCGTACGCCGACCTCGAGCCCGCATGGTCCCCCGACGGTTCCGTGATCGCGTTCGTCACCGATCGCTTCAGCACGTCGCTGGACGCGTTGTCCTATGGCGACTATCAGCTGGCCGTCATCGACCCGCGGGGCAGCGGCGCTGGACAAATCCGGCAGCTCCCGCACCTGGCGCACGCGAAGCACATCAATCCGCAGTGGAGTCCCGACGGGCAGAGCCTCTACTTCATCGCCGATCCTGGCGGGATCAGCAACGTCTATCGGCTTGCGCTCAGCAGCGCTGCCATCACGCAGGTGACGAACGTGTTCAGCGGCGTCAGTGGCATCACGTCGCTGAGCCCGGCGCTCAGTGTCGCACAGAAAACGCCGCGCGCCGTGTTCAGCGTGTATTCGGGTGGCGGGTATGCGATTCAGGCGATTGACGATTTACGCGCGCTCCAAGGAGGACCGGTCATCGACCTGCCGAAATCCGCGGCCGCGCTACCGCCGCTCGATCGCGCGCAGATCGGCACTGGGATCGCGGAGCTCATCAAGGATCCCGGGCCAGGGCTGCCGGCGGAGAACACGGTCACCGTCTCCAGCGCGGTGAAGGCGTATCATCCCAAGCTCTCGCTCGATTTCATCGCGCAGCCCAGTCTCGCGATCGCTGCCGACCGGTTCGGGACGTACGTCGGGGGCGGCATCACGCTGTTTTGGAGCGACATGCTGGGCGACCATAACCTCGTCACGATGGCACAGGTCCAGGGTCGCATCTCGGATTTCGCTGCCTTGGTCGCCTATGGCAACCGGAAGTCGAGGCTGAACTGGAGTGTCGGCGCGCAGCAAATCCCGTACATCCTTGGCGGTTTCGGCGCGTACCAGGATCCGAACACCGGAGTCTACGTCGAGGAAATACGACGCTTCAAACAGACGAATCGCCAGCTGAGCGGAGTCGTGGCGTACCCGTTCAACCGCTCAGACCGCCTCGAAGTGTCTGAGGGATTGCAACAGATCTCGTACGATGACGAGCTCCAGAAGCACGGGTTCAATCTCGACGGCTCGGTCGCGTTCGATTCGACCATCCACTTCCCCGTTCCGCCGCCGGTGACATTCGAGGCGACGGGAGTGGCGCTCGTGCATGACAACTCGTTCTACGGCGCCACGAGCCCGATTTTGGGTGACCGCTGGCGGATCGAAGCGGACCCGACTTTCGGTGGCCTGCAGCTCGTCACCGCGTTGGTGGATTACCGGAAATACATCATGCCGGCGCGGCCGTTTACGATCGCGGCGCGTGTGCTGCACGTCGGCCGCTACGGCCGGGATGCGGAAGACGCTCGCATGTACCCGCTCTTCATCGGGTACTCGAGTCTGGTGCGCGGCTATGACATCGGCAGCTTCAACGTCAACGAGTGCGGCAACACCGGCGGCTCGACCTGCCCGGTCTTCGATCAGCTCGTGGGCAGCAAGATGCTGGTCGGGAATATCGAGCTGCGCTTCCCGCCGTTCGGGCTGCTGCACGTTGGCGGGGGCTATTACGGCGCGTTGCCGGTCGAGGCAGCCATCTTCTATGACGCCGGCGTCGCGTGGACGGACAGCGCCAAAGCGCAGATCTTCGGCGGGACGCGCAAACTCGTGCGCAGCACGGGTGTCTCGTTCCGCTTGAATCTGCTCGGCTACGCGATCGGCCAAATGGATGTTGTGCATCCATTGGACCGGCCGCAGAAGAACTGGATCGTGCGGTTCAGTATTACGGAAGGGTTCTAGGCAGACGTTCGGAAACACGTAGGGGCGCAGCATGCGCCCCTACGTGCTTTCCAACCCTCTCCAATCACCACCAGCCCCGACAACGCAGGCAGCCAAACCCCGGATAGCCCCAGCCCCAACCTCCCCACCAGCCCCAGCCCCAGCCGGGGCCCCACGGCGAGCGGCGCAGTGGTGGATGAGCCGTGACGGTGTAGGTGACAACATCGTAGTCGAAGTGGCCAGCCGCCATCTGGTCTACAACGGCGAGTAGTGTCGCCTCCGGATCGGCAGCGCTGTCATCCCCCGCGAGTGCACGATAGTCCCAGTGCCCGGCACGGGCGAAGGAGTCCGCTCGAAATGGCTGGCTCGAAACCGCGGCGAGGATCTTCCCCGAGCCGTCGGCGTCATCGACCGTAAAGGCTTCGCGATTGCCGCGACCCCGGATCTCGACCTCGCGTCCGCCGCGGATGGCCGCATCGTCGCCCGGCTCCGGAGGGAACAGCACCCGGATGCGACCCTGGGCATCGGCGCGCAGGACGAGCAGGTAACCGTTGTCAGTGGTCTTCACCTTCACGCGCGCACGCTCGCCGCGAATGTAGACGTCGTCGGAGAGTTTGATCTTGATCGGTGGGTCGCGGCGCGCGGGCGGGGCAAGCAGCAAAAACACTAAGGGGGCTAGGGCGAGCAGCATCGTTCCTCCGTTGTCGGATGGGTCTCAACAACGGGAGCGCAGTCAAAAAGCGTGCCCGGTGACGACGTCGCAAGCCGCGACGTCCCGGGCACGAATGCCTTCGCGGCAGGTCCTGCGCCGGTCTCCCAACGCGGACAGGTGTCCCCTAGCGTCACCGGGGTAAGACTGAAGATTTTCGCACCGCCGCAAGAGGGAGAGACCAATGGAACAGCGTCAACTCGGGTCGCAGGGATTGCAAGTCTCGGCATTGGGCCTGGGATGCATGGGGATGTCGGATTTCTACGGCTCGCGCAATGACACGGAATCGATTGCGACCATTCATCGCGCGCTCGAGCTCGGCATCAATCTCCTCGATACGGCCGACGTATATGGGCCGTACACGAACGAAGTGCTTGTCGGCAAGGCGATCAAGGGTCGTCGCAATCAGGTGATTCTCGCGACGAAGTTCGGTAACGTCCGCACTCCTGATGGGAAGTGGGCCGGACAAAACGGCCGGCCGGAGTACGTCAAGGCGGCCTGCGACGCCTCGCTCGAGCGACTCGGCGTCGATCATATCGATCTGTACTACCAGCATCGCGTCGATCGCGCCGTCCCGATCGAAGACACGGTTGGCGCGATGGCCGACCTCGTCCGCCAAGGCAAGGTTCGCTACCTCGGTCTCTCCGAAGCGTCGGCGGAGACGGTGGGCCGGGCACATGCCGTTCATCCGATCACGGCGCTGCAGACGGAGTACTCCCTCTGGAGCCGCGACGTGGAGGAGGAGATTCTGCCGACCGTGCGCGAGTTGGGGATCGGCTTCGTCGCCTACAGCCCGCTTGGTCGGGGCTTTCTCACGGGTCAGATAAAGCGGCCGGAGGACATTGCCGAGGGCGACTGGCGCAAGAACCACCCACGGTTTCAAGGCGAGAACTTTCAGAGGAATCTCGATCTGGTGCGCCGGGTCGAGGCGCTTGCGCGCGAGAAACGATGCACGCCGGGGCAGCTGGCGCTCGCCTGGCTGCTTCACAGGGGCGAGGAGATCGTCCCTATCCCCGGAACCAAGCATCGCGAGTATCTCGAAGAAAACGTCGGCGCCCTCAACGTGCAGTTGTCGGACGCCGACGTGGCGCAACTCGAAGATGTCGGGGTCGCCGCCGGGGCGCGCTATCCCGAAGGAGGAATGCGGACCGTCAACGGCTGACTGTGGCTTTGCCGTCGGCCGCCGCTTGCAGTTTGGCGATGTCGAGCTTCTTCATCTTGAGCAGCGCCTGCATCACGCCGTTTGCCTTTTGGGGATCCTTGTCGCTCATCAGCTTCCCAAGCACCGTGGGCACGATCTGCCAGGAGAACCCAAACTTGTCTTTCAGCCAGCCGCACATGCTTTCTTCGCCGCCGCCGGACGTGAGCTTGCTCCAGTACTCGTCGATCTCCTGCTGATTCTCGCAGTTCACGACAAAGGAGAACGCCTCGCTGAACTTGAACAGCGGGCCGCCGTTCAACGCCGTGAATTCCTGCCCCGCGAGCTGGAAGTTCACCACCATCACAGAGCCCTTGGGCCCCGGCCCGGCGTCACCGTAGCGGCTGACGTGGAGGATTTTCGAGTTCTTGAAAATCGACGTGTAGAACTGCGCCGCTTCCTCGGCCTGGTTATCGAACCACAGGAACGGCGTAATCTTTTGGCCAACCATCGGTGTCTCCGCTAGTGAAATGGTTTACGCTTTCAGCAGCTCTTCCAGACGGTGGTAGCTCGCCTCCAAACCCTTCGTCGCACCCATCTTGAGGGCCGCGTCCCTTGCTTCGCGTGACGCATAGCGGACTGTCGTGCTGAGTGTGGTCTGGTTGTGGGTCTCGACGAGCTCCGTGGTAACGAGGGTCTCACCACCCGTCCAGTAATCCTCATACGCCTCCGTGGCGACGATGCGCGACAGCCGGACGATCTCCTTGAACGTACCCCCCATCCCCATTTTCCGGTCGTCGGCATTTTGCCAGACATAGCGATACTGACCGCCGACGCGGAGATCGATCTCGCATACGGGCATCGTCCAGCCGGGTGGGCCGAGCAGCCAGCGCCGCACGAGATCGGGTTGCGTGAGCGCGTCGAACACCATGCCCCGAGGGGCGTCGAACATCCGCGTCATTACTAACTCGCGGTCGCCCGGGGTCGTAACTTTCATTGCGGCGGTATTGGTCATCTCAGTTTCCTTTTCCTCGGCTTGGGTTTTGTGTCCTCGATCAGCGCGTCGACGGCCTTCTTCTGCTTGCCCTTCAGCTCCTCCAGCACGGCGTCGAGGCGCTTGAAGTTCGCCTCCCAGATCCTGCGGTAACGCTCGATCCAATCCGTCGCCTCGGCGAGGGGCCGCGGCTCGAGCTTGCGGGGCCGGCGCTGCGCCTCCCGGCCCCGCGTGATCAAGCCGGCGCGCTCCAGAACCTTGAGGTGCTTGGAGATCGCCGGCTGGCTCATGTCGAACGGCGCGGCCAGCTCCGTGACCGTCGCTGCGCCGTCCGCCAGCCGCGCCAGGATCGCCCGCCGCGTCGGGTCGGCGAGGGCGGCGAAGGTCGCGGTTAGGTTATAACCAGATGGTTTCATAACTGAGTGGTAATATACAGATGCCCCGTGGGGCGTCAAGGGGCTTATCATTCCGTCGTGAAAATCGCGACTTGGAACGTGAACGGCATCCGGGCCCGCGCCGCGCAGCTGTGCGAGTGGCTGCAGCGCGACCGCCCCGACGTCGTCTGCCTGCAGGAGCTCAAGGCCACCGCTGCCCAGATCCCAGCCGAGTGTCGACTCGATGAGTATCACGCGTACTGGCACACCCTCAAGGGCTACTCCGGCGTTTCCCTGCACGTCCGTAAGGATCTGTTCGCCGTCGACCCGGTCTTCAGCCATCCGCCGTTCGACATGGAATCGCGCATCGTGCAGGTGGAGCACGGCGATCTCGTGATCGCATCGGTCTACGTCCCGAACGGCGGCAAGGACTACCCCGCCAAGCTGGCCTTCGTCAACAGTCTCATCGACTGGGCGGCACGGCTGAGGGCTGAGGGCAGACAGCTGATTCTCTGCGGCGACATGAACATCGCGCGTGCGGAAATCGACGTGCACCCCAAGGAGCGCAAGCCGAACGCCGTGGGCCAGCGACCTGAAGAGCGCGCCCTGTTCGAGACGCTCCTCGGATCACCGCTCGTGGATCTGAGCCGCCAATTCGATCCCGATAACCCCGATCTGTTTACCTGGTGGGCGCCGTGGCGGAATTTGCGCGCCCGCAACATCGGCTGGCGTCTCGACTACTTCCTCACCACGCCCGCGATCGCCGCACAAACGACGAGCTGTGCCGTGTTGGCCGACGTCGGCACGAGCGATCATGCCCCGGTGGTGATGACGACGCGCTGAATCCGCAAGCGCGCCAAACGACACAACAGGTCGTGCAATTCGGAACGCTGCTCACTATCGTAGACCATGACTACAGTCCGCGTCTACGGTGGTAAGGCTGCGACGAAGCGCGCCGAGGGATCGCCGCTCCTCGCCGGCCTGCTTGCGGCGATCGGGATTATCGTCGTGTGGGTGGGGCTGGTCTATGTGACCCACCACCCCGTCGGCGTGGCCGCGTGGGGTGTCGGAGGCCTTCTGGGCCTCGTGGTGGCCAAGGTGGCCACACCACCGACCAAAGCCTCGGGCGCACTCGCGGCGGTGCTCACGTTCTTCACCGTCCTCCTCGCCAAAGTGGTCGTCGTGGTTGTAGCTCTGCAACCGATCATACGCCAAGAGCTCGCCAACAGTCCCGCCTCGTTGACCATCGTTTTCCTGCTCGAGAAAACCGCGCACAAGTCCTTCTCACCGGAATTGCAGGCGACCATTAACGCCCGCCCCGACCTCGTCGCCGATACGACACTCTTCGGCCCGGGGTACGAACTGCGGGAGCAGATGATCCACGAGGCGGCGGTTGAGGCGAGGGCGTCATCGTTCGATGAACGCAACCGCCTCATCCACGTGTACTTCGACAAATTCTTGGACCGACTGGGTTTCTGGGTCCTGCTGTGGAAGACTTTTGGAGTGCTGGACCTGCTGTGGATAGGGCTTGGGATATCGACCGCGTGGACCTTAGGACAGGGACGAATCTGATCTAGCTTCCCGTTCCCCGCTCGCGCTCTTCCCGTTCGCGCGCTTCGCGGGCGAGTCGCACCCGGTCCTGACGTTCCTTGAGGGCCGCCGCCGCCGCGGCGTCGCGCTCGCGCTCCTGGGCGTCCCAGTCCGTGTTGGCCCCTGCCTCTTCCCGGGCCCGGCTGACCCGCTGCTGGCGCTCGCGCATGGCGTCCTTCTCTCGCTGTTCGCGCTCGGCCTCGCGCTGCACCTTGTTCTTGGTGTGCGCCCACCACATCACCAGGAACAGCCCAAATTGCGCTGGCAGCACGAAAATGAAGGAGGCGGGGAAGAGCTGGTTGATCGTGACCGTGACCGCGGCGCTGGCAAGTGCCCACTTCCACCCAGAAAGGTGCTCATAGTCCGCGGCGAAATAGAAGAGCGCCGCGAACGTGAAGAGGCCACCACCAAGCCCAAGCATGCATTAATATGTAAAACCAAGTTTTGGTGTGCAATATTTTTCTTCGTAGGGACTGTTCCGGAGACGACAGCATGCCCCGTATTGTCTGGATTACCTTGATAATCGTGATCTTTGGCGCGGCGATGTTCTTCCTGCGCCGCTATATGGAGCGGTAGTGCTGACGGTCTTCCTGCTTTCTCCTGCGAGCTGTTCGGGGAAGCGCGCGCAGATGCTGCTCAACAGCAAGACCAGTCCGCTGCGGGAGCGGCTTGCGAACGGCGGCGCCCCGCTGGGCGAAGTCTTCACGTTCATGAGCAGCCTATACTTTCGCGGCAAGCTCGCCTACGCCAACCGATTCGGGCGCGGCTACGTGATTACGCCAGGGCGTGGACTCTTGCCCACCGATATCCTCATTCGCGTCGAGGATTTGCGACAGATGGCCGAGGTCCCCGTCGATCAAGCCGAGCCCGCGTTTCGCGAGCCGCTGGTGCGCGATGCGATGGCGCTCGGGCGCGGAATCGCGCCGGACGACCAGGTCGTGCTGCTCGGCAGTGTGGCGACAGAGAAATACGTCGGCCCGCTGCTCGAGGTGTTCGGCGATCGGCTGCTGTTTCCTGCGACCTTCGCGGGCCGCGGCGATATGAGCCGCGGTGGCTTGCTGTTGCGGTGTGCGCAGAGCGGGACGCCCCTCGATTGCGTCCCCGTGCGGGGTGCCGTCCGGCACGGGCCCAAGCCGCCAAAGCTTCCCCGACTGAGGTAGGTTCAAGCCCGGGAGGGAGCCCCTTGCCGGTCGATCTCGTACTGGAGCGATTGCAGCGCGCAGTATCGCCGGACTACCGGGTAGTGCGCGAGCTCGGCAGCGGCGGGATGGGTCGCGTCTATCTCGCCCATGAGGTCCTGCTCAACCGATCTGTCGCCATCAAGGTCCTGCGGCCTGAGCTCGCGACCGCCGACGGCGCCGCGGCATTCCTGCGCGAAGCACAAATCCTCGCCGGCATCCAACACCCCAACGTCGTCGTCATTCATAAGGTGGGGGAAGGCGAGGGCCTGCAGTACTACATCATGGAGCTGGTCAAGGGACCGACGTTGGAACAGCGCCTCGCCACCGGCCCGATTCCAGCGGCCGAGGTGGTCCGGATCGGCATCGACGTGCTTGACGGCCTCGAGGCCGTGCACCGGTTGGGAGTCGTCCACCGGGACGTCAAACCCACCAACATCTTCGTCCTGCCGGATCGCGCGTTGCTGGCCGACTTCGGGATCGCGCGGCCGCCCTCAGACAAAGAAGACGACGGGCGCAGTCGCGAGGGCACGCCGGACTACATGGCACCCGAGCAGGTGGAGGGAAACGCGATCACCCCGCGAACCGACATCTACTCGCTGGGTGTCGTGCTGTACGAGGCGGTGTCAGGGGGTGGACGGCGATTCCATGCTCAGGGCGACCACGTCGACTGGAGCGGGATTCCCATGGGTCTTGCCCGAGTGTTACAACGCGCCGTCGCCAAGCCGCCGGAGGATCGCTGGCCCGACGCCGCCGCGTTCCGCAAGGCTCTGGACCGGACGCTTGCGCCGAGCATCGCGCGACCCGTTGCGCTGGTCGCGAGCGGAGGGCTCGTCGTTGCTCTTGCGATCTGGTTCATCGTCCACCGGCCTGAGCCGTGCACGGTTGCAAATCCGGGCGCGCCGAAGGTGACGTTCTCTAGAATCGACTACGTCGGCCCCAGTCAGTATGCGGCTGTCGCGGACTCGCTGTTGTGCATGGTACACAAGGACCTCCGCGCGCACATCAATTTTGGCGATTCGACTCCTCCGTCGCTCAGCATTCAGGCGGGGATCGCCGTCGCCGGCCAGGATGTCAGGCTCCGGCTGACCGGTAGCGTCCCGGCGTCCGAGTACCACGTGCCGCTCGAGCAGTGGCAGACCCTGAGCGACTCTCTCGCGTATCAGATCGTCCTCGGCGTCTGGGCCGACCGCAGTCCCCTCGCAGCATCCCTGCCGGTGCCCGCGCTCCCGCACACCTACGAGGGGTTGGTGCGGTTTCTCAAGGCCGAACAGCTCGTCGCCGAGGCGCAATGGGAGCTGGCGTATCAAGCGTACTCGGACGCCGAAAAAACCGATCCGACGTGCTGGATCTGTTCGTGGCGGATCAACGAAATCGGGCGCTGGCTGAGCCGCGCGCCGAATCCGGATCGCGTGCGCCGCGTACGCCTCCATGCGGACTCGTTACCACCGCTGTATCGGAGCATCATTCACGCCGCGCAACTCCCCGTGCAACCGCGGCTCGACACGCTCCGCGCCGCGGCGGAACAGGCGCGCGAGCTCTTCCTGGGGTGGTTTCAGCTCGGTGACGAGTTGTTCCACCGCGGTCCGCTGGTCGGGCATCGCCGCGCGGAGGCGATCGCTCCTCTGGAGCGGGCGTCCAGGCTGCGTCCCGACTTTGGCCCCGCGTGGGAGCACCTCGCCTGGGTTGCGACGGCGGAGGGTGACTCGGCGGATGCCGCACAAGCACTCGATTCGCTCGAGCGTCATAGCAGTGTGCGCGACACCTTCTCAATCGAGTTTCACGCCATGCTCAAGGTGGGGTTCGCGTGGCGTTTTCTTCCCGAGAGTGCCGCAGTCCGAGTCACGCAACGGGAAACCAGCCAGCCGGCAACCGAGGCCAGCGCCGATCTTGGCGCGGGACCCCGATTCTTGCCGACGTTCGACGTGCCGCGGGGGGCCATGGCGTTGGGCGGGGTGTTGGCAACCAGCCCTACGAGAGATCTCAGCCGGTCCGGTTTGATCGCGCAGACACTCGCCGCGCTGGCGCTCGGGCGTCTCGACGATTCTCGAAACTTCGCACGCCGGCTCACTGAGGTGGCGCCGGAGGTGGACTTTGGGCTGTTCAGGGCGCAGCTCCCGGCGGCGCTCGCACTCCTAGACCCTGGCAGCGTCCCCGCGGCGGATGCTCTCGAGGGCCTGCGTCCTTGGGCCGCGAGCGGCGATGTCCAACCGGCATTGCACGACCGCGCCGCCTGGATGAGCGCCCTGCTCGATCATCGGACCCCGTTGCGCGCGGGCGCGCCGCTCGAGCTGCGGCTGCTCGTGTCCGCCGATTCGCTGGCGACCGCTGGTCATCCGCGCGCCGCGCTCGTGCTGCTCGATAACGTGGATGTCGACGCAGCGGCCCGGCTGATCGATCCTTTCTTCCGCACCATCGTGCATTTGTGGCGCGCTGCGTGGCG
>WNGP01000907.1_pt1 | contig 25749 bp, 21 predicted proteins | sample 5407671 | NCBI WGS metagenome assembly WNGP01 (sample SAMN13153381, study PRJNA577476) | soil metagenome | isolation source: 40 cm soil or saprolite under Garry oak tree replicate 2 | place: USA:California | collected 2016-06-15
GCCGAACGCGCAGATTGTGCTTCTACCGGCCTCTTTCAACACCGGCGAGGACTGGCCGATGTTTCAGCGCGCTTACTTTGCCGCATGGATCTTGGGTGTTGCGGACCGGACGCATCGGGCGATGTTCGATGCCATCTGGAAAACCGGCGAGCTCGCCGTCAGCGACCCTGTGACCCACCGACTCAAGACCCCGCAGCCGTCGCTCGAAGACGCTGCTCGCTGCTATGCGCGTATTGCAGGGATAAATCCCGCGGCATTCCTTGCGACCGCTAGATCGTTCGCGGTAGATATGAAAATCAGGGCCGCGGACGCGCAAGTCGCTGCAATGCAAGTTCCCGGCACGCCATGCATCGTAGTGAACGGGAAGTATCGGGTGAATATGGACTCGCTGGGGAACAACGACGAGCTCATCGATCTCGTCAGATTTCTCGTGACCAAAGAGAGTATCCACTAAGCGTCCGGAGTTGCTCGCATTCACCGTTGAGACGGAGATTCTGGCAGCTAACAATCGTCGGAGCGGGCCGTGAGACGTGGGTGGTTAGGCGCCGCCGGCGCCGGAAAGACAGTATGCGCCCGCGGCGCTGATCCGGCGTCATCGTGCGGCCGGTTAACTTCACCGTTAGTTAATTAAGTTAGAGTCTTGGAGTCCGCCCATGCCTGACGTGCTCATTCCTCCAAGACGGTTAACTCTCACATAGAGACTCCTCAAACCATGGCTAAAGCATATTGGATTACCCTGTACCGCTCGATCCGCGACCAGGAAGCCTTCGCTGCGTACGCCAGGCTCGCTGGCCCGGCACTTCAGGCGGCGGGGGGCCGTTTCCTCGCGCGCGGGCTGCCTGCGCGCGTCTATGAAAGCGGGCTCGATCAGCGCGCGGTCCTCCTCGAGTTTGATAGCGTCGTGCAAGCCATCGCGGCGCATGACAGTCCCGGGTATCAGCAGGCACTCCGTGCACTCGGTAACGCTGCCGATCGTGATATGCGCATCGTCGAGGGCGTCGAATGACGGGCCGACCGCCGAAGGGACAGCACCCGGCGCACGCACCGCAGCGGACTCCCGCGCCCGGCAAGTAGTAGGCTGTCCGCATGGCTCACGACCTCGTTTGCTGGAAGTGCGGCGCGGCGCTCGCGGCGCTGAGCCTCCCGCTGCGGCGGCTCGATGAGTGCCCGCGGTGTCACGCCGAGCTGCACGTCTGCCGCATGTGCGCCGACTACGACACGAGCGTCGCCAAGCACTGCCGCGAGCCGACCGCGGAGGAAGTGAGCGACAAGACGCTGGCGAACTTCTGCGACTTCTTCAAGCCGCGCGCCGGGGCCTATACGCCTCCCGACACCGCCGCGATGGACAAGGCGCGGGCGGAGCTCGAGAAGCTCTTCGGCAAGCGCTGACCGCGCACGCTTCGTCGCGCGGATACGCCGCCATGCCGCAGCGTCCGGCCAGTTCGGGCTAGACTCGCTCACAATCCGCCCATTCGGCGTGCCGCAGGCGGCACGCGTAGGGAGTCGCTTTCATGCTCGCTCGATCGCCCCGCGGGCGCCGTCCGCCCTCCTTCGCCGTGGTCGTGGCCTGCGCCATGCTGCCGGCGTGCGCCGCGGCGGCGGCGCCGACCTCGGCACAGGGCGAGAAGGCGCTGCACGCCTGGGAGGGTGGCGATTCTCCGGCCGCACTGGAGGCGTGGGTGCAGGACCGCCTGCGCCGCGCCGATGCGGACGTGGCGCGCGTGCTCGGGGCGAAGGGCGCGCGGAGCGTCGCGAATACGCTGCGTCCCTACGACGATGCGGTCAACGAGCTGCTGCTCGCCGTCTCGCAGTCGAGCGTGATCTATGGCGTCGGAGCGACCCGTGAGCTGCGCGACAAGGCGCAATCGCTCACGCAGACCGCGAATGCCGCCTACACGGCGCTGAATCTCAACCAGGGGGTCTACCGGGCGCTCGCCGCGCTGCCGTCACCCGCGGATGGCGCCACCCGGCACTATCTCGAGCACAGCCTGCTCGAGTACCGCCTGGCCGGGGTGGACCGGGACGATGCGACGCGGGCGAAGATCAAGGCGCTGCAGGACAAGATCACCGCGCTCGGTCTCACCTTCGAGCGCGCGGTGCACGATGACGTGCGCACGACGGTGGCCGACAAGGCACAGCTCGAGGGCCTGCCCCCGGACTACCTCGCGAGTCATCCCGCCGACCCCGACGGACACGTGAAGATCACGACCGACCCGCCGGACGGCTGGCCGGCGCAGAGGTTCTCGAACAGCGCGGAACTGCGCCACGAGCTGTTCCTCGCGGCCAACTCGGTCGGCTATCCGGCCAATACCGAGACCCTGCGGGCACTGCTCGCGACGCGCGCGGAGCTGGCGCAGCTCCTCGGCTACAAGACCTGGGCGGACTTTGCGATGGCGGACCAGATGATCGGCTCGCCCGCGAAGCTCGCGGAGTATCTCGCCGGAATCGATGCGGCCTCGCGCGAGCCGGGCGCGCGCGAGGATGCGGCGCTGCTGTCTTTCGCTCGCGAGCGCGACCCGTCGATCCAGAAGATCTCGTACGCGGACCTGCGCTACTGGCAGGAGCAGTACCGGCGCGCCCGATTCAACTTCGACTCGCAGAGCGTGCGGCCGTATTTCCCCTACGCCGGGGTCGAGCGCGGGGTGATCGCGACCGCCTCGAGGCTCTTTCACATCGACATCCGGCCGGTGAGCGGCGTGCGCACCTGGCATCCGTCGGTCACCACCTACGACGTCTACGACGGCCCCGTGAGGCTCGGCCGCATCTACCTGGACATGCATCCGCGCGAGGGCAAGGACAAGTGGTTCTCCACCCAGCCGCTCGCCTACGGCGTGCACGGCCGCCAGCTTCCCGAGGCCGTGCTGGTGTGCAACTTCACCGGCGGCACGACCGCTGACCCGGGGCTCATGCAGTACGGCGACGTCGTGGTGTTCCTGCACGAGTTCGGTCATCTCATGCATCACGTCATCGGCGGGCAGAACGCCTTCGCCGGCGAGGGCGCCTTCCTGATCGAGGGGGATTTCGTCGAGGCGCCTTCGCAGATGCTCGAGGAGTTCTTCCACGACTACGGCGTGCTCGCGTCCTTCGCCCGCCACTACCAGACCGGCGAGGTGTTGCCGCGGGAGCTGTTCGCGCGCATGAACCGCGCCGACGCCTACGGTCGCGCGAGCGGCCAGCAGCGCCAGCTCATGTACACCTCGGTGTCGCTCGACTTCCACACGCTCACCCCCGCGACGCTCGACTTCGACGCCGCCTACCGCCGGGACTTCGAGCGCTTCAACAGCGCCGCCTTCATACCGGGGGATCACTTCTGGGCGAGCTTCACCCACCTCAACGGCTACAGCTCGAACTACTACACCTACGTGCTCGACAAGGTGATCGCGCTGGATTTCTTCGCGCAGTTCGATGCGCGGAATCTGCTCGGCGACCCGGCCGGCATGCGCTACCGGCGGGCGGTGCTCGCGCCCGGCTCGACCAGGCCGGCGGCCGAGCTGGCGCGCGACTTCCTCGGTCGCGAGCCGAACCTGGACGCCTACCGGCGCTGGATGCTGGCGGAGTTCGACGCGGAGGCTAAGGCTTCTTCAGCCGCTCGCTGAGGCGCTCGAGCAGCTTCGTGAACGGCGAGTTCTTCTGCACCTCGACGCGCAGGTGCCGCACGCCGGTGTCGTTGATCGTCTCGCCCCTGCCGTCGTCGATGGTGAGCTCGCTGGCGCCGAGAATCTCGAGCGTCTCCTCGAGCGTCTGCGGGCCGCGGCGCTCGCGCGCGCCAACCTTGCCGGCGCGCGCGCGTGCCCGGGGGCTCGCTGCGGGCGATGATCCCGGGCGCACCGGGCGGCCGGGCACCCTGGGCGGACCCTTGGGCGAGTGCGTGGCGGCCGCAGCCGGCTTCCCCTGCCGCAGAGCCGATACCGCGCGCTTGGCCGTATCGTCGTCCATGAGCTTGAACTCTTCATGCGGCTGTGAGCGCGCCGCCGACGGAGCGGAGAGGCTCCCGGACTTGAAGTCCTGATCGCTCGCGCGCGCCTTCTCCTGCGGGCTCACCGGCACCACGGCGACCGAGGCGAACTCGGAGCGCACGTAATGGGCGACCTGCTTCGCCGAGATCGCGTCGCTGAAGAAGCCGAGACGCAGTCCGTACCACTTGCGCCCGTCGCGGCTGCCCTCGACCGTATACAGGGTATAGGCGTTGAAGATCGCGAGCGGCGGCACCTTGCCGAGGTCGGCCGGCTGCACCGACCACTGCAGCTGCACCGCGAAGGACACCGGCGCGTTGTTGACGAGGGCCTCCTTCAGTGCGAGGCGCGTGCTGGTATCGTCGGGCTTCAGCATCGGGATACTGCGGTGCGAGACGTCCGCAGGGTCGGGCTCGCTGCCCTCGGGGCCGCGGGCTTCCAGCAGCCGGAGCACCTGGGTGTCGCTCAGGGAGTCGCCCCCGGCGAGCGTTGCCCGCGGCGGCGGCGGCGCATGCATCACACGCGTGTCACCGGTCGGGCTGCTGTCGGCGAGCGCGGCGAGCACTTCGCGCACGTTCGAGTCCTCGAAGGCCCCCTGCGCGCCCCTGCCCGTGGTCCATGAGGCCCCGGAGGCCTGGGTGGCGGGAGCGCGGGCCGGAACGGGCGATAGCGCGCGGACCGCCGGCGGCGCAGACGCGCGCGCGGCGGCAGGCTTCGCAATCGGAGCGGCCGGAGCGAAAGCGGCCGGCCTCGCCACCGGAGGAGCCACAGGGCGTGCCGCAGCACGCAGCGCTTCACGGGGGGCAGCGTGCACGACGGGTACGCTGGCGTGGTTCGGCATCCTTAGCGGCGCGGCAGCCGCGGCGCGTCGCGCAGAGGGCGGCGCGGGGGGTACTGAGACGACGGGAGCGCGCCGCGGCGGCGGCGCTATCCACGGCTGAGGGCCGGCAGCGTGGCGGGCCTGAGCGGCGGCCGCGGCCGTGGCCCGCTCGCGGAGCTTGCGCCCCGGGGCCTCGCCGGCCCATGCGCCGGGGTAGATCTCGCGCACCACGCTCAGCCATTCCTCGGCCTCGGCGAGAGTCGAGAAATAGCCCATGTGAAGCCGGAAGCGCTCGCGGCCTTCCTCGAAGCGGCGGCTGACGACGAACGTGAAGCGCTTGAGCTCGGGCAGATCGGTCTGCGCGAGCGCCATCGGCGTCGTCGATGAGCAGAGGTTGAGGACGAACGGCACCGCGCCCGCTGCGGATGTCGCGGCATTCAATGCTCCGGCATCCGTGCGATGCGAAGCGAAGGTGGTCATTGCTGTCATAACTTCCCCGGACCGAGAGAGACCACACCGGTCGGCAGGGACTGCGCTATCGCGCAATGGCTGGATTGCGAGCGTTCGCGCTCGGAAGCGCGACCGTGGCAGCCCCGCCGTCCTAGGAACCGTCCTTTAGACCGGTGGCTTTGCGTCCCCGCCTTTCGACGGGTTTGCCTTTATCACTCAGCGACCAGTGTCAAAGCGTCGCGGATGGCAGTCAAGTCCCGATTGTGTGCCGCCGCTCGCAGGTGCGGCTAATACCTAAGCACTTCGGAGCGGCTGCATCTTGATCCGCAGCTGTATCTGAATCTTATGTCTCACCGCGGCGGCGCGCTCCGATCCCAGAAGCGTCCCGCGCTCACGAGATGCCGCGCATAGAAGCCGCGGCTCAGGTCGCCGTAGGCGACCGCCTGCCCGGCGCGCGGGGCGTGGACGAAGCGCCCGCCGCCGGCGTAGACCCCGACGTGGTCGATGCCGCGCCGGCGGATACGAAAAAATAACAGGTCCCCCGGGGCGAGCGCCGCGAGCGGCACAGGGTGTGCCGCGCGCTGCTGCTCGGCCGCGGTGCGGGGAATGATCAGGCCCGCGCGCTCGTGAACGTAGCGCGCCAGTCCGCTGCAGTCGAAGCCGGCCGCGTCGGCGCCGCCGAACTGGTACGGAGCGCCGACCAGGGACGCCGCGAACCGTGCGATCACGGCCCCGTCCCGTGGAGGGCCGGCGGGCGCCGTAGCGGGCAGGCTCCTGCACCCGTAAGCCACCAGTGCAATGAGCGCAGCAGCCGCCGCGCCCGATCCGGGCGTCCGGTGCGGCCGGCGGCTACCGGGCTCGAGCCGCAGGGTGCGACTGCGCCGCAGCCTGAGCGTGCGATGCGCCGAGGCGCGCCAGTGCCCCGATGCCCTCATAGGTATAGCGTTGCACGCCACGGCGACCGCTGCGAGCGGCGCCGAGCATGGCGGCACCCACGGTGCGCGCCGAGATGGCGCGATACGCGACGTAGCTCCCCCGCAGCAGCGGGTTCAGCAGCGGCAGGAAGGCGCGTGCCGCAAGCTCGAGCGGGCGCATCTGCGCGCGCCAGCCGAGCAGGAGCGAGGGCTGCAGGATATCGAGCGACTCGAAGCCCGCGGCCGCGAGCTGCTCCTCCATCTCGCCCTTGGTGCGCAGGTAGAAGTTGCCCGAGCGGGGGTCGGCCCCCACGCTCGAGATCGCCACGAAGCGCCGCGCGCCGGCGGCCTTCGCGGCGCGTGCGAAGGCGAGCACGCAGTCGACGTCGAGCGCGCGAAAGGCCTGCTGCGAGCCGGCCTGGCGGATGCTCGTGCCGAGGCAGCACAGCGCCACGTCGCAGCGCGTGCCCTGAAGCTGCGCCTCGAGCCGCTCGAACGGGACGATGCGATTGGCAAGGCGCGGATGCTGGCGAGCGAGCGGCCGCCGCGAGACCGCCGTCACGCGCGTGACGTCCGGGGCCTCGAGCAGCGCATCCAGGGCGCAGCCGCCGGCGAGCCCGCTCGCGCCAGCCAGCAGCACGAGCCTCTCCTCCGCTCCCATCGCTGCACCCCCGGCAACCGAAGACGCTGGTTTTCCGCCAGCTTAGATTTGCGGCCGGGCTGCGGCAAGGCGAAGAGCACCGTTGCGGGAGCGCACGGCGACGTCGCCGCGCCCCGACATGCCGACATCCCGGAACGCGTCCCCGGCACCGCGAGGGGGCGCTCGCGGGTGTTACCATTTCTCACGGCGCGTCGTGCGCCGACGGTGGCTGCGCCCGTGAGAGCTCTGAAGAGGCTGCCCCTGATGGTCGTTGCGGCGCTGCTGGCGCCGGCGGCGGCGCTCGCCGTCGCGGAGCTCGTCGTCACCGACGCCGACCGCGTGACCCTCTATCGGGAATTCCGCACGGCCTTCGACGCACACCGTTATTCGGACGCGTTGCCGCTCGCCACGAAGCTGGTCGAGCTCACCGAGGAGCAGTTCGGCGCGAGCGATCGCGCGCTGGTCAATCCGCTCTGCAATCTCGGCACCACGCAGTACCGTCTGGGCGACTACAAGCATGCCGAGGACAGCTACGTGCGCAGCGTGAAGATCGCCGCGGATACGGGCGGTAACGGCGACCGGCTGCTGCTGCGCCCGCTGCACGGGCTCGGCGCGACCTACTACGCCACGCGACAGTTCGAGGATGCGAGCGCCACGCTGCAGCGCGCGCTCGACCTGAGCCGAAATCTCGACGGACTGCTGAACCCCGGACAGTTGACGATCCTCGACCCCCTCATCGGAAGCCTGGTGAGTCTCGAGCGCCACAGCGAGGCGGATCGCGAGTTCCAGTACGCGGTGCGGGTCGCCGAGAGCGCCTGGGGAAGCACCGACCCGCGCGTCGTCCGCCCGGTGGATCGCTATGCGCACTGGCTCGAGCACATGGGCCGCTACCCTTCGGCCCGGGCCCAGTACGCCCGCGCGCTCACCGTGGGGGAGGGCGCCGGTACCCGGGCCGCGCGGCTCGTGATCGAGCCGCTGCTCGGCATCGCGCGGACCTACCGCCTCGAGGCGACCAATGGCAACGAAGAGGAAGGCGCGCAGTACGTGGACCCCTTCGCGCAGTCGGGCTTCGGCATGACGAGCGATCGCAGCCCGCGCGGACTCAACCCCGACGGAGAGAAGGCGCTGCTGCTCGCGCTGCAAACGATCGACAGGATGCGCCCGGTGGACCACCAGGTGCGAGCCAAGACACTGATGGAGCTCGGCGACTGGTATCTGTGCGCGGACCAGACCGACAAGAGCCACGCGCGGTATCGCGAAGCGTGGAAGGAGCTCGAGCAGGCCGGCTCGACCGCACCGCTCGACGAGCCGCGCCAGCTCGCGTACCGGGCGCCGGCCTCCTCGGTCACGCGCTCACCGCTCGCCGAGCGCACCAACGCCGAGGAGCACTCGGTGGAGGCGACCTTCACCGTGACGCGCGACGGACACGCCACCAACGTGACCACCAACAGCAGCGATGCCTCGACCGGGCAGCAGAGACTGGTGCTGGTCGCGGTGAAGCGAGCCCGTTACGCGCCACGCCTCCTGAACGGTGAGCCGGCGGAGACCCAGGGCGTAACGCTGATCGAGAAGCTCCTCACCAAGAAGCCGCGGCAATCGTAGCCTGAGGTCCCCGCCGTCACGGCAAGCGCGATCTCGTCGGGCAGGGTCAGCCGCCGGCCTTCGGGCCCGGCGGAACAGGCGGCGGGTTCGGCGCCGCCGGGGCCGGCGCGCCGGCAGGCGCTGCGGCCGACGGCGAGCGAGCCGGTGGCGGCGCCGCGTCGGCGTCGTCTGCGCTCTCCTCGATGGGCACCGCCTCGATCTGCAGGTTATCGGCCGTGGCCGCACCCGACTGGACGCTCAGCGGCTCGTCGCGCGCCAGCTGCTGTCCCGGGGGCTGCTGCGGGAACTGCACCAGGAACTTCGCCGCCGCATCCCGCATGGCCGCGAGCGTGGCGCGCTCGAGCGGCCCGCCGCTCGACATGCCCTTGGCGAGAGCGCTGCCGTAACCGGTGAGGGTGAAGGTGTCGAACTTGTCGCCCTGCGGGGTGTAGAGGTTGATGCGGTAGCGGATGGTGACGGCGTAATAGCGCCCGCCGGTGTCGCGGTCGGTCACGAAGGAATACTGATCGATCAGCGGCTCGAAGACCGCCTTGAGTCCGGTGGCGGCGCGCGCCGCGGCGAGGTCCGCGAACTCCTCCACGTGCCGGAAGGAGTCCTTGAAGACATCGCGCAGCAGCCGTACGTGGCCAGGCCCCAGCGCGACGTGCCACTCGACGCCCCAGCGTGTCTCCTTGTGAAGGTAATTGCGCAGCTCGTTCGGAAGCACGAGCCCCACGGAAGCCGGCAGCGGTTGCAGCAGCGGCCGGGGCAGAGCCGGATCGGGCTTGATCGCGACGCCGCCGCAGGCGGCCAGCGCGCCGAGCGCGAGCGCGGCGGCCGCGAGACGCGCGCGACCTAATGCTTCATGCCGACGAACGTGCCGCCGTTCTGCTCGCATATCAATCTCATTAGGGCGGAAAAGCGGATATTTGTAAACGGCGGCATGTCCGGTCCCTCGGGAAAACCGATCGCGTGGATGCGAATCGGCCGCCGGCCGTCGGGCCCCGGCTTGTTGGCGCTGCCGATCGAGTCGAGCGCCTCCTGGATGGAATCGCCGGTGAACTCATCTCCGAGCACGAAGACCGCCACGCGTTTGTCGGGCGCCCAGTAGCGGCGCACGGCTTCCTCCATGCCGGGAACGGGATTGGACTGACTGAAGGCGCGCCACTTCCTGGCGCGCTCGCGGATGTCCTTGCGCTGCTCGGGCGTGTCGGAGAGCCAGCGGCCGCGGGTCCCCTCGTACATGTAGGTTCCCTGGTCGTTCATGACCTGCAGGCCCTGCACGTGCGGGTACAGGCTGAGGAGCTCCTCCACGATGCCGAGGTTCACCTCCCAGTGATTGCTGGTCATGCTGGAGGACGTGTCGATGATGAAGATGACGTATTCGCTGTCGAGCGGAATGCCGCCGATGTCCGCCGTGCGCGGGCTCTGAGCGCGCTGCGCGATCAGGCGCTGCATCTCCTCGGTGAGGGTCTCCTGCCCGGCCACCAGCTGGCGCTCGATGATGTTGGTCACCGCGGCATCCTCGCGGCTGCCGGCGTAGCGGCCCCGGATGCGGCTGAGATCGCCGGCGAGGCTCGAGAGCTTGCCGCGCTCGCGCTCGAGGGTCTCGCGACTCCCCACGAGCTCGCGGTTGAGCTCGTCGGTCTGCCCGCGGATTATGTTCAACTGCTCCTCGAGGAGTCGCACCTCGCCGCCCAGGTGCTTGCGGCTCTCCTCGAGCGCCGCGGGCTTCCCGACCTCGGTCAGCACCAGCAGGAGGATCATGGCGCCGAAGCCGCAGCAGATCGTGTCCAGGAACGAGAGGGTGAATACCTCGAAGCTGCGGCGCCGGCGCATTACGGCCAGTCCTTCGACGGCATGAGCAGCGCCCCGTCGGTGACGCGCGAGAGGTGCCAGAAGCGGTGCGCGGCCTGCAGGTCTCCCTGCATGGGCAGCAGCACGCTGTCGATCGGCACGTGCTCGGGGAGCTGCGACAGCGCCTCGTCGAAGAGGCGCATCCGCTCGGCGGAGTTCACGTAGCGGCGCAATCCCCGCGTCTTGCCCTGCGTCGGCAGGCCGTCGGTGATCAGCACGATCTGGTCGGGCTGCGGGCTCAATCCCCGCGCGGCCGCAAAGGCGTTGTAGAGGCTGGTGCCGTCGGCCGGGACGAGCGTCTCGAGCGCCTGCATGCCCCGCGCGCGGGCCGCCGTGTCCGTGCCCGCGAGCCAGCCGCCCGGCACGAGCGGCTGCGCCTGAGTGTTGAAAGTCAGGACCTGGTAGCTGCTGGCGGCGGGTATCTGCGCCATGAGCCAGTCGACGATCGCCACCGCGCGGCGCCACTTGGCGGCGGCGCGCCTGTGCGCGTCGTCCTGGTTGCGCAGCCGGAGGATGGCGACCAGATCCTCGTGCAGCATGCTGGCGGAGACATCGAGCAGGATCAGGATGTGCCTGCCCCGCAGGATGAGACCGTTGATGTAGCGGCGCTCGACGGCCGTTCGCCCGCTCACCTGCTGGCCGAGCGGCGCGCGCTCGAGGCTGCCGGCCTCGAGCCGGCGGTTGCCCTCCTCCAGCGAGCGGATGTCGGCCTTGAGCTTCTCGATGTGCTCGCGGCGCGCCACGGTCTGCGCGTCGTAGCTCGAGAGCTGCTCGCGGCGGCTGGCGAGATCGGTCACGATGCGGTTGGTCTCGCGCGTGGCGCTCGCGATCTCGTTGCGCGTGCGGGTGAGAGAGTCCCGCAGCACGGCGAGGTTGCGGTCGCCTTGCTGCACCTCCTCCTTCAGACGATCGACCTCGGAGCTGAGGACATCGTGGTCCTTGAGGCGCACCGCGCCGGCTTGCGCGCTGAGAATGGTGTAGAAGAGGATCACCGCGCCGAAACCGCAGCAGATCGTGTCGAGGAACGAGAGGGTGAAGACCTCGAAGCTACGGCGTCGCGCCACGGACGAACTCAGTCCGCGGCAGCTTCAGCCGCGCGAGCCGGGGGGCGTGTCGGCGACGGCGATGAGTGTCAGAGCGACGCCCGGGTCGCCGATGCGCACCTGATCCCCGGCGCGCACGCGCGCGCGCTCGGCGACCCGCTCCCCGTTCACGAAGGTGCCGAAGCGGCTGTGATCGAGCAGCAGCGCGTCAAGGCCCTCGCGCAGGAAGCTGCAGTGACGGCGCGAAACGCCCGCCAGCCCCTCGGGCAGGACGATCGCCCGCGCGGCGGCCGGCGCCCGGCCCACGACCAGCGGCTCCGGCGCGAGCGCGAAGGTGCGGCCATCGAACAGCACGTGCGACGCCGTCGGTGCCGCCGCACGCTCCTCGCCCGCCGACTCTCGCTCGGTGAGCGCCGCAAGTGCCGCGAGAGTCGGTTGCGATTCCGAGGGCAGCCGGCGCAGCAGTCGCACCGGGTCAGCAGCGACGCGCGGCGGCAGATCGAGCAGTGAGGTGGCCGCGGCGGCGAAGCCCGCCGGCAGGCTCACCAGCTCGCAGCCGGTGAACTGAGTCATCATCTCGCGGAAGCCCGGCAGCGCGCTCACGAGGCGCGGCACGAGCAGCGTGAGCGCGCTGCCCGCCGGTCTCAGCTCATGCAGCAGCCGCGCGATCTCGCGCCAGAGCGGCTGCGCGGCCTGGATGAGCTGATCGCGCGTGAGCGGCATCTCGATGCGCTCGCCGCCGGCGGTGAGCGCCGCGACGGCGACGCCGCCCGCCATCGCCTCACGCGAGAGCTCCGGGAGAGCCTCGAACAGCTGCTGCTCGGTGCTCGCATCGCGCAGGGCGTCGAAGCGCGTCTGCCGCACCATCGCGGTGTTGATGAGATCCAGCCACGCCTGGTAGAGCCCGAGGAGTCCGCCGTGATCGCTCGAGAGCGACCGCCGTCGACAGGTCGGCCCGGCGTCGCGCTCGACGAGCGTCGCGGCCGCGTGGTGCAGCCCGAGCTCGATCACGACCGCGGGGCCCGTGCCGCCGAGCGAGGCAACCGATACCACCGCCGCGTCGACGAAGCCGTCGACCGGGAGGGCGAGCTGCCGCGCCACCCCAAGCAGTGCGCCGAGGCCGTAGCGCCCGGCGCCTGCCGGAGCGGCGATCCAGACGCGTTCCCCGGCTTGCGGCGGGTGAGCGGCGAGGCGCCGCGCGAGCTCCGCCGCGAGCAAGGACAAAGCGCGCACTGAGGGCTGCGCGTCGCGCAGCACGCTTGCCGCGTGCTGCGTGGACGTGGTCGTCGGCAGCCGGCGCACCGTGTGCCAGCCGTCGGCCCCGGGCAGCGCTCCGGTCGAGCCGTCGGAGACGGCGGACGGGGAGCTCTCGAGCACCACCCCGTCACGCGCCAGCGCGAACGCGCGGTCATCCGGCTCGATCGCGAAAGGCTTCATCGGCTGAACGCGCTCAGATGTCGACCGGGAAGCTCACGTTGTTGTCGGCCGACCCGCGGCTGTCGGGCGCTGGTGTGGGGTGCTGATCGGACGGCGCCTGCCCGCCTCGGGGCGCATCGGCCGGCGCAGCGGCTGCCGGCGGCGGCTGCGCCCGCGGCCCGGTCATGACCGATTGCGCGGCGGCCCGCAGCGTCGCCGCTCCGAGCGCCGCGGCCAGCACCATGAGGAGCACCAGCATCCAGTTCAATCGTGGCAGCTGAATCATCTTCATAGAATCTCCGCAAGGAAACCCCTGACTTCAGTCAGGGGAGGAATTGCGCTACAGTCTTGTCCGTCGCGCGTATCCCTATCGACGCAGGGCGGCACAGCCGAATATCGGGGGATTGTTGGCGCAAGCCGGCCCGTCGTAGAAGTACGGCATAGGACGTTGACGCGCTCGGCACGGTCCAACAACCGGTGTAGCCCGACAAGGAAATAGGTTGGGCCGGGAGCTTCGGCTCCCGTGTAAAGCTCCGGCATGTTCGGGGAATTCTGCAAGGTCTGCTTGCTCCTCAGAATAAAGCCTCTGACTTTAGTCGGGGGTTGCTTTACGCCCTTCTCGCTCACTGTGGGTCGTCGGCGTAGCGTGCCAGACGGAATCCGACCGTCGGCTCCGGGCCGCTCGCGGTGTCGCGCCACGCCAGGCGCAGCTCCGAGACGCTCGCGGTCTTCCAGCTCGCCCCACGCACGACGTGCAGCGTGCCCTGCGCGGGCCCCAGCGGGTCGGTCACCGGCGCCGGGTCCACGAAAGACTCATAGTAGTCGTTCACCCACTGCGATACGTTGCCCGACATGTCGTGCAGCCCGAGCGCGGTCGGATGAAATTTACCGACCGGCGAGACGACCGGGTAGTCGTCGCGATACCCCGGAAGGGTCGCGGGCAGCGAGCTCCCGGTCTCGCCGCCGGCGAGATTCCCGACCCCGAGGGGCACGGGCGGTGAGTCGCCCCAGGCGAAGCGATAGGCCTGGCCGGACGGGCCGTAACGGCCCGCGTATTCCCACTCCGCCTCGGTCGGCAACCGGTAGCCGCGGGTCACCGGCCGCGCGAGCGCGAGGCCGGTGCCGCTGCGCTCGTACGCGGGCGGGAGTCCCTCCTGGTGCGAGAGCCAGTTGCAGAACTCCGCGGCGTCCTCCCAGCTCACCTGCGTGACGGGCTGACTGTCGAGGTCGATGGACTGGCGATCGATGTAGCCGGAGGCGTGCTCCGCGCGGAACCTGCGGAAGTCTCCGTTCGTGACCGGCAGTACACCGATGTAGAACGGCCGCTGGAGCGTCACGGTGCGCAGACCCTCGTTCGGCCGTCGTCCCTGCTCGCGCCGCTCGCTGCCCATCTGGAAGGCGCCGGGCGGCACGAGCCTGAGCACGTATCCGATCTGACTCCTGATGAGCGGGGCGCTCTCGAGGAGCGCGCGGCCGCGGTCGGACGGCGTGAGGTGATATTGCACCGCGCGCTCGAGCTCGGGCACGGGTGTGAGGACGGCTTCGAAGGGAATGAATCCCGCCTTGCGCACCTCGATGCGATGCTCGACGGCCGGCAGGAGCAGCGACTGCGGCGTCTGGCCGCGCGGGGCGCCATCGACGAGCAGCTCCGCGTCCGCCGGCTCCCCGGACACCTTCAAGCGCGCGAGCACGGCGGCGAGACGGGCCTCGGCGCTCAGGTTGCTTCCGGCGGTCGCGAACAGCTCCCGCGTCCAGGTCGCGTAGCCGGCAAGGCTCAGGACGACCGGGTAGGCGATGCCGGCGGGCAGCTCGACGGTGAGCGGCGTGTGCCCGCGATGCGTTCCGGCGATGGTGACGTCCGCGCCCGCCGGCACGGAGCGTACGGTGAGGTGCGCGTCGGGCTGACCGAGCGTCACGGGTCCGACGGCGAGCGTCTGGCCGCCCTTGAGCACCACGCTGCTCTCCCAGATCTTCCAGCCGCTCGCCGCGATGCGAATGCGCCGCACCCCCGAAGGCGCTGCGACGGACACCGGCGCCGCGCCGCTGTCGACGCCGTCCACACTGACGTGCGCGCCCTGCGGAACGGCCGCTACCGCGAGCGTTCCCCATGCGGGCTGCAGCCGCACGTGCAGCTCCTGACGCGCGCCGGCTCCCTCGATGCCGAGCGTGGTGGTGTAGTCGACGTAGCGCGGCGCGCGCAGGCTGATGGTGCGCTCGCCCGCGGGCACGCTGATCACACCGGGAGCCAGTCCCGCGGCGACGCCGTCGATGCTGACCGCGGCCACGACTCCCGCGGTGTCGATCTGCAGCTGGCCCGGGAGCTTCGCGAGCACCAGGCGGAGTCGCTCCGCGCCGCCCCGGTGCACGACGAGCGCTGCCTCCGCCGGAAGGTACCCCTCGCGCTCCGCGCGCACGCGGTGCGGGCCCGGAGAAACCCACAGCCGACCGCCGAGGTGCAGCGACAGCGCGCCGGGCGCGCGCACGCGCGCATCCTCGGGATGCACTTCGACCACCACCGACCCGAGCCGTCCGATCAGGAACGCCACGACCGCCGCGGCGGCGAGCCACCCCAGCCACTTCGCGCTCGCCTTCGTGGCCCGCACCCGCGCCCCGGCCTTTCGCACGCCGGGCGCCGGCGGGACCTCGATCTCGAGCTCCTCGTCGCCGCCATCCGCCGGCGACACCGCGGCCATCGCGCCCGCGGGCGCGATGGTCACGTTGCCGGCGAGGTGCTCGACCGAGAGCCTGAGGAGCGTCCGCGAGGCATCGCTGACCCGCACCTGTGCGTCGCCGACACTCAGCACGTCCTCGCGGCGCAGATCGCGCTCGCCGTCGAGCGGGCGGCCGTTGAAACGCACCGACGCTCCCGAGGCGGGCTCGACGAGCCAGACGCCGCTGCTGCGCCGGATCGAGAGCGCCGCTCCGGCCGGCACGCCCGGCACCACCACGTCCGATCCGGCGCCGCCGATCGTGAGCGTCTCCCCGAGCACGCGCTCGCCGGCGGGCTCGCGCACGCGCACCTGCCCCCACGCGGCGGGCTGCATCGACACGCCGTTGTTCATACGGAGCTCAGATGGACTCGGAGCAGGCGACGCTCACCGTCTGGGCCGACTGTCCCGGGCTGACGGTGATGTCGCGACGCACGTCGCGGTAGCCGTTGCGCGTGCCGATCACGGTGTAGTGCCCGGGCTTGAGCTCGATGTCGCGCCGGGCGAAGGCGCCGAAGGCGCCGACGCTCGGTATCGCAACCTGGGTGAGGCTGTCGGAGAGCAGCGAGAGGTGCACCGGCTTGTCGAATTCCGGCAGCAGCGCGCTGAGGCGCGCGATCTGGCCGCGCAGCACCTGACCCGGCGACGGCTCATCCTGCGCCGACTGCAGGAGCATGAGGGCGGCGCTGCGCACCTCGGGCGACGCCAGACGGTCCGGGCGATCGATGAGCGTCTGGAGCGACTCTCCGAGCTTCAGCCGTGCCGCCGCCCGGGCCTTGCCTTGCTGGGCGAAGGCGAGCGAGCGGTCCTGACGCAGCACCGACTCGTACAGTCGCAGCGCCTCTCCCCAGTGCTCTCCGGCCTCGAGGGCCTGGCCGCGCGCGCGCTGCGCGGCATAGGCACGCACGCCCGTGACCGCATCGACGCGCCGCAGCCCCTCGGCGGCTTCGGTCCCGTCCGGACGCAGGCTCCGCGCCCGGAGGAACGCGGCACGCGCCTCCTCGAGGCGTCCGGCCCCGAGCGCTGCGAACCCCTCGCCCGCCGCCCGCGCGTAACTGTCGTCGCCGAGCGCGGCGTTCGCCCGGGCGAGCCCGGCGCGGGCCTCGGCGTTCTTCGGGTCGATCGACAGCGCCCGCGTGTAGTCCTGCGCGGCGCGCGCATAGTGGCGCTCGGACTGTGCGTTCTCGGCATCGGCGAGCAGCGGAAGAACGCCGGAGAGCTGTCGCGCGCGAGTCTGGCCGAGCGCGGCTCGCCGGTCTTGGCGGTCGATGCGCGCCGCCAGATCGAAGGCCTGGGCCGCGAGCTCCTGTTGCCCGGCAGCGAGCGCGCGCTCGCCCGCGGCTAGCTGCGCGGCGAGTGCCGCGGGCGCCGCCCGCTCGACCGCGTCGAGCAGCCCCGAGGCCTGCGCGAGGCGCTGCTGTGCAAGCGTGAGGCTCCCGGCGTCGTAGGCGCCGACCGACTCCGCGGCGCGCGTCTTGGCGGCGGCGAAGTCCGCGCCACCCCAGACGCCCGCGCCGCGGCTCTCGAGCGCGGCGAGCCGGGAGTCGAAAACTGTACGCTGGGCGCTGAAAGCCGCCGCCGCGCCGCCCGCGGCCGGCGCGCCGTTCACGAGCGCCGTCGGGGCCTCAGGTTGCACCCGCGCGTACCGCGGCAGCCACACGAAGGCGGCGAGCGCGGCCGCGGCGAGCCCGGCGAGCAGGAGAAGCACCCGTGGGGTGCCGCTGCGCATCGGCTCGAGGCGCGTGCGCGCCGGGTGCGCGCTCTGGCGCAGCTCCTCCCACAGCGCCTGCCCGTCGATGACTCCCGGAGTCAGCGGCGCCGGCGAGGCGCTCACAGCCTTCACGGGCGCGCGCCCGGCGGGGCCCTGCCCGGGCGTGCGCTCGCGTGGCGGCGCTTCGCGCGGCGGCTCGGCAGTCTCGAAGTCGAAGGAGAGAGTGTCGTTGAGCGCGGCGTCGAGCGCGTCGATACATTCGCGCATGGACGCCGCCCGCTCCTTGGCGTTCTTGGCGAGCATCCGCGCGATGAGCACCCCGAGCTGAGGAGGCATCTGCTGCGCGGGCACCAGCGGCGGAACCGGATCGCGCTGCGCGGCGCGGGCGTCGAAATTCGGGTAGTGCGGCGGATAGCGCGACAGCAGCTCGTAGGCGAGCGCACCCAGCCCGTACACGTCGTCGGACGGCGCCGGCGGCTCGCCGCGCAGCTGCTCGGGACTTGCGCTGAAGGGCGAGAGCGGGCGCGGCTCCGCCCCCTGGCCCGGATCCGCGAGCCGCGCCGCGGCGCCGAAGTCCGCGAGCTTCGCGCGACCGCGCGCGTCGAACAGCACGTTGGAGGGCTTCAGATCGCGATGAACCACGCCCCGCTCGTGCGCGTATTCGAGTGCCTGCGCGATCTCGAGCAGCACCGGGACGACGGTGAGGTAGCCGGCTCCGCGCAGCCGGCGCAGATCGCCGCCCGCGGCCAGCTCCATCGGCAGCAGCAGATCCCCGCAGTCACGCTCCGGGGGATATACCTTGAGGATCCCCGGATGATCCAGGTGGCTCGCGCTCTCGTGCTCGTGGAGGAGCGCGGCCCAGGCGTCTGCGGCACGTCCCGGCGAGGGTTGCAGGATCTTCAGCGCAACGTCGACTCCGCGCTCGGGATCGTGTGCGCGCCACACCTCGCCCTGCCCGCCGACGCCGAGCCGCTCGTGCAGGATGTAGCGGGCCGCCAGTCGCCGTCCGGGAGTGGCGGTCACAGCCTCGGTCATGTCCCCTTCGATCAGCGCGCCGCGTCCGCTGCGACCGGAACCGGCGGCACGGCGGGAGTAGCCTCCGGCGCGACCTGCACGGGAGTGCCGTTCTCCTCGAGGTACAGCTCGTGGAGGAGCTTGCGCCACTCGCGGTATTGCTCCTCGGCGGTACCGGTGAGCTTCAGCGTGCGGCCCTCGACGTCGATGACCTGGGGGGCGACTTCGGACTGGAAGGTCTCCGACATCTCCTTCAGAGCCTGGGCGTGGACCTTCGCGTCGGCGTATTTCTTGAGTCCCGAGAGAAACGCCGCCGTGCCGCCGATGGCGCCGCCGTAGCGAGCCGCCGACTGAACGCGCTGGCAGTTGTAGTCGTAGGGGCTGCACTGGTTGGGCACGAACACGCTCGCCAGCACCGCGGCCGCGCCGAGGTAGGTGCGGGTGCGCGCCTGATTCAGCGCGCGCTGCTCCTTCTCGATCTCCTCGAAGCTCGCGCGCCGCCACTGGCCGTAGGACGCGTTCATCTGGTCGCTGAAATTCGCGTAGTAGCCGTTGACGGTGTCGATCACGCCGGCATCGCGCTGGCGGATGCGTTCGACGCGCGTGGCGATCGGATCGTCGGTGGCCGGCAGACGCGCCACCTTAACCAGCCCCTTGGGGTCCTTGGCGAGGTAGCCGCCCATCGCCGTCGGCGCCAGATCGTTCGCGAACTCGAGCTGCGTGACGCGGCGGATGTCGCGGCGATCCGCGCCCTGCAGCGCATCGCGCGCCGCCACCATGTCGTTGGCGATCGAGGAGTAGAGATTCTGGAAGGGGTCGCGCGCCTTGAGCGCGGCGTCGGTCTTGTACGAGCCGGTATCGGGCGGAGTCTGGTAACGACGCGCGTTGATCCACACCCGTCCCGTGGAGTCCTTGACCGTGATGTCGAGCGCGAGCTTCGCGCCGGTCGACTCGACGATCTTCCCCGCGACGATCACGTCGATGAACTGCGCGCTCTCGGGGGCTACGCGTACCGCGCCCCATTGGCCCGAGGTCTCGAGCGTGCTGCGCAGCAGTGTTGCGACGTAGCGCGACTCCGCCTTGCGGATATCGGGGTTGATGCGTTGCTTGTCGAGCGCCTTCGGATCGAGGTTCGGCGGTATGCCCGGGTCGAGGGGGTGGACCACGACGTCGAGCAGCTCGTCCTGCGGGATCTGCCGATCCGCCTGGATGGGGTTGACCTTGGGCAGCGGCTTGGATTCGTTCATGACGCAGCCGGCGGCCGCGACCAGCGCCACGCAGCCCGCGGCGGCGAGCCCCCACCGCATCCCGCGTCGCAAGTTTTCGCCGAGCTCTCGCACCATAGGTCTCCGCCCGCACCGGTGTGCGCTGTCACTTCCCCTGTGCATTTCTCTTGTAGTCGATGTATTCCTGCCAGAGTTTTTCCTTCAGCTCCGGGTCGGTTTCCTGCTCCGCCGCCTGGCGCAGCCGCCGCGCCACGACATCGTCGTCGCTGCCGTCGGGAATCTCACGAGCGCTCGCGCCGTTGCCGGCGTTGTCGTCGGGCTTCTTCGAGGCCTTCTCGGATTTCAGATCGCCCGAGGTATCGCGGCGTCTCGAGGCATCGCCGCGCCGGTGTGTCCCGCTCGGCTTGTCATCGGGGGCCGGCACCTCGGTGCCGGCGCTGCCCGAAGTATCCGCGCTCTTGTCCGCGTTCTTGTCCGCGCCCTGTCCCTCGGCGGCGGCACTGCCCGCCGCGGCCGCGCGCCGCGTATCGCGCTCCTGCGCAACGCGCTGCTGCTCGGTGCGCAGCTCCGCGTCAAAGGAGCCGAGCGAATCGTCGAGCCGCTTGTCGAGCCCCGCGCGACGCTCGTCCGAGGTCTGTCCCGGACCGTCAGGGCCCGAAGCCTGCGCGCTGCCCGTTCCGCCGCCCGCGGAGGCAGCCCCCGCGCCGGGCGGGTCCGGCTTCGCCGCATCGGACGGCGCAGTGCTCCCGGCGGGCGATGCGGACGGCGCTGGGCTCCCCGCCCCGCCTCCCTGGCCGTGGCCGGCCCCGTGCCCCGGGGCCGAGGAGGCGCAACCCGCCGCGAGCAGCAGCGCGCTGGCGAGCAGGGGGTAAATTGGCGCGCTACGCACGCTCATCGCTCACCGCGCAGGTGCCGGCTTCTTGGCAACGGTCGGGCTGGGACCGGTGTCATCCGCGCCGGTGAAGAAAGTCCGCAGCTGCCCGGCCATCCGGTCGCAGGCCGTGCCCTGCACGCGCGCGATGAAGGGCAGCGGAATGACCGCGCCGACGATGGCGGAGGTGCCGGTGACGTTGGTGCCGACGCTGCCGGCGGCTTTCGCCTCCTTGATGTCCCAGATGGTCGCCTCGTAGCTGGTTTCCTTTTCCCACCAGCCGAAGCCGATGCAACCGGCCGCGCCCGGCGCGGCGCCGCAGGCGATGCTGCCGCCGCCGTCGGTCTTGCGGCTGCCGCCGTCCATCCAGACGATGTAACGCACGTGCGATGCGGCAACCTTCTCCGCGAGTCCCGGCCGGGTCAGCAGCTGCTCGATGGCCTCGGGGCGCGAGGGCGCGGTGCCCGGCTCGAACCACGGAAACGTCGAATCGACGAACTCCTGATGGCGCCGCACGGCGATGGCGCTGTCGCCATGGCCGGCGAGCCCGCCGCCGACACAGTCCACGAAACCTTCCTCCGCCGCCGCCCCCTCGACCTGGGGCTTGGGGAGGATGACCACCGCTTCACTCTTCACTATGTGCGTATGCAGCTCGCGCGACTCGTCGACACGCGATTGCATGCAGCCGGGCAGAGCGACGATCGCGGCAAAGGCGAGGACGCTCGGCGACCGGACGTAGCGCTGGTTCATGGTGGGCTCCCGTCAGTCATGTCGCGCGAGCCTCAAGACCTCGCGCATAACGCTGCCGCCAGTCAGCAGTATGCCACCGCTTTCGTCTGTTCGACCGTCCCGCTCCAGAGCCGGTTCCCACGGTCGCGCTGGGAACGGCTGGGCGGGAGCGGTCCAAAGCTCAAAGCTCGAGCCGCAGCTGCGAACCGGGCGGGGCCGGGGGACGAAAGAGTGCCGTGTTGAGTGGGTCTCTCGCAGCGGCATTCAGGTTCAGCCGCCGGCAAGCGATGCGGAAGCGGTTCCTGAGCAGCGCGGCGTAGGGCCCGGTGCCGCGCATGCGGAAGCCGAAGCGCGGATCGTTCGCCCGGCCGCCGCGCATGGCGCTAATCAGCGACATCACGTGAGCGGCGCGCTCGGGATAGTGCTGATCGAGCCACTCCGTGAACAGGTCCTTGATTTCATACGGTAAGCGCAGCAGCACGTAGCCCGCCCAGCGCACGCCGGCCCGCGCCGCCTCTTCCAGGATCCGCTCCATCTCGTGGTCGGTGAGCGCGGGAATGACGGGTGCCACGAGCACCCCGCTAGGAACACCTGCAGCGCTGAGGGCGGCGAGCGCCCGCAGGCGCGCCTGCGGAGAGGCGGCGCGGGGCTCGAGGGTGCGCTTGAGCTCGTTGTCGAGGCTCGTGACGCTGACGCCGACGGTCGCCAGGCCGTTCCGCGCCATTTCCGCGAGCAGGTCGAGGTCGCGCAGGACCATTGCGCTTTTGGTGATGACGGTGACTGGATGCCGCGCGCGGGCCAACACCTCGAGAATTGAGCGCGTCACCTTCATCTGGCGCTCCACAGGCTGGTACGGGTCGGTGTTCGCGCCCACGGTTATGGGCTTGCAGACATAATCTGGCCGCGCCAGCTCGGCCTCGAGCAGTTTCGCGGCGTCGGCCTTGTAGAAAAGGCGCGTCTCGAAGTCCAGGCCGGGAGACAGCCCGAGGTACGCGTGGCTCGGACGGGCAAAGCAGTTATGGCTGATAACACCGTTGGCGATGAAATCCTCGGTCTCGGTCGTGATGTCGTACAGCCGCATGGTCCGCAGCGGCTCGATGCCGATCACGTTCAGGCGCGCGTCGCTCTTGACGGCCTGGCCCTCGATGTCGAGCTTGCGCGAAATGGCCGGGCAGACGGTATGGAAGAAGCGCAGGTGCTCGCGCAGTCCGCCCGTCAATCTCACGACGTCAATCGGTTTCCTGTCTTCGTGATGGATGTGTTCGACAACGAACGTGAAGTTAAAGGCTCGCAGGCACGTGCAGATCCAACCGATAATCTCAGGGTCGGTGTTGGAAATACGAAAGACGGTTTGACTAAAGCTGCCTTCGGCGTCGAATATCCCGGCGAGGAAGCCGCCCGACCACTCCTTGCTCGGTGAATTGGGCCAGGCGATGAGGTCGCGAATCGATTCTACGCGGGCAAACGACTGCGCGCTGATCGCGTGCATGGCTCTGCGGTTGCCGGCCGCCGCCTGAAACAAAAATCCGCGGGTCGACACCTCGAAGTCGAGTAGGTAGTTCCGCGCCCGTGCCAGTGCTTCCTGATCGCACAGCGCGAGGCGAAATTGCGACCAAATTCCGGTCCTGCCGTCCTTGCGCCGGTACACCGGCGTTGCCAGATACCCGTCGCCGCGAATCATGCCGCAGAGATACCCCCGGCGGTAATCGCCGTTCTGAATCACCGAATCGGCAAACGCTCCAGTTCCCATTAGCTTGTTGAAGGTGGTCAGATGCGGGCGGCGTAGCCTGCCTTGCTCGGTGCCCGTTACGAATTTCCAGCCGCGCTCGGTGAGAAATCGGTGATCCCCGCTGGTCACCAGCGTGGTGCCATCCTCCAGCGTTGTCCGGAACGCGGGCTTGATGGTGCTCCAGTGCGCGAGCACGCGGGATTTCACGTAGCGCCGATACCATCCGGTGCGCGCAGTGCCGTAGATCTCATCGCCAACTCGCAACGCGGACAGGGGCCGGGTACGTCCATCGGCCATGAGAACCGGCGTACCACCCCAACCACAGTACGAGCACGCATGCTCGCATCCTCGATAAGGATTTATCGATTGGTCAAAGGGAATGTCAGGTGAGTCGTTGGTGGTGATCACCGAGCGCGCCCGGTCAGGCTCGAGAGTCGTGGCGATGCTGTCGGGTGACTCCTCGAGGTACCAGCCGTCGTCGACCGCCTCGAGTTTCTGGCGGTCGAAGCGGCCAGGCGGGTTGGAAAGGGCTCCCCGGCCGGTGAAGGACTGCCGGCTCATGATCGTGCGGCGCATGGCCGTACTGTATATATAGCCAGTACAGGAGTAAAGCGCTGAATGCAGCAAAAACTGCCGCGCTGACAATAGCTTAGCGCCAAGCGGACGCGGATCGTCGTCGACGCGCGGCGCTCGGACGAGGCCCCTCACTTCACCAGACGCAGCGAGATGGGATAGCGGTAGGCAACGCCCTCGCTCGCCTTGATGGCGGCAATGAGCGTCATGACGAGCCAGGTTATGAAGAGCGCAACGCCGAGAAGAATCCCGATGAAGACCAGCCACAGGACGAGACACACGATCGCCGCGAGCGCGACCGAGATGTTGAAGTTCAGTGCCTCCTTCGCCTGCGCTGCAACGAAGTCGGACTGCGAGCGCCGCGAGATGCGCGAGCATCCCCCAGGTGCGCTCATTCTCCGTGGGCGCGGTGCCGGACGCGGGAGCTTGGATCGGTTCGTTCATGCAACGCGGCCCTGCTCAGCCCGTTAGCCAGACGGCATTCCGCCCTGGCGGCGTGATCCTACACCGGAACCGGGCGCAGCCGCCGCCGGCCGCAGAATCACTTCCCCCGTGTCTGATATCGAGCCGTCAGGCCGTAATGCCGGCCGTCCTGCGCAAAGTACGCGGCCGTCTGGTAATTGCGGTCGAACAGGTTGGCTGCCCGGGCCTCGAGCGACCAGCCGTTGCCGAGCGCCCACTGGGTGAGGAGGTCGACGGTCAGATATCCGCCCATGGGCAGAGTGTTCGCCAGGTCGTCGTAGCGGCGCCCCTCCCAGCGGCCCACCACCCCGATCGAGCCGTTGGTGCCCTCAAGAACCGGCGCTCTCAGGAAACGGCGCAGGGTGAGCGCGGCGCTCTGCTTGGCGCGGCGGTTGAGCAGATTGTCGTAATCGGGTCCCGGGGAAAGGTTCAGGGGCTCCATTGCGGTGAGCTGCCCGGCGATGCGCCAATCGCGGGTGTGCCAGTCGGCCTGCAGCTCCACGCCGCGGATGCGGGCCCGGTCGATGTTCACCGGCTGGAAAGTGCCGGGATCGATGCCAATCTCGTGGTTGAGGTCGGTCTGGTATGCGTGCAGCGACCAGCGCAGCGCGTCGCGCTCGCCGTCGATGCCCGCTTCGAGCGACCGCGAGATCTCGGGTCGCAGCCGCGGGTTGCCGAAGCCGGGGAAGTACAGGTCGTTGAAGGTCGGCGCGCGAAACGCCGTCCCCCAGGTCAGGGTGAGGCGCTGCGCCTCGCCCAGCCTGCGTGTCAGTCCCAGGTTGCCGGTGCCATGGTTGCCGAATTGCCCGTTGTCCTCGAGGCGCGCGCCGGCGAGTGCGGACCAGGCACCGAACTCACCGCGCAGCTCGCCGAACCCGCCGCGGCTGGTGCGCGCGGTGATCGGGTACAACGTGTCACTGTCGACCTTGACCCGCTCGTAGTCGATGCCCCCGAGCAGGCGCAGCGCCTTGTCCGGTTTGCCATCGAACTGCAGGCTCGCACTGTTGCGGGTGGTGTCGAACACGCCCTTCGGCGTGAGATTGAGAAAGTCGCGCTCCTCATCGACGTCGCGCGCGGCAAGCGCCCGCAGGTGCCAGGTGCCCGTGAGCGCCTGGTCGAGGTGCAGCGTCGTGACTTTCTCGGTGAACTCCAGGTTGTTGTCGAAATCCCCGTCGAAAGCCGTCCAGCCGTCGGTGACGAGCCCGTCGACCTGCGCGGTCAGCTGATCGGTCACCTTGACCCGGCCGTCAGGGCGCCCGGCAGGCAGGTGGCGATGCCGTCGGTGGTGAGCGTGTCGGCGGCGAGACTCAGCCAGGCGCGCTCGCCGCGCGCCATGAGATTGGCGGTGAACTCATGGGTGTCGTGACTGCCGTCCATGACGCTGCCGCCGAAGCTCAGGCCCGGCTGGGTGGCGCGGCGCGTGAATATCTGGATGACGCCGCCGACGGCGTCGGAACCGTACAGTGTGGAGCGCGGGCCGCGCACCACTTCGATGTGATCGATCTGCTCGAGCGGCACGAGCTCGACCGGCGGCGTGCCGAGCGTCGCCGAGCCGACGCGCACCCCGTCGATCAGCAGCAGGGTGTGATCGGAGTCGGCGCCGCGGATGAAGACTCCGCTTGCCTGCCCGAGCCCGCCGCTCTTGTCGACGTTGATGCCGGCGAGATCGGCGAGCAGATCCGGAAGCGACTGCACCTGGCGCGCTTCGATGTCGGAGCGCGTGAGCACCGTGGTCGACCAGAACGAGTCGGTGAGCGGCTCCGGAACGCGCGACGCGGTGACGATGACCTGCGACAGCTCCTGGTCGTCGCTCAGCGCAGGGGTTGCAAGACCAACACAAACGAGGACAGCCGCGTACGACAGTGCGCGGCGCGCAGTGAGACCTGTTGTCATGGGCTTTCAGCTCCTAAAGTGCACACACCCGTGCCCGAGGGGTCGTGGCTTCAGAAGCTGGCAGCGCGCGGTAAGCGAGGCGTACCGCCGGACCAGCATCGCCCGCCGCGATGCCCATCGGTAAGCGCGTCAGGCCGGTCTCCGGGCTCTCGAGCTGGA
>WNGP01001716.1_pt1 | contig 25719 bp, 25 predicted proteins | sample 5407671 | NCBI WGS metagenome assembly WNGP01 (sample SAMN13153381, study PRJNA577476) | soil metagenome | isolation source: 40 cm soil or saprolite under Garry oak tree replicate 2 | place: USA:California | collected 2016-06-15
GCGTGGGCGGCTGAGAGGGCGACTCGATTGCCGGGGCGCCGGCGAGGCTGTGCTACGCTTCGTCCTCATGGCACACGGAGCGCCCGGCGGGAAGCGCTTTACCAGCGAGAGGACGGACCGCTTCGGTGAATCGGTCATCCGCGAGATGACCCGGCAGGCGATGCTGCACGACGCCATCAACCTGGCGCAGGGGTTCCCCGACTTCGCGGCCCCCGAAGAGCTGAAGCGGGCCGCGCAGCAGGCGGTCGCGGCCGACGTGAACCAGTACGCCATCACCTGGGGCGCGAAGAACCTGCGCGACGCCATCGCGCGCCGGATGAAAGCGACGCAGGGGCTCGAGGTCGATCCCGAGACGGAGATCACGGTCTGCTGCGGATCGACCGAGGCGATGATCGCGTCCCTTCTGGCCGTGACGAACGCCGGCGACGAGTTCGTCATCTTCGAGCCGTTCTACGAGAACTACGGGCCCGACGCCATCCTGTCCGGCGCTCTTCCCCGATTCGTGAAGCTGCGCCCCCCAGCGGACCCCGGCGGCGAGTGGGCCTTCGACGAGCGCGAGCTGCGGGCGGCGTTCGGCGCGCGTACCAAGGCGATCGTCCTGAACACTCCGAACAATCCGACCGGGAAGGTGTTCACGCGGGCCGAACTGGAGCTCATCCGCGACCTCTGCCTCGAGCACGACGCGCTCGCGATCACCGACGAGATCTACGAGCACATCCTGTACGACGGGGCGGAGCACATCTCGATGGCGCGGGTCGAAGGGATGCGCGATCGCACCATCACGATCAACGGCATGTCGAAGACCTACAGCGTCACGGGATGGCGGGTCGGCTGGGCGGTCGCGCCCGAAGCGCTCAGCGGCGCCATCCGCAAGGTGCACGACTTCCTCACCGTAGGCGCGCCGGCCCCGCTGCAGGAAGCCGGCGTTGCGGCGCTCGCCCTGCCGCAGGCCTATTACCAGAGGCTCGCCGGCGACTACCGCGCGCGGCGGGATCGCCTGCTTCCTGCCCTGCGCCAGGCCGGCTTCGAGGCCTACACGCCGCGGGGGGCGTACTACGTCATGACCGACATCGGCGGCTTCGGGTTCGCGGACGACATGGCCTTCGCCTCGCACCTGGTGCGCGACATCGGGGTTGCCGTGGTGCCGGGGTCGAGCTTCTACAGCGACGCCCGCGACGGCGCCCGGCAGGTGCGCTTCGCGTTCTGCAAGCGCCCCGAAACACTCGACGAGGCCGCGTCGCGGCTCATGAAGCTGCGCGCCAAAACCCCGCATGCGCGCGGATGAGCCGTCTCGCCCGCCGTCTGCGCACCGTCGATTACTTCACCCTCGGCTTCGGGACCATGGTGGGTGTCGGCTGGCTCGTCCTGATGGACGACTGGCTGACGCGCGGCGGGCCCCTCGGCGTGATGCTCGGGTTCGCCATCGGCGGCCTGGCGCTTCTGCCGATAGCCCTGGTGTACGGGCGCCTAGTGGCGGTGATCCCCGACGCGGGGAGCGAGATCGCCTACGTCGCGAAGGTGTTCTCTCCCCGGGCGAGCTTCGCCACCGGCTGGATGATGATGCTCGCGTACCTCATCGTCTGTCCGTGGGAGGCGGTGGCGGTCGGCAAGCTGGCGGCTTACGTCCTTCCGGGGCTCGACACGTTCGAGCTCTACAGTGTCGCGGGCCGGCCCGTGTTCCTGCCGCGCCTCCTGCTGGGTCTGGCGCTGACCGCCGGCATCACGCTCATCAACTACCGCGGCATCCGCCTGAGCGCGTCGTTCCAGAAGTGGATGACCTTCTCCCTGCTGGCGATGTTCGCGGCCTTCGCCCTGTCGGCCGCTGGCCGGGGATCGCTCGAGAACTTCCGGGTCCCGTTCAGCCACGCCGGCCCAGTCTCGGTCCTGCTGGTGCTGCAGATCGTGCCGTATTTCATGACCGGGTTCGAGTCGGTCCCCAAGTGCGCCGAGGAGGCCAGCCCGCAATTCCGCACGGAGGGATTTCTGCGGGCCATGCTCTTGGCGCTGGGCGTGGCCGTCGCGTTCTACGTCACCGTCGTCGCGCTGATCGCCTACCTGCGGCCCTGGCAGGAGCTGGCCACGCAACGCTTCGCCACGGCGGTGGCCTTCGAGCGCGCCTTCAGGAGCCGCCGCGTCGTGCAACTGCTTTTGCTGGCGGCTCTCGTGTCGCTCGTGAAAGTCTTCAACGGCAATTTCGTCGCCGCCAGCCGGCTGCTGTTCGCACTGGGAAGAAGAGGTCTGGTGCACGCCGGCTTCGGGCGCGTGCACGAGCGGAACCTGGTCCCCTCGGTCGCCATCCTGGCGCTGGGCGGGGCGACGGCCCTGGCGTCGTGCCTGGGAGACGCGATCCTGGTGCCGATCACCGAGGTCGGATCGATGGCCTCGGCCCTCGGCTGGCTGGCGGCCTGCCTGGCTTGTTTCTATCTACAGCCCGCGCCTGGCTCGCGCGCCCTGGCGGTCACCGGGATGAGCGTCGCGGTCCTGCTCGTCCTGATGAAGATACTGCTGTTCGTCCCCGGACACTTCAGCCGCTACGAATGGCTCGCCCTGATCGTCTGGGCGGCCATCGGCCTGGCCGTGCGCATCCCCGACCCCGTCCCTGCCGCATAGCCCACCTCGACTTCGTATATTCGTTCCAACTCACTCTGGGGGTGGTATAGTTCCCGCAGTTACCCCTCTGACTGCCCCCTCGAAGGGAGGAGAGCATGAACATTCTCCCGTGGTCTCGCCGACTCGTCCTCTGCGCTGCGATGTCCTGTGCGGTCAGCCTGGCTCTCGCACAGCCGGCACCGCCTCCAAACTGGATGGTCACCGGCGCAAAGGATTACGCCCACCTGGCGTTCCAGGTCGCCGGCGCGGGCGACACGGATGGTGACGGCTACGCCGACCTCCTCGTCGGCGCGCCGTTCTATGACAGCAACATCGGGGGCGGAGGTCGCGTCTTCCTCTACCGAGGGTCGGCCTCGGGTCCTTCCAGCACGCCGTCGTGGAGCTACACGGGCGACATAAGCAATGGCGAGCTGGGATTCGCCGTCGCGGCCGCCGGTGATCTCAACGGCGACGGCTACGGCGATGTCGCCGTTGGCGCTCCTCAGTACGGGGGCGCTCACAACGTCGGCCGGGTGCTGGTGTTCTTCGGCTCCTCCGCGGGACTTCCCGCCGTCCCCTCGGCGGTCATCGACGGCGACCAGGGCGGCGCGGGATTCGGCGCCGCGCTCGCCGGTGCCGGCGACGTGAACGGGGACGGCTACGACGACCTCCTCGTCGGACAGCCGTACTACCAGAAGACCGCCATCAATGGAATTCGCTACGCCTCCGGGCGCGCGTTCCTCTATCTCGGCGGTCCCGCCGGCCTGTCCGCGACGCCCGCCGCCATCCTGGAGCCGGAGACGTTCGGCGGCAACTTCGGCTTCTCCGTCGCCGGGACAGGGGATCTCGACGGAGACGGATTGGCGGACATCATCGTCGGCAATCCGATGTTCGACATCGTCGCGCCCGGCTCCGACAACCAGGGCAGAGTCTACGTCTACCGAGGCTCATCCAACGGCGTCGACACCACACCTGTCTGGACCGCGACCGGGCCGCAGATTCACTCCCTCTTCGGAGTATCGGTGGCCGGGGCCGGCGACGTGAACGGCGACGGATACCGCGACGTCGTGGTCGGGGCCCGCACCTGGTCCTCTGTCATCAACACCAGCTCGGATTACGAGTCCGACGAGGGACTGGTCGAGGTCTTCCTGGGGTCGGGGTCCGGACTCGGAACGTCGCCGGGCTGGACGGCCCAGGGCCCGGCCGCCGGCTCGAACTTCGGGATCAGCGTCTCGGGCGGCGCCGATGTCAACGGCGACGGCTTCTCCGACATTCTGGTCGGCGCCAGCTCGGTGTCGCACGGGGAATACAACGAGGGACAGGTGGTGGTGTTCTACGGCTCGGCGGCCGGTCCGGCGGCATCTCCGGGATGGGCGGCGGAGAGCAATCAGGGCGCTGCCAATTTCGGCCTGACGGTCGCGTTCGCCGGCGACGTGAACGGTGACACCCTGGACGACATTTTGATCGGCACCCAAGACTACCACGACGGCTTCATGCAGGACGGTGGCGCATTTCTGTACGAGGGATCACCGACCGGCAATCTGCCACCCCACGCCCATGCCGGCCAGTACGCCGTCCGCGAGTGCGGCGGGCCGTCGGGAGCGATGGTCACGCTGGACGGAGGCTCATCGTCCGATCTCAATTCCACGCCGGGCACGAACAACGACATCGTGGCATTCCGCTGGTACGAGGGTTACGGCACACCCGCACAGAGTCTGCTGGGCGTGGGAGCGACGCTCGATGTCGCCCTCGCGCTCGGGACACACGCGGTGACCCTGGAGGTCGTCGACACGGCGGGGGCCAGCAGCACCGACACCGCCCAGGTCAAGGTGGTCGATACGGTGCCGCCGGTGCTGTCCGCATCGGTGAGTCCTGCCGTCCTTTGGCCCCCGAATCACCGCCAGGTCGCCGTCAGAGCAACCGTGACCGCCGTCGACGCTTGCGGAGGCGCCACGGTAGCCCTGGTGTCGGTCACGAGCAGCGAGCCCGACGACGCCCCCGGCCTCGCCGACGGCGTCACGACGGGTGACATCACGGGCGCGGATGGGACGTCCGGCCTGTCGTTCAAGCTGCGCGCGGAACGCGCCCAGGACGGAGCCGGACGCGTCTATACGGCGGTATACGCCGCCATGGACGGTTCCGGCAACGTCGCGACGGCGGCCGCTACGGTGACGGTACCGCTGCTGCGAAACGGTGTGGACGAGCCGCTCATGGTCGGGGTAGCCGAGACCCCCTCGGGCACGGTGGTGTCGTGGCCTTCGGTCCCCGACGCTGCCAACTATGACGTCATCCGGGGCGACCTCGGGTCGCTTCGAGACGCCGGCACCTTCGTCGATCTTGGGACTCCCGCCTGTCTCGCCGGCCAGATCCTGGAGACATCGACGACGGGCTGCGCCGATGCCGCGAATCCGCCACTGGGATTGGGGTTCTATTATCTCGTACAGTACCGAACGGATGAGCCGGTTTCCTTCGGCACCGTCACCGTCCCCAAGCCCAGCGCGACTCTCAACGGCGCCTGCCTCTAGAGCGGCGACCTATGTAGAAACCGGCACCGGCGGCCTCCGTCTTTCATCGGCTTCGTCGGTTCCTCCAGGGTGATCAGAGCTTCCATGTCGGCCTCACGCCGCAGCGTTCCTCAGTGCGCGCCGCCCCAATTCAAATTCTTCGGCGGCTCGACGATCAGCTGTCCCCCCAGAACCACGGTTGGTGCGACGTAACATCCCTCGAAGTCGTCGGTGAGGACGACGTCCGGGCCGCTGACGGTGTTCCGGACGATGGACACGCTGTCGATCCAGGCCACCGTCTCCTCGAAGACGTTGCCGTGGATGGCCAGCGCCTCGATGTCGCAATTGGGCGTCGACCCGCAGGCGACATCGTTGGCGAAGGGACCGGCCTGCACGCCGTTGAGCGTCAGCAGGTAGTCATTCGTGGCCGGCCGCACCAGGACTTTCACGTCGTTCCAGGCCGAGGGTCTGTAGGGGAGGCCGTTGACGAGGCCGTCCCTGAACGCAAGCTGGATCAGGTTGGCGACGATCACGACCGTGCTGCCCGACCGGAATGGAACGATCGCCATTTCCAGCGACACGGTGTCGGCCGGATCCAACTGGCGGGCAGTGAAAGTTTGGACCTTGTGGAACCCGGCGCAGGTGACCTGGGGCAATCCGTTATCGAGCGGGGGAAGCACGACGACCGGGTTGGCGATGAGCTTGCCGGCAAACCCACTGTGCTGGCTGGCCCAGGACGGGAAGCAGACGAGACTCGCGGCGACCAAGGCCAGGAGAAGCGCGCGGACAATCATCGGAGCACCTCCATCATCGGTCCCGGAAGATCCGGGCAGGGTCATGGACTGACTATGTTTCTTACTACCGGGACCACGACGGGTTGTCAATCGATTCCCGCCTCGGGAGAGCGCTGGGCGCGACTTCCGTGCAGCGCGGCGCGCTCGACTGCCCGAAGAAGCCAGTTCTGGATGCTGTTCCGCCCTTCCTCTCAATTTGAGCGCCGAGGCCAGGTTCCAGGCGCGAGGTGGCCGGTTTTCGGCCGACAAAAAATTTCGGAACCGAGCGTGGTGAAGTGAGATACGATGACGCCCAGGTCGCACGAGCGAGATCCGAGACCGGCGCTATCGCGGAGGATGAGATGGGCATCATTCCGCTGGGGGACGCTTCACGACGTCCCGCACACTTCCCCGTCGTCACAGCCTCCATCATCCTGATCAACGTTCTGGTATTCGCACGCGAGCTGGTCGGTGGAGACGCGTTCGTGATTAAGTGGTCGGTCACGCCCACCGATATTGTTGCCGGTCATCACCTGGTCACGATTCTGACGGCGATGTTCATGCACGGCAGCTGGTCGCACATCCTGGGCAACATGGTGTTCCTGTGGGCCTTCGGGCCCGAGATCGAAGACGTGATGAATCCTTTGCGGTATCTGGGTTTCTACCTGGTCGGCGGGCTGGCCGCGGCCGTGGCGCAGGTTGCGACCAACCCGGGCTCCACGGTTCCCAACCTGGGCGCCAGCGGCGCGATTGCCGCCGTGATGGGTTCCTTCCTGGTCACTTACCCTCGCGACAAGATTCGCTCGCTCCTGATCATGTTCGTTTTCGTGCGCGTCACGTTTGTCCCGGCTGCGCTTCTGATCGGGGTGTGGTTTCTCCTGCAGTTCCTGAACCTCGGCGCGGTGGCCCAGGCGCAGGCCGGCGGAGTCGCCTACGCGGCACACGTCGGCGGCCTTCTCTTCGGGGCCCTCGCCGCGCGTTTGTTCGAGGACCGGCAGCGACTCGCCGATCTGAGGGCGGGCGCGTGAACCTGTGGCCATGGATCGCCGCGTGCCGGCGTCGGCCGGCAGCGGCGAGGGAGCAGTTGGCGTCGGAAACTGTGGTGCGAGGTGGCTATGGCTCTGGCTGAAGACCTCAAGCTGGTTTACCGGCGTACATGGTGGGCTCTGGTGATTCGCGGGCTTCTGGCCGTGGCGCTGGGCCTCGTTATCGTCACCCGGCCCCTCGACTCGGTGGCCGCGCTTTCACTGGTGATCGCGATCTGGGCGCTCGTCGTCGGCATGACCGAGATCATGCATGCCTTCGATCTCCGGCACGTCTTCGGCTCGTGGTGGATGCTGCTCCTCGCCGGGCTCGTGAGCGTGACATTCGGCGTGGCGGCCCTCTACAACTATCCCGGACTCTCGCTCGCCTTCGTCGTGCTGTGGGTGGCCTGGTGGTTCCTGGTCACGGGCACGCTCGGCATCATGGCCGCTCTCCAGCTTCGGAAACTCTCTATCGATTGGGGCTGGACCTTCGCGTGGGGTCTGTTCAGCACCGCGACCGGTGTCGTGGCTTTCGCGTACCCGCTGGCGACGCTCGCGGCAGTCATGTCTCTGATAGCGGCCTTTGCGATCATCGGGGGAAGCGCGCTCCTGGTCGGCGCGTTCAGGCTCCGGTCGGCCGCGCAGAGGGTTGCACGGGCCGTCTGATCGACGTCGGATTCGTGCGAGCGAACTCGCGCTCACGTGGACCGGGTGACACAAGGGACGCAACTGGAATCCCGTCTGCGCCCCTCTGGGTCCGGGAAACACCTGCTCGCGCACGATGCGTTTCACCTGGGCGTTCGTGATCCTCTGGAACCTGATCGCGGCGCCGGCTCCGCGATGCGGGGCCCTGCACCTCTGGTGAACTCCCCGTGAACTCCGACGACCATCTGACCTCGTGCCGTCGCGAGACCGTGAGTCCCTAACCTACCTCATGTTATAAGGTTGTCTATCGCGCGCCCGTACCTCAGCTGGATAGAGCACCGGACTTCGAACGCGGCTTGAAGGTCGCAGGATCGGCCGGAAGCCGCGGGTTCACTGGGGAATCCGGGAGATCGATAGCGCTGATTCCCGCCCGTTTTCGCTGGTTTCCACTAGTCCGTGAACTCCACGGTGTCTCGGAGCCCCGGTGAGCGGCGTTCAAGGGTCCGGTGAGCGGGGAGTCAGCCGGCAGATGGGCCTAGGTGCGCGGAGGGGAATCGGCGCGATCGTGTCGCACAGGCAGGGAACCCGATTCCGCCTATCACCTCCTGGGTCCGTGGTACGACGCGCTCGATTGAGGCGCCTGGGGACAGACACGGGGAGGGGCAGTGTAGACCTACTCCGCCCGGGTCAGGTGCCAGCAGGGGGATGGGAGCGCGGCGAAGGGTGGGGGGAGACAACCTGGGACGCCGAGGTGAGCGGCCGCGTCATCCTGCCAACCCCATGTACAGAAGCCCGCGTATGAACAAAGACGTTCAACTGTGACCCTCGCGGTGCTTGGCCCTGGCTCTTCGGAAGAACTCCGGATCTGCTCCCGCTTGAGAAGCGAGCCAATCAACAAGACTCTGGCTATATTGGCGCGATGCAAACTTGGGCTTGTGGGAAAATTCTCGCTTATCGTCAATTTCGTAGGCGTACCGAATCGAGACGACGTCGAAGGAATTAAATTCGGATGCTTGGGGGAGGCGCTTACGGACTTCAGCAATAAGCTCCTTCTGTCGCAATGGGTGAGTGGTATCGGGATCGACTACATGATAGGCAGGCGCGGCGGGATCGTCCGTAATTCTGATGGGGACTGCTTTGGGGGAATCTGATTGACGAACGTCGGGCGGCAGTAGCGAGACTTGCGACCCGACGGGAGCATGCACAATCTTGCGGACTCCGGTCAACCATTCCTTTCGAATAGATCGGAGCCTGCGCTCCAACGCGTTGGCTATGTCCTCCGTTGTCCCTGGCTCACTCTTCGCGCCATGCCGGAAGTACACCGTGCCCCGGCCGAACGCAGTTCGTTGCTTGCCGCCCTCCACGGCGTACGTGCCGGGCTGGGCGAACACCGTAGGTGTCGCACTCGGCTTGATCAACCAACCCACCAACTCGTGTCTTGCCTTCTCGGCTTCGCAAATCTCAACTTCGGTGACGTGAGTCCCGGTATACTGGCAGATGCGATCCGAGATTGTGGCGGGATCGATAGCTCGAAGATCGGAGAGGTCTTGTCCAGTCGGTTCGCCTCGATTGTTTACGCCGAAAAGAACGATTCCACCGCCAGAATTCGCGATGGCTACTACGTCCTTGATGATTTCACACCAGTGCTGCTTGGACGCAAGCTCTAGCGATTCCTTGAACTCGATCTGTTTGGACTCGCGCTTCGCCGCGAGTGCCTTGTCGAGTACCGTATCACTCACGAATTGTCATCCTATTGCTCGCGAACGCTCCGCATCCTACGAGTCAGCCGAGCGCCGACGCCAGGCTGCTGCGAGCCCGGTGCCTGCCGGAGGCTTCAGTCGGTGGTTAGACATCGATCCCCAGTGCCTGGCCACACTTCATAAAGTATGTACCAATGTTCCGAGAGTCGCTTGTACGCACGCTTGTGCTCGTCGAGAGTCGCGGGCGGATCAACGTCGAGGGATTCCAGACTCGGCCGCAAGGCCTCCATAGAGAATGCGTATCCCTTGCAGGACGCGTTGGGGTGCATCCCTCGGCAGTCGGCGTAGAAGAGATACTGTCCAGGGGCCTCGGGACAGTGGGCCAGACCCCCGCGAAGACCCAACTTCAATAACAAGTCGGCCATTTCTCGAAACGGCTGATCCTCGAAAACGTACCTGCTCACTGCACGGAGATGCTCTTCGGACCCACCCACTTTCATGTAAGCGTCGCTCATCCCCATCCTGAAGATCTCCGGGTTATCTCGACAGAGCGACACAAACCTGTTGAAATCGACCGTATGTTCCTGATAATTGCGCTCAAGGTCGGCATCGGATGGGTTCGGTTTCCAGTTGATACACGCCAATCCGGCGAATAATAGGATGATGCTACCAGCGAGAGGCGAGGCTAGATTCGTTCGCATCGTCATTGATGTCACGCTGGTATGCCCACGGCCCCCGCTCAGCGGTTGCACGCGAACGCCGAGCCCGTCCTGCTCGGAATCGTAGCACAGGCTGGACGCGCCCGGGAGCGACGAGCCTGCTTCGCCAGACTCAGAAGCCACAGCAGGCGACGGGCAACTCGGACGAGCAGCCGCTCACGAAGCTTCCGTCGAACTGAACACACCCAGCGACCGGACCCGCATCGGTCAGCCTGAAGACGCGAGCGACGTGCCCGATGTCCGGAGGTGGAATTGCCCGGAGGATCTCGTCCAGTTCACAGGCCCGAGTGTCGGGGAACTCCTTGTTGCAGAAGCGACTCATCGATAGGACTCCCCCAAGGGGGAGTGGCGGCTCGTGTGCTAGACCTACAAACCGAGCGATTGGGGAGGTCAGCACTGCAGGCATCTTCTGGTCTGGCGCTCCCCCGATAGATGAAAGCGCCGTGACGCTGAGCACGACGAGGCCGATGATGGCCATTATCCGCATGGTGCACCTCCGTTGGGCTTGTGTGTGAAGTCGGGGGATATGTACAGCGATTTGGGTTATCGCGCAAGGTCCACGGGGACGCTGGAACTCGGTCTCGACAGCGGCCCCCGATGGGTGCGATCATCTGCATCGTGAGGTGGCCGGGGCAGAGCGGTGGGAGGTGGAAAGTGACGACCAAGATCCGAACGGCCCGAACCCTGATTCTACTCGCGATCCTGGCAGGCAGCGGCTCGGCGATGCAGGCTGCTCCTGCTCCTACTGCCGCCGAGACTGCCGCCGCCAAGACTGCGATTGACAATGCGACCAAGACCTGCGCTCAAGCGGCGGACCTGTGCACCATCGTGCCACCGACGACGGTTAAGGTTGCGCTCGCCTGCCGCCCAGCGATCAAAGTGAATCGAATGCTCTACTGCTCTCAGCATCCTGTGGAATGTACGACGGAGGACCTGACCCGCATCGAGAACGGGCTGCCCAGTCTGGCGAGCAGCGTGGGGCTAACAGATGTGGGCGCTACCACGGTCGCGCAGCTCCTGACAAGGCTGCATGGCATGAGGGCGGTCTGTCAGACGGCGGTCGATTCTGTGATGGGCGCAAAGACGCCCTCGGCAACAGCGACGGCGGCGGCGACTGAGTTGCAGGCGGAAGCGCGGGACGAGGCGAAGGCAGATGCTGAAGAAAAAGCAGCCGCGGTAAAGATGAACGCGGAGGCGGAAAAGGCGCAGAAGGTCGACGAGAGCGTCGACGGTGGCGTAGAAGGCGGGGTCGAGGGCGGGGTCGAGGGAGGCGCCGTCGGCGGAGTCCTTGGCGGCATGCTCGGGGGTGTTGAAGGCGGCATGCTGGACCAGCCGCTCTATGCTGGCATCGGCGGTGTCACCAACCCGGAGCTGGTTCCCGAGTCTAAGAAGCAGCCCATCTATCCCAAGAGGGCCCGCAAGGAGAAGGTGTCGGGGCAGGTGATCCTGCAAGTGGTGGTCAGGAAGGATGGCACGGTGGGAGAAACTCAAGTGCTTCGCTCGCCCGGCTCGAAGTACGGCTTCGACGAGGCAGCGATCGCCGCGGTGAAGCAGTGGCGCTACAAGCCGGGTCTGCAGAACGACAAGCCTGTGGACGTGTATTTCACGATCGTGGTCGATTTCGTCCTGCAATGAGGCTGAACGCGCTCGCTGGAGCAATCATCGCGGGGGCCGAGGCCCTCGACGAGCGCGGGCGCGGGCGCTGGTGGGTCCGCATCGACGGGGAGGGCTACGTCGTCGGGTCCGGGTCGATCACGGACGAGGAGGGGCAGGTTGCCGACCGGCAGGTCTGGCCCGGATGGCGGCTAGTCCGATGCGAGGAGGAGGCGCGCCTACTGGTTCGGGACGGCGAGCGGAGGTCTTCGTCGGTTTCGTACGTGGCGCCCTTGGGAATACGTGAAACAGGATTCTTACCAAGGTGTCGAGGGTCTTGAGTGCGGTTCGCCGTCGTCTGAGTTCAAGTCGGGTCGCATTCCTCTTGGCTGGATCGTAGTGTGCCCCGATAATGACGCGACGAGGCGGGTCTAAAGGAAAGTGGAATATTGTTGAAACCGCACCAGCATGGCTGAATCCGTGATAGTGGCGCGATATCTCCATGAACGCCCGCCAGCGAGTCTGGTCGAACCCAAGCAGACGACGCAGACGATCGGCTACCCCACGTTGCTCATCGACCTGCTTTAGAGCCCCATCGACCCGGTATTTAATTGGATTGCGCTTGTAGGCTTCAAGGACGCCGCTACGATGGTCGAGAAAGAGCAGAATCATTGCCGTCGCCTCTCCGTACTGCCGCATCAAGTTGCCGGAGGGCAATGGATATCCTTCAACTAGCAGGGCGGTCGAAGTGATTGCGTTATTGAGCGCGACGTGGAGAAATTGAAGCACGTAGTCGATGCGCTCATGGTGAACGACAACCGCACCGAGTCGCTCAAGGCGTAAATGCACGCGGATCGCATCCTTCGCAATCGCAACAACGGTGCCCCGAAATGAGGAGAGGAAGGCTTTCCGTTCGTTGGCGTTGTCGCCGATTATTGCATCGAGCATTTCGGCTTCGGTTAAAGGCATGTCGGCGGCAGATCCCTACGGCTTAGTTTCGATCAAATCGAACCCAAGAAGAAATCTCGGGTTGAACGAATCAAAGCCCCACCTTGGTAGCATAGCGGGGTTCCGTTCAAAAGTCTCCAGCAGAGATCCAAGCGCCTCCTTTGTGTCAAGGCCCAGGAGCTGCTTCGCTCGTTCGAAATAACGTGAGGATTTACAGCGGGCAAATACCTCGAACGGTCCAGAACTCCTGCCAGCGAAAACAAGCGTCTCGGGCCACCAATCAATGCCGCTTCCCTCTCGCGGTAGGAGAAGCCGAAGGAACAACACGAAATCAGCTTGCATAATATGACGGAACTCGACGCCGACACCTTTGCATCGCTGTTCAAGAAAGTCTGCCCGCAACGAAAGCCGATTCAATGTCAATCGGTGGCTGCGATATTCGATCGACTGCGTGGGTTGCCTGAAAATCTCATAAGGGACCATTGACTCCTTGCCGTAGTCCGAACGCCCAGCCACGAAGTACTCGTTCTGCAAAAGGTATGCCGCCGATTCGAAGCGTTCGCGTTTGGTAAGGATTGCCACAGCATAGAGGAACAACTCATGGACTACGAAGCGGAAATTGTCGAAATCGGTCTCCTTCCATGCGGTGACATGCGGGGGCCTGTCGAGATAAGGAATGAGGCGTTCGAAGAATTGATGAATCGCGGCACGAGTGCCCTCGCTGTCCTGGTAGAGCGCCAGGGTTGAGAAGAGTTCGAGGACTTCGTTCCGGTACGGAAGGAAGGCGTCTATACTCTTGACAACAGCATCGTCGAATTCCTTGGTGCCAGGGTCTAGTCGAAACTTCTCAAGCTCCGCAACGAACGCCGAGAAGTACTCCACCGTGGCCGCGTTGGAGTGCGCTCGACTGTTTCGGGCCGCGTCTACTGCTCTTTTGAATAAAAAGGAGGTCGCCAGGGAAGGTGCCTCCTCGCCCTCGGAAAGGAAAGCAGGCTTGGGCCCGAGTCCTGGTTTCTTGTATAGGGGTTGATTGAAGATCCAGCGCAAGAGTCTCTCGAAGCTGTCCGTGTAGGTGCCCTGATCGCTGAGATCAATGTAGATCCGAGACTTGTAGTACACGGGCAAATACGCTTTGCCCTGGGGGTCACGCTCCTTTACTATGGCAACGAACTTATCTTGATCTTGCTTCGCGTAAATCTCCCCAGAGATAATTTGCGCCTCCGTCCCTACACCCCCCTTTCTGCCATCGGTCTTATCGACGTAGGCCTTGTCGCAAATCAGGATAACTTTCTTGATGTCGGGATCGCTCACCATCTTTTCCATGAAGGCGATCGCGTCGTGTCCTTCCTTCAGGTCCCACTTGTCGAGAATCACGTCAACAGCGGACTCACGTAGGGTGGTCGCAAGCCCAACAACCCACGCCTCATGATCGGGGCTTGTCCAGCTGTAGGAAACGAAAAGCTTGGGAGGGGCAGCGTGAGTCGCCATAGTTGTCATTACTTCGCCTTAGAGCCAGTTGGATTAGGTGTGCCAGAAAAGTATTGATCAAAAAGTTGTTCTTGATTAGCCATGACTACTCGGCAGGAAGTCTCAACGAGAAATAGGAACGACGAGAACTTCGCCTGCGTTGTCCAGTCACTAGGATTCAGTAGTGCGCCGGTATCTAATACATAATGCGCAACTTCGTCTCGATAGCTGTCTGTCAACTCGGTTTCGAACAGAGGCTTTATCTTCTTGCCGATGTAGCCTGGATGATGTTTCCTGATCTCGGGAAGGTCGGGGACCCTTTCGGACGCGCCTTTAATCGAGATGCGATCATGTTCGGCAGCCTCGAACAACTGGGGCCGCACGTGGCGAAATACTCCCTCCATGATCTTGTAGTAGCACAGGCACCGATAGAATGCGCTCGTACTGTTCTTCGCCTCTCTGTAGAGCGCGTAGATGGGTGCCATCTGCTCTCGAATTGTGACGCGCTCGAAGTCGAAAATCTCGTCCGGGTAGGGGGAGGTGTAGCCAACCATGAAGACAGTATTCGTTGCGTCTTCACACAAAACCTTGTCGATGGCGAGTGGACAATCGCACTGGTAGGCCAAGAAATCGAGGAGTGGTGAGAGTCTCGCAAGGAACAGTGACTTGGCCTCCGGTGGGCTGGTTGCCCTAATCGTCGCGCTAAAGCCAGATATCTGGTCATTCGAGTTCCTGTGTACCTCCAAGCCACCTAAAGTGCTGCCTAGCTTCTTGGCCTGACGTCCCGCGGGCATCTTCAGGAATGACTCGCCGGTGGTTGGATCTAAATCGAAAGTGATTGAGTCTGAGTATCGCTCGTGCTTCCTCAAGGTGCATCGCAGGGCGAACTCCCGAGGTGAAGGATCGCGGACCTTCTTAGGGTCGCCCGCTTCTTCGTCTGATTTTCCGCCAGCGGCCCACAGCTCTCCAGAAATCCCAGGTGGAGCTAAATCGGGCCGTTCGAACTCGGGCATGCCAAGGCTCCCGCTCGCCTGCGGCGGACGCTCGATGACCGTATTCTAGCCGATCCCGGCGCTGGGACGTGTCAGGACGCGGGCTCAACCCGTCGACCTCCCAGTCGCAATCGGAATGCTGCCCTACTGCCAACGACCCAGGGTGCCGGGTCGCGGCAGGAACGGACGCCCTTCGTCCACGCCCCGATCATGCCGCCGACGGGGGACGAATGGCAGACATGCCGGACTCAGGATGCCCGCCCGAGGTCTCGACGCGTGTCCACTCGAACCCCCGGCGCCGGGAGATGGGCACCAGGGGCAGGGGGGCGGGGAGATCGCTAGGCCTCCGCCTATCTCTGCTAGCGGGTCGCGCGGGTGGGGCAGGGCGACCGCCGAGGCCGGCCGGGCGGCGTCTCAGTCGGAGTGCAGATTCTGGGTATTCCGCCCTTCCGCTCAATTTGAGCGCCAAGGCCAGATTCCAGGCGCGAAGTGGCCAGTTTTCGGCCGACAAGAAAAATTTCGGAATTTTTAGGCTCATTCCCTTGACCGCCTTGTTCCTCCAAACGTAGCTTAAGCCTCGTGATTACAACAGTTGGACGCAAATCGGCCTCCAGGGGAAGGTTTTTGTGTGCCTGAGTTCGGTGGAGAACGGTGCGGGGGTGCCTATCTCATGCCTCGATTGATACCGAATTGGCGACGCCTTGAGCTAGAGGACGAAGGGTTCATCAAGCGCTTGAGGCACCGGTATGGTTGCTTCCACGGCCGGGTTCACCGCGACACTGGCGGGTTCTCAATCTGGGCCAAAGAGCCGCGACTGGCGGGCAAACGATGGCGACAAGCGACGATGATCAAGAGTCTGCCGCCGAGTTGTCCTCGCTCCGTCATCGAGCAGTGGTGCGAGGCGTTCGGCTGCCCTCCCCCGTGGGTTCCCAAAGGTGAGCGCAAAGCCTGGCGTGACGAATGGGGCCAGCGCAATGGAGTGCCGCCGAAGCCGAAAGTTCATCCTCTAGCTCGAGCTGTGGATCGGGGTCATCGGTGGAAAGAAGAGGGTCGCCAGAGCAAGATCTCCAACGTCGGCCACGGCATCGAGAACTTTTGCGGCGATGGCTTGGTCTACGACGACGAAGAAGAAGACGAAGATTTAGATCGCGAGTGAATCTGTAGCGCGCGCGTCCCGGTTCGCAGTCCCCTCCGTGACCGGGAGCGCGGTAGTGGCACGTTGAAGTAGTCGTACCTCGGACGGGTCGGGGCATCCCTCCAAAAATTCAACTTCACGGTGAGCCACGTCAGGACAAGTGCGCTCGCACACAGGAGGTTTGTCGTGTCGGCTCGTTCGAACTCCGTACCGGTGGGAGTTACCGGGCTCCTGTCGCTGCAACAAATGGCCGCGATTCTCGGCGTCCATCCCGGTCAACTGGATCGCCTCGTTGCCATCGGCTGCCCGGCGATCAACGTCGCGGTGCCGCGGGAAGGCCGACGTCTGAAAAGGGCGCTCCGCTTCGACCGCGAGCGCGTTCTGGCGTGGCTATCAAATCGCGCTGATAGAGCGCATGGAGGTAACTGACATGGCGGATCAATCTTTCGCCGATTGGCTACTGGACTGGGTCAAGGGCCCGCGCAGTACCCGAACGGCAAGACTACTCGCCAAGAACCGCGAGTCTCATGCGGCAACCGAGAAGCTCCTGGCCGGCATGGAGTTGGAAAGGCGGGGCTTTCGCAAAGTTGAGTGCGAGGTCGATGGTCAGATGTTCGAAACCTCCGACCCCAACCGGAAACGCTGCAACGATCACCTCGGAAGCGGCGCTCTAGTGCCTCGAATCGTGGCGTGCAATTTCCCAGGATGCGGGGAGTCGTTCGAAACCTTCTCCGACGGACGATCTCCCGACCGAACGCGATGCAATGAACACGCCGGGCGGAGGCCGAGGTAAACATGACCGCACCGACGAAGCCCGAAGCTGCCCCCCGCCTGACCTGTTCTCAAATCGCCTACGACAGCATCTTGCGCGATCAGGAAAATCGTCTGCGATCCGAACTCAAGCGCATCGTTGACCTGCGGCAACGCGGGTTCGAAGGAAATTCCTTCGACGAGGAGTCCCGATGATCCGCAAACGAAAAGCCGCCAGCGTCCTCCCTGATCCTGACGACGGTCAACACTACGACACGACCGACTCCGGCAACGCGCTGCGGTTCATCAACGCCTACGGCCCGCGGTTGCGCTACGTCGCCGAGTTGGGATGGTTCGTGTGGGACGGCAAGCGGTTCCGTCACGATCCGTCCGGAGTTCGAGTTCGGCGGATGGCGCTCAGTCACGCGATCGGGGAGTACAAGTCGATACTCGCCGCCCACAAGGACGAGGACAAAGCCTATGACGATCCTGAGGTCCGCAAATTCCGCGGGAACAAGATGATCCACCGCATCCGCGCGATGATCGACGCGACGAGGTCACACGGGGTAGTCCACGCAGAGGCCGGGGACTTCGATCGCAATCCGGATCTGATCAACGTTCTGAACGGGACTCTGAACCTCCGGACGGGCGACCTGCTCGCTCACAATCCCGCGCACCTGATCACCAAGCTCGCCAACGTGGAGTATCAACCCGACGCGAAGTGCCCGGCGTTCGAAGCGTTCCTCCAACGGGCCATCCCCGGCGGGCAGGACGTCATCGACTATCTGCAACGCTACTCCGGCTACACCTTATGCGGGGAGACGATCGAACGTTGCTTCCTCGTCCTCCACGGCTCCGGCGCGAACGGGAAGAGCACCCTGCTCGGCGTCTGGTCCGACATCCTCGGTGACTACGCGGTCGATTGTCCGATTGAGGTGTTCCTCAAGGAAAAACACGATCTCCACCGCACCTACATCGTCCGGCTGCGCGGCGCGCGGCTCGTCATCTCCTCCGAAACCGAGGAGGGCAAGGTCATCCGCGCCGCCCGGGTCAAGCTGATGACCGGCGAGGACGACGTGACTGGCAACCTCATGGCGCGCGACCCGATCACCTTCCGGCCGGTGATGAAGCTGATCATGGGCGTGAACTACCTCCCCGAGATCCACGATCTCGGCGACGGGATGTGGGACCGCATCCGATCGATTCAGGACTGGCCACGCATCGAGGCGAGCGAACGCAACCGGCGCATCAGGTCCGAACTCCTCGCCGAGCGCGCCGGCATCTTCGCCTGGATGGTGCGCGGCTACCGGGCGTGGCGGGAGGGCAGCAAGGCCGGCCACAGCGGTCTCGCCGAACCTCAATTCGTCCTCGACGACATCGCGCGCTACCGGAAGTCGATGGACGCGATGAATGGGTTCTTTTCCTCCCGACTGGTCGTTAACGCCGATGGCCGCGTGGAGCGGGACGCCATGCGCCTGGCCTACATCGCGTTCTGCCAGACCGAAGGCCGCGCCGCCCTATCCCCCAAAGCCTTCAACGCCTGGATGCGGACGCGGAGGAAGCTCGACCTGCGCCACAACACAGTTGACGGGGTAACGACCTACTACTGGGTCGGCGTGAATCTGCGCGACGATGAGCCAACGTCCTCAACGTCCTCTCCCTCCCAAGGTAAAGATGATTGAGGTTGAAGAGGGTAAATGTTATGAGCGCCGGAGCGATAGGACGTTCAGGTCGTTAGGCCGGGAGACGGAGCGGCAGAGACCCGAAGCGTTGGGATTCGCCCGAATATGCGCCTCTCCCATCACACCAATGCGCGCGCGACCTCTCGTGTGTCCCTGCGTGGTCCCCGGGTGGACCCTGTGCGCGACACGAGGTCAGCGAACCATTGAGCCGATTGAGTTTGCAACTGGCGCGCACCGGATTGCGGATGCGTTGAGCCGCCTGGACTTATGTCAACTACCGAAGACGCGAGCGAGGGGGCGGGGACATCGTCCTCGGTCTCCGCGTGACCAGGGCCGACGTGGGAGGGCGCCCGCGAGTGCGTGAATCCCGCGTGACATGAGCTCGCGTGACAGAACGTGACACCGTTTTAGCGAAATAGCACGAAGTGTGACATTGGAGAAAGGACGCACGCATGACGAAGAAGCGGATCAAAGAACCAGCCAGGATGCCTCAGAAGCGACGATCTCCCCGGCCCCTGACCGATGCACAGCGGGAGAATCTCGAAAAAGGCCGCCACCGCGCACGGCCGTTGAAGCACTCCCGCAAGTCCACCAACGCCCGGATGAGGCAGCGAGCGAGGCGGGAACGCCTGAGGGAGGCGAGCCCCGCGGCAGTTCAGGCCCGGATCGAGGCGCAGGAGCAAGAGGCATTCCTCCGCGCCGGCCCGCCGAAGGATGGAGTCGCCAGACCGTCCATGATCGCCGCGTGGCACAGAGCCGCGAAGATGACGCCGCAGGAGCGACGTGACGCATTCGGCGCCCGGCAGGAGCGCGTCGAGAAGGCGCTCCGGGCATCGGGGCAGTTGAAACCAGGGATGAGCGTCTCCGTCACCGGGCCGGCGGACGGCAGTGGAGACATCGACGATCCGGACGTGTGGCTTTATTTCTACCCGACCGATGCCCCGGCGCGAGATGAGACCGCCTACGAACCGTCGGCACCGGACGAGGACTCCGACCGCGACGGCCTCGACGTGGAGTAATGAACGAAATCCCCGATCCGCAGTTGAGACCCACCCTCACGTCTGCCATCGGGGCTAGGTGCGCTCAGTCGGCCATTACGGGGTAGTGGAAAAAACGGCTGAGCGCGCCGCTTCGACATTCAAGTTGCACCCACTCGGGGGATCGGTGGAAAGGCAGGCGAGGGATCCCACGTAGCCATGTTCGGCTCGCCGGCACACGACACAAGGAAGTGAACCAGTGACCAACGCTGCAAGTTTCAACGACCGCTGTCGTCGATGCGGGTTCGTGATGGACGACAACGAAGGATGCCCGAGCGCGTTCCTTTGCGACGACTGTTGCAAGGCCGCCGATCATCAACATCCGTGGCTCAAGCCACAACCAAGGAAGGAAGCTACCATGCAAAGTTACATCAAGCAGTTCATCTCCGGTCTGTTCGGAAGGTTCCGTCGCAACGCCGACGGTTCAGTCGAATGCCTCGGCCTCGCGCTGGATACGGACGGCAAAGCGATGAAAAAAATTGCCAATGAGGTTCGAAGGGAGGCGGAGATCGTTCGTGCCGCAAGCACACCTACCGTTGACAAGCTCGTCTCCTCCGGCTACGACGCGGCGCGCGCGCATTACCGCGACGCCATCGATCGCGGAGACTCGGAAGCCGCAAGCCGCGCGACGGAGGCCATCGGCAGGCTGCGGCGCGCTACGGCTGAAGCTGCCGCTCCTGCTCGCGTCAATCCGGAGACAGTTGTAACCAAGACCTGCATCTATCCTGGCTGCGGACAGACGTTCGAAACTGCCAGCTCGAGGATGATGTGCAACGAGCACGTCCACCGGCCAGAGCCAGACCCCACGCCTGATTTCGCGAGACCTTTATTCACCGACTCCATTCGGAAGGCGCCTGGGAGACCGACCGAAGCAGGCCCTGATTCCAATCCGTCGCGCGGGGACCAGATGTCGCGCTTCGTGCCGGAGCAGGGATTGGTCTCCGCTGCCATGCCTTCTCCCGGGATGCTGAAACGGATCGGCCCTAGTCCTTTCTCGGGACCGCCCCTCCTCGACCGGTTCGTGACGAAGAAGTGCCAGACGTGCAAGGAGGAGTTCCAGACGCGCAGCGCGGAGCGGACGAGGTGCGACAACTGTCTGTCGAAACCGCGGCCGACGGTTTACTAACGGGGACCAGGGAGCCGATGGCCGCCGCGGAAGTGACTCGCAGGATCAGTCAGCGGAGCGACATCGCTGCCCTGTCGCGCGAGCCGCCTATTTGGCGAGACGGGTCGCAATCTTCACAATGCCACTGTTGTTACACCAACGGCAGGAAAAGGCTAGCACGATCGCAGTCGTGAGTTCAGGATCATCGACTTCTAATTCCCTGGAGCGGGGCCTGACAACTCGGTGGCAGCGCCCGCAGGAGAACCTAAGGTGCCGGACGTTTGAGCGGCTACCACGCCGACCGGGTGGTAGGCTCATTGTCCCACCGCCGGAGAGCAGCGCCTCCCACGGCCCCGCCTTGGACGCCCATTTTTTGCGCTGCGAGTACCCCCTGAAGCACGCCCTGCACCACCGATTCTTCTTGCCCCACTTCGAGCGGAAGAACTTGTCCCGCGTGAGAGATCGTTTGCAGCCCCCGCAGCGTTGCGTCTTCATGGAGGCGCACCTCCTTGCGCGGAATGTAGTGCCCGCAACGAGGGGGATCAAGCGGCGTCGGGGTGGGGAGCGGGAGGGGTGACTAGGCGTCATCCATCTGCTTGTCGATGTCTGCCAGAACGGCTTTCATCGCCATCGAGAGTGCCGCAAGGTGGCCGCTTATCTTCTCGGCCGTACGCTCATGATCTTGCACAGCCGCCCAGTAGACCGACTGGACCGAGCGCGGACACAGGTGCAGGACATCCGTTGCGGCGTCGATGGAGAAGCGACCTTTGACCAGATCGGCAGGGAAGCCCGTTCGGACTTTCAGGAACAATGCTTCCATGCGTTCTCGCTTGCGAAGCAGATGGTTGTACTTTCGATCCTTCGACCACTTCTTGTACTCGACGATGAGGACGATCACCGACCCGAAAAGACCGATGACTCCACCAACCGCAACCCCGATGAGCGCTTCAGACATGACTCGCACCTGGCGCACTCGAGCGGACGCGCGGCTACGGGTTGGAGCGCGTCATGCGCCCTTTGCGCTCGGGCACTGAATGTTGAGTTCGGGCGAATAGGAAGCGACGGTGAAAGGAAGTTGAAATTTACGTCCCTCGACGTTGCCTGCGATATCCCCTTTGACGACCAACTGCATGCGGGGCGAACTGAACTTATTGTCCGCGCGCTGCACGCAACGAAGCATGACCCGAATGGCCTGGGCGCCAATTGGGAAGCGCACGCCAATCTCTCCTATCCCGCCCGGACCCACGGTGTTTTCGGGCGGCTTGGAAACCGGCGCCAGGATAGCAAGGTCGTTACCGTCTGCCGCGACGTGCGAGGGCGTGATCGTCTCGACCCGGAGCGGGGCTGTGCCCATGTTGACGATCGTCAAATAGAACATGATCGTCCCCTCGTCATCGGCTGGAACGTGCACTTGAGCGCGGGCGGAGGCCACTGCCAGTGTGTTCGTGCGGATGTCTCGGCCCGCCTCCTGGAACAACACTCTCCTTCCTGAAGGTGAGAGAGTGAAGTAGGTTTCGCCCGGATCGCCCGGGTGACTTTGCAATCGGTTACCAAGCTGATCGATGAGATGGTCGACTTCCACAACTCGGTAGCCCGTCATTTCCGCCAAATTGTCACGTCGGTACCCTTGGTCCCCGTCCTGGTCGATAGCTTGCAAAAGTGAGATTGCCTTCTGGCTGAGGGGGACAGCGGCTCGCGCAGGCGCAGCACTTTTTAACAACCCAGCAACGTTGAGATTCCGGACAAGACTTGTGACCGCAGAAATCACCGATCGGATGTCACCACGCTCGAATTCGATGTAGCAGCGCTGGTCGATTGACGGAGTTCTGCAGCCCCGTTCCACGAGATAGATCATCTTCTCTGGTCTGTCCTTGAAGAGCTCGTGAGCGCGGCCCATCTCAGTAGACACACTGGGCGACGGGTAGGAGCACCAATCCCGCGTGGCACCAGGAGTGATTAGGAAGATTGCCCCGTCCGGGTTTGCGAAATGGACGTCCTCCTTGCCTTGGAGCGTCCTACCCTGATTGGCGGTCTCCGTAATCATCGTAATCTTGCAGCCTAGCTCGATGAGCAAATCGCTAATGTCGCGTGCTAGGTCTTTTTCCCTTGTGTCGAACAGGAGTAAGGTCGCCATGACGTCAAGAGAGATTATAGCAAGGCCGCGAACTTGGTTGCCTTCTCAACTTGACCCCATAGGACGTCAGGGCTGCGCGATGGCAGGCAAGGCCCGACTGTCAAGGCGATCCCAGGCACAGGGGTTGCACTTGCTTGATTCCGGCGACCACAGGAAAGTCCTTGCATTCCGGCCGCGGATGGGGAGCCTCTTCTGCGGAGGTGAGCCTATGCCCACGAAATCGAAGGCGACGTCGAACCGGCAGCGATGCTCCCGGTGCAAACGTTCCCTCGCGCTCGACAAATTCTCGCCCTACTCGCGCGGCAAATCGGGCCGGTGGTGTAGGGCGTGTAAGAAGGCGCACCGACAATCCAAGCAATCGACCGAGAAGGTGAAGGAGGCGTAGTCCCGTGGCCATCTACGAACGGAAGCTCAAAACGGGCAAGGAATGGTACGTCCGGCTGAAGTGGCCTGCGACTCGTCACGGCCGCACCATCAAGGAACGCATCGGCCCTGGTTCGGACGGGAAGGAACGGGCGAAGATCCGGGAGGCGCAGATTCTCCAGGACCTCCGTCAAGGGCGCGATCCTGCATGGCGAGTCATCAAGCCGCGCCTGTTCGAGGCCGTAGCGCTGGAATTCCTCGAATCTCATGTCGGCGTCAAGGTCGAGGTCGTGCGCGAGGACAGGACGATCAAACTCCGCCGACGCGATGGGGTCCAGCCCGTCCCGTTGAAGAAGGACGCTGACGGGTTCGTCTTCAATGTGACGGTCCTGTTGCGCCACTTCGACGGGAAGACGCTCCAAGCCATCACTCCCCGGGTGATTCAGGGATTCGTCTCCGATCGACTCCGTGACGGCGTGACCAGGGGCACCGTGAACCGGCAGCGCGCGACGCTGTCAACGATCTTCTCGTGGGCGATCAAGCAAGACCCCCCGATGTTCGGAGGCGAGAATCCGGTCGCTCGCGTCAAGAAGTGCCCGGAGAACCCGGCGCGGGAACGCTACTTGACACCCGATGAGGCCGCCAAGTTGCTGGACAAGATGGACGATAGATTCCGGATCCTCTTGCTGGCCGCCCTACACACCGGGGCTCGACGGGGCGAACTGTTGAAAGTGACGTGGGCGGATCTGGACCTCGAACGTCGCCTGATCACTTTTCGCGACACGAAGAACGGCTCCGCCCGAACCGTCCCGTTGTCCGTCACGTTGACCACCGCGTTCAAGACCCTGCCTCGTCCCATCGCTGGCGGGCCGGTGTTCCGCACTTCGGACGGCGCGCCCCTGGAACCGACGATGTTCCGGAAGGCGTTCGAAGCGGCGATCAAGGCGGCGAAGCTGGGCGACTTCCGGTGGCACGATCTCCGCCACTCCGCCGCGTCGTTCATGGTTCAAGCCGGGGTCTCGCTGGCCACCGTCCGCGCCTGGCTCGGGCACAAGTCCTACGGCATGACCCTACGCTACGCCGCGTTGGCTCCCGACCATCTCCGCGACGGGGCCGATGTCATGGATCGTCTCGCTTCGAAAGCCGTGGACCCCGGTGGACTCCCGGTGCACTCCGGCGCGCGTTCTGGCAAGTTGCGCCCGCGGGGTGGGAAACGCTAACCTGTGCCGCTACCTGATGATGTATAGCGCGCGCCCGTAGCTCAGCTGGATAGAGCACCGGACTTCGAATCCGGTGGTCGGGGGTTCGAGCCCCTCCGGGCGCGCCACTCGTAGCCGGGATGGCGAGAGTTGCTGACGGAGTCGAGAGCGGCTTGTCACCGTCGCGGCGGCGAGGCGGCGGCGCGAGTCGTCCGATCCCGCCCTGAAGAACGGCGGAGCAGGCGGTGCCGCCTGCTCCGCCGTCAGTCTGTCAGCAGATACTGGAAAAGCAGCCCTTGCCGTTGAAGTGGAGGCACTTGTATCCGGCTCCGGCGGAGCAGGTGGTCCGGTCGAGGCAGATCTTGTCCGGACATCCCATCGCGTAGACGGGGGAGGTCATCAGGCTCGAGAGCGCCGACACGTACGGGGTGTGCGCCGGCGCCGGCGGGGCCAGCAGCATCGACAGCGACGCAATAACGGCGGTCAGCGCCACCACCCTCAGCGCGTACTTCATCGATGTGCGCACGATCCATCCTCCTTTCGTCCTCGGTCCCGACATCCGGGACCGGTTACGCCGGGTCCGGGTCCGAAGTGACCGGCGGCACCACCGGTCACCTGCATCCGCTCCCGGCAACAGCGCACGTCTGGAGACGAATCGTTTCTATCACGGATGACGGAAGCCGGCCACGTCGAACAACTCAACTCTTGTCCGGGGTGCTCAGGGACAGGTCGCCGTACACCGGCTTCCCCCCCAGAAGCGTGAGCAGCACCTTGGTGTCCGAGATCGCCGCGGGCTCGATGGTGAACAGGTTGTGGTCGAGCACGATCAGATCGGCGAGCTTGCCGGCCTCGATCGAGCCGGTCGTCTTCTCCTGGAAGTTGACGTAGGCGGCGTTGATGGTGAAGGCGGCGAGCGCCTCGGGGAGGTCGATGCGCTCCTCGGGGATGAACGGCTCGTGGGTCTCGCCCAGCGGACCCGTGCGGGTGACGGCGACTTCGAGCTCTTCGAGCGGGTTGGCGGAGGAGACCGACCAGTCGCTGCCGAAGGCGACGACGGCGCCGCTCCGCTCGAGGCTGCCGATCGGGTAGATCCAGCGGGCGCTGTCGGGCTCGAGGTACGGCAGGGTGAGCTTCACCATGTAATCGTCGGCGAAGGCCCACAGAGGCTGGAAGTTCGCAACGACGCCGAGGGCGCGGAAGCGCGGGATGTCGGCGGGGTCGAACACCTCGATGTGCGCGATGTGGTGCCGGCTGTCGCGCGGGCCGTTGGCGCGGCGGGCGGCCTCGACGGCGTCGAGACACTCGCGGATGGCCGCGTCGCCGATGGCGTGGAAGTGGACCTGGAAGCCTTCCTTGTCG
>WNGP01008613.1_pt1 | contig 25695 bp, 24 predicted proteins | sample 5407671 | NCBI WGS metagenome assembly WNGP01 (sample SAMN13153381, study PRJNA577476) | soil metagenome | isolation source: 40 cm soil or saprolite under Garry oak tree replicate 2 | place: USA:California | collected 2016-06-15
AGAGACCAAATACACGGCGAATCGCGCATTGGAACGCGCGCTGGACGTCCTTTTCATTCTGCACGCCGATCACGAACAGAATTGCAGCACCAACGCGATGCGCTCAATCGGCTCAAGCCGGGTGGATCCCTACAGTGCGACGGCCGGCGCGGCAGCCGCGCTCTACGGTCCGCTTCACGGCGGTGCCAATGAAGAAGTGCTCAAGATGCTTTCCCGCATCGAGAACACGCGCAACATTCCCGAGTTCATCCAGCGCGTTAAAAACGGCGAAGGAAAGCTAATGGGATTTGGTCATCGTGTTTATAAAAATTACGATCCACGCGCGCGAATCATCAAACGCGTGGCGGACGACGTCTTCGAAGTGACAGGACGTAACCGGTTGCTCGATATCGCGCTGGAGCTCGAACGCATCGCGCTGGAAGACGAATACTTTATCTCACGCAAACTGTACCCCAACGTCGATTTCTATTCCGGCATCATCTACCAAGCCATGGGTTTGCCCGTTGCGATGTTCCCTGTGATGTTCGCCATCCCGCGCACCCTAGGCTGGCTCGCCCAATGGCAGGAAATGATCACCGACTCGGAACAAAAGATCACGCGCCCGCGTCAAATCTTTGTCGGACATCCGCGCCGCGACTTGCCGACTTAGCGGCGGGCCTGGGTCGAAGTGCGCCTGCGTAAAGAAAACGAGCCGTCTATTTACAGAGATTTCTGTCGTCGTCGCTTCACGGCACGAACAGTCCTGCTTAAATTAATGCCTATTATGAGACCAAGTATTTCACCTGTTATCCCGATTCTGATCATTGCGAGCGCCCCGTCACAAGTGTTGGGATGATGCTGGGCCTGGATGCCAAGGCCGAGGGCCAGAGCGCAGTTGCGACAGCCCGCCCCTACCTGGTGTCCTTATGCGTCGCGAACCTCGATGTGTCCGTGCGTTGGTATCGCAATATGCTGGGATTCCGAGAGACGCGACGACTGAACATGCCAAGCTCTTCCTTGCGAATCAGCTTCATTGAACTGAACGGATTTCGGCTCGAGCTGATCGAATTCAAGGACTCGGTATCATACTCGGCGATCCGATCCAAGTTCCCGGCTGTCGACGACCAGGCGAAGGTTCAAGGGTTCGGCAAGTTGGCATTCGCCGTGACGAACGTCGGTGAGGTCGCGGGATCGCTTAAAAGCAAAAGGTCAAGTTTCGTGCGAGAGGTGACCCAGGAGAAGGACACAGGCGAGATCTGGTTTATCATCGAAGACGTAGATGGGAATTGGCTCCAGTTCTTCGAGGTAAGGACGTAGGCGGTTCTCGCGATTGTCCTCGGCATCCTTAGTGACTGTTCAGCACGGTATGAGATCTGGTCTTGTTTAGTTGAAGTTCCGCACTTCAGTTTCTGTAGGGCCTACGGTCAGCGCCTCAACTTGCTTCTCCCACCGCCGTTGCACCACGAAAGCTCGGCGTTACCGGAAATCGCCGACTCGATCTAGAATGAGATCAAGCCTAACAAGTAAAAGAAGGAAGGTCAATGACACAACTGTGAATTCCATCAGTGGATTCGGATGTCGCCGCTGATGAGGGTCCCGCTTGCGGAATAACCGTTAGTCAGACTGATCGAAATCGTGTCCGAGATTCCGGGCTCTCCGTTATCAGTCACATTCACGCTGAACCTGACTTTGGTCCCGTTGTCCAAACGACCCACGCCGCTGAAGCTGGCTGTATTGCCCGTAATTGAGAGACTCTGAATTTTGCCTTTCGTCATGCACATACCGGCAGCGGGATCGCAAAAGAAAAAATAGTCGACGCTGGTGCTGTCAGCGGACTGGCTCGCGCGAAACTGGAAAGTGACTCGATCACCCTGGCTATTGATGTGGCCGCGGCCGTCGACCTTCGTGGCCACCACGATTCCCGGATCATAGAGTTCCGCGCTCGCGAGAGCAGCTTTGTGGCTAAGTGCTCCCCCCGTGACGAGCACCATGCCGTTGAGCAGGCGAGTTGCGGCATGGTCCTTTCGCGGGGTGTTGAGGCTACCGGTTAGTGACCAGGTCCCAGTCGCCGGATCGTAGAGTTCGGCGTTAACGCCAAGACCTCATAGACGGCCCGCCGCAAGCGTCTGGTGACGAGCGAGGACGTGATTGTTTGAATCCGGCTTCGAAGAGAATAGATGAGTTTTTTCATGGGAGTCGATTACGCCTGACGTTGGCTGATCGTAGATAGCTTCTCGTGCATATGGCGAGCAAAATCTTGCCGAACACGATTGGCTTGTTTCGCGCGCCACTAAGACAAGAGATCAATCACGCCGCGGTGTAGATAACATGCAAAGCCGAGACCGCGGCCTCGCCAGCCATTTCCTGCGAATCTTCAATGATGTTTCTTGAAATCACGCGCGATTACCCTGACATATTTCATTTACCGTAGTTCACCTCGGGCCGTGGTCCAAAACTCCAGTAAATATCCACGACGCACGCCGGGCCGGGTTTCGCCCGCCAACGCATGAGTGCCTGAACCATTACCTTATCTAGGGCCGGAACGGCATCGCCTTTCACACCGGAGAATCGCTCATCGTAGACCGCCGTAGCGGTAAACCCTTTTAGAATGGTGACCTGAATCAGCTTTCCCTGAGCATCAACGCTCGTGCGGTAAGTGCCTGTGGCCGCCATCTGAGAGCCAGCGTAGCCCTCAAGCTCGCTCGGCACAGCAGAATACGGAGAGTAAGCAAATATCTGCTTGATCTCCGCCCGAGACTTAACCACGGGATGGACAGGCTTTTCGGGACGATTCGCGTTGCTAATTGCCTTCTTTTGTTTTGGCGCGTCCGCACTGTAGGACACGCTAGACAAAACGCTTGCTAGACCAATGGCTGCGAACAACAACTTTATGACAAGAGCCATTGCTGGACCGGTTCGTTCTGAGTCTTAAACACGACCAGACATTTCGCAAAGATGATACACCTGCGCACAACCGCCAAGCAAAGTGTGGTCGACTGAACGAATGTCTGTACCCTGACGCTGTGACCGATGTCTGTAGTTTGACCCACGCAGTCACCTTTTCGTTGGAATGCATGATGAAATGTTTTCCCGGAGGGCGATGTGGTTGCCACGGTAGGCACATCCAGATACCAGGTCCGATACGAAGTTTCTGTGCTTTAACTTTAGAGTCATTTGCCAAAACAGAAAACTTTTCCTCAGAGGCTAAAACATTGAATCGAGAAAACTCTCATTTATTCGTTCGAAAATGGGTTGAACAGAGCTTCAAACCTCTTATTGATCGGACTATTCGCGAATGCCGTTCTGAAGAGCGGCGAGTTGCCGAGCGGCACAGCAGAAAGCATCGACTCCAAGCGAGAAATTCCTGCATTCCTGATGCACGAAATTATCGCGTCGCTCGACGGCTACCTGTGCTCGGCAAGGCGCAATTTTGACTGGAACGCCGGGGGAGCTTCTCGAACCTTCGACTGGCGCGCCAGTGTAATCCGGGACGGAAGTCGAAAATCTCACCTGCTCCTTAGGGCGGCCGAATCATTATTCCCCAAGACGAAGCCCGCGATCCCTGTCGTGGAGACTTGCCGTCCGGGGATTGCGAGCCCGAAGACATGGGTTTCGTGGTCGAACTCGCCTCAGGTTTTAGGGCAGCCTCAGTTTGGGAAGTGCCATGCACGAGATCGACAGCCGCAAACCCCACAGCTAAAAATGCCTTGGCTGATTCCTCGACGGTCCCCCAGTACTTGAAGGCGTGCAGACTCCCCGCGATAGTGAGTTGCTGATAATTTATAACTCCAGTCGCATTTAATTTTGCAACCATATCTGGTAACTGTTGTGGCGGCATTCCTGAATCGTCAACCGAAGCGACGAGGAAGAGCGGAGCGATGCTGCGCGTGACAAATGAGATTGGCGAGGCGGCAAGTAGGACAGCAGGGTCACTCGAATTGACGTAGTTCGTAACGTCCTCCTTAAAGTTAGGATGGAGCGGGTCAATGAGTGATGCTGGGTCGGCGTAGTTGTAGGGTCCGCTAAGGCAGACTCCGACGTCAATCCGATCGTCTCCAGCCGTTCCGGTCGCAGCAACATACGCTGTGTGGGAAGCGCCGGCCGAACCGCCAACAGCCCCAACCTTTCCGTTGCAGCGAGAGTCAGCCCGTGCCGCACGCACAGCCAATTTAACGTCGTCCGTCTGGTCTGGATAATAACCAGCCGAAACTTGCCCAGCAAGAAGACCAGGCGGAGCCAGCCTGTATTCTATTGCAAGAGCCAGGTAACCGGCCGCCGCCAAGGCTTGAGCGACCTCGGTGGAACCAGGATCTCCAGCCCTAAAACCTCCACCATGGATCACTAAAACGGCTGCCCACGGGCCCGTCCCTGAAGGCAGGAACGCATTCCAGTGTAGAGGGGTGCCATCATCAGCGATAGCATAGACCTCGGTTATCGATGGAATCGGGTGCGGCAGCGGTGTCGGAGCCGGTCTCGGCGTCGGGGTAGGCCGCGGCGTCTCCGTCGCGGTTGCCGTTGCTGTTAGCGTGACCGCCACGCAACCCGCCAGTAAGACTTTGATCCACTTGTATTTCGCTGGCTTCACGGTCAGACAGCGGCGCCGGCGGCGGCAGACGGCTAAGTTTGGCGTAGAAATAATCATCCCCTTATTCCTTCCCTTCGCGGTTACCTTGCGGAAAGAGCATCAGATGGTTTAGCCGGAGGCACCTAATGGACTTAGCGCGCGGTCAACGTACCAATCACGCAGCGAGCGTCAAGGGCAAAGTCTTTCGCCTGCTCAATCAGGCGCGCCGGGTTCGCCTCGTCGGTTTCGGACGCATCAACCAGAAGGAGGTGAAAGATGTATTCTTTGGCGCCGACGCTGGCGTGAAAACCATCTCAATCATTGGCGGGATTGAAGATGAGACGACAATTGAGTGCTGCGGTCTTTTCACCAGAACTGATTCGTGCCAGCCGAACGCGATGCGCGTCTATTGAGAAACGGCTCCAAACGGTTTGCACAAAGCTCGGATACCCGCGCAACTGTGACGCCTTGAGGCTGGAGGCCTCGGTGTACTCGTGGAACCGGTGAATACGCGTCTGTCTCTGTGATGTTGAAAGAATGCCGCAGCTAGATCTCGCGTCGCGGGAAGGTGCCTGATAAACTTCGGCAATATTCCCGTTCCGAAAAGCAAAAACCGTTCGCTTGACTGCTAACCGTTCACTCATCACTTACTTGTCACGCCGTAGCTTTGGCGAAGTTGGATCACGTGCTTCGAAAGGAGCTCGCCACGCCGTAGCCTCGGCCAAGGCGGGCGGTTAGCTCAGTGGTAGAGCCTCTCGTTTACACCGATTGCCTAACAAGTTCACTCAATTTATCCCACAAGCTCCGACCTGCTCAACGCTAGGTAAATCGCCAAATCTGCGTAATCTCAAATGACACCGATCTGCGCTAAAATTTTGCCGTAGGTGGACAAAGCATTTCGGCGTAGAGCGCATCAACGGCGCTGACTCGTGCTACGACGAATAGACTTCTGCAACCGTTAGGATCGCGCTAGAATTACTGTACATTCGTACCTACTTGGCTCATGTACGTGTTTTGGGTGTACCGTGTTTGGAAGCCGTAACTCGTTTTTGATTGCCGGATGGTGAATGATGCGGCCACAATCTCAGGAAAGCACAAATGAAAACAATACTCATGTTGACCGTTGGGCTGATGCTCGCAGGCTGCGGATCAACGGAAAACCATGTTCGAAACAATGGCGTTGCCTCAACCTTCCCGGAGTACGATCGCGGTGACCGTATTGCGATAGACACGATCTGCGCTTGCCCTTGATGATTAGACCCGCTTCTCAGGATCGGCGCTAGAGCTGCTGCCACGCCAGCCTGCAATTTAAACTTGCCCTCTAAAGCCGATCCGCAGTAAACGAGCATCCCATGAGAATATCCTCCGTTTGTTTTGGCGCGGTGACGGCATTGTTTCTCGTCGGCAGCGCTCTCTGCGCATCGTCTCCATACACGGTAGTCGCGCCGGATCGCCAAGCCGTCGCCACGGCCAACAAATGGCTTTCGGTGATGGATGCTGGTAACTACGCCCAGGCTTACGCGATGTTTCCAGCGCGCGTAAAGTCGGGTGGCGATGTGCTTGAGAAACAATGCGTCGCTATTTGGCGCGCCAGAAGAACACCGCTAGGGCACACGTTGTCGCGTAAATTCGCTAAGGCGTACTTCGGAAGAACGCTCCAAGGTGCCCCAGATGGCTATTACGAGTTTCTTTACTACAAAACTTCGTTCCAGCACAAGGCGCAGGCTATTGAGAGCGTGGTTTTAACCAAAGAGTCCGGCCAGTGGCAGGTTTCCGGCTATCGCGTTAGATAGGGCTGCTCTCAGATCGCGCCAGAATCGTTTTTGATTGCCGGACGGCAAATAATGCGGCCATGATGTCATCGACGATTTTCTGCACGTGTTTATGAAGCACGCGCCGAAACGAAGAAACAGAAGCGGAAAAGCACGAGCACGCCTGCGAGTTCAACGAATGGTGCTGACCATAATGATGAATGTTATCATAAAATCGATACTCAGTTTGGCGGTCATCTACGTTTTGTTTTTCAACTTCGATACGTCGCCGATTAAGTATTTGTTGGCGCTTGCATGGACTTACCCGGTACGGGCAACAATCGTCGCCGTTCTAGCCGCAGGAGTGGTATTTTGTGCGTCGAAGACATATCAGTTCATGCGTCGGGAGGCGAAGGCAATTGAACGCTTTTCGGAGCGATGGGGGATGGGCGGCATTTCCAACGCACATAGTCTGTTGAAGGCGCGGAAGTTACTAAGGGAGCCGACAAGGAAAGGAAGCAGTGACGAAGCGGTTCTTAAGGATTTCCTAGCGCGGTATCGCAGGATTTATAGTGCGCTACCCGAGCAGATGAAAGCGAAGCATGAAATCAATAGCAACGGTCTTGGGCTACATCGAAGAAGCCAGTTTTTCCTGTTGCGAACAAATCCGCTGAGGCAAGGCATTTGTTCATCATACATAATGACGACGCTCCTGATGGGTCGGTGAAAATTAGAGATTACACTGCCATACCAACGACCAATGAAGTAAAACAATTCATCGGCCAATCAATCCCAGACAAGCACATTGATCTTGCGCTTAAATCGGTGACAGACGGGGCTGACGGTAAATATGAAATTCACAATCCCGATGGATATGGAGGGGTAGGCGATTGGGAGACGAATGGGAAAGGGTCGAGCTGGTTCTTGCCTCTCCCGTTGGAGCAGTTCGCGCGAACCACCGCTTCCAGTTCAATAAACGCCGTCAGCTTTTCATCCGCACGCACAACGAAACGCTTTCCATCGTCGCGGTGCGCATCAGCAATCCAGATCGTTTGCCCGTTGGTCATCAATGCTGAGACGCAACCCCAACTCGAACCGGCTTTGCTGAGATTGTCAGCGATGATTTCCCAATATTTCGGACGCAGCGGCGTATAACCACTGAGATCCTACGGCGTCAGGAAAATTTTGCCTGTGGCTAGGGTTTTACCACCACTGGTGTCCCGATGTGAGCGGCGTTATAAAACTGGCGCGCTTTCCAATAAGGCATCCTGATGCATCCGTGTGATGCGGGCACGCCTGGCAGGTAGCCCTGGTGCAATCCGTAGCCGGGCGAGAACTCGAGAAAGTAGGGCATCGGGGCCCCCACAAAGTGCGAATGCGGCGGTTTGGGGTTGCGCCTTCTATCGACGTTGGCCTTCACGACGCGACCCGAATCGTCAACATAGTCGCCATAGAGACTGGAGCGATGATCTTCGTCCTTACGGATGACCTGAAAACGGCCAATCGGAGTGCGGTATCCTTCCCGGCCACTGGATATGCGAGACGACGCAGTTCTATAATCTCCGCGGTAGAGATAGGCTTCCTGCTCTTGCAAGTTCACGACGATCGTTGCCCTGCCGGAATGACTCTCCGGCAGGTTCGATGTGATGAGGTCGTTCACAGTGCTACAGCCGCCCACGGCCATGAGCATCGCGCTAAGCGCAAGAAATTGTGGAAGTCGATTCATCATTGGCTCAGCCCGCATGAATGTTTTCTCCAAAAAAAACCTTAACCAAGGTTATGCGGCTGTCAGTCATTTCATCGTCGCGACGTCGATCTAATTTCCGTTGCGCTTCCGTTCGGTGGCCTGTGGTACAGCGAACCAGACGCCCGGCAGCAACGCAATCGGCTATGCGATGCACCGCAGTCGGTCACATCGCGCTGTGATTCGCGTTTGCGATCAAGCGGGCGACGTGATCGAGAACGCAGGAGCACGCGGGAGATTTCAAAGAGTGGTGACATTAATTCTTGGGTGCACTGCCAAGCTATCATCATTAAGATTGTCGTATGAGCGCGCACAAAGTCGGGATCGTGGCGATTTCCGTCTTGCTTACGCTTTCCGCTTACGGCGCCAACCCTTTTCTCGATGCAAGGGACGATAAGCCGGTCTCCGTAAATTTCCGCGGCACTGAGTGGAGCGACGAATTTCCAGAGCACGACATTCCAGTCACGGCACGAGTCATTACAACACGCGTCGCCAAGATGCCGTGGGGCGCGATCTTCAAGATTGAATTTGTCGATCTGAAATCGCGTGCGCCGCAGCCGCGCAGGAACCAGGCCGGGCCCGACTACTTTATTGTGACTGACGAGCGGATCGTCCTGCTGAACGCCTGTCCCAACCACACCGGGGTGCTTACTCTCCGCGAGATTGAAGAGGACAACGACTGCGCCGTTAAGAATATTTCGGCGATGGACAAGGCGCCAGAATTCGAGGCGAACGACATTTACAGAATCACTACCGGCAGCTTCGAGCACCAAGAGGTTCTGTGGAAAACGACAATCAGCCTGAAAGGCGATCGTTGCGTTTATGAGGCGAGCCATCCCTCCGGTCATTTCAAAGAAGTCGTCTGGAAAAAAGGAGTTGGATTGATTGAATATGCGAGCAACTACGGTGCGTTCAGGGAGGGTTATCGCCTCAAGCGCGTCGCTGCGAAAAAGCAGTGAGTTAGCCACCCACGATGCGTTCGACCCAAAGCTGCGACAGAAGTTCCGCCAATCCACGACCCGATTAGCTACACAAAGCTTTTCAGCCGATCACATGACGCTGTGATTCGCGTTTACGATGACGCCGGCAACGTAATCGAAACGCACGAGCACGACGGCGATTTCAAAGAGTGGTGAGCGTCACGCGCGAAACAAAAAGCCGCCATGCGATGGAGCATGACGGCTGATTGTTTGAAATGCGGTCTGGCAGTCTTTAGGGATTGTCGACCGTTCGCGGCGCGGTTTTGCTCAATTCAAGCTGATCGCTGACTTTCTGCAGCCCCACAGTAAGCGCTTCAATCTGCGTTTGCTGGTGCGCGATAATCGCTTCCTGTTTTGTAGCAGTGGACTTTAATTCTTGCACTGTGCGATGCTCTTTGAGAAACTCGTTGAGCAACATCCCGTTCACAGCTTCGTAGCGCACGCTGTAAGGCTTGCCGTCTTTGTCGCAAGCCGCCAAATCGGGGTTGACCTTTTCCACCTGCTCAGCCACGAGGCCGAATTGGGGGATACCAACTGGGTCTAAGTCCTTCTTGTATTGAAAGGTAACCGGTTTCAGGGCAACGATTGCTTCGTTGTCCATTGGCTTGATCGCGTCCTTGAAACGCTCGGAGGAGACGACCGTGCCCAGCTTACCGTCTGTGCCTACGATGACTCCTACGCCTGCCGGCACAGTCACTCCGCTGATGCCGGCAATGAATGTGGCCTTCTGAACTCCGGTGGTGCCGATGCGGATCTTATTGTACTCACCGTTATTCCCGGTATTGCCGATATAAATATTGTTATTGCCCGTGGTGAGGTCGAAACCCGCCGAAACGCCCACTGCAATGTTGTTGTTGCCGGTGGTGTTGCGATAGAGCGCATTCGCTCCGTGGGCCGTGTTGTCGATACCGGTTGTATTGCGATAGAGCGCACCCGCACCGGTGGCCGTATTCCTGGTGCCAATTGTGTTGGAATAGAGCGTATCAGCACCGGTTGCCGTGTTGTTGCTGCCAGAATTGAAATAGAGCGCATCAGCCCCGTTGGCCGTGTTGTAGCTGCCGGTTTCGTTCAAATAGAGCGCAGAATCACCGGTGGCCGTGTTGTTAAACCCGGTCGTGTTGTAATTCAGCGCTACGCCACCGATCGCCGTGTTGCTGGCGCCGAGTGTGTTGTAAGAGAGCGCTTTAACCCCGATCGCCGTGTTGCTGTAACCGAAGGTATTGCTATACAGCGCGGACTCACGTTGGCTGTGTTGCTGTAACCGTTTATATTGCTATAGAGCGCATCAAAACCAGTGGCCGTATTCAGATGGCCGATTGTGTTGCTATAGAGCGCATTAAAACCGATGGCGGTGTTGGAGCCGCCGGTGTAATTGTTCAAGAGTGCATCGTCACCTAGGGCAGTGTTGTTAAACGTTAAGCAGCCTTCTTGGCAAGTCACTCGCGCCAGTGGCGGAAGTGCCAAGCAGGCGAACGCGAACAGCGCGAACAGCGGATAAATAATATTTGTTATTGTTTTCATGTGCTTTATTTTTTTCGTTACTAATTATTGGCTAGGGTTCGCAGTACAGGTTTGGTCATTTCAAGCTTCGCGCTCACCTTCTCGATTTGAGCCGTCTGCTCCTTCAGCATGGCTCGCATGGCCGCATTCTCCTGCCGTTGGTCCGCCATGGCCTTCTCCAGTGATTCCACTTTCCGATGCTCTTTAAGGAACTCATTGAGCAACATCGCGTTGATCGCTTCGTAGCGGACCGTGTAGGGTTTGCCTTGCTCGTCGCGAGCCACCAAGTCAGGGTTAACCTTCTCCACTTGCTCAGCCACAAGGCCGAATTGCGGGATGCCAGCAGGGTCAAGGTCCTTCTTGTAGCGAAACGTCACCGGCTTTAGCGCGAGAATCGCTTCGCTCGCTTTGTCCATCGGCTTCATGTCATCCTTGTATCGCGCCGAGGAAACGACCGTGCCGAGGTGACCATTGGTATCGATGATAACTCCTACGCCGTTTGGGACGGTTACCCCACTGATGCCAGCGATGGCCGTGTTTCTGTGAGTTCCTCTGGTACCGATGCGGATGGTTCTGGACTCGCCCGCAACGCCAGCGTTGCTGATGTCGATATTGAAATTGCCGGTAGTGAGGTTAATGCCGGCTGAGACCCCCAAGGCGATGTTGTCGCTTCCAGTGGTGTTGTTCAAAAGCGTGTTGTAACCGACGGACGTGTTGCTCGCCCCGCTTGTATTGAAAATGAGAGCCTCAAACCCAATGGCTGTGTTCTGGGAGGCGTCAATATTATTGCCAAGGGCAAAGACACCGTCAGCAGTGTTATTAAAGCCTGTCGTGTTGCTTTGTAGCGCGGTCCAGCCGGTGGCGGTGTTCGCGCTGCCGGTGGTATTGCTAAAGAGCGCATCCAAACCGATGGCCGTGTTGTCGAAGCCGGTTGTGTTGGAAATGAGCGCATCCTCACCCAATGCTGTATTGTTGCTGCTTAGGCAGCCTTCCTGACAAACCGCTCGCGCCTGCGGCACAAGCGCAAAGCAGGCGAAGGCGAGGGCGACGAGAACTGGCAGAATTGTTGTGTTTTTGGACTGGATCAGTGGATTCATGGTTGTTCCTTTCTTTTTCCCCGTTACGTTAATTCTGCGATTGGCGGGTCCGGAAGGGGCGAAGAACCTAGCGGGGAAATGTCCTCCGCCTGATTCGAATCCGTTTAACGGCGTCGAGTCTGGAAAAACCTCATTGGCTCGTCAAGCCAATTCACTGCAACCACGAGTCGCCAATTCGAGTTCCACATAAGCAGTCAACTTTTCATCAGCGCGCACAACGAAACGCTTTCTGTCGCCGCGGTGTGCGTCTGTAATCCAGATTGTTCGCCCGTTGGAATCAATCGCTGAGACGCGGCCCAAGCTCCATCCGGCTTTACGGAGTGCTGCTGACTACTTGCGGCGCGGGTTTGCTCGCTTCAAGCTGAGCGCTCGTTTTCTGTAGGCCTGCAGTAAGCGCTGCAACTTGTTTCTTGAGCTCTTCAACTGTTCGCTGCTCCTCCAGAAAGGCTTTGTGCTCTTTGAGAAATTCGTTGAGCAACATCGCGTTCACAGCTTCATAGCGGACTGTGTAAGGCTTGCCTTGCTTGTCGCGAGCCACCAAATCAGGGTTGACCTTCTCCACGTCCTCAGCCACGAGGCCGAATTGCGGGATGCCAGCAGGGTCAAGGTCCTTCTTGTAGCGAAACGTCACCGGTTTTAGCGCGAGGATCGCTTCGCTCGCCTTGGCCATCGGCTTGATTGCGTCCTTGAAACGTTGCGAGGAAGGTGCCACGCCAAGTTGACCGTTGCTATCTACAACAACAGCCGTGCCCGTAACGGTCCCCCCGCTAATGCCAGCGATGAATGTCGTTCTCTGCGTTCCTTGCTTGCCGATACGAATGGTATTGGCTTCCCCAGCAACACCTCGGTCAAAAATATCGATGTTGTTACTGCCCGTGGTGAGATTTCCACCAGCGTTATTGCCCAATGCGATGTTGCCGTTGCCGGTTGTGTTGCGAACGAGCGCTCGAAAACCAGTGGCAGTGTTGCCTTCGCCGGTGGTATTCTGACGAAGCGCAGTATGTCCGTCGGCGGTGTTGAAGCTTCCGGTTGTGTTGCTAAAGAGCGCATCAAGCCCGTCGGCGGTGTTGGCGCTCCCGATTGTGTTGCTAAAGAGCGCATTAACCCCGTTGGCAGTATCGTTATTGCCCCCTGTGTTGGAAAAGAGCGCCTCAAGACCGGTGGCCGTGTTGGCGCTCCCGGTTGTGTTGCTAAAGAGCGCTTCAAACCCGGTGGCCGTGTTAAAGAAACCGAGAGTGGTGAGGCTGAAAAGCGCATCCGTACCCTCAGCTGTGTTGAATCGGTCATAGCCTCCGTCCGGTGGTGGGCTAACCGCTCGAGCCGCCGGTGAAAGCGCAAGCCATCCGAGGGCAAAGGCGAGCGCGGTGAGAAGACCGCGCCGCAAAGGCGGCCGGCTAATGGAAGTTCTGAGGGTTGGAAGTATGTTGGTTAGTTGGATCGGACTATACATATGGATTTTTCTTTCAGTTGATGATTAATGCTGTGGTGCAAGCGAGCCCTATCGTTCGCGGTTACCCTGCGGGAAGAGGGTGAGGTGGCTTTGCTGAAGTCGCCTAACGGACTTGGCGCGACCGCAGAATTACAAATACGTGGAGAAGGGTCAAGAACTAAATTTCCTGCGATTCACTGCCGACGGTCCGCATCCCTAAGAAATGAGCAGACGGATAAACCATTGTTCGCTGTTTGTCCGCGGACGCGAGCGAATAAATGTCTACGCTGCTTTCGGCCCCCTGCGATCGATTGCTAAAAGCGGCTGTTGGTCTGGCCCCGCAGCTTTATTGATTGTTGTTGACCACTTGCGGTGCAGGTTTCCTCATCCCGACCTGTGCGCTCACCTTCTGCAGACCTGCAGTAAGCGCTTCGATCTGCTGTTGCTGATGCGTGGCAGCCGCTTGGAAGTCTTTCTTCAGTTGCACGATGGTCGCTTCCTGTTCCCCCACTTTGCGATGTTCTTTAAGGAACTCGTTCAGCAACATCGCGTTCACCGCTTCGTAGCGGACGGTGTAAGGCTTGCCATGGTCGTCGCGCGCCACTAAGTCGGGATCGACCTTGGCCACTTGCTCAGCGACAAGTCCGAACTGCGGGATCCCATCAGGGTCAAGCTCGTGCTTGTAGCGGAAAGTCACCGGGTTCAACGCGAGGATTGCCTCGCTGGCCTTGTCCATCGGCTTGATTTCATCTTTGAATCGCTCCGATGAGACGACCGTGCCCAGATGACCGTTGCTGTCGATGATGACCCCAACGCCACCCGCCACCGCTGCCCCGCTAATGCCGGCGATAAATGTGGCGTTCTGATTTGCTACGTTCCCGATGCGAATTGTGTTTGACTCGTCAGTAACACCCGCGTTACCGATGTCGATATTCCTGTTTCCCGTCCTAAGGTTGGTACCGGCTAAGGCACCCAAGGCGATGTTGCCGCTCCCGGTGGTGTTGTGCAGGAGCGCGTTAAACCCGCTGGCCGTGTTTGCCGCGCCGGTTGTGTTGAAAAAGAGGGCACCATGACCAGTCGCCGTGTTCCTTGGACCGGTGATGTTGTGGAAGAGCGCAAAATGGCCGTCCGCCGTGTTGTCGTCGCCGCTTGTGTTGCTGTAGAGCGCAAAATCACCGCTGGCGGTATTGTGGCTGCCAAGTGTGTTGCTAAAGAGCGCAAGAACACCGATGGCCGTGTTGTCGTCGCCTGAAGTGTTGCTCAAGAGCGTTGAATGACCGACAGCCGTGTTGCCGGTGCCGCCTGCGTTGTAATAGAGCGCATCGGCGCCCAATGCAGTGTTCTCGGTGCCGCCTGTGAGGCTAAAGAGCGCATCGGTACCTTCGGCGGTGTTGTCGCCGGGATAGCCTCCGTCCGGTGGTGGATCAACTGCTTGCGCTGTGGGCGAAAGCGCAAAGCAAGCGAGCACAAAGGGAATGAGAAGGAACGCGCGCAAAGGCGAGCGGTTTATTAAATTTCTTAATGTGAGAGTTGTCGTTTTCATATGCGCAGAGTTTTGAATAAATCTCGGCGAGCTTTCAAGCCAAATCGCCGCAAGCGCGAATCGCCGCTTCAAGTTCCAGAATCGCCGTCAACTTTTCCTCCGCACGCACAATATAGCGCTTTCCGTCGCCGCGATGCGCGTCCGCAATCCAGATTGTTCGCCCCTCAGAATCAACGGCTGAGACGCAGCCACGCTCCAACCGCTGCCCATGGTCCGGAGAATTTGCAGGCGACACGCCTGCCACTACAGTCAAACGGCTAGGGCGGTTAGCTCAGTGGTAGAGCGTCTCGTTTACACCGAGAGGGTCGGAGGTTCGAACCCTTCACCGCCCATTCTTTCAGCGACGAGTGATAAGTGACGAGTGACTGGTTCTGCAGCAATCATTCAGGAGAGCATTTCCGCGACTGCGGCTTCGACGTGGATCTTTGTGGTATCGAGAAACGGGATGCCGTTGTGGATCGGATCGCGAAGAATTAGCGGCAGCTCCGTGCCGGCGAGAATGACGCCGTCGATGTCACTGGTTGCTTTCATCCGATCGACAATGGCTAGCAAGCCCGCGCGGGTCTCGGGCAAAAATTTGCCGAGCACGAGCTCACTAAAATATTTATCGTGAATGTAATCCTGGTCGTGCGCATCCGGCACGTGCAGTTCGATTCCTTCGCGCTTGAAAACTTTCGGATAAAAATTCGCCTGCATTGTGTAGCGTGTGCCGAACAGGGCGAGCCGCTTCATGTTCTGCGCTTTGGCGGCTGCACATGTCGCTTCGACAATGCTGATCAGTGGAATTGGCGACTTTACTGCAACCTCATCGAACACAATGTGAGGCGTGTTCGCAGAGATTATTCCGAAATCTGCGCCAGCCCGTGCAAGATTGCCAATTGCCTCGAGCAGGTAATCGGCCATGCCGCTCAGGTCGTTTGCCTCCATGAAATCGAGTCCTTTGCGCAAATCAACATTAACAATGACAAACCCCGGATAATGCCCGTCCGTCATGCGTTCGCGATAAAGTGCAATGATTCGCTGGTAGTAGTCGAGTGTGCTCTCCGGCCCAAGCCCGCCGATCATTCCCAAAGTCTTCATTTGTTAACCACCAATAGGCACGAATGAACACGAATCTAATGAAACGACGAAATCCGAATGACGAATGGCTCGCCACATTTGATTGTTGGAACACCGGGCGCAGGGCGTGACGCACCCTACCTATTCGTGCTAATCCGTGTCCATTAGTGGTTATGAGAAACCGATCGGCGCTCCAGTTCGTCCTAATCATCGGCATCGTAAATTTCTTTGCTGATTTTACGTACGAAGGCGCGCGCGGAATTGTCGGACCGTTTCTTGGGTCGTTAGGCGCGAGCGCGGCGATCGTTGGATTCGTCGCAGGTTTGGGCGAGCTACTCGGCTATGGACTGCGCTCTGTCTCCGGATATTTTGCAGACAAGTCGCATAAACATTGGGCGTTCGCCTTCTTGGGATATGCGATCAACATGCTCGCCGTGCCGGCGTTGGCGCTTACCAGACAATGGCCGCTCGCTGCGACTTTCGTGGTTTCCGAGCGTGTCGGCCGTGGCATTCGCAAACCGAGTGTGGAAGCCATGCTTTCATATGCCGGCAGATCAATTGGCGCCGGCTGGGTATTCGGACTGAACGAAGCACTGGACCAAGCAGGGGCGACAATCGGACCACTAGCTATGGCGCTGGTCCTTTACCTTAATTACGGGTATCAAACGGGTTTTGGTCTCCTGCTTGCTCCAGCCTTGCTGTGTCTCGGGATCTTGGTCCTGGCGCGGCTTCTTCACCCGCGGCCGCACGAATTGGAAGCAGGCGCCGGATACACGCTGGCGACGACTAATCTGACGCGAGCTTACTGGACTTATCTTGTAGCAGGCGCGTTGCTTGCCGCTGGCTTCGCCGATTTCGCGTTGATCGGTTTTCACTTTCAAAAGGCGAACGTCGTGCAGGGAAAGTTGATTCCGGTGTTTTATGCAGTCGCGATGGCAGCCAGTGCGCTTGCGTCCATTCCGTTAGGTCGACTATTTGATAGGTTTGGCCCGAATGTGGCTCCGCTTGCGTTTCTTGTATCTGCTGCTGCTGCTCCTTTCATTTTTCTAGGCACATCAGTGTTTGCGTTGGTGGGAATGATTTTTTGGGGAATTGGAATGAGCGCGCAAGGTTCGCTCCTTCAAGCGATGCTTACCGGTGTTATTCCGCCACAGAAACGAAGTACGGCTTTTGGCTTGTTTGATACCGGGTTCGGCGTCGCTTGGTTTCTGGGCAGCGCGATGATGGGATTGCTTTACGACAAATCAGTCGTGGCCGTGGCGTTGTTTTCGACGATTCTGCAGCTTGCCGCAATTCCAGTTATTTTTATCGCCAACAGGCAGCGCTAATTTCCCATGGATCCGTATGCGAAACCAAAAGAGCGAAAAACCGGTGCGCAGCGGCCGAAGATTCGGCATGTGCCGCAGTCTTTGGAACCGCGAACACGGCGAGAGCGTAAGGCGGAGAAGGAAGCCGTAGCTGCGGAGCGACGCGCGATCAAAAAGGCTGCGCGGCGACATTTGAAGGAGCAATTGGTGCGCGAAGTAGAAGGCATGGATTGAAAAAAAAACGGGATCACCCGCCTTCGCCCATAGCTACGGCGTGACGAGCTTCCAGCTACAACGCGTTTACGCTTTGTGTTTCACAAGCAGCCATTAAACTTCACCTCATGCGTGTGACCAAGTCATCTCTAGTCGTTTATGCGTTTGTTGTCTTGTTTTGCATTACCGCTGGAGCGCAATCCCCGAACCGGCGTAAGCCCGATCTTTCGAACAAGGCGTTGATCACAAAATCGACGCCAGGCATCGACAGAAAAGCTTTCAAGAATCAGAGCCTAACCGCGGCAATTGCAACCCTGCTCAAGCTGGCCGACGACTATTACGCGTGGCGGAATGAAAATTATCCGGTTCGCAGCAGCGAGGCCGGACTGCACACATGGGACGATCGGCTGACCGATTATTCGCCTGCCAAGATCGCCGAGCGGGCACAGCATGTGCATTCGCTTTTGGACAACGTGCGCGGGATGAAGACCGACAACCCCGAAATAATCGGGGCTCGCGAAAGCTTTCGGAGCTGGCCCAAGGACCAGCGCATCGATTGGATTCTTTTTCGCGCGCAACTGGAGAATGTCGAGTTCGGCGATCGCGTTCTGAAATTCGAACGCACGAATCCTCAGGTTTACACCGGTGAATGCACAAACGCGATCTTTTCATTGCTGAAGAAGGAATACGACACACCGAGGAAACGCGCCCTCGCCGCCACTGCGCGTCTAAAACAAATGCCTGCACTGTTGACGCAAGGTCTGAGCAATTTGCAAAACCCGGTGAAACTGTATGCGCAGCTGGCGATCCAGTCGGCGCGCTCGATCGATCCCCTTTTGAATAACAGCCTCATGGCGCTCGATGTGGACCTGTCGCCTAACGAGCATGAGGAACTGGTAAAAGCGCGCGATGCGGCGCTCGCAGCTTTGCATGGGTACGCCGACGAACTGGAGAAACGCCTTCCAAAGATGACGGATTTCACGCCAATGGGCGAGGCGAACTACAATTACTATCTCAAGCACGTTTTGCTTTTGCCGCTCAGCGCTTCTGAAGTTGAAATGATTGGACGCACTGAGCTGGCGCGTTACCGCGCGCTGGAGGCGCTCCTTCCAGATCCGAAACTGGCTGATCCGGATCCCAAGCGTGCATCGAATGTCCCACCCGATCAGGCGTCGTTCTTAAAAGCGTACGAGAGTCGCGAAACGGAGATGATCAACTTCTTAAAGGAACACAATCTGGTGACGCTGCCGGATTACCTTGGCCCGTTTCAAATCCGGCAGTTACCCGACGCGTTTAAGCCCACAAGTCCAGGTGGATTCATGAATCCTCCGGGCGTTTACGACAAAGACCCAACAGGTTTCTTCTTTATTCCGACTTACAATCCGGAGTCGAAAAACTTTTATATTCGAGCTGCCATCGAAGATCCCAGGCCCATCCTTGGGCACGAAGGTATCCCCGGCCATTTTCTCCAGCTCTCGATTGCAAATCACTTGAGCGACGAAATCCGGCGTCAGCATGAGGACACCGTGTTCATCGAAGGCTGGGCGTTGTACGGGGAGGAGATGTTGATGCGGACCGGGCTTTATCCGAACAACTCACCGGCACAAGGACAAATACTGCGCCTGTCGCGCTATCGTGCCGCGCGGATCGGCGTGGACGTGAACCTGCACACCGGCCGCTGGAGTTTTGAGCAAGCGGTCAAATATTTCATGGACGCCGGCGGACTGGATCGCGAAGCAGCCGAAGGCGAAGCTGCCGGCGCAGCATCGAGTCCGACACAAAAGATCAGCTACATCATCGGCAAATGGCAGATCATGAATCTGCTCGGCCGCTACAAAGATCGAGCGGGCGAAAATTTCCGATTGGGCCAATTCCATGATGACCTCATTAAGAATGGCAGTCTGCCGGTTTCGGTGGTCGAATGGATTTTGCTCGACGATTCCGCCTCATTGCAGAAAGCAGCCCAATAACGCGTTCATGAAGCGGCGGCTCTCCGCCGCCAACGCACTCACAAAGCGCTCTGTGCCGGGGCTGATCGCGCAGGCTCTGCCGGGGTATTTTGCTTGTAGCCACGGGCCTGTGGCCCGTTCATGATTGATTGACACGGAAGACTGCCCACAGGGCGGTGGCTACAGCGGATAGCGGAGATTTTGCGTTAGCGGGAGCGCTTCATGAGCTTGCGCAGCCGATCGCGCGGAAGCGCTTCCACGTAATGATTGTCGCGGCCTGTCATCGAATGGTTGTCCACTAGCGCATTAGTGGATCCATCAAATCATTTGGAATCGTCTCTACGCTGTGTGTGATTTGATTCGGATCGGCGGTGCTCGGGTTCGCAGTTGAAAACGCGACGAATAAATCGCCGGAGCCATTGCCTGAAATTGTTCCCGTGCGCGCAAGGCCCAGCGACACGCGCCGGGCAAGCCGCTTCAATTGGTTAGGCAGCAGAGGAGCATCGGTCGCGACGACAGCGATGCACGAGCCACTCTCCTCTCCGCCAGAGGACGGATCCGCCGAGGCGGACTTGTAAACTTCACCGGGAATTTCTTTGCCTACCGGCACACCCGCGATCATGAGCTGCGAACGCCGGCCGAAGTTCGCCTGTAGAAATACGCCGATAGTGTACGTGCGCGATGTTTTCTGCCGGCCGGGGTCACCGCCCCCGGCTACAGCTACGGAAACGACGCGTGAAGCCGTTCCATTTCCTCCCTTGAATTCATAGCAGATCATTCCAGTGCCGCCGCCGACGCTGCCCTCTTCGATTGCGCCGCCGTGCGCGGCGTCGAGCGCATGAAAGACGTCCTCTGGTTTCACGTGAAATCCGTTGATGTCATTGAGCCAGCCGTCCCACGTTTCCGCGACCACTGGCAAGCTCCACCAGTATCCGGTGGTGTCTGCTGCGCCGTGTTTAATTCGCCAGGCAATCACTGCGTCGCGCGCGACTCCAACGCTGTGCGTGTTGGTAATCACGATCGGGCCTTCGAGGAAGCCACTTTCCTCTACCCACGCTGTGCCGGTCATTTCGCCGTTGCCATTCAGGCTGAAACAGCCGGCGTAAACCGGATCGTTGAGCGAATCGTGCCCGCGCGGAATGATTGCGGTAACGCCGGTGCGCACCGGGCCTTTGCCGGTTTCGAGTTTTCCGTCGCCACTGATCAATGTCGTGTAGCCCACCTCAACACCCGGCACGTCGGTGATCGAGTTCAGTTTCCCAGGCGTACCGTCAAAAGGCACACCGAGATCGCGGGCGCGAACAACTTTGACCTCGCCGAGCTGCTTTACCGGCGGCGGTGATTTAATTGGCTCACGCGCGAAGGAATCGAGCCCGACCATGAGGACGAGCACGAGCATGAAACCGGAAAAGCGATGCGGGTCCATTGCGATCAATCAACTATCAACTACCAACGATCAACTCCGAAGGCTTTCGCGAGTGAACTTTCCCGTTTAGATTAAGCGCGTGAGTTACGAGGTATTCGCCAGAAAATATCGGCCACAAACGTTCGATGATTTGGTCGGTCAGACGCATGTTTCGCACACGCTGAAAAATGCGGTGGCGCAGAACCGGCTTGCCCATGCCTATCTTTTTGTCGGCCCACGCGGGGTTGGCAAGACTTCGACCGCACGGATTTTGGCGAAATCGCTCAACTGCGTTAAAGGCCCGACGATTACGCCATGCGGAGTGTGCGACAACTGCCGCGAGATTGCCGGAGGCAACAGTCTCGATGTGATCGAGATCGACGGCGCCAGCAACAACAGCGTGGAAGATGTGCGCCAACTGCGTGAGAATGTGCGATACGCACCGGCCAAAGGGCGTTACAAAATTTATTTGATCGACGAAGTGCACATGCTTTCGGCGGCGGCGTTTAATGCACTTTTGAAGACGCTGGAAGAACCGCCCGAGCATGTAAAGTTTATCTTCGCTACCACCGAGCCGCAGAAAGTTCTGCCGACCATCATCAGCCGTTGTCAGAGGTTCGATCTGCATCGTATTCCGGCGAACCTTATCGCCGAGCACCTGCAAGTGATTGCAAAGAAAGAGAAGATCACGCTCGAGCCCGCGGCTGCGCACTCAATTGCGCGCGGCGCGGAAGGCGGCCCGCGCGATGCGGAATCGATGCTCGATCAGCTCGTCGCGTTTTGCGGAGAAAAAATTGCCGAGAGCGACGTTCTTAATGTTTTCGGGTTCACCAGCGAACAAACAGTAGGCGATTTAACGGGGAAGACATGATGCGGCTCATGGCTGACCTGATCGCTTATGTGCGGGATCTGCTCGTGTTTAAAGCCAAGCCCGATGCGCTGAACCAGGACGTTGATCCGCAGTTTCAACGATCTTTGGCCACACACGCTGAACAGATTTCCACTGATCGTTTGCTCGAACTGATCGATCAATTCGCCGCTGCCGAAGCCCGAATGAAATGGGCGCCTAATAAGAAGCTCCATTTCGAAGTTGCGATCATCAGGGCGATCCAGAGTCTCGGACAAGCGACGCTCGATGAGGTGATCGAAAAACTCGGCGAGCTTCGCGACGGCGGTAGGGCGCGACCGCCGGGCGCGCCGTCGGCGCAACCTGTAGCCGGCATCGTCGATGCCGGTCGGCGCGAGAAAGCCGATGCGTCAAAGGCCGCGATCAACGATCCCGGCTACAGCAGAGTGCGCGTCGAAGAGAAGAGCGCCGAAGTCGATCCCGAAAGGATCTGGCAGGACGTTCTTGCGAAAATTCCAGCACAGAAGGGTTTCGTCCGAAACTCAGCGTCAGCAGCCCACGTTCTCGGAATCGAAGGGCGCAATTTTAAGCTCGGTTTCGCGGCTGGCGACAAAGCCATGATGGACATCCTGAGCACACCAGCGAATCGCAAGTTCATTGAGACGCTTTTGCATGAAATCACTGCGAAAGATTGGACCTTGAAACAGAGTGTAGGCGAAGAACTCGCTCCCAGGAATGCAGTAGTCCCGGAGCATTCGATTGGTCATGATTTCAAGAACGAACCGTTAATCCAGGAGGCGATCGAACTGTTCAACGCCCGAGTAAGACCGTGAATGCGTGCTTTTGTCATCCTGAGCGGAGCGAAGCGGAGTCGAAGGATCTCGCGGCATTACCCTGAGCTACTGCAGCGGGATGGAAAGCCTGGCCTCGCCCCGAAAGCGTTCGGGGCTGCGTTGCAGCCTCGACTTCGCTCGGAATGACAAAGAACTGACTATGAATCTAAATAAATTGATGAAGCAGGCGCAAAAGATGCAGGAGCAAATGGCCAAGACTCAGGCCGAGCTCGAGCAGAAAACTGTCGAAGTGAGTGCGGGCGGCGGGAAAGTGAAAGTAACAGCAAACGGCACGGGCGACATCATCGCGCTCAAGATCGACAAGGAAGTGGTCGATCCGAACGACGTCGAATTTCTCGAGGAGATGGTTTTGAACGCCGTGAAACAAGCCATTGAACAGGGAAAGGCACTCGCGCAATCCGAGATGACAAAAATTACCGGGGGACTGGGCATCCCGGGGATGCAATAGCAACAAAGCGACTGCTGTAGAGGCATCGCGTCAGCAGCGAGAACGTAGCCGGTTCCCCAATCGCAAAGGTGGAACGCGTTGTCCTCAACGCGTTGGCAAACACTGCGGCTTTGCCGCCTAATATCTGCGCCTGCGGCGAACACGCAGCCATCGTCTTCAGAGAAGCCGATCCACCTTCGCCCATCATCCGCTGATTTTGCTCGCGCCGAAGTAAGGTTGTAACTTTTCAGGAACGCGGATGGAGCCATCGGGCTGCTGATAGGTCTCGATGAGCGCCGCGAATAATCTCGGTAACGCCAGGCCCGACCCATTCAACGTGTGGCACAAGCGGGTTTTTCCATCGCGACCTTTGAACCGAAGCTGCATCCGGCGTGCCTGAAAATCTTCAACGTTCGAGCAGCTCGACACCTCGAGAAACGCGTTCTGCCCCGGTGACCAAACTTCAATGTCATACGTTTTTGCAGAGGCAAATCCCAAATCGCCGGTGCAAAGCTCGACCACCCGGTAATGCAACCCAAGCAGTTGCAACACTCGTTCTGCATCGGCAGTGAGCGATTCGAGTTCTTGGTATGATGTTTCCGGTGCGACGATTTTCACCAGTTCCACTTTATCGAATTGATGCACGCGAATGATGCCACGCGTGTCGCGCCCGGCGGCGCCCGCTTCGCGCCTGAAACATGGCGTATAAGCGGTAAATTTTTTCGGGAGATCGCCAACGCTCAGGATCTCCTCACGGTGAAGATTTGTTAACGGTACCTCTGCCGTTGGCACGAGGAAAAGCAGTCCCGGAATCGGATCTGTGTCGATCGCGTACATATCGCTTTCCAACTTTGGCAGCTGCGAAGTGCCAATCATGCAATCGCGTCGGACCAAAGACGGTGGACTAACCTCGAAATAACCATGCTCACGCGTATGTAGATCGAGCATGAAATTGACCAACGCGCGCTCGAGCCTCGCACCTGCGCCGGTAAAACAAATGAAGCCGCTGCCGCTTAGCTTTGCCGCCCAGTCGAGATCGAACAGATTCAGTTTTGTGCCAAGCGCTACGTGATCAAGCGCTTTACCCGCGAGCTCCGGTCTGTTTCCCCACTCGCGAACAATCGTGTTTGCACTCGGATCTTTACCTTCCGGAACGCTCTCATGCGGCAGATTCGGAATTTCCAAAAGTACGCTGCGCTGCTCTTCATCGAGCGCCTGCGTGCGCTGTGTTAACCCGGCGATTTGCTCTCCGATCTTTCGCACTTCCGCTTCAAGTTCTTCGCTCGGTTCCTTGCGCGACCGTCTCGCGCCAATCTCCTTGCTCAAACGATTGCGCTCGGACTGCGAGCGTTGCAGGTCAGTCTCGCTCTTGCGCCGGTCCGAATCGAGTCGCAACAACTCGTCGATTTTGGCCTCGTCGCCGCTGCCGCGCGTTGCCAGACGCTCGCGAACAAAATCCGGTTTTTCGCGAATCAAACGAATGTCGAGCATGGCTCGCAGTGTAGCACATGCGTCCCGCTTGTGTCCGATTCAACTGGCAAGCCGGAAGCTTGCGCTACCTTCCCGCGGGTCGATACTTTTCCACGTGGAAAAGATTGACCTGCTCGCCGTCGCGCTCGGTCTCGCTGCGCTGGCCGGCATTAATCTTTACCTCACTGTTTTTGCCACTGGGCTGGCCATCCATTTCCACTGGATCACATTGGCACAGCAGTATCAGTCCCTCGAAATCCTGGGCGATCCCTGGATCATCAGCGTCGCAGGTGTTCTCTATCTTCTCGAATTTTTCGCCGATAAGATTCCATGGGTGGATTCCATCTGGGACGCGGTGCACACCGTGATTCGCCCGATCGGCGGCGCTTTGCTCGCAATTCAAGTGCTCGGTCATCCGAATCCTGCATTTACAGTCATCGTGGCGTTGCTGGCTGGAGGCACCAGTCTCATTGCGCACACTGCGAAGGCAGCGGCGCGGCTTGTCAGCAACACATCACCGGAACCGTTTTCGAACATCGGGCTAAGTATTGGCGAAGATATCGCTGTGCTGGGCGGATTGGCTCTCGTGCATTTCAATCCCGTTCTTGCATTGATCGTCTTTTTAATCGGGATTGGAGCCTTCTTCTATTTTGCCCCAAAAATTTTGCGCGCGATAAAGACGAAAATCTGGCTGGCCTGGAAAAAATTGAACGGACCAGCGAACCACAAGATGCCGGTGCAATTACCGATCGTCCTGCCAAATCGACTCGCATTTGTTTTCCACCGTGACAATGTCTTGGGTGAAACAATTGCATGGACAGCCCGGTGCATTAGCGGGCGCGGTCGACGAATTCCGGCGAATCTCTTCGGCGCGCTCGTCGCGACAAGAGAAGAACCGCGCAAACTCCTTTTCGTAACTCGCAAGTTTGCGCGCACGATCGATCTCGGAGACGCGTTGGTAGCTCATGAGTCGCGATTTCTGTTCGAGAACCTGGTTATTTCGCCTGCCGCAGCGAAAGGCCAAACGTATTCGTTTATTTTCCCACGCTCCGATGGCGCGGTAGTCGAACAGATTGTTCACGATCTGCATCAACAGCTAAGCGAACCAGTGTTGACAGAACAAGAACAAGGAGCGGCAGTCTAATCGCCATGGGGTAGCGCACGTGTCTCGCGTGTTTTCCAGTGCTGGGGAGCACAGGCTGGCAGCCTGTGCTCCCCAGAATTGGGATACGCGTGCGCTACCCGGATCTTGCGTGACATCCAGCCGCGCGCTTCTCATAATCGTGGCATGAGCACGCTGGCAGAACGCTACGCAGAAATCCGTGAAACTCGGCGGGTTCACGAGCGCGCGCTGTTCGTGTCGCCGCGAATTCCTTCGGAGCTCGAACTCCAAGCGCGTTGGTTTGCGGGAGATTTCGGCAAAGAGTTCGTCAGCACGAATGGCGATAAAATCGAGATCATTCAGTTCGGTGTTTGGAACCGTGAAGCCGGCCCCGATTTTCGCGACGCTGCGATTCGCATCAACGCCTGCGAGCCAATTAACGGATGCATCGAGATCGATCTGCTGGATCGCAGCT
>WNGP01002751.1_pt1 | contig 25679 bp, 21 predicted proteins | sample 5407671 | NCBI WGS metagenome assembly WNGP01 (sample SAMN13153381, study PRJNA577476) | soil metagenome | isolation source: 40 cm soil or saprolite under Garry oak tree replicate 2 | place: USA:California | collected 2016-06-15
ACGAAGTTGTCGATCACGTCGTGCCCAAACCGGTCTTCGAGGTTCAGGACGTAGTGCGGGATCCCCAGCTTGTGCGCGACCAGCTTCGCGTCCGTGATGGAATCGAGCGAGCAGCAGGGACGATCGGGCACTTCGTCGCCGTAGCAGAACAGCTTCATCGTGGCGCCGATCACCTCGTAGCCCTGCTCCACGAGCAGCGCCGCGGCGACGGAACTGTCCACACCTCCCGACATCGCGACGAGCACTCTCATCGGTGCAAGACGGTCGAAAGCGACCGCACCTTCTCCACGATCCTCGGCAGCACCGCCTCGACCGCCTCCAGGTCCTCGATGGTACTGTCCTTCCCCAACGAGAACCGCAGGGCCGACACGCCGAGCTCGCGCGGCACACCCATCGCCGTGAGCACGTGCGACGGCTCGACGGCGCCCGTGCTGCACGCCGAACCCGAGGAACAGGCGATCCCGGCGAGGTCGAGGTGCATCAGCAGCGCTTCGCTGTCCGTTCCGGGAATCGACGCGTTCGACACGTGCGGCGCGCGCTCCCCCTGCCAGCCGTTGATCACCGCGTCGGGCACGATCGCCAACAGACGGCGCTCGAGGTCGTCGCGCAGCGCGGCGAGACGGATCGCGAGCGCCGCCTGCTCGCGGACGGCCAGCTCGGCGGCCGCGCCGAGCGCGATGATCCCCGGCACATTCTCGGTGCCGGGCCGGATGCCGTACTGCTGCCCGCCGCCGTGGATGATCGCTTCGACCGACTTGCTGTCGCGCACGATCAACGCGCCGATGCCCTTGGGAGCGCCGATCTTGTGGCCGGAGAGGGTGAGGAGAGTGCAGGGAACGTCGCGCAGCGAGACGGGGACCTTACCGAACGCCTGGACGGCGTCGGTGTGGAACAGGACGCCGGCCTCGCGACATCGCTGTGCGATCCGCGCCACGGGCTGGACGGTGCCCACCTCGTTGTTCACCCACATCACGCTCACCAGGGCGACGCCTCCCCCGTGGGCGAGGGCGGCGTCGAGCGCCGCCTCGTCCACGATCCCGGAGGCCGTCACCGGCAGGATGACCTCGTCGCCCCCCAGGTGCTTCACGGCGTGCGCGGCGGCGAGTGCCGCCTTGTGCTCCGTGGCCGACACCGCCACGCGGAACGGTCCGCCACGATCTCGGGCGGCCAGCGCGCCGCCGATGATGGCGAGATTGTCCGCCTCCGTGCCGCCCGAGGTGAACACCACCTGATTCGGCTCGGCGCCCACGGCCTCCGCCACCTGGCGCTTCGCGGCCTCGATCCCGGCGCGCGCCGCCCGCCCGAAGCGATGCGCGGACGACGGATTGCCGAACGCGTCCTTCCCCAGGTACGGAAGCATCGCCTCCAGCACCTCGGGCCGCACCGGCGTGGTGGCCGCATTGTCGAGATAGACGACGCGCGTGGGCATCGGACGGCTCAATCTAGACGGCCTGCTGCTCGTCGCCAAGCGGCGGTGTGAGACCGAGCACGGCCAGGGCCGCGAGCGCGCCCCACGTGTGGGCCGCCGCCGCGTACCACGCATTGCGCACCGGCTGGGACCACGCCGCCACGACCCCCGAGGTCACGAAGCCGATGGGAATCAGCACGGCGCGCCGCCAGCGTGGGGGCAGAGCGGGCCGGGGGGGGGGGGCGGCCAGGATCGCCACCCAGGTCGGAAACAGCAGCACGAAGTTCTGCGTCCACACAAACGGCGTCGCGAGGACAGCGACGTGCGTCACGAGCGCCAGCTCCGTGAACAGGGGACGGCGACGCCGCAGCCACCATGCCGCCCAGGCGATCAAGGCGAGACTCGCGGCGATGCCCGCGGCGCGCGGCGCGCCGCTGCGGTCGACCAGCGCGCTGAGAGACTGGCTGTGGCCGCGTAGTGCGGCCGTCCCGGATCGCGTGAGGCGCACCCAATCGACGAGCGTGGCGCGCATGCCCTCGCCGCCCCGCGGTACGAGCGGTCCCACGGTGAGAGCGAGGGCCACGCCCGCACCCCAGGCGGCCGCGCGCCAGCGGCCCCGCAGCGCCGCGTAAACGATGAGCAGCGCGGGGAAGATCTTGAGTGCCGCGGCGATGCCGAGCCACACGCCGGCGCGCACGTCGCGCCCAGTTTCGAGGTCGCGCCAGGTGGCGATCACGAGCGCCAACAGCACGACGTTCAGGTTCAGTGTCTCGAAATCGGTTTGCACGGGCTTGGCGACCGCTGCCAGCGCCAGCGCCGCGACCGTCCACCGTCCCGCCGGCGCGCGCGCCAGCGCCCATACCAGGCACACGACGCCGAAGACGGCGAACAGCGCTTTGGCGAGCGGCACGCTGGCGCGCGCCACCAGCGCGAAGGGCGCGATCAGGGCCAGGGCGCCGGGGGGCCACCAGGTCCCGTAGTTCGGCGCCCGGTCATACACCGGCGTTCCGTCGAGCAGCTGATTGGCGATCTGGAGGTGGGGCTCGAGGCTGTTGCCCTTACGGGCGCTGATGAGAACGACGGCGATGGCGTAGAGCGCGCCGACCAGAATGAGCGTGCGGGTGGGGCGAGACACGCTCCAATGTGTTGTTATATCGACTGCCCGCCAAGCGTCATGACGTCGTCCACCGCGAGCGTCTCGTGGGTGAAGAAGGGCTCGCCGTACGGCCGGCGGATGAGCGACCCGTAGTGGGCCGACTGCACCCGGATCAGCTCGTACAGGTCCTGACCCGTCGGGAAGATCTCCCCGGCGGCCTTGGCGGCGTCGAATTGCGACGCGTAGCAGCGGATCGCCTGCATCTTCGCTTCGAAGCTGTCCGAGATATCGACGACGAACGACGGCTTCACGGGGTCTTCGCGGTAGGCAAGCGCGTAGAGCACCTTGAACGGCCGATGAGACTCGGTGGCACCCCCGTACTTGGCGAGGCCGGCGAGGTAACAGGCGTCGCGCCCCAGCTCCGAGGCCACGCGGTGATCGGGATGGCGGCCGACGGGGTAGGGGAGGATCACGACTTTCGGTTTGGTTCGACGTATGAGTTCAACGACTGTCGTTCTCGACGCCTCATCATTGGTCAGGTGAGCGTCAGGCAGGCCCGCATTCAGGCGAACGTGCACGCCCAGGGCCTGGGCCGCGCGGGCCGCTTCGGCCGCGCGCGTCGCGGCGTCGCCGCGCGTGCCCATCTCGCCCTGCGTGAGATCCACGACCCCGACGCGATGACCGCTGCGGGCGGCCTTTGCGAGCGTTCCCCCGCAGGTCAGCTCGACATCGTCGCGGTGCGCGGCGATGGCGAGGAGATCGACGCGTTCGTCACTCATAACGGAGCGCCTCAACGGGATCGAGTTTCGCCGCGCGGGCGGCGGGCGCGATGCCGAACACCAGGCCGACGAGGATCGACGCGATCGTAGCGATCGCCGCCGGCAGAAGGGGCACGGTCGTGTTGAACGCGAGCAGACGCTTCAAGAGTTCTCCCGCACCCAGGCCCAGCAGGATGCCGATGATGCCCCCCAGCAGCGTGAGCGTGGCCGCTTCCACGAGGAACTGCCACAAGATCGCCCGCCGGGTCGCTCCCAGCGCTTTCCGCAGGCCGATCTCACGGGTGCGGCTTGTCACCGACACCATCATGATCGCCATGACTCCGATGCCGCCCACCATCAACGCGATGCTCGAGAGCACCAGCATCACGAAGAAGAACGCAAACGTCAGACTGTCGAAGATACTCAGGACCTGATCCGACGTGAGCAAATCGAACGTGCTGGCGTCGCCGACGCGCAGACCGCGGAGCCGCCGCAACGTCACCGTGGCGGCATCCATCGCGCGGCTGACGCTGACCTCCGGCTTCGGCTTCACGAGAATGATGAGGCCGTTCCATTCGTCGATGATGAAGCTGCGGCGCGCCGCTTCGAACGGCACCACCGCGGCGATCTCGGGCGTCCCCGGCACCTCGAAGATGTTCGTGGGTCGCTGCCAGACGCCGACGATGCGGAACGGATGGCCACCGATCCGGACGACGCGGCCCAGCGGATTGACGGTGCCGAACAGGCGATCGATGGTGCGCTGCTCGACGATCGCGACAGGCTCACCGCCACGCAGCTCTGGGGCGATGAACGAGCGGCCGTAGGTGAGACCGCCGCCGAGGATTTCCATGAACCGGTCGTCGGCGCCGAACACGCCGAGGATGCGCGTGTGGTTCCCGCCGTACTCGAAGCGTTGGAACACCTGCGTCCAGATCGCGGCATAGTGGATTTCGGGAAGGCGCGCGATCGCTTCGGCGTCCTGCGGCAGCAATTTCGGCCGCATGCGCACCTCGCGTGGCACGGCGTCAGGATTCACGCCCGTCGTGGAGAAATACCGGAGCACCCGGAACGTCGTCGGACCCACCACTTCGAGCGTGTTGACGATCTGCTCGCGAAAACCCGCCACGATGGAGGCCATGGACATGACGGTGGCGATCCCGATCACGACGCCGAGCACCGTGAGGGCGGAGCGCAGCTTGTTGGCGCGCAGCTGGTCGAGGGCGATGCGCCAGCCCTCGCGCAGCGAGTGGAGAGTCATCTACTCCTGGCGGAGCGCCTCGATGGGATCGAGGCGGGAGGCGCGATGAGCCGGATAGACGCCGAAGGTGATGCCCACGACGATGCCGACCAGGAGGGCGAGGCCGATGGACCAGGCCGTGACGCGTGCCGGGAGCGGTGAAAGGGCCTGTACCAGGCTCGCCAGGGCAAAACCGACGACCAGGCCGGCGATGCCACCGAGCAGGGACAGCGTCAGCGCTTCGGCAAAAAACTGACGGCGGATGTCCCGTCGCGCGGCGCCCAAGGCCTTCCGGATGCCGATCTCACGCGTGCGCTCCGTGACGCTCATCAGCATGATGTTCATGATGACGATCCCTCCCACCACGACGCCAATCCCCGCGACGATCGGGACCACACTGAAGATCACCCGGGTGAGCCTGGCCCAGAACGCAATCAGTCCTTCGCCGGTGTCGATCGTGAAATCGTTGTCCGCCCCCGGCCGCAAGCGGTGTGCGATGCGCATCGCTTCCTCCGCCCGCAGCATGGCGGGCCCCACCAGCTCCGCCGTCGGCATCTTGACCGAAATCACCATGGTCAGGCGGCGCCCGTACATCGATTCGAACGTGGACAAGGGCAGCATCACGAAGCCGTCCCAGGACTGCCCCAGCACGGTGCCTTTCTTGGCGATCACGCCCTTCACGACGAGCTGAACGCCGCGGACGCGAATCATCTGGCCGACGGCGGCCGCCGGGTCGCCGAACAGCTTTTCGGCGACGTCGTAGCCGAGCACCGCGACGTAGCGCCGCTGCTGGAGGTCGATGTCCGTCAGCGGGTCGCCCGCCGCGAACGTGTAGTCCTGGACCACGACGTACGGTGCCGTCACGCCAAAGATGAACACGTCGCCGGTGGTGCGGTTGCGCCACTGCACGTCCGCCATCGGCGTCGGCCACCCCGACTGCAAGGCGATCGCTTGGGCGTCCGGGACGGCGTGCTCGATGAATCCGACGTCCTCCGGCGCGATGATGGGACGGCGCTGAATCTGCTTCCACGCCTCGTCGTCGATGAAGCCGACCTGAATCGGATCGCGCCGCACCTGAAACGCGTTGACCCCGACGATCGCCCCCGCCAGCCGTTCGCGGACGTACGCGTTCATGCCCTGGATCACGGCGACGACCGCGACGAGGAACGCGACGGAGACGATGATGCCGAGCAGTGTGAAGAACGAACGGAGCCGGTGGCTCCAGACGGTCTTGAGGGCGAGGATGATGGCTTCGAAGAGCTGCATGGCCTACAAAGTTAACGGCTATTCGTAGCGGAGCGCCTCCACGGGATCCATCCGCGCCGCGCGACTCGCGGGATACAGCCCGAAGCCCACGCCGGTGAGCGCCGACGCGAGCAGCGCCGCCACGACCGACCACAGCGGCACGTTCGCGGGAATGGGCGTGATGACCGAGATGAGGAGCGCGAGCAAGCCCCCGCCCAGCATGCCGACGGCGCCGCCGACGAGCGTGAGCGTCGACGCCTCGACCAGGAACTGCCACAGGATAGCGCGGCGCGTCGCGCCCAGCGCCTTGCGCACGCCGATCTCCCGGGTCCGTTCGGTCACGGAGATCATCATGATGGCGACGACGCCGACGCCGCCCACCATTAGGCCGATCGACGACAGCACGAGCATGACGAGGAAGAACATGCCCGTCACCTGGTTCCAGGAGTCGAGCAGCTTGTCCTGGGTGACGATCGAAAAGGTGTTGTCTTGACCGGGCTTGAGTCCGCGGAGCGAGCGCAACGTCGCGACCACTTCGTCCATGGACTGCTGCTGCGTGTATCCCGGCCCCGGCGCGACGGCGAGGCGCATCCAGCCCTTGAAGTACGGCACACTCTTCACGAACGCGCCGTGCGGCATGTACACGTTGGGCGGCGCGGCGCCGCTGAACAGACTCGGCGGCTGCGTGTACACGCCGATGACGGTGAACGGTGCGCCGGCGACGTGGATCGTCTGGCCGATCGGGTCGCGCCCGCGAAACAGCTGATCCTCGAGCTTTCGGTTGACCACGGCCACGGCGCTGTTGGACAGATCCTCGATCCGCGTGAACGTGCGCCCCGGGTAGACGTCGCCGCCGTTCACCTCGACCCATTCGGCCGACACGCCCGAGATCTGCACCGACTCGAGGTGCACGCCTCCGAACTCCACGTTCGCCGAGCTCTCTTCGCGGCGCGTCACGTACCGGACCGACGGCAGCAGCCGGATGCGGTCGGCCTCCAGCTCGGCGATCGCGGGGTTCCGCCGCCACGGGCTGTTCTCGTCGGAGCCGTCCGACACCGTCACGCCGGCCTGGAAGAAGCGCCACACCAGGAAGGTACGCGGCGCGCTCGACTCAAAGACGCCCGCCACGCTCTTGTTGATCCCGCTGATCAAGGCGGCCATCAACATCACGACCATCACGCCGATCGCTACGCCGAGAATCGTCAGCGCGGCCCGGGCCTTACTGCCGCGCAGCGAGGCCAGCGCGATGCCGACGCCTTCGAACAGTCCCGTCACGTCTCCGCCCGCAAAGCCGTGATCGGGTCGAGACGGGCGGCCCGCGTGGCGGGGTAGACGCCCGCGACGATCCCCACGCCTGCGCCCAGAATCACGCCGACCACGATCGACCAGGGGGCGACCGCGGCGGGCAGCGGAGTCGTGGCAGCGACCAGGGCCGCCAGCGCGATGCCGATGCCGACCCCCGCGGCCGCCCCCACCACGGCGAGCGTCGTGGCCTCGACCAGGAATTGCTGCAGGATGTCGCTGCGCCGCGCCCCCAGCGACTTGCGAATCCCGATCTCGCGGGTCCGCTCCGCCACCGCCATCAGCATGATGTTCATGATCACGATGCCGCCGACGACGAGCGAGATGCCCGGGAGGAAGGGGAGAGCGTATTGGAGAATGCCGCTGATCTTGCCCCAGAAATCGAGCACCTCATCGGCGGTCTCGAGCGCGAAGTCGTCGGCCTGGCGCGGGCGCAAGTGCCGCCGGCTGCGCAGCACGGCCTCGGCCTGCGTCATGGCTTGCCGCATCTCGGTTGGCGAGCTGGCCTTCACGGCGAGGGCGTCCACGACGCGCGGCGGGTTGACGAAACGCTTGAGCGGGGCGGTGGCGGGCGCGACCGCGAACTTGTCGAGTGACAGTCCGAACAGGTTCCCCTGCTTTTCGACGACGCCGATCACGCGGTAGGGAATGTCGAAGATTTTGACTTCACGTCCGAGGGGGTCTTGCCCCTCGAACAGTTTCTCCGCCAGGTCGTGTCCCAGCACGAGGACCGGTACGCCGGCCTCCACCTCCTGCCCGGTGAACGCGCGGCCCTCCTCGATCACGAGCGCGCGAATATCAAAGTACAGTTCCGTCGCGGCCGTGACCTGCACGTCCTTCGCCTGGCGCCGGCCGGCGGTCAGGGCGGCGCGCGCGTTCGACTCCCACGCGGCGACCACGGGGATCGAAATGCCCTGCATCACGGCCTGCGCGTCTTCATACGTGATGCGCGGCCGGCGCATCCACGTGCGCCACATCGAGTCGGTGACGTTGCCGAGCTGCACGTCGGGGAACTGGCGCACGCGAAACGTGTTCACGCCGAGCAGCGTGCCCGCGAACTTGTCGGTCATGTAGCGGTTCATCCCCTCCACGACCGACACGACGGCGATCAGGAACATGACGCCGATGAACACGCCGATGACGGAGAACGTGCTCTTGAGCTTCTGCGCGCGCAGCGTTTGGAGCGCGAGGCGCACCGCGTCGAAGAAGCGCATTACGAGGGGTTACTCGTAGCGCAACGCTTCCACGGGGTCGAGGCGCGCGGCCTTGCTGGCGGGGTAGATGCCGAACAGGAGGCCGGTGAACGCGGCGCCGGCCAGGGCGAGGAGGACGGAGCCGATCGGCACGTAGGCCGGTACCGGCGTGAGCGCCCCCAGCAGCAGCGCGATCGCGGCGCCGACCAGCATGCCGATCATCCCGCCGACGGTGGTGAGCGTCGCGGCCTCGACCAGGAACTGCCACATGATCGCTTGGCGGGTCGCGCCCAGCGCCTTGCGCACGCCGATTTCCCGCGTGCGCTCGGTGACGGAGATCATCATGATGGCGATGACCCCGATCCCACCGACCATCAGCCCCACGCCGGACAGGACGAACATCACGAGCTTGAACATCCGCGTGCTGCTGTTCACCGCTTCGAGATACTTGTCCTGCGTGACGACGTCGAACGTGTTGGGCTGCCCGGGCCGCAACCCGCGCGCGGTGCGCAGCGCGATCGTCACGTGGTCGATGGCGTCTTGCACGGAGACGCTGTCCTCGGGGGCGACGAAGAAGTCCAGCCACCCCTGCCAGAAGGGGACGTATTTGACGAGCGTCCCATGCGGGATGAGCACCTCGTTCTGATCGCCCTCCCCGAACAGTCCGGTCGGCGGATGGTAGACGCCGATGACGTCGTAGGGCAGGCCGGCGATCCTGACGCGGCGGCCGATCGGGTCGCGTTGGTTGAACAGCTGATCGGCGACCTTCTCGTTGATCACGACGACGCGACTGTTCGCGAGGTCCTCCACGTGGCTGAACGAGCGGCCCGGGACGATGCTGCCGCCGGAGACGTTGGGCCAATCGGCATCGCGGCCGCGGATGTTGACGGCGCTCAACCGCTTGCCCTCGAACTCCACGTCGGCGTTGCCGTTCTCGTCCACCACGACGAACTTGATCGTCGGCAACTCCTCGAGCCGCTGCGCTTCCCGGATCGTCAACGGCGGCCGGCGCCGCCAGGGGTTGGGATCGTTCTCGTCCTCGTGCTGCGCGCCGCCCCAAAAGCGGCCGACGTAGAACGTCTTCGGGCCGAGCGACGCCAGCATATCGGACAGGCCCTTGTCGAACCCGGCGATCAACGCGCCGATGACCATCACGACCATCACGCCGATCGCCACGCCGAGGATCGTGAGCGCGGCCCGCACCTTGTGGGCGCGGAGCGATGCCAGCGCGATCCCGACGCCTTCGAGCATGGGAGTCATCGGCTATTCCTGGCGCAGCGCCGCGATGGGATCGAGCCGCGCGGCGCGGCTGGCGGGATACACGCCGGCGACAATCCCGACGCCGCCCCCGATTACGACACCTAGCAGGATCGATGTGCCGGAAACCGCCGCCGGGAGCGGCGAGACGGCGTTGAGCAGCACCGAGAGGCCGATCCCGGTGACGATTCCGATCGACGCCCCGACCACGGCGATGGTGGTGGACTCGGCGAGGAACTGGCGCAGGATGTCGGTGCGGCGCGCCCCCAGGGATTTGCGCAGTCCGATTTCGCGGGTCCGTTCGGCGACCGCCATCAGCATGATGTTCATGATCACGATGCCGCCCACGATGAGCGCCACGCCGACGAGTCCGGGCCCGACGAACATCAGGATCCGCTTGATGCCGCCCCAGAACTGCAGCACGCCCTCGGACGTCTCGAGCACGAAGTTGTTGTCCTGGCGCGGCCGCAGGTGGTGCCGGCTCCGCATGACGCCTTCGGCTTCCACCATCGCGCCCCGCATGTCCTCCACCGAGTTGGCCTTGACGACCAACGCGTCGATGATGCCGGGCGGGTTCACGAGATCCTGCACCGGCGATCGGGCAGGGGCCACGGCGAAGCGGTCCAGCGAAAAGCCGAAGATCTTCCCCTGGTGCGTCACCACCCCGATGACGCGGTAGGGCTGGCCGCCGATCCGCACCTGCCGGCCGATCGGATCCCGCGAGGGGAACAGCTTGAGGGCGATCTCCTCGCCGAGCACGATCACCGGGACGCCGCTACGCACCTCCTGGGCGGTGAAGGCGCGGCCGTTCGCGATGGCGAGGTTCTTGATGTCGAAGTAGCGCTCCGTCGCGCCCGTGACTTCGACATCGAGGACCTTCTTGCCGCCCCCTTCCATCGTCACGCGATCCGAGGATTCCCACGCCGTGATCACCGGTGCGGTGATCGCCGCGGTCACCGCGTCCGCGTCCCCGAAGGTGATGCGGGGCCGCCGGGCCCAAGCCCGCCAGGTCGAGTCGGAAATGTTCGGGGTGAAATTCGGCCGCCGGCGCAGATGGAAGGTGTTCACGCCGATGAGACGGCCGGCGAACTGCTCGGTCATGTACACGTTCATCCCGTTCACGATCGACCAGGCCGCGATCAGAAACGTGACGCCCACGAAGACGCCGAGCAGAGAGAAGCCACTCTTCAGTTTTTGCGCCCGGAGGGTCTGCAGCGCCAGCCGGACCGCTTCGAACAGCGGCACTCAGGCGGCCCGCTGGTGATCGGTCGCGACCAGCCCGTCCCGCAAGGTGATGACCCGCGCGGCCTGCGCCGCGATGTCCTGCTCGTGCGTGACCATCACGACCGTCTGGCCCGCATCGTGAAGCTCCCGGAACAGCGCCATGATCTCGAGGCCCGTCGTCGAGTCGAGATTCCCCGTGGGCTCGTCGGCGAGCAGGATGCTGGGGTTGTTCACCAGCGCGCGGGCGATCGCCACGCGCTGGCGCTGGCCGCCCGAGAGCTCGTTGGGGCGGTGGTCCATCCGGTCGCCGAGACCCACACGCTGCAGCGCCTGCGCCGCGCGCGCGCGGCGCTCCTTGGCGCCGAGTCCCGCGTAGATCAGGGGCAGCTCGACGTTGTGCAGCGCGTCGGCGCGGGGGAGCAGGTTGAATGTCTGGAAGACGAAACCGATTTCCTTGTTGCGGATGCGCGCCAGCTCATCGTCAACCAGGTCGCTGACCTTCTGGCTGTTGAGCCAGTACTCGCCGCTCGTGGGCGTGTCGAGGCAACCGACGAGGTTCATCAGGGTGGACTTCCCGGAGCCCGACGGGCCCATCACCGCCACATACTCGTTGCGGCGGATCTGGATGCTGACGCCGCGCAGCGCCCGCACGGTCTCCGACCCCATGTCGTAGTCGCGCGTGAGCTTGTGCGTCAGGATGACGACGTCGGGGAGGGGCGTATCGCCGGTGCGGAACTCCTGCACGCTCACGACGGCCTCTTGCTGGCCGAATCCGCCGCCTGCCGGGTCGCCTTGACCCGCGCCCCTTCCTTGAGATCGCGGATCGCCTGGTAGGGGCCGGCCACGATGGTATCGCCCTCGCGCACGCCGTCGATCACCTCGAAGTACTCCTCGCCCGCGATCCCCACCTTGACGGGCCGGAAGGTGGCGACGCCGTTGCTCACGACGAACACGCCCTCGGCTTCCTTCTTCTTAGTGTCGGCGCCCGCCGCCGCCGGCTTGGGGGCCGGCGCAGCGCTGCCAGCGCGCGGCTCGCTCGGCACGGGTTTGTTCTCGCGCACCGTGAGCGCGATGATCGGAATCGCCAGCGCCTGCTTGCGCGTATCGGTCACGATCCGCGACGTGGCCGACAGGTCGGGCCGCACGTCGCTCGGCGGATTCACCAGCGTGATCTCCACCTCGTAGTCCACCGCGCGGTCGTTCTGGCCGGCGACGCTCGAGGCCGCCGTGAGAATGGCGCTGTCCGAGATCTTCGTGACGCGCCCGACGAACGCGGTGTCCGGGAAGGCGTCGATCGTCACCTCGACCGAGTCGGCGAGATGCAGGCGCACCACGTCGGTCTCGTCCACCTGGACCTTCACCTGAATCACCGAGAGGTCCGAGATCGTCAGCAGCAGTCCCGTCTCGCGCGAGAACGTGCCCGGCACCGCCACTTCGCCCTCCTCGACGGCGAGCCGCGTGATGCGTCCCGCCATGGGGGCGACGAGGTGGGTCTTGGCCAGCTGGTCGCGCGCCTCCTGCAACGCCGCGCGCGATTGCTCGACCATGTGCGTCGACGCCGTCAGGTTCGCCTCCGCGATGTCGAACGCGGTCTGCGCCTGTTCCAGCTGCTCCTGCGAGATCAGGTTGGGGTTCGTCTCGTGCAGCTCCTTCGTCCGTCCCAGCGCGCGCTGCGCCTGATCGCGGTTGGCGCGGGCCTGCACGGCCCCCGCCTCGGACGAGGAGATCGTCGCCTGCGCCCGCTGCAGGTTGGCTTCGTAAATCGTCGGGTCGATCTGCAGCAGGAACTGGCCCTTCTGCACGTAGTCGCCCTCGCGCACCGCGATCCGTGTGATGCGACCCGTGATGTCGGCGCTGACGTCGACCTTCTTCTTCGGCTGGATCTTGCCGCTCGCCGTGACCGCCGCCACGAGATCGCGCCGCCCGACATGCTCGAAGCGCACTTCGACGCCCTTCTCACGCTTCGCGCTGGCGCTGACCAACACGAGCACCACCAGGAGCACGCCGCCCCCGGCACCCAACAGCACTTTGTTCCGCTTGGACATGTTCGCTCGTTTCCTCTTGGTTAGCGCAACGACCGGCCGACCGCCGCTTCCAGCGCGGCCAGGGCCTTATGGTAATCGTAGATCGCGTTCACGTAGTCGCTTTCGGCGCGCAGCGATGCCACCTGGGCGTCGAGCAGCTCGAAGAACGTGCCCGAGCCCACGCGATAGCGCTCGGTGGCGAGCTGCAGCTGCTCGCGGGCCGCCGAGCGGTTCGTGTCCTGGAGTCCGGTGGTGCGGAACGCGGTCTGCAAGGTCAGGAACGCCTGGCTCACCTCCGTCTGCACGGCCAGGCCGCGCGCCCGCACGGCTTCTTCCATATCACCGTGCTGCGCCCGCGCCTCCGAGATCCGCTGCGTCCGCGAGAAGTTCGTGAAAAGCGGTAGCGAGATGGACAGACGCGCTTGGAAGGGCTGCTTCGTGAAGTTCCAGGGAAACACCGAGTTCTGCGCCCGCAGCGTCTGCTCGTTCTGGCTGCCCCAAACGAACTGACTGCAATCCCGCAACGGCAAGCCGTTGTTGCCGCGAATCACGTTGTCTTGGTCGCAGGCCGTCTTTTCCTGGCCGAACGCGAACTCCTGACTCTGGATGATCGGATCGACATTGGTGAACTGCTGCGTGAACCCCGACCACCCTGCCGAGAGCGACACCGATGGACCGTAGGTCGACGTCGCCGCGCGCACGCCCCACGCCGCCGCGCGCTCGCGCGCGCGCAGCGCCTTGAGCGCCGGGTTCTGCTGCTCCGCCATCGTCAACAGGTCCGGCAGCTGCCACGCCGGCGTCTGCACCAAGAATGTGTCGGTGAGCTGGACGGTCTGGATGTCGGTGGGCGGCGTCACGCCCATCTGTTCGAACAGCCTCAGCTTCTCGATCTGTACCGCCGTCTCTGCGCGGAGTAACGCGACTTCCGCCTGGCCGCGGGCCACCTGCGCCTGGCGCACGTCGATCAGCGTCGCCTGCCCGACGTTGAAGCGCGCTTGCGCGAGCTTCAGGAACTCATCATTCCGGGCCACCATGCGGCGCGCTACCTCGGCCTGGTCGCGCGTCTGCAGCACCGTCAGGTACTGCTGCGTGATCCCTGTCGCCAGGGCGTTTGCCGCGCCGGCGATATCGGCGTCCACGGCGTGCTGCTGCGCCTTGGCGAGCCAAGGCTGCGAGAACGTCGTGCCCGACCACTGCCACGAGAGACTCAGGTCGTAGTAAGAGGAGACGGTCGAGACGCTCTGCACGTGAAGCTCGGACAGAAACGTTTGTGAGCCCGGGCCGGTGTAGCTCATGCCCGCCGCCGTGGTGACGCTCGGGATCAAGAGACTCGAATAGGCGCCGCGCACGCCCCAGGCAGCGGGGCCGCGGTTGTTCAGCGCCTGGCGATAGGCGGGATTCTGGTCCCGTGCGATGGCGATGGCATCCGCGAGCGACAGCGCCGCCGGCGCTGCCTGCTGCGCGGCCGCGACGGCCGGGCCGAGCAGGAGTCCGGCGGTGAGCAACACGTGTCTCATGGGCATCCTTGGAGATGAAGGTCGTGAGGTCGAAGCCCATACGCGCGGCCGGCGGGCTCGGTTTCGACCTGCGACACGTGCGGTGCGGCTGTTCGGAAACTTGACAGGAACCTAATCGCCGGGACAAAGCGGGGTCAACCGCCGGACGCGCGCTCCGCCGAGAGTCGACGCGACGGAATCTCTACTTTCATGAGCCGCGCGCCGGGGTCGAGCCAGAGGTGCACGACCTGATTGGGACCGCCGGTGATCGTGATGTGTCGCAGCGTCACTGGACTGTGGTTCAACATCGTGGGGACGAGGCCTTGGTCCTGGATTTCGACCGCTTCGCGCCGCAGCCCGCGGGGCACGATAGCGGTGAGCTGGCCCGGCTGACCCGCCGCGCGCCACGCGGCGAACACATACAACGCGAACACCGAGTCGTCGAGCACCACCGGACGCCCGCCGGCGGGGAACTCGCGCGCGCGCTCGGTGGTCCCGGTTGGCGGGGGTCGGCGACGTCGTACTGCAGAGTGGCGGGCAGCGTGTCGCTGGTGACGTCGAGGATGGGAGACAACACGACCACGGGCCGCGTGCGGTCGTATCGGATCGTGGTTGCGAGCGTCCATCCGACGCCGCCGCGCGCCAGGCGACCGTGGACCAGCCGGAACGACTCGCGCGCGACCTCCACCGTATCCTCGCGCACGACGAACGTGCCCTCGTCGAGCGGCGCCTGCAACACGGCAAGCACCAGGAGGCACGCATTCATGCGGCCGCCGCCCCGAGAACTCGCGTCGCGAGGCACTCATAGATCATCTTGTAGAGCCGCGCGCCCTTCTCGGCCGAGGCAAGGGTGGGTCGGCCGAGCGACCCGGGCGACAGAGCGGGGAGCGAGCCGGTCGCGCCGCGGCGGTAGCGGGCCCGCTGCCGCACCGGAAGCAGGAAGTCCTGGGCGAGCTGCATCTGTACCAGCTCGGGCGCGAGGTGCAGGAGCAGCGACGTATCCAGCTCGCCGCCGTGCATCGGGCCGGCAGGGTCGTCCAGGTGGCCGGTGAAGTCGAGCGAGAATACGTCGACGCTGAACACGCGGGCCCGGCGAGTGCGGAGGGTGGAGAGCGCCTCCTGGTGGGGATCGTGGCCGTGCGCGGTCAATATGATGAAGGTGTCCACGCCGGATTGCTCCCACGATCCCAGGAGGTCGTTCATCCACCGATGCAGCGTCTTGCGACGCACCGCGGCGTTGCCGGGGTAGGGACGTTTGGTGGCGGTGTTGACGCCGTACTCTACCGTCGGCGCGCGCACGATGCCGAACGCGGCGGAGAGATCGTCGGCGAGACGGTCGACGATGATGGTGTCGCAGCCGAGCGGGAGGTGGGGCCCGTGCTGTTCGCAGGTGCCCACGGGCACCAGGAGTCGTGAGTCGCGCGCCAGGGCGGCGCGCACGGCCTCGGGGGTGAGGAGCTTCAGGTGCAGCGGCTGAGTCATGTGGTGATCGCCGGAGGGCTCGCCGCCCTGGCCGCCGCCGAGTGGCTGCGCGGCAACGCCGCCGCCTGGGCGTGGGTCGCGGGGGCGGCTGGGCTGGCGGCCGTCGCGCTCGCGGCCCGCCGTCCGTATCGCCCGTTGACCGCCGCCGCGGCGTTGACAAGCCTCGGGCTCGGCGTCGTGCTCGTGACGGGCGCCATCCAGGTCGAACGGATCCAATGCTGTTGGCCGGCCTTGCGGGAGGCGCGCGTCACGGCGGCGTCCCGGGATCTGCAGTCCACGCTCGCCGACGCGATGACGCAGGCCCGCCGCTTGGCCGAGCGCGGAGCGCAGGCCGCGTTGCTCCCGCGGGAGGCGGCGTTCCGGGAGCTGGCTCGGGCGACCGCCACGGGGCCCGTCGGGATCGAGCGGGGAGTCGCCATCATCGCACCCGATGGCGCACCGTTCGCGTGGGCCGGCCGCCACCGCGCCATCCCGGCACCGGACACCGCCGAGCTGCGAGCCGTCATCACACCATTCTACGCGGTGCTCGAGGCCCGGCGCCAGACGGCGATCGGGACGGCGGTCGGCTCCGTGCTGCTCGGCGCCGCGCCCGCGCTCGCCGACCAGGATCGTACCGTTGCTGCCGCCTTCGCGCGCGCGCACGGCGTTGGCCTGCAGTTCTTCAGTCCCGGCCTCGGGCCCAGCGACGAGCGGGTGTTCGACATCTGCCCGGTGGACTGCGAGCACGGCGATACGCTCTTGTCGGTCCTCACGATCTCCCCGGCGCAGGGGGACGCCAAACTGACCGCGCTCGCGCGCACTAGTCGCTTGGCCGGCTTCGCGCTCGTCGCGACGCTGGTGCTGCTGCTCGCCGCCGCTCCGGCGGGCGCGTGGCGCTGGGGCGTCGTCGTCGCGGCGGCGTGGACGACGCTGCGTGCCCCGCTCGCGCCCAGCGCGGGCATGCCCGGCCTCTTCTCGCTCGCCACGTTCTATCGGCCGGTCCTGGGCGTGGTGGGTGCGTCGGCGGGCTCGCTCACGGTGGTGGGGATTCTGGTCCTCGTGGCGGCGGGAGTCTTGTGGCGCCGCGGCCTGCGCCGCCGCTGGTGGACCACGGCGGCAGCGGGGTTCCTCGTTCTCGCGGCGCCATACCTGGTCCGCTATTTCGGCCGCGGAATTGCCCCGCCGGCGAGCGGTGTGAGCTTCGCGCTGTGGTTGTCGTGGCAGTCCGCCCTCGCGGTGACCGCGATGGCGCTCGTCCTCACGGCGGCCGCGCTGGTCCGCGGCGCCGCCGAGCCGGAGCGCGTTCCTTGGTCGCTCCCCGCGGCGTGTGCCTGGGCGGCGCTCGCGGCCGTTGCGGGTCTGTGGTTGTGGAGCCCGTATGGCGCGTGGCCCGAGTGGTACACCTTCCTCTGGTTGCCCGCGCTCGTCGGCGTGATTCTGCCCGCGCCTAGGGCGTGGGCGCTCCCCGGGATCGCGGTCGTCGCAGGGACAGCGGCGGCTTTGCTGACGTGGGGCGCCGCAGTCGAGGGGCGACTGCAGCTCGCCGAGCGCGACGCGCAACGCCTCGGCCGCGAAGGCGATGCGCTCGCCGTCGCCCTGCTCGAGCGTCTCGGCCAGCAGATCGCGGCCCGGCCGGCTCCGTATACGGCCGGTGATCTCTACGCTCTGTGGGTCGGGTCTCCGCTCGTCGCCGAGGATTATCCCGCGCTACTCCAACTGTGGGACCCGAGCGGTCATCCGGTCGCCGAGCTGCCGCTCGCCACGCTCGATCTCCCGCCGGGCGTACCAGCGGCGCTGGCGCGCTCATCCGCTCCCCGGACCGGGCCACGGATCGAGCGGGTCGAGTGGGTGCCGGGCGTGCACTACGTGCTCGTGGTGCCGATCCCCGGCGGGGACGTGCTGACGGTGGTCGTGGGCCCGCGCACGGGTCTGCTGCCGCCGGATCGCACCGCGCGTTTCCTGCGCGGGGACCCGGGGGTGGAGCCGCCCTACGCGATCTCCCTGTCGCTCCCCGGGACCGGTGCGGCGCCCACCGCCGGCGCGCGGCTCGAGTGGCGGCGCATCGGGTGGGCAGCGCGCGGCGAGCGGCGGGTGGACCTGCCCGAGGGCGTGCGCCACGTCCACGTGCGGGTCGACTTGCGTAGTCCCTGGGCGCTGCTGGTGCGTGGAGCGCTCGTCGTGCTGCTCGATGTCGCGCTGCTGGCGGGCGTCTGGTGGTTCGGGCTCGTCGTGGCGGACGGGTGGCGGCCCCGTGCGCCGGCGCTGGTCGCTACCCTGCGAACGAGCTACCGCGCGCGCCTCACCGCGGCGCTCGTCACGTTCTTCGTGCTGCCGGTGCTGGGGTTCGCGGCGTGGAGCTTTGCGCGCCTGGCCGATGAGGCGCGTCGTTCGGGCGACCTCCTCATCCGCCAGACGGTGCGCGACGCGGTCGCGAGTGCGGGGGCTATCGCCGGCGATCGGCCGGAGGGGATCGCGCGGTCCGTAGCGGAGCTGGGGCGCAGTCTCAACGCCGAGCTGTGGTTGTACCGGGGGGGCGTGCTCGTGGGCACGAGCTCGCCCGTAATGGCGGAGCTCGGCCTGGTCGACCCATTCCTCGCGCCGCCGGCGTTCCTCTTGGTGCTCGAGGACGAGCTCGAGCTCACGATCGACGCGCGCACGGCGGGCCGGCCGACGCGGGTCGGCTACCGCGTCGTGACGTCGGGCCCCCCCGGCGAGCAGGCCATTCTCGCCGCACCGCAGCTGCTCGACGACGAGCGCGTGCGCCTCCAGCAGGAAGATCTTGCACTCGTGCTCATGCTGGCCACGCTCGTCGGGCTCGGCGCGGCGGTCTACTTGGCGGGGCTCGCCGCGGGCGGGCTGGCGAAGCCCGTGGCGGCGCTGCGCGCCGCCGCGCTCGCCGTGGGGCGCGGCACCGAGCCGGCGGCGTTCCCGCCGGGCGCGCCGCGCGAGTTCGAGCCGGTGCTCTCGGCGTTCGGTCGCATGGTGACCGACGTGCGTCGCAGCCAGGCGGCGATCGAAGAGGCCCGGCAACGCACAGCCCGAGTGCTCGCCAACGTCGCGACCGGGGTGATCGCCGTCGACGACGCGCTGCGGGTCACGATGGCGAACGCGCGTGCGGAGGAGTTGCTGGGTGAGTCGCTTGCCCCCGGCGACGAGCTGCCCCGGGCGGCCCCACCCGCGTGGGCGCCCGTGTGGCAGGCGGTCACCGCGTTCGTGGCGGCGAAGGGCGACGCGATCGCGGAGCAGGAATTCGAGATCGGGGGCCGCCAGATCCGCGTCCAACTCGCCGCGCTCGGTCCCGCGCCAGACGGCTGCGTCATCGCGCTCGACGACGCGACCGCGCTGACCCGCGCGGCCCGCGTCATCGCGTGGGGAGAGATGGCGCGCCAGGTCGCGCACGAAATCAAGAACCCGCTGACGCCCATCCGGCTCGGGATCCAGCACCTGCAGCGCGTGAAGCGCGGGGCGGCGTTCGAGTCCACCCTCGAGGAGACCGCGGAGCGTATCCTCGTGGAGATCGATCGCCTCGACCGGATCGCGCGCGCGTTCTCACGGTTCGGTGCGCCCGCGGCGGAACAGCTGCCGCTCGAGCCGGTGAACCTCGCGGCCGCGGCGCGCGAGGTGGTGCAACTGTACGGCCTGGGATCGGCCAACAAGAAGAGCGGGACGCAGTACGACGTGCGCGCCGACCACGAGGGCGCGACGGCGCTGGCGCGCAAAGATGAGGTGAAGGAGGTGCTGGTCAATCTCCTCGAGAACGCGCGCAACGCCGATGCGAACCGCGTCACCGTCAGCGTGCGGGATGGCGGGCGCACGCTCAGCGTCGCGGACGACGGGCGCGGGATCGCCGCGGAGGTGCTGCCGCGCGTGTTCGAGCCGACTTTTTCGACGACGTCCAGCGGCTCCGGCCTGGGGCTGGCCATCGCGCGCCGGCTGGTCGAGAGCTGGGGGGGTACGATCGTGTTGCAAAGCGAGCCGGGACGGGGGACCACCGTGACGCTCACGCTCCAAGGGGGTGACGCCGCTCACACCGCGCAATAGTTGGAAGCGCGAACATTATATTGCTGACTGTCTTCTCCCGTCTTGAGGTGATCCGTGCGAACTGGAGCCGTCGCCCTCGCGCTCGTTGTCCTCGTCGCCGCCTCCGCCCGGCCGGCGCGCGCGCAGTTCTCGTTCGACGCGCGCCGTATCGGGATGGGCGGCGTTTCGTTGACGCGGGACGGCAACCTGCGGCGCTATAATCCCGCGTACCGGGCCGTGAAGAATCGTCCTGGCAGCGGCAACGCCAAGCTGACGATCCCGGTGCCCCTGGGCCTGATCCAGTTCTTCCACGACCACCCGATCAATAAGTTGGGCAGCGATCCGATGTTCGATCCCAAGGACAGCTTGTTCAACCCGGTTGAACTCGTGAACCTAGTGTTCAACCTGCCGATCTTCCTCGAGGTGCGGAAGGCGCCGACGCCGACCAACGACGTCACGTTCACCGTCGGGAGGAACGCGTTCGCCCTCGACCTCGGTGCCGCGCAGGTGCTGATCCCCGAGGCTGAGTTCGGACTCGGCGGGACGAGCCGCCTGCTCGACGTGGGGTTCGGCATCAAAGGCTTCCGCTTCGGCGTGCAGGGGTTCGAGAACCACGACATCGAGTTCCTCTTGGGTGACTCCCTGCGCGCCTTTCTCAAGAATGCGGACTCGGCGCGCACCAATACGACGTACAACCTGCTCGGCAACGGGCTGGTGCAGGCGGGCTTCGCGCCGACGCTGAGCTTCTCCGGCCGGGTGACTGGCCGTGGCGGCGATAACGACGACGGCGTGTACTTGGGTGCCTCGGTGCGCAACTACTTCGGCGTCACCTACTACCGCGCCGTCGGCTCCGGCGGCTTCACGACCGGCGACACCCTGTTCGCGGGCTCCAACCCCGTGACCCCACAGCTCGAGGGGTTGATCTATCGGGACAACGGCGTCGGCACATCGTTCGGGCGCGGCTTCGGGGGCGACGTGGGCGTCGTGTTCATCTCCGGTCCGATGGAGGTCGGCGTGGGTGTGAACGACATCGGCGCCAAGTTGACCTGGCAGGACACGCGCGTCGACAGCACCTACTTCGACAACGTCGGCGATTCGATCGTTACGACCGTCGTCAGAAACCATGTGGAGACGACGACCAAGCTCCCCGTCAGTTACATCGCCAACGCGGCCCTCCGCATGGGGACGGGCACGACCGTCGGTGGCGACATCGTGAACACGGGCCGCGGCACCGTGATTCACGTCGGCGGCGAGCAGCGGCTCGGCCTCCTGGCCCTGCGCGGCGGCGTATCGCGCGACCAGCGCAAGAAGATGCAGTTCGGGGTCGGCGGCGGCGTCCGGTTGGGTCCGCTCGGTCTTGATGTGGGCCTCTGGACGCATAGCAATTCATTCGCCGACAAGCGGGCTATCACGATGGCCACCTCCATCTCGCTCTACTAGGGAACGCGTATGAAAGCGACAGCTTCCGTCCTGATCGTTGCGGCCGCGCTGCTCACGGCGGCATGCGGTGAAGGGCACGCCATCTTCAACGTCGACGTGTTGAGCTTCCTGTCGGCCAGCGATTCGGCGAAGGCCTACAACGTTCCTGGTGGTATCCCGCAGGCGGACTCGACGGTGTCGCGTCAGTTCATCTTGCCACCGGGGTTTGGCAAATCGAGAGTGGATTCCGTTTCTGCGACCGCGGCCGCCAGCCTTGAGAACGCGACCGGCAGCGGCGGCGTGACGTTCGATGTGTTTTTCTCAAAAGCCCAAGGGTCGCTGTTCACCGGCACGCCGTACTTGAGCGCTTCTAGTGGCGCCGTATCCGGCGCGGACACGGTTCCGTTGCTGCCACCGACCACGGTCTCGCTGGCCGACACCGTCTTCAACACCGATTCCCTGTGGGTCGGCATTCGGGCCCGCCTCAACACGAACATTGGGCCCAACATGACGGGCCACCTGCGCCTCACCCAGATTCGCGTGCGCGTCGTCCTGCAGGACAAGTTGTTCTAGGAACGGTCGTACCAGCCGGCGCCTCCCTCGGGAGGCGCCGGCGCTATATTTTCCCCCCGTGAGCACCCGACGCTCCACCGTGACGGTCAGCGTGGGCGGCGTAGCGGTGGGCAGCACCCATCCGATCGTCGTCCAGTCCATGACCAACACCGACACCGCCGACGTGGCGGCGACGGTGGCGCAGGTCCGAGCCCTGCATCAGGCGGGGAGTGAGCTCGTGCGGGTCACCGTGAACAACGATGCCGCCGCCCGCGCCGTCCCCGACATCGTCGAGCAGGTCGACGTCCCCGTGATCGGGGACTTCCATTACAACGGCCACCTCCTGCTCACGAAGTACCCCGCCTGCGCGCGCGCCCTTGCGAAGTACCGCATCAATCCGGGGAATGTCGGCGCCAAGCGGCGCGACGACAATTTTCGCACCATCGTCCACGTGGCGATCGATGAAGGGAAGCCCGTCCGCATCGGAGTCAATTGGGGCAGCCTGGACCAGCAGCTCCTGACCGAGATGATGGACGCGAACGCGGCGCTCGCGGACCCGCGCGATGCGCGCGACGTCACGATGGATGCCATGGTGGCGAGCGCGACGCGTTCCGCGGAGCTGGCGCAGGAGGTCGGCTTGCCGCACGACCGCATCATCCTCTCCGCCAAGGTGTCGGGCGTCCAGGACTTGGTGGACGTGTATCGCAAGCTCGCGGCGCTGTCGGACTATCCGCTGCACTTGGGGCTCACCGAGGCGGGAATGGGGACCAAGGGGGTCATCGCGAGCACCGCCGGCCTCGCGATCCTGCTTCAAGAAGGCATCGGCGACACCATCCGCGTGTCGCTCACACCGCGTCCGGGCGGCGATCGCACTGAGGAGGTGCAGGTCGCGCAGCAGGTCCTGCAGTCGCTCGGGATCCGTAGCTTCACACCCCAGGTGACGGCGTGCCCAGGGTGCGGCCGCACCACCTCCACGTTTTTTCAAGAAATGGCGGAGCAGATCCAGGCGTACCTGCGCGAGCAGCGCTCGGTGTGGATGGAGCGCTACCCCGGCTCCGAGGACCTGCGCGTCGCGGTCATGGGGTGCGTCGTGAACGGCCCCGGCGAGTCGAAGCACGCCGACATCGGCATCTCGCTCCCCGGCACCGCGGAGGAGCCCCGGGCGCCGGTGTATGTGGACGGTGCCTTGAAGGTCACCCTCAAGGGCGACGCCATCGTCGCCGACTTCTTAAGGATCCTCGCGGACTACGTGGAGGCACGTTATGGCGCACGCACGCACGCAATCGCGGATCGTTGAGATCGTCGTTCTGATCGGGACGCTGGGCATCGTCCCTCACGCGCCACTCGCCTCGCAGCAGCTCGGCTCGACGCTCGAGCTTGAAGATCGTCAGGCCGCCGTCGGTCGAGTGCCGACAGGCAAGATCATCCGGTTGCGGCTCAGCGATGGAGGCCGAGCTGCCGGGCCGGTGCTGCGGTGGAACACGTATTCGGTGACGCTGGGCCCGTACCTCGGGTACGCGGAGCAGGACACGTTCGTCGCCATCCAGTCGATCGACACGCTGTGGCTGCGCAGCCAGGCGACGCGGCGCGGCGCGCTGTGGGGCGGCATCTCCGGTCTCGCGTTGGGTGTCGCGATCGGTTCGACGGCGGGGTCGCTGTGTCCACGGGCGGGCTGGGAGAGGCCGTGCACGCAAGGCGCCGTGACCAGCGCCGTCACCGGTCTCGTCGTCGTCGGCCTGCTCGGCGCGGTCATCGGATCGGGATCCCCCGCCTGGCGACGCCTGCACCCGCGCGGACGCAGCGCCTTTGCGGCCCGGTCCACCGGACCGCAGGTCATCCTCGAAGCACCGGACGGATCCACGGAGCCAGACGCCCGCGCGCTGGCGCTGGTGCGCACCCGGCCGGGGTCGCTCGTGAGCCTGCGCTTCGCCGCTGGACCCGACCTCGCCGGCTACGTCGTGCGCGCGGGATTTCGCCGCGTCGTCATCGCCCCCGTGGTGGGCGGGAGGCCGACGCCTGACGGGCCGATCGCGCTCGGAACGGTCGAGGGCATCTGGGAGCGCGGCTCGGCCGCCCGGACGGGTTCGGCGCTGGGTGCGGCGCTCGCGTTCGGCGCGGGCATGTATGTGGCGCAGAACTCCAGCGGGTGCGGTCCGTCGAGCGACTGCACGACGACGATGCTGGCCGACGGGGTGTTGGGTGGAATCGTGGGGTGGGTCGTCGGTGGTCGGCTCGCGTCGATCTTCCCGCGCTGGCAACGGCGATTCTGAGCCGACGCGCCCCTATCTGATCGGCGTGCCCAGGGGCACGTCGCGGTCCGGCTGCACCAGCACGATGTCCCCCTCGCCGAGTATGACGCCGAGCGTGAGAACCTCGGAGAAGTAATTCGCGATCTGGCGCGGTGGGAAATTGACCACCGCCAGCACGAGGCGATCCTTCAGGTCGCCCGCCCGGTAGTGCTTCGTGATCTGGACGCTCGACGTCTTGACACCGATTTCAGACCCAAAGTCGATGCGCAGCTTGTAGGCGGGTTTCCTCGCCTGCGGGAACTCGTCCACCTGGACGATGCGCCCCACGCGGATGTCGACCTTCGCGAAATCGTCGTAGGTGATCTGCGCCATTCCCCCTCCGAAATGTCCCTTTTTGAGGTCAGGCGGGCCCGATTCCGGGGCCGCGAGAATCCCCGGGAAACCTAGCGCCGGCTGGGCTTTTCAACGCGGCGCTCCGCTTGGCATGCGCGTTGCCTTAGGCCGGGCGTTGGCTCCACCCTTCCTCCACTCGGATGGCTTTATGCGGCGCATCATCGGACCGGCGCTCATGCTTATCGCGGCGACGTCTCCTCTCCTCGGCCAGCGCGCCGCGGGCCGACGCTCGGGCCTGCGCGAGGTGCGCGACGGCGGAAGTGTCGGGCTCACGTTCGTCGTCGCCCAACCGCTCGGCGAGTTCCGCCGCAACGGCGACTACGCCGCCGGGCTGACGGGCTTCGCCGTCGTCGGGTTGAACCGGGGCGCCGGCGTCGGCCTGCGTATCGACGGGGCCTACATGGTGTACGACGCCGCATACTTCGCCTATGACGTTTCGTCCACCTCATCCATCGGCACCCTCGCCATTGGCCCGCAGATCACGGTGGGGCAGGGGCCGCTCCGGCTGTACGGCTTCGGTACCGTGGGCGGATCGATGTTCTGGACGTCTGCCAGTTACGGCGGCTCCTGCGGCTGCTACGATTCCGATGTCTTCTTCCTCGATGGGCATTTCACGACGACGACGCAGGTTGGTGCCGGGATGCTGATCACGGTTTCCCAGCGCCATAGCTCGGTGGCGATCGATATCGGCGTCCGCAACGTGCGGCATGACCGCGTGACGTACGTGCCGGCGAACGGGTTCACCGACAACGGTGACGGCACCTTCTCGGCGCAGCGCGTCACCACGCCGGTTCAGTTGCGCGTGTTCCAGGTCGGCGTGTCGGTGGGGATCCGGTAGCCCTGCCTCACCCCCTATCCCCCTCTCCGCTTCGCGGAGAGGGGGGACGACAGGTGAGGTCGCAAGAGCTGGACGAGTCTTTCCTCAGATAGTTGATCATTTCGAATGCGCGTCATACGAAACCCATGTGCTTCGAGCCAGGCCGTTCGCGCCGTGTCGTAGGCTGCCCGGTCGGCATCGTCGTGAATCCCGCCGTCGAGTTCCAGTATCAACCTGAGCTCCGCGCAGTAGAAATCCACGATGAAGCGATCGATAGCGTGCTGCCGTCGGAACTTGAGATCAAGAATCCGGCGGTCCCGTAGCTCGGTGCCTTTTCGTTCCAGCACCACGCGTGCATTCCCCCTCTCCACGCAGTGGAGAGGGGGCTAGGGGGTGAGGCCGTTTTGGGGGGTGAGGCCTAGTCCGCTGACACCGGCTCCGGTAGCGGCGCCGCAGCCGCGCGCCGACCCAGCCGTTGCTGCAACGCATCGAGGTACGTGTAGAACACCGGCGTCACGTACAACGTGA
>WNGP01004304.1_pt1 | contig 25633 bp, 22 predicted proteins | sample 5407671 | NCBI WGS metagenome assembly WNGP01 (sample SAMN13153381, study PRJNA577476) | soil metagenome | isolation source: 40 cm soil or saprolite under Garry oak tree replicate 2 | place: USA:California | collected 2016-06-15
TCTCAGAACCCACCATTTGGGTCATTTTGTTTCATTTTGTATAAGGAATATGATAGGATTGGTTCGTAGGGAAGACTTTATATCACCTATCGAAATGCGATGTTTGAGGGGAAACGCATGTTCGAAAGAGTGCTTAGCAAGCTCAGACCTGTTATAGCAGCTTTGCTTCTTATGTTAGCGCTGGCTTTATGTTTGACCAGCCGTACGTGGATTGGCGCCCCGGCCAATTATTTCTGGCAGACAACCACCATTCAGACACTATCGGCGCCTGATGTACCCACTTCCAGGCTCTTGAACGGGAAACTCGCCTCGCTAGGTTGGATTGTCGGCCGTGATTGCCAGCGAGGCCTACACGCCTATCTCCAGACAGCAAGCACGAACCCTGATGCCGCGTTAGTTGGCACGGGCTGGGTTGTCGTGCAACAGGTGCATAGCAAGGGCGGCATGGCATATCTTACCATTACTATGATGACTGATGGCACACCAGGAGCCTGGACCTCCCAGCAGCAGTCGGACTACATTGCAAAAGCCACTACAGATCAGAGTTATATCGACCCGATTGTGCATGAAGTGACGCGTGCTCACTACGACGGTGTGATCATGGATATGGAGGCAGGTGCCCGCACTTATCCTAATATTCAACAGACCTTCGCTACATACAATCAACGTGTATGGGCTGCTCTGAAAGCGCTGCATAAATGGTATGGCATCGCCTTGATTCATAAACTCAGCAACCAGGACGATTATTATAACCTCAATGGTTTCGAGAACTGGTCTCTACTGGCACACTGCGCCGACTTTATCGTCATTATGGCGGTTGACCAGTCCTATTTCATTCCAGGACCCACGGTAAGCATCCCCTGGCTGAAGCAACTGCTGGCGTACGCGCTGCAAACCATGCCTGCGATGTTGCCACGCATCATCTGGGAATTGCCACTTTATGGCGCCACCTGGCATCAGAGCGGCAGCAGCTGGGTCTTCGATGGAGGCGCTAATTACCAGGATGCCCAGGTGCTTGCAGAGCAGATTCCCGCTGCTGAAATCGATAGCAGCGTGAGCAATCTGAACGATGCCTACGCGGCCCATATTGTTTACACTGACAGATCCGGTGTGAAGCACGCCCTGTGGTATCACACTGCCAAGAATCTGTATCGTATCATCACCGAATTCCAGCGTATACTGGAGAAGGTACCGCAATTTAATCACAGTCACCTGCAGATCGCTGTCTGGTATCGCGCTTCCTGGGAACCTGGCGACTTGTGGGCAATGCTCGATCCGGTTCTATCTAACTGAACTACAGGTCCCCGCAAGCAGAAAGGCTGTGTCCTCAATGTTCCACTTCTGAAGGCACATGGTGATATAATATACATACAGCAATCCTGCCCCGAAGAGTCACCTGTTCCGTTTGTATAACATGTTGTTGGATCGGAAAGAGAAGGCAGACCATGCAAATCATCATTACAAGTAGGCAGATGGAACTCACCCCCCGGTTACGGCAACACATTGAGCGAAAAGTGCAGCGTCTTTCCCGCTTCGTCAACAGCGATGCACGTGTCGAGGTCATCATCGCAGAAGAGCGCACGCGCAGCGCGCGCGACCGCTACTCGGTACATGTTGCACTAACCAGTGGTTCCCACCCCATCCGCAGCGAGGTCAGCGCAGTGAATGCGAACACAGCCCTCGACATAGTGTTAGACAAAGTTACCGCACAACTTGGTCGTAAAAAGGGCCGTGAAAAAGCGGCGCTACGCCTCCGTACGTCACCAATGAAGATCCTCTCTCTGTCACGCTCTGGTAAGCTTTCACCTATGGAAGATGGGCAGAGCGCCATAGTTCAGCAAAGTAATGATCAAATCACAACAGATGTACACGCGGGCAAACAGCCCACTCCGGCCATTGCAGATGAGCGCAACGAAGAGATATGGTCGAGGGTGATGGAGATCCGCCGTGTTCAGACCAAGCCTATGAACGACCAGGAAGCAATAGCGCAGATGGAGTCGCTGGGGCTCGCATTCTACCCCTTTTTTAATGAAGCCACGAACAGCGTGAATGTAATGTATCGCCTGGAGACAGGCGGCTATGGATTGCTAGTACCGGACCTGGATTGACTTCTCAGCGCCTGCGGCGCTTCGTACAGAGTTTGGATGAGGTGGCTGGATGGGCCGCCCATCCAGCCACCTCATCCAAGAAAAACGAGTCGCGCAGCGACGAGCAGTTAAATGAAAAGCTATCCTAACAATGTGATCTCAAAGTGCCATGGCCGAGGCATGGGGTCCTCAAACTGGGCAAGCGGGTCGGCAGCACGCACCACCAGTAGACGAGCATTGGCGGAAGGCAGCGGATAGAAACGAGCACTCCCCTGATAAATTGCAAGATTGGGGTCGCTGGCAAGTTCCGGACGAGCCAGCAATAGGCCTCCTCGATCTCCCATCCACTGCGTTCCGGTATTGTCCTTGACAAGAAAAATGAGGCGAGGGACGAACGCAAAACCCGCCATGATAGGTGCTCTCATCCACAGGTAGTGCAGTTCAAAATGGCTTTCATAGATTTGCATCTGGTGCAGCATTAAGGTCATGCCCTGCTGCTTCTGTTCTAGCTCGATCATCACGCTACGCAAAGGTTTGCGCGGCCTGCCAGGCACTTCTGGTTCTCCCGGAGCCGCTACCACGACGGGTGGGCGCGATGCCAGTTCTAACGCCTTGGCAGAAAAAGGCGTAGGCTCCTGGAGTATTTCTTCACAGAGTTGTAAGCAGGCATCACAGATATAAGCCGCACCCGGTCCAGCTACCATGCGTCGAACTTCTGGTGGGTGGCGACCGCAGAAGGAGCAGCGAGCCTGTAACCGATCAAAGCTCATATCTTTTTCCTAAATAGGCATATGCATTGCAGCGGCGGCCTCGTTATACAACCTCATACGTTCCAGCAGAGAGGCATGTGCCTCCCATTCCAGTATATCATCTAGCGGTTTGAGATCTGCAGCACCAGTGGATGGCCTAAACCCGTTACTATTTTCATCTGGCAGGCTATTCATGCCATAGGTACGCCTCAATGCCAGTGCGATCAAGTGATCGGCAAAATGTGGATTTTTAGGCAAGAGCGAACCATGCAAGTATGTGCCATAAGCATTGCGGTAGATAGCCCCTTCCGTATGATCCTCCGAGTTGTTCCCATGGCCCTTGAGCACCTTTCCCAATGGCTTAGCCGTGCCAAGATAGGTGCGTCCACCATGATTCTCAAACCCTACTAAGGTACTGTTATTCCAACTGATAGCTATATCTCCGATACAACGCGGCACGTGTGAGCCCTTGTGGATTGTCCAGGCATCGAACACCCCCAGGCCACGCATGTCCGGGCCCTCGGCCGGCCGGTAGTAGTGTGCAAGCAACTGATATCCACCACAAACAACCAGGACAGGCATATCATCCTCAATGGCAGCCCATAACCCGATACCCTTCGTATCGTGTAAATCCTGGGCAACGGGAGCTTGCTCCTTATCCTGGCCTCCACCAATAAACAACATATCATACTCGTCTGGCGCTAATGCATCACCAATGCCCAAACCAACAACGCGTAACTCGATCCCGCGGCGCTGGCAGCGCTGACGTAACGTCAGTATATTGCCGCGATCTCCATAGAGGTTCAGTTGATCAGGATATAGATGCCCAAGTGTGAGCCTGAGACCGGTTGCATTGACATCTTTCAAGCTTCTCATCCTTCCCAGTAGTGAGGCGTCAGCCCTCGTCGCTCCAACTCCTGATGTATTTCCAACAAGCCAGTATACGTCGGAACAATAAACAATGTCTCACCCACCGGCGTCTGATGAACCGCCGTATTCAATGCTTCAGCAATGCCATAAGGGTGTGGAGCTGCGGCGCGCTCCTCGTGCTCCAGCGTATTGACTTTTGCGTCAGTAAGCGAAGGCAGCCGGACCTTAGCTACTTGTTTCATACGATTGCCTGCTACTTCTCGCTTCACTACCCGCAGGGGCGCGGGTGGTACAATTGTCATATCCTGTTGCTCAACACCTGCATACTTAAGGCGCAGAGCAAGGTCTCGTGCGCGCGAACCAGCCACCACAAGGCCAGCCGTCTGCTGAACTACCCACTCAAAGTCGATATCCCAGATCCAGGAGACATCGCGACCATCGGCAACGTTATCATTGAGCACAAACAAGACGTGGAGTTGTGTACCACTACTGAAAAGCGTACGCAGCACTTCGTTGAATCCAGTAGGATTTTTTGCGAGCATCAGGCGCACATTACGTCCTTCCACCTGCACACGCTCTCCACGTCCAAAGGCGGGCTTAAACTGTTCGACGCCGGTCACAATTGGATCCCAGTTGATATGTAAGGCTTGCGCTACGGCAATGGCCGCCAGGGTATTGTATACATTGTAGAGTCCAGGCAAAGGTACGACGACGTCGTGTTCTATCGTCGAAGTGGCAACGCGCACACGCATTCTATCAAAGCCTTCGGAGTGGATATTTATTGCACGTATATCGGGCTGGGGGCGAACGAGCCCGCAGTTCGCGCAGTGGTAGTGCCCCATATGGCTATAGAGGCGAAGTGTATACGTGTACTCGCTACCACAGCGCGGGCAAGTGCGAGTATCAATCACCTGGTGCCGTTCAGACGCGCTTCCTTGCACAGCGAGATCGACTGTAGGATCATCTATGCCGAAATACATTACTTGCCCTGTACTCAACTCGCCGAGATAAGCAATCGTAGGGTCATCAGCATTGAGCACGAGCGTTGTGCTGGCCGATAGTGACTCTACTGCCCCACGCCATCGCGCCGCCACAGTATCGACCTCCCCATAGCGATCAAGTTGATCGCGGAAGAGGTTAGTAAAAACAGCCACGCGAGGCGGGATGGTCTGTACCGCCTGTGGCATTACTGCTTCATCAATTTCAAGAATGGAGATAGCGCGGCCTTTTCCACGCAAGTTGCCATTAGGAAGCGCACGGATCACCAGCGAACTGGCCACGCCACTCATGAGGTTGGAACCTTCGCGGTTATGCCAGACGCGCAAGCCGGCATCGCGCAAAATAGCTGCTATGAAACCGCTGGTCGTCGTCTTCCCGTTGGTGCCGGTAACCATGATACTGCCATGTTCCAGTTGCCCAGCCAGGTGACTGACAATGCCTGGATATAAGTGCTGGGCTACAATACCTGCTATAGTGGTGCCCCCACCCAGGTGCAGGCGCCGGCTTAATGCTCCAGCGGCCCTTCCTCCTATCACAGCCACACCCGCACGCAGCGATATGAGCCGGCGCTTCGTACCACGCCAGTTCCTGTCACCAGCAGGGATAGCAGAGGATTGCTTGCGATTGACGTCGCTTCCGCGCCACCGCGTAACCCGCACATCCCTTTGCTCTGGCCGAAATGGCCTTTGTTTTCGCATGCTGCTCCTCCAAACCAGCGTCTATTTAAAAATTCTAGAAGGCTGTTTGTTGCAGCATAGCATGCAAGCACAAATGGGTCAAGTGGACAAGTGGAATAGGCTCTTGCCAACATGTGTTATTCTTAACAGAAAGCCGAGCGGGAAAGCCCCGTTGCATTCATGCTGGGGATAAACCGCCGCCCCTTGTTTGGGGAGGCCAGGGGAACTTCTGTAGCGGCAAGGAGATGCTTGACCCAGACGGGAAAGCCTGCTATGCTTAGAATAGACGTTCGAATTGTATCGCTCCCTCGCGATGTTGCGCGAGGTAGCTTTAGACCTCGTGTATTGGTTTTAAAGGTGGATAGATGGCTAAGAAACTTGTAATTGTAGAGTCACCGGCAAAAGCAAAAACAATTGAAAAATTCCTCGGACAGGGCTTTGAAGTGCGAGCTTCAATGGGACATATCATCGATTTGCCCAAGAAAGGCCTGGGAGTAAACACACGCAAGGACTTTGCACCTCAGTACGAGGTGATAGAGAAAAAAGATAAACTGATAGATGAACTGAAGGCAGCCTCCAGGCGTGCTGATGAAGTATTCCTGGCTCCTGATCCCGACCGCGAAGGCGAGTTCATTGCCTGGTCGTTAAAACACACGTTAGGATTGCGTAATCCGCGCCGGGCAGTGTTCAATGAAATCACCAAAGGGGCCGTGCAGGAAGCTATCAAGAAGCCTCGCGACATTAATGAGGACCTCTTTAACGCGCAGCAAGCTCGCCGTGTCCTCGATCGTCTCGTTGGCTACAAAATCAGCCCCTTGCTCTGGCGACGTATTCAATCAGGCACCAGCGCGGGACGAGTACAGTCGGTCGCGCTCCGGCTCATCTGTGACCGGGAGGCAGAGATTCGTGCCTTCGTCTCGGAAGAATACTGGACGATCACTGCTATTCTCAGCAAGCAGCGGCAGCACGAACGATTTGAGGCGAATCTGCTCACACGCCTCAAAGACATCGCCATGTTCAACAACGGCGAAAATGCTCCCGACGGCGAGGAACAAATACAGGCAGTGCAGAACGGGGCTAAGAAACCACAGGCAGAAAAAGGACGCATTAAAATCTCCTCTCAAGAAGAAGCGGAAGCAATCCTGACCGAATTAGAGGGCGCGATTTATCGCGTATTGAAGATTGAGGAGAAGGAGCAACGCCGCCAGCCTTATCCACCTTACACTACAAGCACGATGCAGCAGGATGCCTCGGCTCGGCTCTATTTCAAGCCGAAGAAGACGATGAGCCTGGCGCAAGAACTTTACGAGGGCCTCGAACTCGGCGCACAAGGACACCAGGGCCTTATCACTTACATGCGCACAGACTCGACGCGCATCTCTGATGAAGCACAAGTGAAAGTGAAAGCCTATATCGCTGGAGCATTTGGCCGGCCATATGTTGGGCCGGGTCGTACAGGTAAGGCAAAAGCGACAATGCAGGATGCGCACGAGGCCATCCGCCCCACCGATGTGAACCTGACGCCTGAGCTAGTCAAGCCATATCTCTCGGCTGACCAGTTTAAGCTCTATAACCTGATCTGGCGGCGTTTCGTAGCCTCCTTTATGGCTCCTGCTGTGTTTGATACAGTGCGTGTAGATATAGTAGCCGGACAGTATGTCTTCCGCGCCAGGGGCTCTGTACTGAAGTTCCCTGGCTTTTATGCCATCTGGCCGCGGGAAGAAGACGAGAAATCCCTGCCCCCGCTCAGTAGGGACGAAGTACTCGACCTGCATGAGCTAAAGCCGAATCAGCACTTCACTCAGCCTCCACCGCGCTTCACAGAGGCAAGTCTCATCAAAGAACTGGAAGAGCAGGGGATTGGCCGTCCCAGCACATACGTACCTATTATCAGTACCATACAGGACCGGGGTTACGTTGAGCAGGAGCAGCGCCGTTTTGTGCCAACCTGGTTGGGTGCGACGATCAACGAGGTCATGAACAAGCATTTCCCCAGCATCGTTGATATCGGTTTTACCGCAGAGATGGAGCGCAAGCTGGATGATGTTGAAGAGGGACGGCAGCCATGGACAGAATTCCTACGCAGCTTCTACGGCGACTTCAAGGTGGTCATGGATAAGGCCGAGGCGGAGATGGACCGGGTACAGAAGCCTGTAGAGGAGATAGACGAACGCTGTCCCGAGTGCGGGCGCCACCTTGTTATCCGCACAGGCCGCTTTGGTCGCTTCATTTCGTGCTCAGGGTTCCCCGAATGCCGCTACGGTCGTTCCTTCGTAACAAAAACAGGTGCACTCTGTCCCCAGTGTGGTGGCGACCTCGTTGAACGCAAAACCAGGCAAAAGAGGCGCATCTTTTACGGCTGCAACAACTATCCCACCTGCAATTTTGCTATATGGGAGCGCCCGGTTCCCGACCCCTGTCCCAATTGTGGTGGGCTCATGGTTGTAGCGCGTGTGGGGCAAGATCCCGTCTGCTATAACGAAGTTGTCGCAGTGCAGCGCTTTACCGAAGAGAAACCACGGCAAGATGGAACGCCCACAAGGAAAGTGACACGCAAAAAGGCTCCAACAGCCAAAACAGCAGCGTCAACAACAACGAGAACTGCGCGTCGCGGCTCATCAGCGACCCGGAAAAAATCAGCGCGGGCAACAGCAGGCTCTAACACAGCTACACAACCTTCGCGGGCAAAGGAACGTCCTACGATAAAGCGGGGAGCTACGGACCGAGCAGCTACAACCAGGAAAAAATCGACCAGCAGGCGCGCTACGGCAAAAAGAACTACCAAGCAGGCAAGCAGTGCACCAGGCTCCATATGATACAATGAGGAGTCAACACAAAATTCACACAACTGCAAATAAGCTCTGCTTTTTAGAAGGAAGGATTTCATGCCGCACGCGGTTACGCTGATCCCCGGTGATGGCACAGGACCAGAAATTACAGAAGCGACGCGCCGAGTACTTGAAGCTACCGGTGTCCAATTTGAATGGGAAGTACGCCAGGCAGGATTAGAGATGCTGGCCAGGCATGGCAGTGTCCTACCAGACGACGTCATCGAGTCGATTAAAAGGACCAGGGTGGGGTTGAAGGGTCCCATTACTACCCCTGTTGGCAAAGGCTCCCGCAGCGCGAACGTTGCGCTGCGCAAGAAGCTAGACCTGTACGCGAATCTTCGACCGGCGAAAACATACCAGGGCCTGCGCTCCCGCTACGATAACATCGACCTGATCATCGTGCGAGAGAACACAGAAGATTTATATGCCGGTGTTGAGTTTCAGAGAGGGACGCCAGAGTTGGAGGAAATGATCGAGACAATCGCTCGCACTACTGGTACGCACCTTAACATCGACTCTGCCATCAGCATCAAATTTATTTCGGTGATGGCGAGCCGGCGCATCGTGAAATTTGCTTTTGATTACGCCCGGGCAAACGGTCGACGCAAGGTCACAGCAATCCATAAGTCCAACATCATGAAATTCTCAGACGGGTTATTTCTTTCTACTGCCCAGGAGGTAGCTAAAGAATATCCTGATATTCAATTCGAGGATCGTATAGTAGACAATATGTGTATGCAACTGGTGCAGAAGCCTGAACTGTATGATGTGCTCGTTTTACCAAACCTCTATGGGGATATTATCTCCGATTTATCTGCGGGTCTGATTGGCGGATTGGGTGTAGCCCCAGGAGCCAATATCGGCAGCCAGTATGCCGTCTTTGAACCGGTTCATGGCAGCGCCCCCAAGTACGCAGGGCAGAACAAAGTCAATCCAATGGCGATGATGTTCTCCGGTGTGTTCATGCTGCGTCACCTGGACGAGCGAGATGCGGCTAACCGCCTGGAGAGGGCGATTGCTCAAGTCATCGCCGAAGGCAAATGCGTTACCTACGACCTGAAACCCCGTTCAGATGATCCGACTGCCGTCGGCACCTCACAAGTTGCAGACGCCGTCATCGAAAAACTGCGCAAATTATAGCACTCCGGTAAGTTTTGAGGGGTAGGGCAGCAGGGCAGGGGCAAGCCCTGCCCCTACCATGAGACGGCTTCGCTAGGCTGACGTATCATGGTAGGGGCGACCCTTGCGGTCGCCCTGGAGGTCGGACTTCACGTGACGCGTATGGGTAAGGGCGATCCTTGCGGGCGCCCTTGCAAGCCTCACGATGTCACTGTAATGGTGGCCATCATGTAGGTGTGAATGGAACAATGGTACTTGAAAGTTCCTGGAGTTGCGAATACCATCATGAAGGTCTGATTCTGGGTGATATTGTTGGATGCAGTGAATGCGTTGGTGTCACTCGTGACGGTGTGGGGAGCATCACTGGTATTGGTCCAGATGACCTCGGTTCCCGCCTTGACTGTGAGCGTCGCTGGCTGGAAAGAGTAGCGCCCATTCTTCTCAACCATCTTCACCTTGACAATGGCTACTGGCGTGGGTGATGCGGCTGGCGTGGGTGTGGCTGTCGGGGCCTGGGTTGGCGCCGTAGTGGCTGTTGGTGTAGCCGTGGTAGTTTGACCACCACACGCGACCAGGATCACTGTCAGAGCTGCCGCCAGCAATAGGGCGGCCCATAGAAATCTCGTACGTTTGAATGACGAATACGCCCGCATACAATAAAACCTCCTCCGTACATATAGTTTTTCTCTTTAAAGCGAGTCCATCGATAGTATTCGGTGACTCTGTAAAGGAGTACGGAGGAAGGTTACGCGTCTTTATTCAGAGTCTGTCTGATTGCCATCGCGATCGCTTGCTCGCGCCTGCGGCGCTCGCTTTTGCGCGGCTTTGCCGCGCGAGAGAAGGCGAAGACTCTGAGAATCAGACACGCTCTCAGACAGCAGCGAATAGGAGCACATTTTCGCTGCTCAGACAGCCCGACACGTCAATGTGTTTCCGCGGCTTTTAACCCCCCTCTGGCCTTGCGCCACTTGTGGCGAGCCTGGATATAGCGTATCGTGCCAGAGCGCGAGCGCATCATGACAGAAGAAGTACGCGCTCCCCAACCAAAATATTGCACGCCGTCAACTAATTCCCCACTGGTGATACCGGTAGCAGCAAAGGATACATCGTTACCTCTCACCAGATCATCTGTATGGAGAACCTGTTCGAGGTCGATGCCATCGGCTTTGAGCTGCTCGCGTTCCTTATCATCGCGCGGCCAGATTTTGCACTGGATCTCTCCTCCAATGCACTTGATGGCAGCCGCCGCCAGCACCGCTTCAGTTGCACCTCCGGTGCCCACCAGCACATCGACCCCTCTATAGTCCTCCATCGCTGCTTGAATCGCTGCCGATACATCACCATCCATAATCAGGCGAATACGGGCGCCTGCCTCGCGAACCTGCTGGATGAGTTCCTGGTGGCGCGGTCGATCTAGAATGACCACGCTCAGGTCTTCGATCTGAGCATCACGCGCACGCGCAACCCGCTCCAGGTTGGTAGCAATCGGGGCATTAATATCAACTACATTTCTGGCAGCCGGACCGACGGCGATCTTTTGCATGTAGAAAACTCCAGGAGGAGCTCCGTACATGCTGCCTCGCTCGGCAGTAGCCACGACCGCAAGCGCGCCAGGAAGACCCAGGGAGAGCAGCCTGGTACCCTCGACCGGGTCTACGGCTACATCTACTTCTGGCGGCCGTCCATTGCCCACCTGCTCACCGATATAGAGCATCGGTGCCTCGTCCTTCTCGCCTTCACCAATGACCACAATGCCATCCATATCAACGCCATCAAGGGCCTGGCGCATCGCGTCTACAGCAGCCTGATCGGCCATTTCTTTTTCACCCTTGCCCATCCAGCGCCCGGCACGCAGGGCGGCCGCCTCGGTAACACGCACCAACTCCATGGCCAGATTGCGTTCCTTCGTACCTGACAGCTCAAAACGTTCTTCTAACATAGCCAAACATCCTCCTCGCTAACTTTAAATTTCTATGTGACGTGGTTGAGTACGACAGTGCTCGGCCATCATGATTGCATGCAAGTAGTCCACCGCCTCTTGCGGATGCCCCTGCCGGTTAACAACCAGGTAATCATACCAGTCTTTTTGCGCCAGTTCACCACGGGCATCTGCCAACCGTCGTTCAAGTTGTTCCCGCGTTTCTGTGCTGCGCTCATTTAGCCTCAGCGTGAGGTCCTCCACAGATTCGGGTATAAGAAAAATAAAGATCGCCTGCGGTACTTTGCTGCGTACAGTCGCGGCGCCCTGTACATCAATTTTCAGTAATACATCACGTCCCGCAAGCAAGTTGTCCCGAATCGGCTGGCGGGGCTGTCCATACCAGTTCCCATGGACATTCGCATACTCGAGTAGCTCATCATTGGCAACCAGGCGATCGAACTCCTCCTGGCTGACGAAATGATATGGGTTGCCTTCACTTTCACCCGGGCGCGAGGCGCGAGTCGTAACAGAGGCAACGAGATAAAAATCCATACCCTGCTGCCTGAGCATGCCGATAACGGTATCTTTTCCAGTACCAGAAGGTGCCGAAAGCACAAAAAGGAGGCCCTGCCTGTGTAGTGATCGTGGCTGCCGGGGTTGTCGAGGCACAGTCGGCTCCATCTCAAGCTGCATGCTAATTTTCCTGACATCTTAGACAGTTGCAATCTCTTAACCCTGGCTACTTCTATCACCTTTTGCTATACTGCCAAATAGCTACCCTGTAATTATTGTACAACATGCACGGGCAACTTGCTGTGTTATTGGAATACCTCATGTACATAGATGCAATGACCCTGGCAGCAGTTGCCGATGAGTTGCGCACCCTTCTAGCCGGCGCGCGCATCGATACTATTATTCAGCCAACAGGACACGCCATTGCAGTGCAATGTTACGCTCCTGGTCAGGGAGAAGGAGGGCAGAATCGCTGGCTCTACCTCTCAGCCCACCCGCAATTCGCCAGGGCACACGTGACAGCCCTCAAGCCGGCCAAAATTGCCAGTGATCCACCAGCGTTCGTCATGCTGCTGCGCAAGTATCTAGAGGGCGCACGCATCGAGGCTATCGAGCAGCCGCGCTGGGAACGTGTTATCGAGATTACAGCAGGCTATCGCAGCAGCCCTGACAGGGATTTCCACTACCGCCTGATTGTCGAGATTATGGGGCGCCTCAGCAATATCATCCTCTGTGATGAGCATGGACTGATTCTTGGCAGCCTCAAGCGTGTTGGCGCGGAGGTGAATCGCTACCGGGTGATCGCCCCAAATGTGCAGTACATCCCGCCCCCGCCCCAACAACGCAGCTTTGCAGGACAAACACTACCTCGTTTAGAGCCGACCACTATTACGGCTGCTTCACTGGCAATGCTCGCAGCCGCGAGAGATGAGCCTGCATCTCTCGCTACGCCCAGCACTAAAAAAGCACGGAAGCGTGCGCCAGAACAGCCAAAACTCTGGCAGTTGCTGCTAACGCACCTGCTCGGCTTCAGTGCCCTGCTGGCGCGAGAGACCGTCTACCGCACTACAGGCCATACAGAGACGTTACTATACCAAAGCACGCAGGACGAGGCGATGTGGGAAAAACTGGCCATGCATATACGCACACTGGCAGCCCTCTACGATACCCATGCCTGGCAACCGCAGCTCGTTCTTTTGCCATCCACCACTGAAGAGCAGGCAGAATCGGCACACAATGGTTACCAGGTGAAGGCTCCTCACTTCCTTCCCGTGGCTTTTGCGCCATACGCGCTAGAACAATACGCGGGGGTCGCTGGCGCCAGGGTCCAGCAATCGCCATCGATCAACGTTCTGATCGACGAGTATTATGCTGGCGTAGAGTGGCGAGATGCTATGGAGGGAGTGCGAGCGCCACTTCGCAAAGCTTTGCAGACGCAGAGAGACCGGCATATGCGCAAGGCCGAGCTACTCCAGCAGTCTCTAGCCGCCTCAGAGGAGGCAGCCCGCTATCGCCTGCAGGCTGATTTACTGCTGGCCTACCAGCATGAAGTAGCGCGAGGTCAGAACAGTGTGACTCTACGCAACTTCTTTGAGGGAGTGCAGGAGGATAGCGCATCAGAGGTAACGATTCCACTTGATCCTCGCTTTGACGCTGTAGGAAATGCTAATCGGCTCTACCACAAGTATCACAAATTGCGTCGTGCCACCGCGCTCATACCCCCACAGATCGAACAGAATGCACTTGAATTAGCGACCATCGAGCAATTGTTGACCGACCTTATGCTGGCCGATACAGCAGCCGAGGTAGCATTGGTGAAAGCTGAAGTGCAGGCTGCAGGTCTCATGCGCGCTGCTCCTGCTGCCAAAGAGAAGAAGGCGCAGAAAGCCCACAAAGGTCGTAAACAGAGCAAAGGGAAACCTGTTCCACCAGGAGGAGGCGCACCCTTACAGGTGCAGAGCCGCGATGGCTTCACGCTGCTGATTGGCAAGAACAGCCGCCAGAATGAAGTGGTCACCTTCCACCAGGCAACAGCAAATGATATCTGGCTGCACGCGCGTGGCGTCCCGGGAGCCCATGTCATTATTAAAGCGGCCGGGCGCGAAGTCCCGCGCAGTACGATCGAACAAGCTGCAGCATTGGCCGCTTACTACAGTCAGGCACGCGGGAGCACCACCGCTCCCGTCGACTACACCCTGCAACGCCACGTGCGCCATGTGAAAGGCGGCGGCCCTGGCATGGTCTTTTACGAACGGGAACGAACCATCTATGCCAGGCCGGAGAGTCCCGCTTGAGGCGGTAAGTGGAGAAGTATCTCTTCCAGCTCTTGCCACACCAGCTCTTCTGCCTGGATATTAATCAGCGGGCGGCCCGCGGCGGCGGATTCCATCATAATCCTGAGCACTCGCTGCCGGAAACTGGCAAAATGCTCCCGCTGTACATTAAGCGGCGGCATTACACGCAACTCGATGAGTTCGGGCCTGTAAAATTCGTGCGGTTCGAACGCCAGGGTTATCAGGTTTGCATAGCCATGAATAAGCGAGAGGCGAAATTGCGTGAGGAAATAATTGGGCTGCGTGCTAGAAACCAGGAGGCAGCCGGCAATGCGACCGGCCAACATGATAGGATGCGCTATTGCACTGACTTCATGTTCCGTCTGGTAAGCAGGGAGAAATGTTCTGTCCTTCACGAGGTCCTGTACGGCCTCAACTCTGCAAGATGCAACCACGTGCCCGGCAAGAGATTCAGCGCCAAGGAACATTGCGTTCTGTTCCAGGTTACCACCCCAGGGAGGAGTTCCCAGCCCCTGGCTCTCGCGCAAACTGTGAATCTTCCCGTCACTGGCAGGCGGCATGCAGCGCACAATGGTAATTGCCATGCCTACACGTTCAGGATCGAGCTGCCGAATTGCCTGTTCCAGCACAAGACGGGAGATTGACCAGTAGCGGAGGGTGTCAGACATGGTGGCGCGCGCATCGAACACCTCCATGATGAACTTGTATGCAATCTCCGAGGAGGTATCAGTCAGCGCAGAAAGAGCCAGATCGGAAAGCTCTTCTCCCATCGATTCAAGGAGCTCATCACGCTGTTGTTTCGGTAAGGCATTGAGCAGCTGGCGCAGGTTGTGCGGGCGCGGAACCGACTCACCGCTGATCCAGCGACTCATGGTGACTGAACGCACACCGATCTCATTAGCAATACGTTCTCGCTCGATGGGATTGCTGATGATCTTGCTCAACTGTTCGCGCCAGGATAGTTGTTCCCCCATCTCGACACACCTTTGCTGCAGGAATGATTTGCGGAGGCTCTACCTACACTTCATATTAACAGAAAAATACATCAACGTCAATGCGCATTTTAGTAGTCTTCTATCTGTTTAATCCGTTCCATCTGCTGGCGATTCCACTGAATACGTTTTTCCTCTCGTGTTTATTGGAAGCATAGCACATTTTGCCTCCGCAGCAAAAATGCCCACCTGTTACATGTCTCTACCTAATCTTCTGATAAATTTGATATTTGAGATCCACTCATCACTGGGGGTGCAGGGGGCTTTACCCCCTGCAGGAGCGCGAGGTGTCCTCGCCTTTTTCTCCCCCAAGCGGGCCGCAGGCCCGCCAGATAAATTATGAGTGGATGTCAGTTGATATTACTTGACGACATTTGTTAGATGATGTATCATTTAAGTGAAAAGGTCCTACGTTTGATTGTGGAAACAAAACTCACAAGAGCGCTGAGCACAAACACAGGCCAAGGAGATGCACATCCATGAAACGACGACCCAGGCAGCCTGCCGGCGAAGATAGCGCTAGCATGCCCAAATACACCATCGGGGTCGTCGCTAGACTGATAGGACTGCCTCCTCAAGTATTACGCCGCTATGAAGAAACCGGATTACTGGAACCCGCTCGCCAGAGTGGAAAAAATCGCTTGTACTCTGACCAGGACATAGCCATACTCAGGGAGATCGTTGAGCTTTCTGACCAGGGAGTAAATGCTATCGGCATCCGCTATATCATCCAGATACACGAGCATGTACGCAACCTCCAGCAGGAGGTCGAGGCGGCGCGAACAGCTCAGCAGCGTGCCGAGGCAGATAGAGACCGTACGCACGAGGCCCTGCAGCGGTCTCAGGAGCATTGATCAAGGCCGACCGAAGAGTTATTATTCACCTGACAAAATGGAATGAATTATCTTACAATAATTGTTATATATCGCAGAATACCAAAAAACGAAAGAGGGATAGCAGGGGATACGAATGGCAGCGCCAGTTCATTATCCCCCAACCCAATTTTGTACAAGGAGATAATGAAACTATGTCAAAAGTGATTGGCATTGACCTCGGAACGACTAACTCCGTGGTCGCAGTTATAGAAGCCGGTGAGCCTACAGTTTTGGAAAACAGCGAAGGCTCGCGGCTGACCCCTTCCATTGTTGCTGCTACCAAAGGTGGCGAGCGGCTGGTCGGCCAGATTGCCAAGCGCCAGGCAGTAACCAATCCCGAGAATACGATCTTTTCGATCAAGCGCCTCATGATTACACGCGCCTCGAATGGCGACGTACGTGTGGTTATGGGCGGCCGCGAATACAGTCCACCGGAAATCTCGGCCATGATCCTGCAAAAGCTCAAGGCTGATGCAGAAGCTAAGCTGGGTGAGAAGATTACCCAGGCGGTGATTACTGTGCCCGCGTACTTTAACGATACGCAGCGCCAGGCCACTAAAGACGCCGGTAAAATCGCCGGGCTGGACGTCCTGCGCATCATCAACGAGCCAACGGCGGCCTCGCTGGCCTATGGCCTGGATAAGAAGCAGGACGAAACCATTGCCGTCTATGACCTGGGTGGTGGCACCTTCGACATCTCCATCCTGCAGTTAGGTGAAGGTGTCTTTGAGGTCAAGGCTACCAATGGCGATACCCACCTGGGTGGCGATGACTTCGACCAGATGATTGTCGACTGGATCGCCGACGAGTTCCGTAAGGAGCAAGGCATTGACCTGCGTAAAGACCGCATGGCCTTGCAGCGCTTGAAGGAGGCAGCGGAGCGAGCCAAGATTGAGCTGTCTTCGTCCTTGCAGACGGAGATCAACCTGCCCTTCATCACGGCTGACGCCACTGGACCCAAGCACCTGGTGATGACTTTGACACGTGCAAAACTGGAGCAGCTGGTAGGCGTCTTGATCGAACGCACACGAGGTCCCGTCATGCGGGCGCTGGAGGATGCCGGCATCCGGGCGACGGATGTCAAGGAAGTCGTCCTGGTTGGCGGTCAGACTCGTATGCCTGCTGTCATCGACCTGGTACGCAAGAGCTTTGGCAAGGAGCCTCATAAGGGCGTCAACCCCGACGAAGTGGTTGCCGTGGGCGCGGCCATCCAGGCCGGTGTCCTCAAGGGTGATGTCAAAGATGTGCTCTTGCTCGATGTCACGCCGCTCTCGCTGGGCGTCGAGACGCTGGGTGGCGTGATGACGCGCTTGATCGAGCGCAACACCACCATTCCGGCGCGCAAGAGCGAGCTCTTCAGCACGGCGGAAGACAGCCAGCCAGCGGTGGATGTCCATGTGTTGCAGGGTGAGCGCGAACTGGCACGTGATAACAAGAGCCTCGGCCACTTCCGGCTCGAAGGCATTGCTCCCGCTCCGCGCGGCATACCGCAGATCGAGGTCACCTTCGACATCGATGCCAATGGCATTCTCAACGTCACGGCACGCGATAAGGCGACCGGGCGCGAGCAGAAGATCACCATCACTGCCTCCAGTGGCCTCTCCAAGAGCGAGGTCGAGCGCATGGTGCGCGAAGCCGAGCTGCATGCACAGGAGGATCAGCAGCGCAAAGAGGAGATCGAAGTGCGCAACCGCGCTGATAGCCTGGCCTACCAGGCCGAGCGCACCCTGAGGGATGTGGGTGAGAAGATTTCGCCCAGCCTGCGCACTGATGTCGAGGAAAGGATCAAAGCAGTGCGCGATGCCCTTTCCGCCAACGATATGACCCTGGTTCGCACTGCGACGGATGACCTGGAGCGTACAGTGCAGCGCATCGGCCAGGAAGTCTATGGCCAGGCCGGAGCAGCAAGCAATGGGACAACAGGTTCAGCTCCTGACAGTGAACCTGGAACGGTTGAAGGCGAGTACCGCGAGGTCTAGCTCGTAGCTAAATAACAGTAAATTAGCAGGGCAGCCTTTGTAGCTGCCCTGTTTGCTTTTGTCTTCATCCCCAGTGGAGCTAGAGCAGAGCATTATAAAGTTGTATCTGCCACACTTTCCACGAGTGATAGCCAGCCTGAATATCAAGAGGCGAGATGCCCCTCTATCCTCCGGCTTGAGTGATTATCTGTCGACGACGTCCTTTTCGGAAATTTCCTGCTGTCGCTTTTTTGCCAGAGGCAGAATAGGCTGATCTTCCAGCTTGAGCCATCTGTGCAGCAGACCCGCGCCAGGCCGAAGCCGGGAAAACGGGAGGCAAAAATGTTGCGATCCCGGAACTCACCGATAGAATTCACACGGCATGCATCGACGCTGGAAAGAGATCATATTAACAGAAAGCTTCATCATAGCGTACAATGAAGCCAGAACGTATCATCGTCGAAACATAAACAGCAAAGGAGAGAGACGTGGCGGATACTCGCGTGAAAAATAGTCTCGGTATCTGGGCTTTTGGGCCCAATGTCACACGTTTTGTGCCACCGGGCTACCATCCAGAAGTGACACACGAGGACATGGTAACGCGTACACATCGCGTCGTCGACGGTCTTGCCGACGTGATCGATGGCCTGGAGTATCATTATCCAGGCGAAATCAACGAGGATATCGTCGATGCGATCAAGGCGGCGCTAGGACCAATGGATATTTACTGCCTTGCCGCCGGTTTGCATCCCGACCCCACGTTCAAACTGGGTGTATTTATCAACCCCGACACAAATTTACGGCGCAGGGGTATCGATATCCTCAAGCGCGGCGTCGATCTCGCCGCCGCGCTGGGAGCGCACTTCATCATCTGGCCTGGCGCAGAGGGCTACAACTACAATTTCCAGCGTGAATACGCCTACACCTGGAACCAGTTTGTCGATGGAGTGGGCGAGGTGGTGGCACACGCCGCGTCTAAGGGCGTGACGGTCTTCCTGGAGCACAAAAACAGCGAACCGGCTATGAATATTCTCATGCGCAACATTGCCGCCACGCTCTACACCATTGATCGCGTCCGCCGTTTGGGAGTCGACACTTCGCGCCTGCTGGTCAACATGGACTGGCAGCACCTCATCATGAATGGCGAGAACCTGGCAGAGTACGCAGCTCTACTCTACTCTGAGGGGAAACTGGGGCACCAGCATGGTAACTCTGGCTGGGGCACGTTCGATGATGACAACATGGTGGGCACATCCTTCTTCATGCAAACCCTGGAACTGGCCATGACCCTGCAAGATGTTGGTTATGGTTCTAAAGGCGAACGCGTGGGCTTCGACCTGTATCCCTACACCGAGGACCAGGTGGCGGCTGTGCGCCGTTCAGCCCTGCAGTGGGAATTTATCGATGATCTTGTTCGCAAGATCGACCGCAATGCGCTTAACCAGGCGCGCGCTCATGCCGATGCCGTTGAAGGCTATCGTATCGTCTATGAGATGCTGGGCCTCGATGAGGCCTACACCGAACGTATTATTGCCCGCCGCAAACGATGATATGGCGGCGACAAGCAAAGGAGGCAACATATGCAGGCACTTTTGGGCATCGATCTCGGCACCACTGGTGTCAAAGCAGCTCTCTTTGCCATAGATGATGGGCATGTGCTCTCCTCGGCTTTTGTTGATTACCCGCTTATGCATCCACATCCCGGCTGGGCGGAACAGAACCCGCATGACTGGTGGCAGGCCACCATCACGGCTATTCGTACGTGCCTGGCAGGAGGGGTCAGGCATGGTGTAGCGCCCACTGGCATACGCGGCGTCGGTCTCTCCGGTCAGATGCATGGCGTTGTCTTACTGGACGCGGAACAGCAGGTTTTGCGTCCCTGCATTATCTGGGCGGACCAGCGCAGCGATGCCCAGTGTCGCTGGATGACCGAGCGCGTAGGAGCCGCCCGCCTCATAGAGCTTGTCTGCAATCCCGCCTTGCCCGGCTTCTCCGCGCCCAAAGCCCTGTGGGTACGTGACAACGAACCCGAAATTTTCGCACGGGCACGCACGATGATCCTGCCGAAGGACTACATCCGCTACCGCCTGACCGGCGTAATGGCGATGGAGATCTCGGATGCAGCCGGAACCTGCTTGTTAGATGTGAAACAGGGCACGTGGTCGCGTGAAGTGCTGGAGGCGATCGAATTTGACCCCGCGCTGCTGCCGCCTGTAGTGGCCGCTGGTGCTGCGGCTGGGACGACCACGGATGAAGTGGCCTCACTGACAGGCCTGCCAGCGGGAACGCCTGTATCCGGTGGAGGAGCCGATAATGCCTGCGGCGCCGTGGGCAACGGCGTGGTACGTCCCGGTCTCGCGCTTATCTCAATCGGTACCAGCGGCGTTGTGCTTGCCCACGCTGCTACACCCCAGGTTGACACGTCCGGTCCTGTGCCACGCGTCCACACCTTCAACCACGCAGTCCCCCACGCCTGGTACCTGATGGGTGTAACACAGGCAGCAGGCCTCTCGCTGCGCTGGGTGCGAGATAATATTGGCCTGCCGGAGCGCGCCCTGGAGCGCTGGTCAGGGCTGGATGCTTATGAACTGCTCGAAAAAGAGGCCGCGGGCGTACAGCCGGGGAGCCACGGCCTCATCTTCTTACCTTACCTGCAGGGGGAGCGCACTCCACACCTGGACGCCTATGCGCGTGGAGGCTGGATTGGTCTGACAGCGAGTCACGACCGGCGTCACCTCGTGCGCTCGGTACTGGAAGGAGTGGCATTCAGCCTTAAAGACTGCTTTGCCATCATTCGCGAACAGGGCCTGCAGCTTGAACAGATGCGTGCCACGGGAGGTGGCGCTAAAGGCCCGTTATGGCGGCAGATCATCGCTGACGTGCTTGGCATCGAATTGGTAACGACAAACGCTCAAGAGGGTCCGGCCTTCGGAGCTGCGCTGCTCGCAGGCGTCGCTAGCGGCGTTTATGCATCAGTAGAGCAGGCGTGTGATGCAACCGTACATATCGTAGAACGCACCGGGCCCCAGCCTGATACAGAGCGCGCCTATGCCCGGGCGTACGAGACGTACCGGGCGCTCTATCCTGCGCTGAAACCGATCACCAGCCGATCAGTATAAACATAGAGAATATCTTCAGAACAGAGGCATGGTATGCTATCTGTATAGCATCTTCCCATGCGTTTTCAAAAAAACTGTCACTCTTGTCAAAGGAGACATCGTACAATGACACCAGACGAAATATCCGGCGTGGCTGCGCCAGTCGAGAAGGTAGAACGCACCATAACCGTCCAGGGCATTGAAACACACCTGTTCGAGGCCGGTCCAACCAGCACTCCCGCGCTGCTGTACCTGCACGGCACCTTCCTGGGCAACCTGTGGCTGGAATTCCACCAGGTTCTCTCCCAACGCTTTCATCTCTTCGCGCCCGATATCCCCGGCTTCGGTTTGACCGGTCGACCCGATTGGATGCGCGACATGAGTGACTATATCCTGTATTTTCGCGATCTCCTCGATGCATTAGGCCTGGACAAGCCCATGGTCGTTGGGCATTCGCTCGGCGGCTGGATGGCGGCCGAACTGGCCGTCTGGTATCCCGAGCACGTAAAAAAACTGGTGCTGTCTAACGCCGTTGGTATCCGCGTTAAGGGCACGCCCATCGCTCACATATTCGCCATGAACCCACAAGAGCTGCTAAGTGCCTGTTTCGATAACTTTGCAGCGGCCATGCCGCTCATGCCCACCGAGATGAATGCTGATTACCTGCTCTCGCAGTACCGCCAGCGGACAACCCTGGCGTCACTGGCCTGGAACCCGGGCTATGATCCCAGACTGGAGCGCCGCTTGCAGCGAGTGAAATGTCCAACATTCATCATCTGGGGGCAGAGCGACCGGCTCGTTCCCGCGGCCTACGCTGATGCTTTTCACCGCCTGATAGCCAACTCCGAACTGGTGAAGCTGGAAGGCACCGGTCATATGCCCATGTTCGAGATGCCCGGAGAATGGAGCAGGCATATTGTCGAGTTTCTCTCCAGGTGAGGGTCTGGCCGGGGCCTGGGATAGGGCGGGAGCCACCCCGTCAGTGTCATCCTGAGCAGAGCGAAGGATCTGCGCTCGGCCAAGCCAGAGATCCTTCGCTCTGCTCAGGATGACAGCCGTGCTTCGATGACAGCCGTGCTTCGATGACAGCCGTGCTTCAGGGAACGCCTCTGGGGGCGATCCCTTGCGGTCGCCCAAGCAACCATCCTCACCCAGATAACTTTTAGATACATTGAACCGTCTACCAACCTTTCAGATCAGGAGGTATTCCTTGAACAGACTCACATTCCATTACTTCCACCTGATGCCCTGGCCTTACCTGCCCCCCGATTTTGACGAGAAGTACGACTCGGCGTGGGTAACGCTGCCCAATTCCATCTATGATCCCGTCAAAGGCCATGCCCTCTACAATCGCTATCTCGACGAGATTGAACGCGCCGATAAACTTGGTTGGGACAGCGTGATCGTGAATGAGCATCACCAGAATGCCTACGGGACTATGCCCTCGCCGAACATCATGGCAGCGGCGCTGACCCAGCGTGTGAAACGAGCGAAGATCGGGATTGTGGGAAACGCCCTGCCCCTGCACGATGATCCATTACGCGTGGCAGAAGAAATCGCTATGCTGGATGTGATCAGCGGCGGGCGCATCATCTCCGGCTTCGTTCGCGGCACCGGCATGGAATACTTCAGCTACAACGTCAATCCCACCATCAGCCGCGAACGCATGGACGAAGCGCACGACCTGATTATCCAGGCCTGGACGCGCCCTGGCCCCTTTGCCTTCGAGGGTGAGTTCTACAACTACCGCTACGTGAACATCTGGCCGCGCCCTATCCAGCAGCCCCCTCCCATCTGGCTGCCCGGCACCGCCAGCATGGAAACGATTGACTTTACGGCCAGGCACAAATACCCATACATGACGGTATTCATGCCCATGGACCAGCGCAAGCGGGCCTACGATCTCTATCGCCGCCTCGCCGAAGAAAAGTATGGCTACGAAGCGCAGCCTGACCAATTAGCGTTTTGCGTCCCCTGCTACGTTGCCGAGACCGACGATATCGCCATGAAAGAAGGCGAAAAGTATATCATGTGGCTCTTCAAGAAAGGCCTGAAAGTACGCCCCGAATTCTTTACCCCACCTGGCTACATGAGTGAGAGAAGCATCCGTGCTGTACTCGAAAGTGGGGTACGGCCTGGCCAGTGGGGCAGCTTCCAGGAACTGCTCGACACCGGCGTCGTGATCGTTGGCAGTCCTGCCACAGTAATCGAAAAGCTCAGCTACTACACCGACGTGCTGCACGCGAGCATGCTGGTCACCGGCGGTCACGTGGGCGAGATTCCCGACTACCTCGTTCTCAAGACCCAGGAACTGATGGCGAAAGAGGTCATGCCGCATTTCCGTGAAAAAGCTGCCCCTACGCCACCTCCTGGCCAACCCGTAGAGGTGACGGCATAAACATGGAGATCGGTGAAAGACTGCTCACCAGGACTCGTCAAGAATGGCGCGAATGGCTGAAGCAACACCACCGGGATCGCAAGGAGATCTGGCTGGTCTACTACAAAAAAACCTCGGGAAAGACCGGCATCTCCTACGATGACGCGGTGGAAGAGGCATTGTGTTTTGGCTGGATCGATGGCGCGGTCAAGGGTATCGACGAGGAGACGTACGCGGGGCGCTTCACTCCTCGTCGTCCCAGGAGTCCCTGGTCAGCTTCCAATCGCGCCCGCGTTTCCAGGCTGCTGCAAGCAGGCCAGGTGACGGAAGCGGGCCTGGCAGTGCTTCCTCCAGACCTGCACCTGGACTCCCATTTTTTGTAATATTTCGCGATACGAAACGATAGTTAAGATGAGTACTCAAACAACACGAGGGAAATAATGCAAGCAAACAGGCATACGGCACAGGTAGAGCAGGAAATGGCTCTCCTGTACCGGAAATACGCACCGGGTTTGCTTACCTATGTCCGTATGCGCGTTCCTTCACCAGAAGACGCGGAAGATCTGGTGGTGGAAGTATTCCTGGCGGCTATCGAGCATACAAAATTTGCCGTGCTCTCGGAGAAAGCGAAGCAATTGTGGCTCTGGCGAGTTACCCGCAACAAAGTGATTGATACCTACCGGCGGGCGAAAACTCGTCAAAGCGTAACCCTCGATCACGTAGCCGAAGGTCTTTTTGAGGATGAGGTGTTCAGCCCCGAATATAGCGCCTTGCGGCAAGAAGATTACATGGATTTATATGCACATCTCCAAAGCTTGCCCCCGCTTCAACAGCAGATTTTACGCATGCGCTTTGGCCAGGATTTATCCTGTAGTGAGATCGCGACCACGTTGGGAAAGCAGGAAAACGTTGTGCGCGTCACGCTTTCACGCAGTTTAAATCTTTTACGGAAAATCTATCGACGAGGAAGGGAGGAGCAGGAAAGTGACTGAGAAGGATGAGTTTTTTTTACCTGAAGAAGTAGACAAACAAATTGAGAGTGTAAGCCAATTCAAAGAAGGCGATCGTATAGATGCGCAGGCGTTGGCGTATCTGCACAGCTTTTACCGGGCTGATGCCAAGCAGGAGCAAGACAGGCTAGATCGCATCTGGAACCGCATTGCGGGCGCAACTCTTTATGAACAAGATACACAAGAAAGTGAGAAAGAGCTACCTATGCAAAATCCACAAATGCAATACGGTGCCAGGGCTATGGGCAGCTCGCATGGATCACACCCACGGCGCACCTGGCTGATGCAGCGACTTAATCTATTGGCGGCGGTTGTCCTTCTCGCAGCCCTGGTTGGCAGTATGGCAATGGTTTTTTACGCGCTTCGACATAATAATGGAGGCACCGCCTCTCCTAATCCAACATCAACACCTTCAACTGCTCGTGTGCCATTGAAGGTCACTTCGGTCAGTATGTCGGTAACACCTGGATCGATTGCTGGCTTATCCTGCGGTACGCACTTGACCGTGACCTATACGGCTATCTTCCACGTCAGGCCCAATAGCGCTGGTGGTACTGTTCAATTTGAGTATACGGTCAACAATGGGCGCGGACGAACCCCGGCCAGTATCAACTTCAATCCAGGAGAGACTACGAAAGCTTACACATTTACGTGGAGTGGCGCGTTGCCCGCCGACCATACATACCCTGAACCGGGTGGTATTCAAGTGACCAGTCCCAATCAACTGACTTCATCACTCGTTGGGCCAACGGGGCAATGTACATCTTTGGCGGCGTTTCATGTCACGAAAGTTGATATGATGGTGAGTCCTACATCCATTCAAGGGTTGTCCTGTGGTACTTCGATAGTTGTTACCTATACGGCCGCTATTCATGTTGCGGCTAATAGCCCTGGTGGGACCGTCCAGTTCAGTTATACGGTTAACAATGGGCGTGGACAAACCCCGGCCAGCATCACCTTCAGCCCTGGACAGACTATTCGAACCTATACATTTACCTGGAGTGGCACGTTGCCCGCCGACCATACCTATCCTGGACCAGGTGGTATCCAGGTGACCAGCCCCAATCAACTGACTTCTCCACTGGTTGCGCCAACGGGTATGTGCAGTTAACCAGAATAGTCAGGGCGGCCCGCGCGGTTGCTTCGACACCCGTTACCGGCTTTGAGGAGACTGTGATATGCTCTCGAATCGCCTGTATAATACACTCGTCGAACTCGTAGCCATCCCCAGCACACCCGGTCACGAGGAACAGGTACGAGCTT
>WNGP01000754.1_pt1 | contig 25622 bp, 17 predicted proteins | sample 5407671 | NCBI WGS metagenome assembly WNGP01 (sample SAMN13153381, study PRJNA577476) | soil metagenome | isolation source: 40 cm soil or saprolite under Garry oak tree replicate 2 | place: USA:California | collected 2016-06-15
CTGAGAGTGTCACTATCGAAGAGGTCAGCGTCCATTGGCTACGCTTTACCGTCTTGTGGCGTGGGACGTTGGCTAACAGGCCGGATGTTTGCCTGATCTGGCGGCAACGTGGCAAACGCAGCGAGGACTGGACAACTGAAGAAGACGAATACATTAAAGCCAATTATCCTGATGGAGATAAGTTAACTATGCTGGAAGCTTTGCCAAGCCGAAGCTGGAACATGATCTACCAACGGGCTTTGACATTAGGTGTTCATAGACGAGTCAATACGCTTAACTCCATACCGCAGAATGTCACTATAGAAGACTTGAATGTCATACCTGATAGGGAGATGGCTATAAAGTTAGTCGAGGAGGCGGCTAAACGAGGCAACCGTTCTTACGGAATTTGGCTGTATTCGGCAGGTTTGGCCGATTTTGCGTCTGAGGTAGCTGAGCGGAATACAAATGCTGGCAATTGGCTCGTCCCATTTGCGTGAACCGGATATGGTACAATGGAAGTATATTTTACACGACAAAATGGCACAAAGCATGGTCGAGACACCTCTCGGAATAGAGAAGAGGAAGCGACAACCTGTGCTTGTCATGTAGAAGTAACAATTTTCGCGGCATCTTGCCCGGCAGGATGCCCGGTCAGCTTGAGAAAAAATAAGGAGTAGGCTTAATGCACGTCAAACTTGATATTCTGGCTGAGAAGGGCTTTCTTGAACTGCGCGACTACAATGGCCCTCCAGTCCCCGAAGCAGAGTGGAATCAACTCGAATATATGGATTGGAAGAGCGGCGGTGACACCAACTTTGCGCCGATTGCTTCCGCGCTCGGCGAGATGGAATGTGCCGGCTTCTGGGACCATGGCAAGCCAGACAAAGATGGTATATGGACGATCAATGCCGAAAAATGTCCGACCCTGGTGGAGTGGGTCGAAAAGGTAAAAGCCAACTATGGGCGCGTTCGCATCATCAAACTCAATCCCAATACCGAGGCCGAGGCTATTCATAACCTGCACCTGGACGACAATAACCGCCTCAACCCCGATGGCCAGGGTTGGGTTGTGCGCACGTGGCTGCAGCTCACCGACGACCCCAATTCCTATATGATCCTGCGCGAAGACAAAGACGACCCTTCAACAGAATCGCGCGTTGTCCTGCCGCGCAACCGCCAGTTCATCGTTGACTCCCAGCGCCTCTGGCATGCCACCTGGCATCCCGGCCCCAAACCGCGCTACGCCCTCATCACCTCCTTCGAGAGCGGCGAAGCTCTACAGCGCTGGATCGAGAGCCAGCTCCCGGCCTCTGTCCGCTAACGAACCGGTTTAAAGTGCCCCGCTGGGTGTTATACATAAAGGGCGGCCCTTGCGGTCGCCCCACTCTATTGCCTAATGCATCCCCTTGTAATGATGCTTCAGCATCCGGTCCACCACCCCGGGATGATTCTGCGCATACTGCATAAACATATTTGCCTGCTGCTGCGTCAAATCACCCGCCGCCACCGCCTTCTTGAGCGTGCTCTGGAGAGCATTCGTCACAATCGTATGCAACTGGCTGGAAGACACGTGCTGCGCCGCCGCGATATCGTTCAGGCTCTTGCCCTCCTTCAACTGTGCCTGCAACTGGCCCGCGCTCAAGTGCAGGCCCTGCGCGACCTGGTTGGTCAGGTCAGGCACATACTTCTGCAGGAAGTACCCGACCAGGTGCATCTCCGCTCCGTTGCCATTGCCCATGCACTCCGGGTGAGATGCAAGGCGCTGCTTGATCGCATCTGCTTGTTTCTGCGTCAGCTTCCCATCTCGCACAAGCTGGGCCAGCACATCCTCGCGCGCCCCCAGCTGAGCCTGCTGCAGCGTAGCGACCGAAACATGCAGCCGGTTGGCAAGATCCTTCAGGTATAGCTCACAATATGGATTCGTTGCCGTAGGTGTAGCGGATGTAGCAGGTGTAGTGGGTGTAGCCGTAGCAGATGTGCCCGCTGCATTGCTATAAGCCGATGCGATAAACGGGCCGCCAAACACAACGCCGGCAGTTATGCCCAGCAGCAATACGGCAGCGACCACGGCGGGAACGAATATTTTCTGCTTGTTCATAAGCATCTTCCTCTAAATCTTCTGGTACACCTGAATGCACCAGTCTAAGGTGTGCAGAATACATCAGTCACCTATCCAGGGTGACATCCTTATTCTAGTCCGTGAAGTTAAGAAAACCCTCTGCCAAAGATCAAGATTTACTCAAGATTCGCCTCAAGGACGTGAGAGATACAGTTTTAAGCCGGAAAATATGCTACTATACTATCTAATAGCTGTGTGCGGGCCTTTGCCCAAAACAAGCGGGACAGCGGCGCGTATGGTAGGGGCACCCCTTGCGGGTGCCCTGCTGGCTTCCCGGTTATCATAAGACAGCGTATATGTCCCAGAAGATACTTATAATCGAAGACGAAGAAGGTATCGTCCACCTGCTCAAGCTCTACCTGAAGGACGCCGGTTACGACGTCATCGCCGCGCACGACGGGGCGGATGGAATGGCGCTGCACGCGCGGGAGCATCCCGACCTGGTCATACTGGATATCATGCTGCCCGCCATAGATGGCTTTGAGGTGTGCCGTCGCATCCGTTCATGGTCGAAGACCCCCATCTTCATGCTCACCGCTCGCGGCGACCTGGATGATCGTATCCTGGGCCTCGACCTGGGAGCCGACGACTACCTGGTCAAGCCCTTCAGCCCGCGTGAATTGCTGAGCAGGGTACGAGCAATCCTGCGGCGAACCGATGGTCGTGAAGCAGATGGGGTGCAGGCTGCCCGCGGCGCGCAGGATCAGAAACCAGTGCTGCGTTTCCCCGGTCTCACCATCGACCTGCCTGCGCGCCGCGTCGATGTCAATGGCGGCGAGGTGGCATTGACGCCCACCGAATTTGAACTGCTGGCCCTGCTGGCGCAGTCGCCCGATCGCGTGTTCACGCGTGAAATCCTCATGAACAAAGTGTGGGGTTACGACTATCTCGGCGACGGCCATACCATTGATGTGCATATCAGCGCCCTACGCAAAAAAATAGAGGCCAACGCCGAGCAGCGCTACATCAAAACAGTCTGGCGCGTAGGTTACAAATTTGACCTGGGAACGCGGTCTCGCTGAACAAGGATATTTAGAGGAGAACGCTATGCGCATACCCTGGTGGCAAAGTATACGCTGGCGCCTGGCATTGGGATCGATGCTGGTAGTGCTGCTGGCAGTAACACTGCTGGCGCTGGCGGCCATATTCTCGGTCACCTACTACTATGGCGTCGAACAGCGGGACCGCCTCGACTCGTTTGCTGCAGAAAGCGCGCAGCGGATTGGCGCAAACTATCCCGCGAGTAAAAACCTGAGCCAGGCTGCCACCCTGGCTTTCGCTGCATCAGGAAGAAGCCAGCGCAGCCAGAATCAGGGCTATGCAGCCATTGTGCTGAATCGCTTCTACGACCGTGTCTACCCGCTTCCGATCGTAGGGCCGCAGCGAGCGCTGGCAGGTTTGCCAAAAGCCGCGCAGAGCAGGCTTCGTCTCGCTGTAATCAAAGCTCAACAGGGTATCACTACCGGCGATGACCTCGGCGGCGGTCTGGTTGCGGCCCCGCGTCCCTTCGCAGCGCAGCCGATTCACGAAGATGGCCAGAGCAGCGCCCCGGTGATCGGCGTCCTGATCATGATACCACGTGCGGCTTTGTCAAATGCCGCCTCACCATTTCTGGCTACAACCAGCCAGTTCGTATTGATTGCCTCGTTGATAGTGGCCGTCCTTGCCGCCGTCGCTGCCATCCTCTTTTCGCGCACTATCACCCGTCCCCTGGCGAAAATGACGAACGCCGCTCGCGTCCTCGCCTCCAGGAATTACAGCGCCCGTGTCCAGACGGGAGCGCGAGGTGAACTGGGAGAACTCGCAAGGACCTTCAACGAAATGGCCACCCGGCTGGAATATGACGTAAATGAACTCCATCACCAGGAACTCTGGCGGCGCGAACTGATCATGAACATTACTCACGACCTGGCCACCCCCTTAACCGCCATTGCCGGCCTGGGCGAATCGCTGGTGGATGGAGTGAACCAGAGCCGCGAGGACTACGAAGCCACGGGCCGCATCATCGTGCGCGAAACACTGCGCCTGCGCCGCCTGGTCAAAGACCTGCACATGATGGCAAAAGTGGAAGCCGGAGCGCTCCACCCGCAGCGAAAAGCGATACGCCTGGCGGCCCTGGTGGACGAGATACTGGCCGTGCTGGCAACCGAGTTTGAGCGTGCCAATGTAGAGCCGCGCAACATGATTGCCTACGACCTGCCCGTCTTCCAGGCCGACCCCGACATGCTGACCCGCGTGTTCACCAACCTCTGCGATAACGCGCTGCGCTACACACCCGCGGGAGGCGCCGTGACCATCGATGCCACGCTCCACGGGAACCTGCTGGGCATCTCCGTCACCGATACCGGCCCTGGTATCCCACCCGCGGCTCTGCCGCGCCTATTTGATCGCTTCTACCGCGTCGATGTCTCGCGCCAGTTGGCAACCGGCGGCAGCGGCCTGGGACTGGCCATCGTGCGCGCCATCATCGAAGCGCACGGCGGCACCATCTGGGCCGAGAACTCCTCCCAGGGCGGAGCCCGCATCGTCTTCACCCTGCCCCTGGCGTCGTAGGGGCCGATCGCACCTAACAAGAACCGGTAGCAGTTGCTGGCCGTAAGAACTCGAGAGCTATTTAGTCATTGAATATCTTATGGAGCTGGTCAAACTTGAAGCCCGGCGACAATTGAGACAGCAGGCATCTTAAGGCTATGACCAAGAAACCCTCTGTCCCCGAACGTTTACGGCGTCAGGTGCAAGCCCGTGCGCAGGGCCGATGTGAATACTGCCTCATCCATGAATCAGATATATACCTCTCCCTTTTAGAACGTAAGTAGCCCAATCTGCTTATCCTCGCTTGCTTCCCTGCTGCCCGGTGATATACTACACCTATCGGAGCAGGTTGCAGGGTATCATCCGTGGATCATGATAGGAGTTGCCTTATATTCTCTTGCTACGCACCTGTTAAATCAAATAACCAGAAGGACATCCATGACTACCAATACATCCTCTATACAGGACTCTCATGCAAACCACAATACTCTCCCGGACGAAGACGAGACGCGCGCACTGGCCGGTGTGCTCCAACGCATCGTACAGAACGCGGGCGCGTTACTGGAGGTCAGCAACTGTTCTATAGCCCTGACCGACGCTACAGGTTGCACGGTAGTCACGCGCGCCGCCCTTCCTAACCTGGGGCGCCCGACCCGTCACACGCGCTTCCAGCTCAACGAAGGCGTGGCCGGCTGGGTCGCCCAGTACCGAATCCCGCTCGTCATCAACGATACGCGCCTGGATCCTCGCTTCAAACGCCTTGGGGAGACGCCGGTCGGCTCGATGATCTGCGTCCCCCTCATCGACCATAACGAATTTATCGGCACGCTCACCGCCAGCAGTCCCGCGGTGAATGCCTTCAGCGCACGCCAGCTGCACACGCTGGCGATTTTTGCAGAACAGGCCGTGCTGGCAGTCGTCAACGCGCGCCGCGCTGCCCAACTGCATGCTATTCTGACGGCAAGCTCCGATGGCATCGCCATCATCGGAGACGATGGCCGTTTCTTACAGGCGAATCCTGCCTACGGTGAAATGTTCGCTGTAGACCTTGAGCAGCTTACCGGCGCAGAAGCTGCCGATCTGTTCAGTTGCGATGACGACTGCTCCCATGAATCGTGCGGCAACCTCCGCACAGTCCAGCAGGCGCTGCTGCAGCGGCAGGCATTGCCCTACACCGAGATCGAGCTACTTATCAACGACGCCTCCCGCTCGGTCGGCGTCAGCGTTACTCCCGTCCCGGCCAGTGGCAAGCCGCTTTCTCTCATGATAGCGCGGGACGTGACCGCCGTTCGCGATGCCATTCGCGTCAGGGCGAAGTTCCTTTCAATGATTGCCCACGAGCTGCGCTCCCCACTGAACGCCATCCATGGCTACCTCGACCTGGTCCTGGACGACATCGCAGGGCCACTGAACGAGCAGCAGCGCGAGTTTATCCAACGCGCCCGCGCCGGCAGCGAGCACCTCTACGCCCTCCTCGAAGACCTGCTCATCATCGCGCGCGCCGATTCCGGACAACTGCACCTCAACCGCGAGGAGGCCAGCCTGGAAGAAATTATCACCAATGCCCGCGAAGAGCTGGAGATCACGGCCGTTGACAATGGCATCTCCGTTGCTATAGATATCGCCGCTGATTTCCCGCCCATCTACGTCGACAGCATACGCGTCCAGCAGGTACTGCGCAACCTGCTGAGCAATGCGCTGCGCTTCACGCCTTCAGGAGGCGACATCACCGTCATCGCCCGCGTGCGCTGCAGCGAACCGGCTTCGCCGCAGGAAACACAAAAGGAGTGGGTAGAGGTACGAGTGCGAGACAGCGGCGTCGGCATCTCCCCCCCGCACCAGCAGCGCATCTTCGAGCGTTTTTACCAGGTGCCCCGCTCTGAAGGCGGTCATGGCGCCGGTCAGGGCCTGGGGCTCGCCATCGTCAAAATGATCGTAGAATTGCACGGCGGCCAGGTCTTGCTTGAAAGCACACCCGGCCAGGGCAGCACCTTCATATTCACGCTTCCCTACTTGCAGCCGTGATACTATTTCCTGGCACCAGAATGTGTTGGATAACGTGTACACAGAGTAAGTATCATTCTATAGTTGGGTGCTAGATACCTGTCTTGCATTGGTATCACCTCTGGAAAACATGGCACCATGACAATGGCATCCTCGGAACGGGGGGGGAAACATGCCTGGACATGATATTATCGTCGTCGGAGCTTCCGCCGGGGGAGTGGAGGCGCTTGTCGCACTGGCCAGCGGCTTACCCCGGAATTTACCTGCGGCCGTCTTCGTCGTCCTGCATATACCGGCGCAAAGCCCCAGCCTGCTGCCCGAGATCTTGGGGCGCTCGGGGCCATTCCTGGCTCTATCTGCTGTAGACGGCATGGCCATAGAGCACGAGTGTATCTACGTCGCTCCACCTGATCACCACCTGCTAGTTGAACCTGGTCATGTCCACGTCGTACGCGGCCCAAGGGAAAACCGTCACCGCCCTGCTCTTGATCCCCTGTTCCGCTCCGCTGCCCATGCTTACGGCCCCCGCGTGGTGGGCGTTGTGCTCACCGGCGCCCTGGATGATGGAACCGCCGGGCTGCTGGCTGTGAAACGGCGCGGCGGCATCGCCGTCGTCCAGGACCCGGACGAAGCCCTCTATCCCGGTATGCCGCGCAGCGCGCTGGCGAACGTAGCCGTCGATTATACCTTACCACTTCCTGCCATTGGACCCTTCCTGGCACGCCTTGCTAGAGAACCGGCAGCAGAAGAAGGAGCTTACCCCGTGCCCGAAGATATGGAGATGGAAGCGAAACTAGTAGGAATGGATATGGCGACCATGAACGGCAGCGAGCGGGCTGGCAAACCTTCGCCCTTTTCCTGCCCTGAATGCGGCGGCGTTCTCTGGGAGCTGCAGGACGGAGAACTGCTGCGCTTCCGCTGTCGCGTAGGCCATGCTTTCTCGGTGGATAGTATACTGGCCGAACAGTCCGATGTCCTGGAGGAAGCCCTTTGGGCCGCGCTCAAAACCCTGGAGGAGAGCGCGAGCCTGTCACGTCACCTGGCTAGCCAGGCGCGTAAACGCGGCCAGAGCCACGTGGCGGAGCGCTTCGAAGAGAGATTGCGCCGGGCGGAGCGTCATGCAGCGCTGATTCGCCAGCTCTTAATCAAAGGCGAACCTGCCCCACCTACCGAAACCAGTGTCAATCAGCCAGCCGGCGAAAAGCAAGCATAAATAAATAATCAAGCGGTTGCGGTACATTTTTTGCATAGCAGGAGCAGGTGGGCATGACAGGGAGTAGATGAGCATGGCAGGTTTGTGCTCGCCTTCCTGGTCTATGGCGGCCTCGCCGTAGTGAGCATGGCAGGGAGTAGGTGAGCATGACAGGGGGTAGTGAGCATGGCAGGGAGTAGGTGAGCATGGCAGGGGCAAGCCCTGCCACTACTATACTCGATCAGAGGCCGGGTCAGCGTGGTATAGTAGTGGCACCCCTTGCGGGTGCCATGCTCTTTGCGGATGCCATATCCCCTTGAATATACGGTTGAACCCGGCGTAACATTTTCAACTTGCGGGTGCCATGCTCCTTGCGGATGCCATATCCCTGCTATTCTGTGACGGTGAACCCTGTCGCGCCGCTCTCTTTGGTGCCATGCTCCTTGCGGGTGCCATATCCCTGCCATGTCCCTTGCGGGTGCCATGCTCTCCTACCCCTGCCAGATATTGTTCACGTTTGACCTAAAGAAGATTTCAGGGTGAGGGTAGCCAGACATTGGTGGAAAGGATTGAGGTGCTGTGCCATCCAGGTGCCAAAGAGACTAGCCAGTCCCATCCGGGTCTGGGAGCCTTGAGGACTGCGGGTTCCTCCACTGATTTTGCGGGCAATGACCAGTGGGCGAACACTGCGCTCGGCCAGATTGTTGTGGGCGGGCACACCAGGCACCGCGACAAAGACAAAGAGTTCGGGCAAAAAGCGTTCCACGCGTTCACATAAGGTGTGTTGAGGGGTGAGGGTCCCCACATAGGGCTGGCACAGGTGCCAGAGTTGCTGCGCGTAAGTATGCTGTTGTGCCGCGCGAGCCAGGCTCTGTTTGTGCGGTGAGAGGTGCGGATCAGGACCATGCTCCGCCCAGGCGGCGGCCGCCTCATAGATCGCCTTCACCGACGCCGCCCAACTGAAGAGTTGCTCATCGTGGGGATACTTCTCTTTGAGCTCATGGCCATCGCGTAAGAAGTGCACCCAACAGCGTTGGTGCAAGCCCTGATGGATGTTGTAGCCGGCATAAAAGTCACTCCCAAGCACTCCGTCATAGTTTTCGCCGATCAGGTGCTTGACCACTTCTCCCGCTCGCGAGTGATGGTACTCATAATAGCGCACGCTGGGCGTTGAGACGCTCCAGATGTAGCCATTGCTGCCATCTTCTCGCCACCCCGTTTCATCGGCCTGCACGGCGGGACTCGCGCGAATCTCCGCTTTGAGCGCGTCGATCTGGGGCTGCATCTGTGCTTTCATCCGATGGAGCAGTTCAACGATCTCTCCACTGCTGATGGTGACCCCATGGAGCGTGAGGAGGTACGTTTGGATCTGTCGAATGGGCAGACGCATCACCGTGCGCAACGTGGCGATCAGACTGGCCAGTCGCACTCCGAGACGTCCTTGACCTACCACCTGATCGTGCCAGTCGACAGGGGCTTCATACCATTTCTGACACCCGCTACACCACCCCTTGTAGATACGATGGTCCGTCACCTCGACGGGCGGGGGTGGGGGCATATCAATGATCTCTCGTGAACGAGCCAGACTGATGCCTCCCAAACGCATGTGACACTGGGGGCAATTCACCAGCCGATGCTCCACGATCTGGGTTGGCACCGAGCGCGGTCTGGCCCGATTATGTTTCGCATCACGCTTTTTGCGCGCCTTCTGCTGCTCCTCTGGCGGCTTTTTCTTCTCCGCTTTGACGAAGGCGGGCGCAGGCGTTTTCAGCTGCTCCAATTCTTCGATGCGTGCCTGGGCTACCCGCAATTGCTCGGTGACTTCCGTAAGCCGCTCTAAGGCTTGCTTGAGTTGTGCTTCTAATGATGCGATCGTCTCTTCTGCTGTCATGTCCAGAGTATATCAGATAAGGGGTAATCTGAACAGTTTCCCCTGCCATGCCCGCTTGACAGATATAAGCGGGAAGTATAATATATGCCTGTGTCTACCCGGCTTGTTTGCTGGATTTGTGTGCTATTCTTCTTCTTTATTTTTCTTTGCCAGGTGCTGTACTATAGGGGAGGAGAGAATGCGCTATGAGTGAAGGGGAAAACGTACCGCAGGGTCCTAGTGACCTGGTCGTCGTTGGTTCTTCTGCTGGAGGCGTCGAGGCGCTCTCGGTGCTCGTAAACACCTTACCCGCCAACTTTCCAGCCGCAGTCGTGCTGGCCCAGCATCTCGATTCCAGTCGTCCCAGCACCCTGGACACTATTCTCCAGCGGCGTACCGTCTTGCCGGTCGAGGTCGTCAATTCGAGCAGCGCGCTTGAGTCCGGTAAGATCTACGTGGTGCCTTCTAATCATCACATCATAATCAAGAACGGTCATGTCAGGGTACTGGAGGACCAGATTAAACGCCCGCGCCCTTCGGTCGATGTGCTCTTCTCCAGCGCGGCCGAGGCCTATGGCGAGCACCTGATCGCGGTCATCCTCACTGGCTCCGGCTCTGATGGCGCCGCGGGCGCGGTAGACGTAAAGAATGCAGGCGGGACGGTGATCGTCCAGGACCCGCAGACCGCCCGCTACCCGTCGATGCCCCTGGCTCTCCCCCCCACGGTCATCGATTTTGAAGCCAATATAGAACGCATTGGCCCTTTGCTGAACGACCTGCTCACCGGCGTAAGCCTGCCCCAGGCCGAAGAAAAGACCGAGGACGTGCTGCGTGGTATACTTGAGCAGGTAAGCCGGCAGGCCAGAATGGACTTCCGCCCCTACAAGACTTCGACCATCATGCGGCGGCTGATGCGCCGCATGATGGTGACCCGTAACCGCAGCATGCGCGACTACCTGGAACACCTGAGAACGTATCCCGAGGAAGTCGGCGAACTGGTGAAGGCATTTCTCATCAATGTGACCCAGTTCTTCCGCGACCCCAATGCTTTCGCTTACCTCAAAAGCGACGTTTTGCCGAAATTGATCGCCCAGGCCCGTGAGCGCGATCATATCCTGCGTTTCTGGACAGCTGGCTGCGCTACCGGCGAGGAACCCTATTCGCTGGCTATGCTCCTGACCGATCTCCTGGGCTCTGAGCTGCTCGAATGGAGCGTCAAAATCTTCGCTACCGATCTCGACGAGGCCGCCATTAATTTCGCCCGGCGCGGCCTGTACTCTGAAAACCTGCTCAAGGGCGTACCGGCTGAGTACCGGGATCGCTTTTTCGAGCATGTTGACCACGGCTACCGAATCTCAAAGATGTTGCGCCAGATGGTTATCTTTGGGCAACAGGATCTCAGCCGCAGCGCTCCCTTCCCGCGCATCGACCTTGTGCTCTGCCGCAACGTGCTTATCTACTTCACGCCCGAGCTGCAGGACTATGTGCTCAACCAGTTTGCTTTTTCGCTCTCGCCCGGCGGGTACCTGTTCCTGGGCAAAGCGGAAACGGTGCGTCCCAACCAGTCATACTATGAACTTGTCAACAAGCATTGGAAAGTCTATCACTGTACAGGCAATGCGCTGCCCAGGGTAGGCCGTCCCGGCCTGCCGGATACGCGCATGCAGCGTGTAGATGGACACACCTTCAATCACCCCGGTAAAACAGTTGGTAAACATTCGCCTGATCAGGAACTGCCACCACCGCTTGAACTCGGACAATTGCGGCGCTTCAACGAATTGCTCCTGCGTTTCCTGCCCACCGGCGTGGCAGTGATCGACCGCTCCTATCACCTGCTCACCGCCAATGGAGCAGCACGCCGCCTGTTGGGCTTGCGCGAAATCGGCAGCGATCAGGATTTCTTGCACGCCGTGCGCGGCGTACCCTACGCCGAAGTGCGTACCGCCATTGATGCCGTCTTTCGCGAGCGTACCACTGTTACGCTGCCCGAGGTTGAACTCGACATCACCGCCGGCGGTAATGGCCGCTTCATTACTCTCTCGATAGCCCCGATGCAGATGGAATCCGGCACGTCAGACCTGGCTGCAGTCAGCGTTACCGATGTCACCGAGCAGGTCCAGACCCGGCGGCAGTTAGAAGCGGTTCAGGCAGAACAGAACCAGCTCATGAATGCGCTTGGCAGCGCCAACAAGCGCCTCAATGATGTGAATAAAGAGCTGCTGGATTCTAACGAGGAACTGCAGGTCGCCAACGAGGAACTGGTCCTGACCCACGAAGAACTACAGGCCAGCATCGAGGAGTTCGAAACTACCAACGAGGAACTGCAGGCCACCAATGAAGAGCTGGAAACCAACAACGAGGAACTGCAGGCTACTAATGAAGAGCTCGAGACGACCAACGAGGAATTGCGGGAGCGCACCAGTGAACTGCAAGAGCTGGCGGCTGTGCTCGAAAGCGAGCGGGTGCGCCTCGTCGAAATGGTTGAGCTTGGTCCCTACTACATCGTGGTCCTCCGTGGGCCAGGCCTGGTCGTCGAAGCCTTCAACCCCCGCTATGCGCAGTTCTTTGAAGGACAGCTGGTACAGGGCCGCCCGCTCCAGGAGATCTTTGAAGCCTTCTGGGAGCCCGGCCTGGCACTCGTTCGCCTGGCACTTGAAGCCTACTACCAGGATAGTGTGCGTACTATACCCAGGATGCCTACCCGCTTGCCGGACACTGGCAGTGATGCCGCCGAGAGCTATTTCACCTATACCATTGTGCCTTCTCATGATGCCCGTGGGAAGGTCTCCGGCGTGATTATCTATGCAACCGACGAGACCGAGCAGCGCGCACACGAGGCCGAAGAAGAGCGCGAGAAGCTCAAGCTGATCTTTGATAACGCCGATTTGACGGCTCTGGCCCTCTATGATGCCCAGACCGCCGAGTTGCTTATGGCTACTCCCCGCTACCTTGAGAAAACGGCCGGTATACACCACCTGGATGCTGATAAGCTGCTTGGCCGCGGATGGTACGAGTTGACCATGGTACCGCCGGATCAAAATCCATCCAGAATCTGGAATACCGTACTGGAGAGCCGCGCTCCATATCGCCTGCCGGAATTGCATCTTAATGCCCGGCAGCACGGAGCTGAGACGGTGTGGAATTGGAGCCTCACACCCATCATGGAAACTGAAAAACCGGATATCGTCCGTTTCATGCTCGTCTCGGCGATAGAAATAACCCAGCAGACACGAGCTCGTGAGGAAATGGAGCGACTGAACCGCCTCAAGGATGAATTTTTATCGCTGGCCAGTCATGAACTGCGTACCCCCCTCAGCTCAATTCTGGGCAATGCTCAACTCCTCCAGCAGGACCTGAAACGGCAAATGCAGACAACCAGCAAAGACGAGAGCGGTAAAACAACTACTCAAAGTTTGGATCAGCAGGAGTCCAACACCCTTGACAGGATCATTTCCCAGGCCAGGCGCATGAACAAGCTTATAGATGAGATGCTTGACATTACGCGTATCCGCAGCGAAGTGTTCGAGCTAAAAAAGCAGGAGCATGTAGATATTGTTGCATTGGTACGGCTGGTGGTTGAGGATTACGCCGCCTCTAGCGACCATCCAATCTCTCTGGAAACCAGCTTGAAGTCACTGGCGATTACCTGCGATGAGGCACGCGTGGAGCAGGTATTGAACAATCTAATGGGTAATGCCATCAAGTACAGCCCACCTGGCAAGCCGGTAGTGGCCGGCATAGAGCAAGGTCAATCCAATGAAGTGATCGTCTGGGTGCGAGATCAAGGCCCCGGTATCAGCCAGGAAGAGCAGGCCCACATTTTCGATCGTTTCTACCGCGCACACGCGTATGGGAATCCCGGTGTAGAAGGGTTGGGGCTGGGACTCTACATTGCCCACGAGATCGTCAACCGCCACGGCGGGCGCATGTGGTTGGCGAGCAAGCCAGAAGCTGGCAGCACGTTTTATTTCTCGCTGCCGCTCACCTAGAAATCTGTTCTGTCCCACTTGGCAGCATCGCCTGCTGCAACTGGTAGAGCCCGTCTTTGAGCAGGTCCATCACAACCGCGCTGCTTTCCTCCCGTAGTACTGGCGTAGCAATGAAACGTTCCTCCAGGGTAGAGGCAAAGCGTTGGTAGCAGTAGACCGTGTACCCACAATCGCGTTCCCTGGTCACCTCTGTTGAACTGGAGAGGTGCAGTGCTTCCCGGAAAAATTGATCGGCGCGCGTATAACATTTGTGAGCGTATTCCTGGCCCGTCGCAGCGCGGCCGAGTTCCTCGGCAACCTCTCCCGCTGCAAAGTACACTTCGACCTGGCTGACCTGACTATGCAGCCCATTCCTGGGAATGTCCTGCCGGGCGGGCAAAAGAGGTAGAGATGGGGAATAAGAAGCCAGTCTATCGACCCTCGCGGACAATGCATTCGCTATAAATTTTCCGGGCAGAGTACGCCCACAAAACATCTCCAACAGCTCCTGGCATAGGTATGCTGCCAGCGACCGCTCTCGCAAAGCCGTCTCCGCGTGCCCGTTCAATCGTGCCAGCGCTGCTCGCTGTACAAAGACGCGCATGAGATAGGCCAGACTGGTATAAATGCTTCCATCCACTTGTTCAGGATAATCGCCAGTGGCTCTGGCCGTTTGTTGCCATATCATCAAAATGTAGCGGCACTGCTCTTCTGCCTCTTCAAGTAAGGATGCGAGATGTGCGCTAAGCTGTTTCCCTTCGCTCGCGTTTCGCCGCCGGGCCTGTTGCCGGCGTCGTATACCGAAGTCAAGCTCCGCCATGGCCAGCGTGAGGCGCGCATCTGTCTCTCCCTGGTGATTGCTGCTGGCGTGGTAGACGCTCCTGCTCTGGAGCAACATGCTAATCGCGTGTTGAAAAAGTTGCTCCATCTCTTCAGTGGTTGCAGCGGTATAGGGAATACTGGCATACGTACAGTAACCCAATCCCAGGTACAGGTCCCCGGCGGTTTTCATATCGTGTTCGAATTTCAAGCGCGCACGGGCGCGCTCATACATTGCACTCGCCTGCCTGTATGCTCCCATGGTTCGGTAGTCGTCGCCGCAGTGCAGCGCAACTTTCAAGTGCAGGGATGGAGCTGTACCGTGAAATGCCTCCTGTTGGAGCAAGTCGAATGCGCGCAAATGGTAGTTCAACGCCGTCGCATAGGTACGTGTCAGGTAGTAGTTGCGCCCCAACGCGTCCAGAATTGCCGGGCGTTGTTTCGCCGGGGCGAGGGCGAGCGCGCCCTCCAGGGCGTTCAGTGCCGTGGCATAGTCCTGCTTTTGCTGGGCCGCCAGCCCCGTCAAAAAGGCATAGCGAGCTTGCTTGAGCGGGGGGAGCGTGGCAAGCAGTTCCGGGGAAAAGCCGGGAAGGCTTTCCAGGACCTGTAACGAGTAGTGTCCGGCGCCCTCTAGCAAGATATCCAGCAAAGCGAACTCCTCTTCGTCCTCCACCTGGCGCCCCGTACCTGCGGGACGCGGCCCACCTGGCACGGTCAATTGCTTGCCATCCCCGTTCAACTGCGATAAAGTAGTGAAGTAATCAGCAGGTTGTGCTAATTGTTCCGCGAAGAACCGCAGCGCCTCACGAGAAGGCGAGATTTTGTTGCGCTCCACAGCGCTCACATACGATTTCGAGAAGCGCGTCCCGCCCAGTTCGGTCTGCGTGAGGTTCTGTTCCCGGCGAACTTGCCGGATATATTCCCCGACGTATTGTTCTATTTCGTAGCCTGCCGATGCACTTACCTCACCATGCTCGTTAAGCATAAAACCTGTTCCTTTACGTCTCATCTTCCATAGACACACCTCATTCTTGTTTATTTTATGACAACTCGCAGCATAAATCAAGCTTCATCCAGGAGTTCTCCATCGCTTTCGTAGGGGCGCAATGTATCGCGCAGGGCAGAGGGGCAATACCCAACGTACCTTCCTCGAAGAAGGAAAATCCGCTGGATGACAGGCCTTTACATTGCAATGGATGATAAGCCTTTACATTGCAAAGAATATATGTTATAGTACTTTGTGGAAAAATTCCAAAGAATTCCATGGAACGATCCGGGAGTGTATCATGCTCCAAAAGATAGCTCTTCAACCGGAAGCGGACGCCCGCCTTGCCACGTCTTTTCTCATAAAGACTATCCTCATCGTGAAGAACGACGCAACCAGGAATTGGTCCTTCTCTCAACTCCTCCCCTTAAAATCCCATCATTATGCTCTCCTCGCTTCCACTGGTGACGCGGCTTTACGACTCGTCAAGCATATCAAACCCGACCTGTTTATCCTGGATTACTATCTCCCCGATATGGATGGCCTCGAACTTTACAGGCAGTTGCAGGCGACAAAAGAACTGGAAGACGTTCCTGCCATTATCGTGGATGCTGACTTGCTTCAAGGCGTGGCCTGGAAAGACGATACGCATCGTCTTGTAATCCTCAACAAGCCGTTCAGCGTAGATGAACTCCTGCGCATTATGACCAGGTTAGAGCTTAGCGCATCGAAATAATATTTTCAGGGAGGGCATGATGGGCTACGATTATCAAGGGCTGGCAGAACGCGATGAACTTATCCGCAATACGAACACTATTTTCATCGTAGAGGATGATGAGTCCAATGGCATGCTCCTCGCAGAGCTGCTTTTGCGTGAAACCTCTTATTACCCCTTACTGCTTCAAGATAGCCTGCACGTATTGCAGCTCACTCGATTTATCAAACCGCTCCTGTTCCTTCTGGATTATTATCTGCCCGGTATGAATGGGCTTGAACTATACGAGCAACTTCATGCCCGCGAAGAGCTAAAAGATGTCCCTGCCATCATCCTGAGCGCATCCCTGGACGACCATATAGACGAGATCAACAGGCATAGCCTGGTTGCCCTGCACAAGCCTTTCGACCTGGATGAGTTTCTCATGACCATCGAAAACGTCGTGGCCCAGGGGCCACAGCGGCAGGCATGGTATCAACGGACCTGTTAATAATCAGTTGTTTCCGTCATCTCATTTGCCCTTGACTCAGTGCCTAAAGCGTGCTATGCTCAATCTATCCCTGTATAGTGTATAATGATAATACACGTCTCTGAGCATAAGCAGCAGGGAAGACAAAAACAATCAGAGATGAGGCTCGGTGGACTAAGCTTATACAGAAGAAGGAGAACAACCATGGGTATGCTGCGGGTCATGTCCCGTCGAGGTGATGACCGGGTCATATGGGATCCCGGGAAAGTCGAGGCGAATGATCCTGAAGCCGTAGCGGCTATCCGGGAGGCGGAACGTATCTTCAACGAAGAGCACTCGCGTGGCGCCACCGCCTTCAAAGTAGAACCCGGTAAACCTGTAGAGCGTATTGAGCAGTTTGATCGCACTGCCGAGCAGATTGTGATTGTGCCGCGCGTAGTAGGTGGCTAAGGAGCGTAAGCGGCTATGACCTTAGAAGCGCTCAGCCTGTTTCTTGGTATCTGGCTGCTGTTCCTGCTGCTAGCGATCTACTACCTGTCGCAGTCGCCCGATGGCCGTGTGAGCCGCCTGCGCGAGTCCGTCAGTGAACACCTCTCTGCCGAGAGCCGCGCCAAAGCACTGCTGCGCGAAATGTTGACCGAAAACCAGTACCAGCAGCTCATCAAGTTTGGATACCTGGAAGTGCCCAGCCCATCGATAGAGTGTCGCGTCTATCGTATCCCGGGCTCTGGCGGCCTGGTCAAAGTCTTCGAGCGCGGGAGTGCGGTGATGGAACTCTGCCTGCAGCCAGCGGAGCCCTTGCCTGATGGTGACGTGGTCGTAATGCACAAACTGATGATCGAGGCCAACGAGCAGGAGTATTTGCAAAAAGCAAATCATTTCGCGCCTGGCATCATCTCGCTTCGCTGCCAGCACCTGTAACCATTTCCTTACACAGCATCGCATGAAACCGGCGTACCGAACGCCGGTTTTTTTCTATTTCCTGGCTGGGAGCGTAGCCGCGCGATTATGAACTTTCACACCCCAAACCGGTCATACCGCCCAGTGACCGCTGCCCTGGCTTGTCACCTTGAGATCGTTGCTCGTTACCATCCCAAGTATGCGGTCATACCGCCCAGTGACCGCTGCCCTGGCTTGTCACCCTGAGCGCATGAGCCGCAGCCCTGAGCGCAGCGAAGGGGAAGGGTCTGGCAGGAGCGGAGATCCTGAGCGCAGCGAAGGATGACAGCAGGCGGAACATGCCATTGGCGAGGATGGCCGATCTTGATCGTGAACATTCATTATCGCGCTGGGGCAGGGGGAAGCAGGCGGCACAAGAGGAGCCTGCATGGTTGCGAACTTTTAACAATGCAGTACGTATACGTATAAGATAAGTAATGAATACATTTTGACTCTCGACTCTTGCCGGGAAAAACCGTATAATCTGCTGAGATGTAGATGAAAGGCGCATTTCTTAGCGTAGAGGAAAGCAGGAACCAGATTATGAAATGTCCTTATTGTGGTACAGATAATCCCCCAACAGAAGACTATTGTATCAATTGCGGCGGATACCTGAAATCCTCCCCAACCGTCGCGACCGCCACTTCCGGCCAGGCGCCAGGTCCGGGAGCAACCTTCGCGGGAACTGCCGGGCAGGCAACCTCCTCTACCACGATCGGAGGAACCTACACTACCTCTGGTTCGCTGGCTCCCGGTGGGCATTTGCAGGGTGGCCGTTATGTCATCAAGAAGATTCTCGGCCAGGGTGGCATGGGGGCCGCAGTGCTGGCGAACGATATGCGCGTCGCCGGTAAACCCGTCGTCATCAAAGAGTTGATTTCTGACAGTACCGATCCGGTCAAGCTCCAGGAAGATGTCAGAAACTTTGAGCGCGAGGTAGAGACACTCGCATACATCGATCACCCCCTGGTACCTACCGTCACCGACCACTTTCAGGAAGGCTCGCACTACTTTATGGTGCAGGAGTACGCCGATGGCGAGAACCTTGAAGATCGCCTGAATCGCACCAACCAGCCCCTGCCCGAGCGGGACGCGCTTACTTATACTTCGCAGGTGCTGGACATCCTTGATTACTTAGAGCAGCAGAACCCGCCCATCGTGCACCGGGATATCAAACCCGCCAATATCATCATTGGCTCCAGGGACAAGCGCGCGCACCTGGTGGACTTTGGCATCGCCCGGGCCGATACCGCGCGCAACGCACAGCGCAAGCAAACATCGGCGCTGGGCACGCCCGGCTACGCCCCGCCCGAGCAATACCAGGGCAATGCCGACGGTCGTTCGGACCTGTACGCCCTGGCTGCCACGCTGCACCACCTGTTGACCAACCGCGACCCGCGCAATGAACCTCCGTTTACCTTTCCGCCGGTGCGTACTTTGAATCCCCGGCTCTCGCCCGAAACGGAACGCGTGCTGGACCATGCCCTGAAGGTTGATATCAAGCAGCGCTACCAGAACGCTGCCGCCATGAAGCGGGACATCGACGAAATCTTGCAGAACCGCTACGCTGCATCGGCCGGCACCGGCAGCTATACCTTCTCCGGTCCCATCGTCACCCCCGGTGCCGCCTCGACAACTGCCCGGCAGCCTGTAAGGCCCATCCAGGCCAGGCCCGTGCAGCAGGCCCCGGCGCAGCGCCCCGTAAATCCGCCGCCACCGCGCCCGCTGACCCAGCAGCCAGCTCCTTACCCGCTCAACGTGCGCCCGCCGCAGGCGCCTCCGCCCCCGCAGACCACCAGTCACGTTGCGCGCAACTTCATCCTGTTTGTGCTGGCTATCTTTCTCATCTCTGTCGTCGCCTACTTCGCCTTCGTGCGCGGCCCAGCCAGCAGCCTGGGGCCTGCTTCCACTCCAGGTGTGACTACTACCGCGGCGCCCGCGCCCCCTGCCACCGGCATTGGAGTGACAAAGGCGCCGGACGGCGAATATATCGGCGTCAGCGATGGCGCCTTCGCCTTTGACACCAACCGCCCCGATGGCAACCTCAAACGCCAGGCCGCCGACAAACTCAAAGGCAATGATGTCGGCAGCGCCCAGTCGCTGTGGCAGTCGGGCTTGCAGCAGGATACCAGCGATGCCGAGGCGCTCATCTACCAGGAAGACCTGCGCGTCCTGACATCTGGCAATCCCTACATCACCATCGTCGTCGGCACCATGCTCACCGGCGATAACGTCGGTGTCGGCCGCGACGACTTGCAAGGAGCCTATGTCGCCCAGAAAGAGTTCAATGATGGTCATAAGCTGCCCAAAAGCGTGCAGGTGCGCCTGCTGGTCGCTAACTCTGGCAATGTCGCGACCTATGCCACCACGGTAGCGCAGCAAATCGTGCTGGCCGCGCAGCAGGACCATACCATCGTGGGTGTCATGGGCTGGCCTTTCAGCTCGCGTGCTATCAACGCTATTCGCGTCCTGGCAAGCGCGCATATCCCCATGGTTTCCCAGACCGCCTCCAGCGATCAACTGACGGGCATCTCCCCCTACTTCTTCCGCGTGGCCCCCTCCAATAAGGGGCAGGGCATCGCTGGCGCTCAGTATGCTGAGCAGGTGCTGCACGCGAAGAACGTGGCCCTGTTCGTCGATCCCGCCGATTCCTACAGCAGCAGCCTGGCTGCCGACTTTAGCCAGCAGTTCAAAGCTGACCACAACACCATCGCGGTCACCGAGAATTATACCGTGGGATCACAGGGGCAGGGACAACTGCCCACCCTGCTGCAAGACGCGCTCAGCCACAACCCGGACCTGATCTACTTCTCCGGCTATGCCGGCGATATCAGCGTGCTGCTGGCGAACCTGCCTACCTCGGGGCCTGCTGCCAACATACAGATCCTGGGCGGAGATGCCCTCTACGAGCTGGGGGGGTATTCGACCAGTGGCCGTGCTAACTTCAGCCGCCTGCACTTTACCTCCTTTGCCTACCCAGATGAATGGGAGATCGCGGGCCTCAAGGCGCAGAAACCGGCCTTTTTCACCGACTACGCCAACGCGTTCAACCCCAACGGCCAGCAGCCATCTGGAGCATATGGCTATACTCGCACCAGCAGCGATGTCATGCTCTCCTACGATGCCACCCTGGCGCTCTTGACCGCCAGCGGTAGGGCTTTGAACAGTGCAGGAGGAAATAAAAACATCACACCCGCTGACGTGCAGCAGGCTCTCGCGCAGATCAAGGGAGCGCAGGCAGTGCAGGGCGTCAGTGGACCAATCGCCTTTGACGCGCATGGCGACCCGCTCAACAAGCCGTTCGTCATATTATCCGTGGATCCACAGGCCCGTATTCATCAAGAAAGCTTGCTGGGCCGCCTCCTGGTAGGTTCTTGACCTTAGATAACACTCTACATTGAGGAAAGCAGGCACACAGACAATGGAATGTCCTTATTGCAGCGCTGAGAATCGCGATGGAGTTCGCTACTGTGCTAATTGTGGCAGGCCGCTCGACCAGGCTGATAGTACCCAGCCCGCAGTAGTTGGGCCGGCAGTGGCTGTCCCCACCAGCCAATCGCTCACCCCGGGCTCGCGTTTGCAGGGCGGCCGCTACGTCATCAAAAAGGTGCTCGGCCAGGGCGGCATGGGAGCGGCCTTGCTGGCAACCGATCTGCGCCTGGACAACAAGCCCGTCGTCATCAAGGAATTGATCTCCGACAATACCGACCCTGCCAGGGTGCCGGACGAGGTGCGCAACTTCAAGCGCGAAGTGGCAACCCTGGCCCACATCGACCATCCCCTGGTGCCAAACGTGACGGATCACTTCCAGGAAGGGCCTCGCTACTTCATGGTGCAGGAGTTCGTGGATGGCGAGAACCTCCAGGAGCGCATGGATCGCACCAACCAGCCCATGAAAGAACGTGATGCTCTGGGCTATGCCTGGGAAGTCTTGGATATCCTGGACTACCTGACGCAGCAAACGCCGCCTATTGTGCACCGCGATATCAAGCCCGCCAACATCATCATTGGCGCCAGGGATAAGCGTGCGCACCTGGTGGACTTCGGCATTGCCCGAGCCGATATAGCCCTAAACGCGCGGCGCAAGCAAACATCGGCGCTGGGCACGCCGGGTTACGCGCCGCCCGAACAGTACCAGGGCAATGCCGACCCCCGTTCGGACCTGTATGCGCTCGGCGCTACCCTGCACTACCTGTTAACCAACCGCGACCCGCGCAATCATCCACCGTTTGTCTATCCTCCGGTACGCGCGCTCAACCCGCAGCTTTCTCCTGAAACGGAGCGCGTGCTCGCCCGCGCCCTCGTGAGCGACATCAACCAGCGCTACCAGAGCGCTGCCGCCATGAAACAGGACATCTACAACATCTTGCAGAACCGCTACGGCATGATGGGCACCAGCAGCTATACCCTGAATACGTCCGGCCAGATGGCAGCGATCGGGGCCGCTCCAACCAATGTCAATCAGCCCACGCAGGTACAGCAGCCATCCCCGACGCAGCCCGCGCCGTCTCCGCAGGCGCTGCCGCCCTATCCATACCAACCGCAACCCCAACCGTCCGGCAGCCATCGCGCGCGCAACATCTTGCTTGTTCTACTCGCCATTCTTCTCATCGCTGCCCTCGCCTATACCGCGTTCACCCGTTTTCTTAAACCTGGCGTGGGGGTCACATCCACGCCTACACCCGTCGTCCTTCATGGCATCGGGGTAACGAAAGCGCCGGATGGCGAGTATATCGGCATCAGCGATGGTACCTTCGCCTTTGACACCAACCGCCCCGATGGCAACCTCAAACGCCAGGCCGCCGACAAACTCAAAGGCAATGACGTCGGCAGCGCTCAGTCGCTGTGGCTGTCGGGCCTGCAACAGGATACCAGCGATGCCGAAGCGCTCATCTACCTGGAGGATCAGCGTGTCTTGAACTCGGCCAATCCCCATATCACGCTCGTCGTCGGCACCATGATTACAGGCGATAACATCGGCGTCGGCCGCGACGACCTGCAGGGGGCCTATATCGCCCAGAAGGAGTTCAACGATGGCTTCAAACTGCCCAACAACGTGCAGGTGGTCCTCCTGGTCGCTAACTCTGGCAATGACGCGACCTATGCCACCACGGTGGCGCAGCAGATCGTGCAGGCGGCGCGACAGGACCCTACCATCGTGGGTGTCATGGGCTGGCCTTTCAGTTCGCGTGCCATCAATACCGTCAAAGTACTTGCTGCCGCACGTATTCCCATGGTGTCGCAAACAGCCTCCAGTGACCTGTTGACGCAAGTATCCCCGTACTTCTTCCGCGTGGCCCCGTCAAACAATGGGCAGGCCATCGCCGGTGCCCGCTATGCTGAACAGGTCCTGCACGCCAGGAATGTAGCCCTGTTCGTTGATGCTTCTGATGCTTACAGCAGCAGCCTGGCTGCAGATTTCAGCCGCCAGTTCAAAGCCGACGGCAGCACCATCGCCGCCACCGAAAACTATACCGTGGGGCCAGGTGGGCGTGGCAAGCTTCCCACCCTGCTGCAAGACGCGCTCAGCCATAACCCGGACCTGATCTACTTCTCTGGCTACGCCAACGACGTGAGCGTGCTGCTGACAAACCTGCCCGCCTCGGGCCCCTTTGCCAGCCTGCAGGTGATGGGCGGAGATGCCCTCTACGAACTGGGAGGCTATCCCAGCAGCGCCCGTGCCGGCTTCAACCGCCTGCACTTCACCGCCTTTGCCTACCCAGATGAATGGGAGATCGCGGGCCTCAAGGCGCAGAAACCGGCCTTCTTCACCGACTACGCCAATGCCTTCAACCCTACCGGCCAGCAGCCATCTGGAGCATATGGCTATACTCGTACCGATAATGATGTCATGCTTTCGTACGATGCCACCCTGGCGCTGTTGACCGGGAGTAAACTGGCCTTGAACTCCGGGGGAGGAAATAAAAAGAGTATCACGCCGGATGAACTGCGGCAGGGACTGGCAAAGATCACGGGCGCGCAAGCCCTCCAGGGCGTCAGCGGGCGTATCTCCTTCGGCCCCGACGGCAACCCCGTCAACAAAGCCTTCGTCGTATTGTTCGTGGATGCCCTTGGCCGTATCCACGAAGAATCGCTGCGCGGCTGCTTCCAGGTGGGCGCCTGCACATGAGGCGCGATTATGAGTTATCTCAAATACGTTGGTTTCTTGCGCCTCCTTCCCGAGGGAAGGAAGTTTAGGCACTGAGCGTGCCATCACCTGCCATTGCGCTGATCTGAGGAAGGGAGCGCGATGAAGGAGAGGCCCTTCCTGCTCTTGCATCGTTGTCCCGAGGCCCTACCCAAATGAACACGGCTTCCCAGCGGTGACAAGCTAGGTAAACCATCCCTTGGAGTCTAAACCGCGACCTGCTGCCATGCGCGGCTGATACTGCTGGGTAAAGAGCTGTCCGACCAATTCACGCCGACTGCCCACTCCGACCTTCTCAAAGATTGCCTTGAGGTGATCCTGCACGGTATTGGGTGAGATGTGCAAGGTGGCGACTATTTCTGCCGTAGAGAGCCCACGCAAAACGCTCTGCATGATCTCGCCCTCACGTTTGGAGAGTTCGTAGGCTTGCACGATCAGTGGTGCCACCTCCGCTGGCCGCGCCGCCTCAATGATCACTGCAATCTGTCCGCCTGCGCTCGGCCCTCCCAGTCGTGAGGCGTGCAGGACTAACCAGTGGCCCGAAGCGGTTCGCAGGCGCACCTTCGGCAGCAGGTCGGGTTGCATGTCGCTGTCTCGCTCCAGGGCTTGTAAGCGGGCGGCCGCTTCGACAGCATACGGCAATGCCTGCTGCGTGCGGGGCCAGTCCGCCGCGGCTACTTCTGCAAGCCACCTTTCAGCTGTGGGGGTGATCGCTGCCAGCGAGAGATCCTCGGCCAGCAGCAGCACTCCCGGCTCGTCGGGAAGCGTTGGCCTCGTCGTGGCACTGATCAGCAGCGCTTTGCGCAAGCCCTCGGCCAGATGTGGCGTGAGCCGCGCGAGGAAGGCTGCCTCGCCAGCGGTAAAAGGCGGGCTCGACCGGTCACGATGCAAGCACATGAACCCCCAGCAGGCACCGCCGGTGATCAGTGCTGCGCGTAGTTCGTCTCCTAAGCCGAGCGGAGTCAGGATCTCGCGGGAGCGAGGGCTACGCTCCAGGTCCTGCCCGGTCGCCTGAACCAATCCGCCGACCGGCGGGGTGTTTCTCGCCAGCCACACGAACTTATTGACATCGTCGCGCAGGAACTCGTTCTCGAGGAACTGGGGCGTGACGTGCCCAAGGATCTCGTCTTGCACAGCCCCGGTGAACAGCAGCGTCGCAGGATCAGCTGTGGCGAAGAAGGAGACATCGATGGGGATCACCTTGCGCAGTTGCTTGATGGTTTCCACTCGCAGCGTGTGGGAGTCGAGCCCGGCATGACATAAGCGGATGATTTCCCGTCTGACATATTCTGCTCTTCGCTGCATGGTAGTGCCTCCGCCTGCTCTCTTGCACTGTCATAGCTTGCCCTCACCATTATACACACTGTAGATGCGAAAAACCATCCCAGATTTCTGGGATTGTCCCTCAGCACGGCTTCCGGTATGCTTCGTGCTGTGGAGTTGATTTCACAGATGAAGAGGAAAAGCAAAGCAAAGGAGAACCTTCCATGTCAGTTGAAGAGAACAAGGCGGTAGTGAGTCGTTTCGTCGAGGAGTTTTGGAGCCAGGGGAACACGGCAGCGACAGATGAACTGATGACTGCCGATGCGACGATCTTTCTTCCTGGAAGAGGACAAGTGAGCAAGGAGAGCTTCAAAGCGTTCGCTATGACCTTGCGCGATGCGTTCCCCGACTGGTATTCCACCCAGGAAGAGCTGATCGCCGAGGATGACCGCGTCGCCGAGCGCTGGACAGGGCGGGGCACCCACCAGGGCGAGTTCCTGGGGGTCCCACCGACCGGAAGGCAAGTCGCAGTGCCCGGTTTCGTGTTCTACCGCGTCACTTCCGGCAAGATCGCGGAGTTCCGCGGGCTGTTTGATGGGTTGAGCATGTTGCAACAG
>WNGP01000756.1_pt1 | contig 25603 bp, 42 predicted proteins | sample 5407671 | NCBI WGS metagenome assembly WNGP01 (sample SAMN13153381, study PRJNA577476) | soil metagenome | isolation source: 40 cm soil or saprolite under Garry oak tree replicate 2 | place: USA:California | collected 2016-06-15
TAAAATATCTCAGGTATCTCGGGATTACGCGACTGGTCTTCTACCGTAAATTTGCAGATTCCGGTAAGGAGCATATTGATTCCTCTTGGGACATCTTTACTGCACACGGGGGTTACAGTGGACAGCTTGTCGGTGGAAACATAAATGCTCTCGAAAAGATTGCTATGTGGTTCTCTGCTGATGTCTACTTGACTGGTCACACGCATAACGCAGTCGCATACAAGATGGAGAAAGTTGCAATGGATAGTAGAGGTCATTTGCAGAAGATCGTCAAGATATTCGGGTCTTGTGGTTCGTTTGCACAACCGTACATGGAAGGTGTGCATACATATCCAGAGGTCAAGATTCTTGCCGCATCGAGGGTTGGGACTATCACTATTTCAATCGATCCATACAACAGAAAGCTCCAGGCACACGAGTGAGTAAATGAGCACTATTTACTATCCTCCATGCTCTCCAGAAGATGGTGAAGGTGCTGAATGTGGTTATTGTTCTCTTTTGATTTGTTGTTACAAACATTGGCAAGAACATGTTAACAAGGCTCATGAAGGACGAACAGATTGAACTTCGAAGAATATCAAGCAGAGGCTCGGAAGACAGCAATCTACCCGAAGGCTCACATTCTTGTCTATCCCGCTCTCGGTCTCGCTGGCGAGGCTGGTGAGTTTGCCAACAAAGTCAAGAAGCTCCTTCGTGATGGGGCACAATTAGACACAAGACAGAAGTTGCTCGATGAGCTTGGTGACGTTCTTTGGTATTTTGCCGCTTGCGCTTCTGACCTCGAAGCCAATCTGAACGACATTGCTTTGAACAATATTCAGAAGTTAAAGTCTCGACAGGAGCGCGACCAGATCAAAGGTTCGGGGGACAACCGTTGATATGGTTAGTCTTCTAAAGAAGATTAGAGCCGAGTTCTCCAGTCCTGAGAATATTAAGGATATGGAGAGAGGTGTAGCCTTGGGACTCGTGGTCTCTACCGCGTTAGCGGCTTTTTTTACCACTTCGGACTATTTGGCTCTTCATGCTGACTGGCTTCTGAATAGGAATCCTTACGGTGTACTATGGTACTTATTGAACTACGGATTCTGGAATGACCTTTCGTACCGCGTGTATATTATGCTCTTCAGTTTCATAGCAGAAGGATTGATGTGGTACTTCTTGGTCAGAACAAAACGGTTGAACAAGTTTCTTTTCTACGCAGGATGGTTCCAGTCGATCATCTGGATGAGAGGTTCAGTCTTTCAGAATGTTACCGTAACGACCTTCGCACCATTGATTTCGCTGGTTCCGTGGGTTATAGCTGTAGTCTTACTACAAAAACTTCCGTTGGGATGGAGCTTGCTCCCCTGGAATAATCAGCATTGGTGGTGTGCATTCGTTGGAAACAATGGTTACTCAGTTGGTAACTACATAACCTTCGACAACGGTCAGAAATTGATTCTCTGTCCTGGGGGCTGGCTTCGTCTTGATCCAAGTTATTCATGGTTCTGGAGCTATGCGATGATAGTTTTCTGGGTAGTCATGCCATTTTTGTTCTGGCTGAAACCGAGATGGAAGGCGTGGAGAGCGAAATGAATACTGAATTAATGTTCTCCTCGAAGACAGGTAACTGGATTACTCCTCCAGACTTCTTGAAAAAACTTGATGAAGAGTTCCATTTTGACTTTGATCCATGTCCATATCCGATGCCAATATGGAATGGGCTTGAGGTATCTTGGAGGAAATGTAACTATGTTAATCCTCCATACGGTCGGGAAGTAGGTAAATGGGTTCATAAAGGATTCATGGAAGCACAACAAGATAAGACTGTTGTAATGCTTCTGCCAGCACGAACCGATACCCGTTGGTTTCATGAATGGATTTACAAAGAGACAAGGACAGAGATTCGGTTCCTTAGAGGTCGCTTGAAGTTTCTTAGTCCAGACGGTAAACCTATGAATAGTGCACCCTTTCCTTCGATGGTAGTGATCTTCAGACCATGACTCCTATATGTCCAAAATGTGAACAATCAATGGAGTATCTTGAGGACGATGATTTCGGAAACATTATCTGGTTCTGTTCAAAGGATGGGGAGATGAGTCAATGAAGTGTTTGGTAACTGGCTGTAGCGGCTTCATTGGAGCACACATGGCTCGTCGTCTCTTGGACTCTGGTCATCAGGTTGTGTCAATACTACACGACAGATTGCCCATTAGTACTGCTAAACTGCTCGACATCGAGGACAGAGTGATATGGTGTAACGGGGACATTCGGGATGAACAACTGATCAAGAGAATCCTCGGCGACTACAGTATCGACTACATCTACCATTTCGCCGCTCTTCCAATCGTAGAAATGGGAATGCGGTCCTGTCGTCCAATGTTCGAAGTCAATTTTATGGGGACGCTCTCAATATTGGAGGCTCTCAGGGAATGTACAGTCAGTGGGAAAGATGTTGGACTTCTCTATGTGGCGACTGATAAGGTGTATGGACCTGTCGAACTTGGTCGAGCATACAAAGAGGACGATGCGCTCAACGCCAATGCTCCTTATGAGCTATCAAAGGCTTGTGCCGACATGACCGTGAGAATGTACCGAAATATGGACTATGTGAAGAACGTAATAGTTGTTAGACCATCTAATGAATATGGTCCAGCCGACTTGAACCCCAGAATCATTCCGAATACTATCAGAAGATGTTTGAAGGGGCAAGGTCCAGTGATCTATGATGGAGTAACCTATACGCGGGAATTCACATTTGTCGAGGATACTATTGACGCTCTGATGTTGTTGACAGAGAAAGGAGTATCTGGGGAAGCCTATAATATTGGGAGCGGTGAACAGAGAGACCAGAATGGGGTAGTGAATGAGATTCTTAGATACTTTCCTGATTTAAAGTCACAAGTTCAATCTCCAAAGTCATATACCCGACGAGAGATTCCTTACCAGGTTCTTGATAGCTCGAAGATTAGAGCACTCGGATGGGAACCGAAGACAAGTTTCGAGAGGGGAATTGAAGGGACCGTGGCTTGGTGGGCAGGACATCAGGAACTTTGGTAATGAGAATATTTTCTAAAATTAAACAAGCTATTCATGATGCTAATGTTCTTGATAATAATACATGGCATTCCAGTGATCCAAATGGATTTGATACTATTGAGAAAGCTTTAAATGATATCACAACTGCAAGCAAATTTGATACTGGTAGCGGTAAAATTAAAATGACTTTATTGAATGTTGAAATTGGGATAAAGACTAATAAGCGTCAAGATTTTGTTGCACATTTTCGAGGAGAAGATTTTTCAAGTCTTGTTATGAAGGGATATATTTATTTTAATGAACCGAATCCTTCTTATTTTTATGCATCAGCCCCAAGTACTTATGGAGCGTTGGAAATGTTTCGTAAAGACTGGTTAGCATATGGAGAGGTTAGTCGAGAATGAAGCTTAGATTAGACCCAGCCGCAGAGCGCGGTATCTGGATGGGACTTTGTTTCATGATTGTCTACTACACCTTCTTCAGCCACGACTACGACTTTGGTGTCATTCAAGGCAATCCTCTCGCATACGGTTGGCTCTGGTATCTCTTTAACCCACTTCACAATAGTCGATTGATCTGGGGATTGACCACAATGGCTATCTACTTCGCAATGCTTCGAATACAGTTTACTTTGGTAAAGAGAGGAAAGTTATCTAAGACACTGGTCTACTTGAACATGGTTGGGGTTTTGATCTGTGAAAAGCTTGCTGTTCAGCGCGATGTTACAGTGATAATGTTCGCTCCATTGGCTTCAATGAATCCTCTCTGGATCATTCCAATGTTTCTACAGAAGTTCGGGTTCAATCGCATAATGTGGGAACAGCTTACTCCAGCAAAGGCAGGGGTTCCGATTGGTCCTCCGGCAATCTTTGAGTGGCAGTATGTCCTTCTGCTCTTTTGGTTCGTCTTTCCTCCGACTGTTTGGATGTTGAAAGTATTGTGGAGGAGAATTAAATGACCAAGTGGCAGTACGGACTTCTCGCCATTGCCGTCTGTGGTATTCTCGCAGGAGAAATCTACATGGGGTCTACGGCATGGAGCGAAGTCGGAAGAGTCAATTGGGTTGGACCAACTCAGACTTTCAATCCTCAAACAATGAATCAGTATTTTGTGGAGAACTATTCAGTTGCCACTCCAGTCCACGGGACTTTCAACTTCACTGGTTACTTCATTCTTCATAGCGACATTCCAGTAAATGGCACAATTGTCAGGGTAACACAAGACCACGATGGAACTATACACCGATGAAAATTCTGGTAATTGTTCCAAGTCTGAGTTTCAGCGATATGACTCAGAGAATGAAAGACTGGTTAGACAGTGTATGGTATCCAAGAGTGATTGCTCCAGAGAAAGGTTATGGAGCCGCGATCCAGAAAGCCATGAAAGACAATCCAGATTACGATGTTTATGTTGTGCTCGATTCAGATATGGCAATGAATCCAAAGTACATAGATGAAATGATTGACTATATTCTCTGTGGATGGGATGTAGTTGTAGGGACTCGTCAGACCAGAGAAGCGAGAGTCAAGAGAACAAAGTTGAGACAGAAAGTTTCTAAGGCTTACAACAAGTGGTGTTCTTTGATGTTTGATTCTGAATTGACTGAGCATCTGTGTGGCTTCAGAGCTTACAGTGGGAAGGTCGTGAGAGAGTGCATTCTTTCATTCTGTATTGAGAGTCACTGGATTTGGCAATGTGAGACGGTCGTTATTCCCCAAATAATGGGATATGCAGTCACAGAGATTCCGATTGAATGGACAGAGTATCGTTACACTAAGACTCCAATCAGAAGGTTGTTCAAAGACATTCGGCAGATGGGGATTCGCACATTCAAGTTATGGGTGAGATGGAGACGTTACGCCCAATGAAAACAGCCTTAGTAATCCCAAGCATCCAGAGACTTAACAATCTGGTCGCCTTCAAGCCCGAGCTAAAGAAGTATGGAGTTAGAGTGATAGTTGTGGACGAGGGCGACAATCGTGAAGAAAATTCTAAGATTCTCGACGGACTCGACTTCAGTTTCTTTGGTCCAGGAGAGAGAGTCGATATTCTTGGTAATGATATAGGGGTAATTCCACAGAGATGTCACGCAGAGACAAGCTTCGGATTCTTCCAAGCCTACAGAGAAGGAGCAGAGATTGTGGTAGAACTTGATGATGACTGTTGGGGAACTGATCTGTTGAGCAAACATGTAGCGAATCTCGGACCAACAAGAGGAATGTATGTCGAACAAACAAAGAGTGGTTGGTATAATCCACTTTGGAGTATGAGTAATGATAGACTCTATCCGCGTGGATATCCATATGCTTCTGAGACTCGGGTATTTGGTGGTGTTAGTTATCCATGTAAACAACCAACTGTTCTGAATATGGGACTTTGGACAGGTCAGCCAGATTTGGATGCAACAACGATTCTCAGGCTCGGAGGTCTTAGAGGTCTTGCTGGTCAAAATTCAGAGAGTCAATTGATTGATCAGAAGAAAATAATAGGTAAGAACATTTTCTTTCCAATCTGTTCAATGAACACGAGCTTCAGAGCAGAGATCATTCCAGCATTCTATCAGATGTACATGAACTACGAAGGTCTCGACCGTTATTGTGATATCTGGTCAGGACTGTTCATCAAGAAAATCTGTGATCATCTTGGGAAAAATATCTCCCTCGGACAACCAGTCGTCGAGCACCGAAAGACAGAACGTTCAACTTTCAAAGACTTGAGAGCAGAACATGAAGGCATGGCGATCAATGAGACTCTGTGGAAGGTTGTCAGAGATGCAGAGATTGAAGGGAAGAATTATCGTGATGCTTACGATTCATTAACTGATGAGATAATTGATGCGATGCGGTTTCATGTATTCCCAGACAAGCTTCATTATAAGATGATGCTGAAACAAATCTGGGGAATGAGAAGATGGTTGGAACTCTTTGAGTAAGTACATTTCCGACCGAGATGTCATAGCAATGCTCATCGCCGCGCTCATCGGTATCACAATCTCAGGACATAACGATTACCTTCTGGTTACACACTACATCTGGAATAACAGTCCATATGGACAAATCTGGACTTGGATTAATCCGATGTTCTGGACGCAAGGTTTCTACAAGTGGTATACTCTTCTCTATCAATTGGTATGGACTATCCCTCAAATCATCGCGGTAAAGAAGGGTAGAATGAACGTTCGAATGTTCGAGTTGTATCTGGCGACCTCGGTCTGGTTCAGATTCCTAACCGCATATCAAGAGGTCTCAATGTCAGTCATGCTTCCGCTCGCATCAATCAATCCAATCATGTCAATCTCTCTGATTCTATTGAGGTTCCCATTCAAGACATTTCCTCCAAGTCTCAGCGACTCTGACTTCCAGTGTGCAGAGGGACACTGTATCGCCTTCGAAGCAGATCGTACATCCTATCTTGGTCTCTTTCACTCAGCAACTCCAGTCTACATCGCCTTGATGATGTGGTTCATAATGCCTATCTACGTCTGGCGAAAGAACAAGAAGGGTTGGAAAGCTGGCGAAGAGAAGAAGTTTTGGACCTGGATATCATGGGGTTTCATCGCTTTGTTCGCATTCGGATTTGTTGCTCAGATTCTTGACTTGTATTTTGTGAGAGGCTACCGTGGCTCATTAATTTAAAAATGAAAAAGAGTAGTGAATATACATTGACTTGGAGAAAAAAGAATATTGAGAAGTGGAATACCTATCAGAAAAATTGGAGACAAAAGAGTAAAAAATATAGCTCTTGGGTTAAGAAGAACCGTGTGAAGAGACGGATTCGTGCGAGAGATTATAGAGATAATGACCTTGAAAGGGCACGAAGTATTGAAAGATTTCAGGAACGAAGGAGACGTGAAAGAAAGTATGGTGTATCCTATCCTACCTGGTGGCTTTGTGACGGTTGTTCCAAACCAATTTCTTTATGGAGGGGCGAAATTTATCTTGATCATGATCATAAAAAGGGAGAATTTCGATCTTGGATATGCAATCGTTGTAATACCGGATTAGGTTGGCTTGACGGTCTTCAGAATTGGCAGATAGAAAGAGTGTTGGGACTTGTTAATTGAGAGGACCGCTACTATGAACGAATTACAACTCTTTCTCACAATCTTTGAACTCTTGGTAATCTATGTAGTCATTCTTGCAGTCATAAAGACGAAATACAAGAAACTTAATTTCGATTTTGCTATAGTTGCTGGAGTTGTTGTAGTCGCTTTCTTCATAGAACTCGGGTATCTCTGGGGAGGTTCAACTGATTACGCTCTTCAGATTGCATACTACCATATCGGGGGTTCATGGTTTCCAATACCATATGGAGTCTTATGGACTTGGTTGAATCCTTTATGGTGGACAGATGTTCCGTACAAAATCTTTCTGAGTGGAGTAGTGGTTGGAGTCGGAGTATTGGAAGCATGGTTAGTAAAGAGAAGAAAATTCCCACTTTCCGTCATGTTGGTTCATCAAGCACAGAACATTGTATGGTTCCTCGTTTCGGGATATCAACATATCACAACTACGGTATTTCAAGCTCTCTCATTTTACAATCCATTATTTATGATCGGTTGGGTCTTTCAAGAGTTCCCAATCGGCAACCCCGCAGGATGGTCATGTGACTTTGGTACACCGACGCTTTTCTATCAGTTGAATGGAGGAACATGGCAACTCTGTGGACCTGGGGATTTGGTACTCGGACGGCTTCTGTGGCATGTGATGGAGATGGCGTGGGTCATCGTCCCCTTGACATATTGGACCATCAAAGGGTGGAGATGGTATCGTGCAAAGTAAGAAGAGACAATATTTGAAGCAATATTATGAAGATGGTATGACTCAAACTGAGAAAGAGAAACAATATCAGAGACAATACCATAAAAAACATAATAAAGCCAGAAACCGTCGTAGTAAAAAATATTATTATGAACATCGTGAAGAGCACAGAAAATGGAAGAACCAATATAACAAAGGGAGAAGTGAAGATTTTAGAATGTGGAGGGGGATCGCAGGACCGTGTGTGAAGTGTGGTAATGGTGATTCAAGGGTTCTTGATTTTCATCATCTTGAACCAGAAAAGAAGAAATTCAACATTGGTGTAAAAGAGTGGTACTATACTCCTCTTATCGTACTTATTGAAGAACTTGCTAAATGTGTAATTTTCTGTTCTAATTGTCATAGGATTGAAGAATTTGAGAATGGAGTGTGGCAATGAAAGAGATTCGAAGTTTGACCTCTCTGCGAGGTATTTTTGCTTTAATGATTGTTGCATATCATGGACTGGAAATAGGAGGTCATATTTATGTTCCGGCTTTGAGTTATGGAGTCGCAGGATTCTTTGGTCTTTCCGGATTTCTTCTCTATAGTATCTATAGTAACAACCTCAAAGCTAAGAAGTATATTGTTCGACGAGTCTTTAGGATTCTTCCATTATTCATATTTAGTGTCCTTCTTTTCTATGGAAATGTTCTTCTGAAATTCACCCCGCTCTGGAGTTTGTATACGGAGGAGATGTTTTACTTCATTGCGCTTCCGCTTATTGTTCGATTCAAGCCTTCGACGAAACTACTTCTAAGTCTTGGAATAATATCAGAAGTAATGCGAGTGGTATTCTTTGTTATTCCGGCAGGGTACGCACAGAGTGGATTGAATAATGGTAATCTATGGATGATTTACACACTTTTACCATTTCAATTCCTACCATTCGCAATCGGAATTGTGATCGCAAGAAAAACAAAGGGAATGACAGTGAAATCTTGGATGAAGAAGATAGATAGTCTTCTCGGTAACAGAATATTCCAATACTTAGGCACAATCTCATTTGGGGTTTACCTCTTCCACGTTCCAATGTTTGGCTGGTTCGGACCGTGGGTCGGCACCGTTGCAACTATCGCGCTCGCCACTGCTACATACTTCTTGTTCGAGAAAGCTTGTATAGAATTTGCCCATGATAAGACACAGGACTTGGAGATAAAGTGAAAGCTGTTCTGAAGAAGATTAAGAACGTTCTCTGGGATTACAACGACTTCAAGAGAGGAGTAATTATGGGGTTGATTTCAATAATCATCTATTACATTCTACAGGGGGGTACGAGTATTTGGGGATACTATGACGAAGCATTCGCACGTTCATGGGTTCAGCCTTACGGAGCTTTATGGTATGTTCTCAATCCCTTCTTCCAAAATTGGAAAATTTACAGTATTACTACAGTGATAATATACGCGGGCATTATTGCCCCTCAGATATACTTGGCAAAGAAAGGGAAGATCAGCCCGTGGATTGTACTGTTGAACATTATGTCGGCTGTATTCTTCAGAGTAAATCAGACAAGCCAGGATATGACAGTAATCGCATTCGCACCACTCGCAACGATCAATCCTTGGTTCGGGGCATTGTTGATATTGCAGAAGATGGCAGTAGGATTTTCATGGAATCTGAGCGACCCGTACTTTGGGACTTGGGTGAATCAAGCTCGCGGCGACCCTTGGGAAATGCCATATCTCTTCTTGATAGGATGGTTCGTCTTTCCATTGATGGTGTGGGCAAAGGGGCATGTTAAGTTTACAAAGAGAAAGGTGTTGATCATTCTCATTGTAATCGCAGTAATAGCAATCATTCTGATTCTGCGGCAACATCAGACATGTCTTGAGGTAACTCCTCCTGGTGCTCCAGCCGACGGGTATCACGATGTTTGGGTGTGCCAATGAAGAAAAAAATGTCAGAAAAATGGAAAATTGCACTTGATAAGTTACATGAAAACAATAGACGTACAGAGGAAGAAAAAATGGGAAATTTGAAGAGAAGGAATGAACGATATGATTGGCGCAATAGACACACAATTGATTATATGGAATTGATGAGGAGAAATGAAAAATGTCGCTGTTGTGGAAAAACCCCTGTTCAAAGTGATCATATCGTTGGTAGAGAATGGAGAAGAACAGAGGATGGAGAAAAAATATCTCATGGAGAAATTGAAACAATCAATGATTATTTTAATGGGGATATTCAATTTTTATGCGCGACATGTCAAGCTTCAAAGAGAGCAGGAGCCGTTTGTCGCGTTCATAAAAAATATCTTGGAATTTGGAACTATCTTAATAAATTGGATAATATAGAATGACACTATCAGAGAGAATTTGGAAGGAATTCAAAAATCCCGATACCCAACGTGGATTGTGGTTAGGAATAATCGCATCATATTTCTATGTTATGTTTTTTGGTCAATCGGATACTTCTCTTCTTAGTGATATACAGAACGGAGTTTTACCCTATGGCTGGTTATGGACAATTTTCAATCCTCTGTATTGGACTCAGCGTCCATACATTGTGATCAACATGCTCGAATGCCTCGCGGTTCTCGGTGTTCAATACTATTTGGTCAAAAAGGGTAGGGTAAACAAGTGGATCATGATGATGAACTCATTCCAGATCGTATTTTTCTCGGCAACACATGTGATCCAGGAGAACACCGTAATATTCCTTGGACCATTCATCGCGGCAGGGTCTTCGATATGGTATCCTATTATCTTCATAGGATTGATGGTTCTACAGAAACTTCCGATTGGGTGGTCTCTGAGTCTGTCAGACCCTCATGTTCAGTGTGGGATTTGGGGGAAGTGTTTCTACTTTTACAACAGTCGGTTAGACATTGCCCGTTCAGACTTTTTCACCCATCTTGCACTGATATTCTGGGTAATCGCTCCTTTGATGTTATGGTATAAACGGAGAACCGGAAGAATGCCTTTCCGTGGACAGCTTGAATGGATGGAGAGACATCAGAAGATCATGTTTATCGGATGGCTTAGTTTCATGATAGGACTTACGATCTACGCGGTCTTTCGTAATGGGGGTGCATTCTGGAATTACTGTGTTGGTGGTAATTGGAACGGGTCAACCTGTGTAACACCATGAAAATGAGATTTGTATGTAGATGTGGCGAAGAATGGGACGATTCAATTCATCGTGATATCTGTCCTAAATGTGGTTGGAAGATTTCTATCTGTCTGAAGTGTTTAATGGAAATGATAGTATGAGATTCTGGGGAAAGGATGAGGAGAGAGGAGTTCTTTGGGCATGTATAGCCGCAATAGCAATCTTTCTCTTGATAATTCCAGACCCAGATACAGACTTGACCGTGGTCTTTCCAGGTAATCCTCCCTATAGCTGGCTTTGGTACTTGCTAAACCCTCTATATTGGACTAAGAGAGCGTATTCAATGATCATTTTCGCTGAATGGGCAGGGGTAACGGCAGTAGAATGGTGGTTAGTACATAAAGGAAAGCTGAATGGGGGATTGGTAAAACTTCAGATAGTCTCGACAACTCTTCTTGTAACTTTGCATGCGTATCAAGATATCACAGTGATTATGTTTGGACCATTCCTTTTTGGATTTGTGTTGGAGATTTTTCAGAAGATACCTCTACCAGGGACCAGCCAGTGGAATTGTGCCTTTGCAGGAACGGGAACACAGATAACCTATTGGACTAATCCTTGTCTTTCAAGTTCAACACAATGGAATTTACTTGGTGGTCATATATATGCTCTAACTTATTTGATACTCATTCTTTGGGTCGTCCTTCCCCTCATTCTGCACTTGCGCGGGAAAGTTGCTTGGAGTAGGTGGGGGTCGATTCGAAGCAAACTTCAGTATTATCTTTCTTGGGTTCTGTGGAAGGAAGATGTGGAGAGAGGGAGAGCGGAAAGTAGAGTAGTTTCTGACCCCCAAACTATATCCAAGCAACCCGCTCTCTCTCCCACAAAGTCTGTTAGCAGATTGGATGTGTTGCTCTTGTTGACTATTGGGGTGTGCGCACATGATATAGCTTCAATCTATGGATTACATGTTGAGGGATTACACGCGATCTATTTTGCGGTTCCTATGATTATTGTAATTTTCTCAATTAAGTTTGAGCGAAGAATCAGGCATAGATGTCAGAAGAAGTAGAGTACAAGGATGTCGATTGTCCAGTGGAAGGTTGTACTTGCGAATTTGGGAACAGTAGTGATCTCAAAGTACATGTTGAATCTGGCGTTCATGGTCGGGTAGGGGACCGTTTCGCTGAACAGAATAGGAGAAAGTTCAAGTATTTCACAAGGTCGGCGAGAGTGAAAGAGGATATCTATAGAGAAGAGGCTCGCTCTATTGACCAAGAGAACAATCAAGATACTCTTAAATAGGAGACCTATGCCGGTTCTCTCTGTTAAAGGGGAAGGAAAGAGTTGTCGCGAGGTGAAATACAATAAAAAGTAATCAGCCACAGGTTCAGTCCACTAAGATCGTCAAGGGGATGAAGTTCACGATACTGAAGGCAGAGGTCAAGACTACTCAGTATGGTCCTCTTGCAGTCTTTACGACTAAGGAGCTTGGTAGCCTAAAGTCCTTCAACAAAGCTATCCTTTCTGACGCAGAGGCTATTGTTGCAGGTAAGATTGCCGTTCCGAAGACCGTAGAGGCAGTCAACGTTACCAGTCCAAAGTCGGGCAGAACCTACATCGCACTCCAGGAAGCGTAAACCCCTGGATCAAAGAGTTCTTTTCAGACTCTTAAACACCTTTTTTGTAATAATCATGCCATACAAAGACCCTGAGAAAGCAAGGGAATCGGCTCGGTTACGACAGATTACTTATCGGAAAAAGCATCCAAGTAGGTCTAAGGAAAGTCAGAAAATATATCGACAAAATCATCCAGAAAGAGCAAAAGAACAAAGTTCTCGTTGGAGATTAGCACATCCTGAGGAGTTTAAGGTTCTTCAGAGAAAATGGTGGGAGAGGAATCATGATAAGGCTCTTCAATATTGGAAGATTCATTATGCTCGGCGACGGGGGCTTAGGTATAGTGTGAAGATTTTTCTTAATTCTTGGTTTGTAGGATCTGTTTTACACCATGTTTCGGAGGGTGTTGGGGCTTATATTCCAAGGAAAATGCATGAATCAGTCAAGCACAATCTGAGAACGGGGTTGGGTATGGAGGAAATTAATCAACTAACGACGGAATGGCTTAAGAAATAAAGAAATTGTGTTCTTGTGGTCTTAGCGGAAGCTTTAAATAGGACGAAATCGCCGGTCTTGATTGAGAGAGATACATACAAAAATGTCTGAGGGTTCAGCGAAGCACTATCTAAGGACCGTAGTCTACTTTGCAGTGGTACTCCTGGTAGTCACAATTATCGGAACCGTTTTCACCAACGGTACGATTCAGTCGGACTTCACCGCAGGAGCTATACTCGCCGCATCGTTGCTCGGAGTCATCCTTTTCTTGGGTGCTGTGAAACTAATCCGACTCTAAATCGAGTCTTCGGACTTGGTTCAGATAGGATTTTCCAGGGGAGAGTCAACTGTTCAGACACTCTTCCCTTCCCCACTTCTTAGTTGGGGGAACGTGCGATTCTTATGTTCGGGATAAAAAAGAGTAGGGGAAACCAAACAAAATGAGCAAGCGTACAAATCGAAAAATTCAAACTCCAATCAGCACAGTTGAGAGTAATGATGTCTGGGTTATTGGTTACGATGAAGAAGGTAACAGAGTTTTCGTTGTCAAAGGACCAGATGAATAATGCCATATAGAACTCGTCTTGATCGGTACGGTCGTCCAGTGCGGTATTACATTGATGAAGACCCCTACGAACGTAATTATGACCCTCGTCAGGCTGTAAGAATGTTTGGTCCTCCTGCCAGAGATCAGTATGGTAGACAGAGACGAAGGGGAAGAATTGAACAGCGTCGTAGAAAACATCCTCGTAAAGAAGGGGAAGGGGTTAAATTAGACTTTCCACTCAAGGAGACTGGTCAGCCAGTTGTTACGAGAATAGGTACACGGTTGCATCCAACTATTCCTATTCCTTTCAACGCTGAACTTCGATCACAAGATGGTAGGAAGTTCAACGTTCGTATCATAGCTCTTGATGAGCAAGGTGCGGTTAAGCAGATTCATAAATTGTTCCCTGGAGCTAATGTTCACAAGATTGGTAAGGCTAAGATTGCGGAGGCTCGTCGAATAGGGGGACGGATTACGGGTACTGCCGGAAAGGTTTATCATACGGCTGAGAGGATTGCGAAGTTTCTGGATAAGGGAGACACTCCAGAGGAAGAAGGGGAGAGTGTAATATGAGAAGTCGTAAGCAGAAACGTGCGATCCATGCTAAGAAGCGAAGGCGAAAGAGTCATAGAGAGTCTCAAGCATACACCAGTCCGAAAGAGTCTGAGAAACTTGGTTCTGGATATTTCAGTAAGAAGCCAGTGATCTAAATGTCTCTCTTCGCAACCAATCGTCGGACAAAGAAAAAGTTCAGAATGCGACGTTCAAAGAAAAAGATGACAAAGCGATCTGGTAGTGGTCTTCAGGAAGAGTCTCCAATGGAAAACGAGGGAGTGTTCTAAGATGGGAAGATCACCATTAGGTCGTGCACGCGAACGTGAAAAACGTAGATTGAGATTCATAAAAATGATTCAAGCAAACAAGGCAATGAGTCACGCGACAAAGAAGAAGGCTATTGATGCTTATACGGGGTTTGAAGATTGAGTTATCGCACAAACCGTAGAACAGGTGGTGTTTTCCGCACTCGCGACTACACGCCCTCGGAACTTGAGTCTCAAGCACGAAGATACACTTGCCCTCGTTGCGAAGCTATGCTGGGGTACGATATCAATCCGGCTGTTGCTAACATGTATGCGCGAGAAACTGGTCATGAGATCGCTGGTACTCCGATTGCCTCTTTCATTAGTCGTCAAGAATTGTCTGATCATATTGCGATGATGCATCCTGGCGAAAGATTTCCAGAGCGTTCACAGAGAGCACTTGGTCGGATTTCAATCAATGTTAATGCTCAGGCTCCGACTAAGAAAACTCGTAAGCGTCGAACAAAGCCTAAGGTCAAGGACATTGAAGAAATGACACAGACCGAAGTCAACACAGAATATCCAGAAACAGCCGACGAAGGATTCATGACAGAGGGAGCGACAGAGAAAGAACAAGGGAGTGGTTTCACTGATGATGATGGTCAAGTATTCGACGGGGATGGAGGGCTTCTCTAAAATGGCAAGGAAGCGATCTCGGAAACAGGTTCGTGCTATTCATGCGAAGAAGAAGCACAAGAAGAATGGTAAGGCTAAATTGAAAGGTGCTTATTTCGGTGCTGACTATTTCAAAGGTAAGGCTCCGGCTGGGAATGGCGAGGCTAAGGGCTTTTATCAAGGGAATGATTCGGTACTATAGAGGATAGTGATACAAAAACATGGCAAATAAACGTAAAAGAAGCAAGAAACAGAATCGGGCTATTCATGCAAAGAAGCGTAAGGACTTTGACATCTGGGCGTATCAAAATGCTCGTCAAAAGAAGTACAAGGGATATGCTTGGGAAGGCTATACTACCGCAGAGCGCAAGAAACGCCCTAAGAAAGGTCATCTTCTTCCGGAGTTCTAAGAAATGGTAGCAAGAAAACGATCTCGGAAACAAATTCGTGCAATCAAAGCGAAAGCTAAGAAGCCTAAGGGGTTCGATATCTGGAAGTATCAAACAGAAGCGGGGAAGCATCTTAGGGTTGTTCAGAAACGAAAGAAAGGGGCTGGTCCTTGGAAGAACTTTAATAGGGCAGAACGTAAGAAGTTACCTCAGCACAGTCCGTTCCTTCCGGAGTTCTAAGAAATGGTAACTTTCAGAACCAATCGTCGGACAAAGAAGCATTATGGATTACATGGGAAACGCAGGGCAATAGAATTTACTAAGGCTCAGAATGATTTTGCCAAACATTTCACAAAGACTCAGAATGCTTGGGCAGATTGGCTTACTGGTTCTGCTACACGTTCCAGAGAACATAAGGCTTTGAAATTGAAGCAGTCTCAAGAACGTTCTGCTCTTGGTAAGAAGCATCGTCAGGCTGGTTCTAAGAAACACGGACGTAGAAATGAAGGTCCGTTCGTTCCGGAGTTCTAAAGTTGGCAAGAAAGCGTAGTCGTAAAGAGAAACGGGCTATTCATGCAAAGAGGAATGGACGAGCCGGACATCCTTTGACCAGTGGTGAGAGTGTTCTTCATAACGAGCCTGGTCCTTTGACTGGTACAGAGAGAGTTACAGAAGATCGTAGGCTCACAAGTGATACTGCTATCGGTACTGGTACAGCATTTGCTCCAAGTAAACAAAAGCATTTCATTGGTGGAAAGCATCGGATTACAAACACTAAAGGCGATGGAGATCGGTTATTATGACAAAATGGATGACTAAGAAAGGTAAACGTGTTCCTCTTCGTGGAGGTCTCGCGCACATGAAGTCTATTGACCGTGAGATGGCTGGTAAGACTTCTGCTCTTGGAGACAAGCAAGTTCTTCCAGACGGTAATCTTCTCGGTCGCAAGCTCGGTGAGTTGGGTGGACAATTCCGTGGTAAACCTCTTGTTCCTCGTAGAAAGGGCAAGAAGGGGCGTGAGAGTGGTTTTGGCATCTAAGAAACAAAAGCGGGCTATTCACGCAAAGAAGCGTCGTAAGCACATTAAGCGAGAGCGCAGTTACGTTTGGGACGATTGATTTGTGTGACACTTGTTCTGAACATAATGGTCACGAGGCTAAAGAGATTAAGGAAGGTAGAGAAGAAGCTGAACGGTTTGGTAATCGTTTACATAAAAGTTTAGATGGTCGTATTTTAGATGAGGTCAAAGATTACAATGAACGGTATGGTATTGCTTCTCCAGCCGATGTCGCTACAGAGATCAATTCTCGTGGAAAAGACCTTCATTTTCAGGGCGAGCTTTATAGTTACGCCTACAAAGACCTTGGTAAGATTCAGAAACGTATGGATGAGTTGGTTAAAGAAGGTAAACTTCGAAAGGTCAAAGTACATGGTGCAAAGTCCGGTTATGTCTGGCGTAGTCACAAGAATGGAAAGAAATATAGTATGGGGAGACGCTAAATGGTAGGAGTCGGAGGTCCAACTGCGGGTGGGGATGATGCTCTCAAGATGCTTTACGATCTTGATTCCAAGAAGCACCGTTATCACATTATCCGGAAGATGACTGTCGCACAATCTAAGGAGTACAAGGCGAGAGTTCGGAAAAAACAAGGAGATATGTTGTACATTCCAGAATCTCGAAGAATTATCTACCGTACTGTCGGTAAAGGAAAGGGTCGGCGTGTTATTGCTTTGAGGAAACAGATGAATTGGAGAGGAAGGGCTGGGAAACCTGGTCACAATTATCACAGCTACAAGAATAAGCAAGTCAAGCCCTGGTTCGGGGACCACGATATTATGCGTGAAGGCGAGAAGGGGAGACATAAATGACCTTCAAGACTAATCGTCGGTCTGGTCGCAAATTCTGGTCTCCTGCCGCTCGGAAATGGGTTGACAACAAGACTAACTACTTGATTGAGGAAGAGGATAAGAGTCCGGCTCAGGCTTATGCAATTGCTGTTTCGATGGGTCGTAAAAAAGGTTACAAGATTCCAAAGCGCAGAGCTAAGAAAGGTGGATATGTTCCATTTGGTTCTGTCGCTTCCGAGATTTCAAAGAGAGCCGCACCATGAGTGTGCAGATTGAGAAACAGCGCGCGCGTCGGAAGGAGAAAGGTAAGTTCAAGATTAGAGTGAGATATCGTTATCATGATTACAAGACAATCGAGACTGATGACTACGGAAGTTTCAGGGAAATGTATGCAAAGTACAAGGGCAAGTACGAGTTCTATTGTGCTGATATTATTCCTGATGCGCGTGGTCAAAATGGTGTTCGTCTCGATTCTGATTGGAGTAAAGAACATGAGGATTATACTCTTCAGAGATTTGGTAGGAATAAATGTTGGGTTGATGACACCTACAAGGTAAATGGTAAGAAGATTTGTCTCGTATTCAATGCCCAATTTGATGTCGGAACTTTCGGTACTGTCACAAGTGCTTCGGTAGGGATTAATACTGTTGCAAGACTGAATCGGGAGAGACGCAGAAAAGCACGAGCACGAGCACGAAAGAAAAAGTGGCACACGAACCGTAGGACTAAGAGAAAGTATAGGCGTTAGATTCTAAGTGTCCCAGAAGCGTAAAAACTGGAAGACCGTTTCTTCTCGTCGAGCAAGGGTCTGGAAGAGTATGTCTCAGCCTCAAGAGTTTCCTACGCCTTTGAAACTGATTCTTCTTTCAACTGTTATGCTTCTGATTATTCTTGTTCCAATGTTCGGTTATTATCAGAATGTTGTGGCTCCAACTCTGAATCCTCCGAATGGTGGCTGTCCGAGTGGCGAGACTCCGAAAAATGGTATCTGTGCTGTTAATGACCCTTACACTCTGATCTGGAATGGTACTGTTACTGGTGCGGGTTCAACAACAACTGGAAATACTCTATGGTATTCTAATACTAATGTTCCAACGAGCACTCCTACACGGTCTGCAGTTCCGACGAAATATGTTGAATGTATAAGTGACCCAGGTCCGGCAGTATCTCGTACTCTTGTTTCTTTTTCAATTTCTATCAAAAAGATTGGTAGTCCGACCGGAACTTTTATTGGTAGATATTGGGATGGTACTCCTGCCGCAGGATTAGAGCCAAGTCATAGTTGTGCTCCAAACAATCTTGGATGGACTGATTCTTTGACTCCCGCTTTCGATTTGTCAACTGTTCCGACATCATATACGACTTATACATTCAAATTCAATATTATTGTTCCTGCCGGAAAACCATTCGCTGTTGGATTCTGGGATACTTGTACGTCTTGTGATCTTTCAAACTATGTTGCGGCTGGGGTATCTGCAACTGCTCCGACTGGTCAAAACGCGGCATCTTTTGAAAGTATTACTGGTTGGGATTGCGATGTTCCGGCAGGCTGTCCTACTACTAACGATTTTCAATTTGAAATGGACTATGGAGTTGCTTGTCCTCTTGGATTCAGTTGTATGAATTCAGGATTGTCTTTGAATAACTATGCGACACTCATTGCAAATGCTACTTTTCCGGCTGTCATGTTGACTACTTCTACAATCACTACTTCGACTGCGGCATCCAAGGAACTTTTGTTCTATGAGACTTGGGGGAACTCGACGAATATTCTGGCGAGCAAACCCTTTGCTTGGTATCTTACAATCAATTCAACTCTTCCACAGACACAGAATTACAATCCTCTGACTGATCCAAATACTGCAATGGTTGTGATTGTGTATCCAAGTGCAAGTGGAAACAATAAATATTACATCTATCAGCAAAAGGATTCCGGAGCGGCTGTTCTTACTGCGAGTGGACAATCACAGAATCCATATCCAACTTGTCCACAGACGGCAACACTCTATATTTGTAGTAACTCGGCAGTATCAACAGAAGGTTCAACAAACTTTCTTTCCATTACGGCTCTTTTGAATTATACTGGTAGTGGTTCTAATACTGGTGGTGCTGGTGCTGGAACTCCAAACGCTAATTCGTTGCTTTGTTCTAATAACACTCCGGCGAACTTGAATTCTGGATTTTGTAGCACTCCTGGTTCGCCACAATCCAATACTCCATGTTCAAGTCCAAGTGCAGGAATTTGTACAACAAACACGTTTCCATTCTTGAATGTTCAAGGACAATACTATCTTGGATTCTGGAGTAATGCTTCTCAGACCGGAAATATTTTGTTCGGAACTTCGAACACTGGAAATGTTGACAAGAGAGCCAATGGTGTTTACTATTGGATTCCAAATCCATCATGTCCTCCTACTTGTGCACAGACTGATACTGGTGGATTCTTTGGTTGGCTTGGGAAGACTTTCAGTGGAGCGGTTAATACTGTTGTTGGTACGATCCAGAATGTCGGAACATTTGTTCAGAACACCGCACTCGGTCCCATTGGTCAAGTGCTTCAAGGTGTCGTTTCATGGATGATCAGTCAAATAGTGAACTTCTTGAATTGGGTTGGGAGTGGTTTCGGATTTCCAAATCTCGGGTCGTCACTGTTAAGTACGTTCTCAGATTTGGTGACTATCATAACAAGCGTCTTGACAAACTTTGTGACTTGGATAACAAACACTGGTGCTTTCATAATTAACACTCTGACTTTCGTTGTCAATATCTTCGCGAACGCAGTTATCTTCGGTCTCTTGGCATTTGTAGTTGGTCCGGCTTTGACATTGTTGAACATCATCCTTCTTATGATTACTCTCTTCTTCGCATTCATAACTCCGACTTCATATTTGCTCATGATGGATTGGGCTTGGGGGATTGTCATGGTTTATGTGGTTGGCGTTTCAGGATTTCTCTGGTGGACCGATCTCAACGTTCAGATTTTCACTTTTGTTTTCAAAATGATCTGGAAATTTACAGAATTAGTATGGAGAGTTATGGTAATCATCAAGTCATTCATTCCTACAGAAGGAGGTACGCCCGCAGACCTTAAAGACCCAACTCCTGGTGCTGGTCCTAAAGGTGGTTCTGGTAGTGGTGGCAAGCCCGAGGCAAAGAAGGAAGAGATTAAGAAAGAGGGTGTAAAGAGTGGTGGATTCAAGATGCCTTCACGTGGATTCGGTCAGGGTGCAAAGGACGGAGACCCAATGGCGATTCTACTTATGGGCTTCATGATCATAGTGGCTCTTTACTGGTTATCACAAGCCGCGTTCAGTCCTATTGGTAGTCAGACCGTGGTCGGTTGTGTTGCGTGGTCTACTAACTGTCATGTTCAGAACGGTGTGAGAGTGGGTTCAATTGACACAACCGTATTCTTTGCTTATCTTTTCGACCAGAGTCACGGTGTCCGTATAGTCTTTACTCTCTTCATTCCACTTGTTGTTATCATGTTTGCTTACTGGATGATGAAGAACGTGGTTGGTAGTGACGCAGATTCTCGGGGCAACGACTTTTTGAATATCGGAGGGACAGTCAATAGAACCCCCCAGAGAACAGCATCTTCGAGACGAGAGACTCTGAGACGGCTCAGAACAAAGAGGAGAAGTAGTTGAGAAAAGTCGAAAGCCTTAAATATAGCGGCTATGCTGGAGCTTCTTGGTAGATGGGACGATTTAACGGAGGTTCTCAGGGTAAAGACCGTTCTCGTTTTGGCTTCTGGATTATGGTCTATACTGTTTATCTTTTCATGTTCTTGGTGATTCTTCCTCCTATCATGTCGTGTACTGGTATCTGTGATTCTATCGATCCAAACTCTCTTCTCATCCTATGGTTCGACATCTGGACACTTTTCGGTGCAATAACTTGGGTACAAATGACTTTCGGAGTGTTCGCCGGATTGTTGATATTTGGCATGTTGGATATGATGGATTAAATGAGAACTCTTAGACAATGTGTGCAGTGTAAAAAATACATGTTCTCTGCACCTCAGAATATTGATGATAATTTCAAAGAGCGTCTACAATTTTGCCAAGATTGTTGGAATTTCAAGGTGAACAAGGGTCGGACATTGAGTGGGATAGAAAATGAGAACCAAGAAATGTCTGAGAGAGATAAACAAGTGGAGAACAGTCAGGAAGAATATCGCGGTCAAAGGTGGAGAGCAAGTTGAATACCGCACGATCTGGTCGTCGAGAACTTTCAGGACTTATTGTCTGGAAAGAGTTCGATAGAGAGTTAAACCAACGGGAAGTTAACGAAGAAATCAGAGCCTTAGAGAATGAAGGGTTTGAGGTTCGGAAGATTTTGAATTCTAAGACTACCATTGTCGCAATTAGTTCTGATGGTCAAAACTTCAGTAAGTCTCATCTTCGCCAGACTAACGTTCACTGGAAACGCTTTGTAGAGACACATGTTCAGCTTGCGGTAATTGCGTCGAGACTGAATCATAAACAGATCGAGGAGTGGCAGTAGATTGTACAGAACTAACAGAACTACCCGTGGAGTGTTCATGGTTCCTACTTCGCGTCTTGGAGCCTTTCAGCCCCTTCGCCATCTTGTCCCTAAGGAGACTCGACATTATGCTAAAGTGGCAAGGACGCTCGGTTTGAAATCTCGTTTTGAAATTATGCCGTTATCGAGACTGAACAGTCGAGGATTCGTTGAACATGAGGATACTGAGGGCAGTGAGGCTCGGAAACAATATATTCGAGATCATCTTGACGCTATTCCATTCATAGTAATCCGAGGAAGAGAGAATGATATTGTGGACGGCAATCATAGGTGGGTTTGTTTCACAGAGATGGGGATTCAGAGAGTGCCAGTGTTGAGGATTGGTGGATCGAAGGAACAGTTGAGTAAATTCGAAGACTTTGTGCAAGACTATAACAAACATCCTCCGTGGATGAAGGACGCTCAGTTTGGTAAGAACCCAAGGACGAAACCTCGCACAAGACAGAAGTTCAGTCGATGGTTTGACCCCAATATTACTCAACAAATCGGTCTTTCTCGTGCTGAGGCTCTGAGAAAATATGGTGGAGTGGTAGAGAAGGAATGAGTTGGAGAACAGATTCTCGCGGCAACAGATTCCCAATATCTCAGTCTAAGATGAGCCTTTATTATCAAGTCATGGTGACTCACTATCCTGAAGGCTACAATCCTTGGACCACAGAGTATGGTGCGGCAGAGAGAACGATGGAAGCCGCTCAGAAGACTCTCGAACGAGCCAGAGCAGAGTTCCCACAGAGTAAGGCATTCATTGAGACTATGCGACTGGAGACGAGTTACTAATTGGGAAGGGCTCGCGCTCTCAAGCTCGGCATAACAAAGGGTCTGAGTCGCACTGCACAGGTAGTTCTCCCGAAAGCTTACAAATGCCCGGTCTGTAAGTACGAGTTTAAGGCGTTCGATGTAGCGGTTGAATCAAAGAATACCGGAAAAAGCGCGGAGTTGATTGTCGCAGGACATGTGATTCAGTGTATAGGTCGTCTTGGAGGTCAGGCTCAATGCCCAGACTGTGGGAAATCTGTGAAAGGCAAGGACTTCAAAGAGCATATGGACATAAATCATCCTATGAAGAACGAGCAGGGCGAGTTCCCGATTGAGAAGTAAATCAATATCTTTAATCGTTATCATGATGTTGATGATGATTGCGGCAATTCCAATGATTTCTCCAGTCCATGCGGCTAATCCTCCAGTCTTTGTTTCGAGTGTTCATATTTCTACAGCTTCTTCAGTAACAAGTCAACAGATTGTAATTTCGGTAGTCACGGGTCAAGCCATAGTTGTAAATTTCGGAGCTACCCATTCAACTGAGTCTTGGTCTACAACAGATTCTCAAGGTAATTCATATGCTCATACTGTTCCGTGGGCAAGTTTTAACGGAGGGATTGACGGGGCTGACACTACGTTCGCGACTGCGACTGGTTCTGATACGATCACAGTTACTTCAACTATTGCAAAAGCAAATTGGGGATTCATTGTGGCAGTGTATAGCAATGTCTTGTCTTATGGAACGCCAGATGGTTACGCTACTGCTACAAGTACAGCCCTTGCGAGTGTTTCTATTACTACGACTAAAGTATCGAGTCTTTTGCTATGTTTCTATGACATGAATACTGCGGTAACAGCTTATGTTGCTGGTAGTTCTGGTCAGGTTAACCGCGACCAAGTAACAGCCAACAGTCTTCCTTTGATCTTCATGGATGATAAATCGACTAATTATCTTAGTGGTTACGCATGTTCTTCAAGCTGGACTACGAGTGCTCAAGCCCAGGTGCAGACTGTTGAAATGAAACCAAAGAATGATGCGACTGTTGACATGGGACCAATTTCTGTCTTTGTTGCTGGAGTTTCGGGTGGGGCTTCTGTTACTTCACGATTTAATACAGTCAATGTTAGAGCCGGAGAAGCTATTGTTGTAGAAAATCTTGAAACTTTTGTTAGTGGTTCTGTCTGGTCAATTTCAGATACGAACAACGACGTTTTCACAAACAGTATTGTCGCTCAATGTTCTGCGGGCAATCAGTGTCTCAGACTTTGGACTGCAATCGCTTCAACAACTAATTCCGCAGAAGTTGTAACTGTCACGGTTTCAGTGGCTCAGGCTAATTGGGCTGTTAATACGGTTGTTTATGATAACGTTCGCGCATTCGGAGCGGTAGGTAGTCATTGTTATAATGCCGTAACCTCAGCAACTACGAACTCTTGTGTATACACGACTACTGCTGTTGATAGTCTGGTTTTGTGCCTTGTTAGTACCGATACTACTACACAATCGGGCTATGTTTCAGGACAAACAAATAGAGTTTCAACTACAACTGGTAGTGCTCCTACTGGAGAATTTGATGATAGGTTCATGGGTCTCAATACTGCTTCTGGTACTGCTTATACTTGTAAGGCTTCATGGACTGGAGCTTTGGCTGGTCAGATATTCGGGTTTGAAGTATTTGCCAGGACGAGTAACACTCCAGATGTCTTTCCACAGACTGACGGTTCAGCCCATAATTCTTGTTCTGGTGCGACAACTTGTACGGTTACGCTTTCCACGATCTCAGGAACCCATGACGTTCTTCTCATCTATGTTGGAACATTCACAAAGAAAACAGTGAACCTTCCAACTTCTCCAAGCTTGACATGGAATCAGAGAACAATTTGTACAACATGTGTGACTAACGGGTTGAATGAATATTTCTCGACCATTACTACTGCACTGACGAACGAGGTAATTACTGTGACTACTGCTTCTTCTACAAACATCTATCTTACGGCTGTGGCTATTCGAGGGGATGGTCAACTGGCTATATTCGCTACGAATCCAGTTACTTCAGAATGTACTTCATGTACTTCTATCAGTCTCGCGAGCAACCCAAATATTACACATGACAGTCTCATGCTCGGATTTGCTCAAGATGAAAGTGGTGGATTGCTTCCTGGTCCATGCTGTACTTTAGTTGACCAGAGTTTTGTTGGCACTGCGATCCAAGAAATGATGGTACAGAACATTACGACCTCGGGTACTTACACTCTGACTGCTTTGAGTAAGTCTGGTGCGGCTTCTATGGAAATGTTGGTTGGTTCTATCACTGACCCTACTGGTCCAGGTCCAAGTACACAGAACAATCTCTGTCAACAGGGCATAAGTGCCGGAATTATTGGTGCTCAAGGATTCATAGTTGTATTGCTTCTTATCACTGGAAGAATTTTAGTAAGTGGTAAAGGTAATGAAGAAGCGAGTGAAGAGATGAAGGTGGCAGTAAAAATTGTGACTTTCATAGCCATCGCCATTCTCGCAGTGACTTTGATTCTCGCAGTCGCTCCGGCTGGAGGTCCATGCTAATTGTGCTCTCCATATGACGAAGAACCTTCTGACGATCATCAAGATTGTGACGGTGAGGCTTAATCTTTGAAAAAGCGTGTGATACTTGGAATCATTATAATGTTGTTGATGATTCCTTCAGTATTTGGATTATTCCAGTTAGTGCACATTCTTCCTCAAAATAGAATCTCAAATCCTGGTGGACTGGTTACGCTCTGTAGTTCTCCCTTGATAGCTGGAACAACCGTTAACAATGGAACAATTGGAGACCCAGAATCATTCACGACCGCATATTCTTGCAGATTTCCGATCAATCCACCCAACTCCCCGACATCTGTAGCTCAGAGTGTTCTAACTGTCGTCACATCAGCTATCTACATTCCGACTTTTACCATTGACATACAATCAAACGCAACCATCAATTCAGTAGAATTAGACCTGAACGCTCAGAGTGTTCAAATGGGTGCTCCGTTCTGTAACATAAACGTACCAGTTATTCCCTT
>WNGP01001761.1_pt1 | contig 25592 bp, 22 predicted proteins | sample 5407671 | NCBI WGS metagenome assembly WNGP01 (sample SAMN13153381, study PRJNA577476) | soil metagenome | isolation source: 40 cm soil or saprolite under Garry oak tree replicate 2 | place: USA:California | collected 2016-06-15
TACCGCCCGCGCAAGTCCGGCTCATCCTCGGGCTTCACGACGGCCCGTCCGGCCAGCCACCTCTTCGGAGGCCGATGGCGTCTATCAAAGTGATCAAAGGTTACCAAACAGTCACCATGCAGCGCCGCGCCCGCGAAAGGCCACGCCGAAGGCCCGGCGGCAAAACGCCGGCCGGATTTGTGCGCGCGAGCTTTTCAGGACCGCGCGCCTGCGCTAATACCCAGCCGTGGCAAACGGCAGCAATGCAACACCTTGTAGTTGGGGCCAGATGTAAACGCCTCGCCGCTTGTCCCACCGAAAATCGCCAACGTGGGCCCGGCCAGTCTTCGACGCGCGGGACCTTGGGGTCTCAGCGCGCCTCTGATTACATCGTCAGTACGGCGATCAGCGCCACGATCCCGGCCAGCAAGAACAGGATTGCGGCCAAGTCCATGAAGCGCAGCAGGGTCATGAGCGGCTCGTCATAGTCGGCCAACGTTTCAGGCGCTGTGCGGCTCTCCTCAGGCGCTGTGCGGCTCTCCAGCAACCCCGGGCACGATGGACTAGATCGTCGCGTTCGGCCGTATCCCGTTCGTTGGGGGCTTCTGCCGCGAGCTTCATGGCGAGCTTGAGTATCCTGCGCGCGGTCATTGACCCGATCCCCATTTCGCGTATATCGCATACCTGAAATACGAATCATTGGCAATTAGGATGAATCATGCTGTTGAGAACTGTGGCGAGGCCAAGGCTGTTCGACGTCGTGTTCACAATGAAGCTCACCCGCGAGCAGGATGAGGCCGTGCGCGCCTGGCGCCGTCAGCACCCGGACATGCCGACCCGCACGGAAGCCATCCGGCGATTAATCGATATTGGGCTGAAGGTCGAGGCTGCCACGCCCAAGACCCGTGGTCAGGCGATCAACCAGCTACTCGACGTCGCCTTGGTTAAACCGAAGCGCAAGCCGCGCCGCTGAATCGCGGTGACAGCGTGTCCCAGGATTGCTATGATGATTATCCCAGGGAGGGTTGTTGCAATGGCTTCCCGTAGGCCGCTATCGGATTACGTGAAGATCGTTGTTGTCTTCGAGCCCCGCGCTGATGGCGGGCTGAGGGCCTACAGCGATGACGTGCCCGGATTTGTTCTTTCACATTCGGATCCTGTGGCAGTGCTGGCTGATGTAAAGTCCGCGCTGGAAGGTATTCTCTCGCACATGTACGGCACCACGGTCATTGTAGAAGAGTTGCGCAGCCTCAGGGAAGAGTTGTCACACGCGAAAGAGATTCAACGGACGCCGTCCATTCCGCCGGCTCGAGAATATGTGACTCACGTCGCCTAGATGATCGCGGTACGGTTTCTGTACCGCGAGGACTGGGAAGCACGGCTCCGGTATTACGGATGCACGCCGCTTCAAGGCAAGGGGCCTTTGAACACCGCCGAATGGTGGCAAATGCCCTGGGGATCTCCCTTTACAGTACCAATTGAGCCTGATGGACGCTGCGATGAATGGGCTATCCATCGGGTAATTCTCGATATGGTTAAGTGCGCCCCGCCCGGCTGGGAATTTCCACGGGAGCCACGCTGACAGGCCGGCCTCGCGCCGCCGGGAGCCGAGATCGCCGCCCGCGGCGGCCCCAGGGCGAGTCGTGGCGCCGGCTCCGGCGAGCGGGTCCGTCTTAAAAACGCCTATTACCGGCGATTTAGGTATTTCACGCGCGGATATTGGCACGCCCCGCTATCGACGCGAAGGGGGACCGTCATGGCAATTCGCTCAGCGAAGTTTTTCTTGGCGACCGGCATCACGTTTGCAGTACTAGCGCTGATCGTCGGAGTAATGATGTGGTTGGGCCAACAGCCCCTTGCAAAATTGAAGGCTCAACAGCCGACGCAACAGCAGGCCGAACAAGCACCCGCTAACCGTATTGAGGTTGCGGAACCCGATTCCACGTCCATTACGGATAAAAAGCAGGCAGCCGTAGAACACTGTAGGCAAGCTCGGGGCATCAATGCTTGGCTCGTCTGCATGGAGCGCGAGGGAGTCAACACAAGGGAACTGTTGAAATAACCCCATCTTTATTGTTCCGAAATCGGAGGCTCTCCATTTTATCCCGCTTGAAGAGTTCAAAACCCCAGCTTGGCCGCTGGGTACCAAGCTGGGGCGTTGCCGGGCTTGCGCAAAATGTTTTTGGGGGAGATAGCCCGGCTGTTATCCCAATCCGGCCAATGGGCCGTTGACGGCGGCGATAGGCTTTTGTTGGAGCGCTCCGTCAAGCAATATGTGAAATATCTTCGCGCTGGCGCAGATCGGAGCGCGGCCTAGCGCGCCACCACTGGATCATCGGCGATTTCGGCTAGCACCGCATCAGCCGTGGCGAGCATGTGCTCGGCGGCGTCGTGGCCGAGCTCGTGCCGGAGAATGCCGAGCAGCTTCACGACGTGCTGGGTAACCTCGCGCTCGAACGCGTCAGGCCCGCGCTCGTTCAGCACGAGGCGAAGCCACTGAGTCGCGAAGGTATAGGCGTCGGTTCCGAGTCGGTTGACGCGGGCGTGGTGCTCTGCATCGGGGCGAAGCTCGATCACGGACATGGCCTGTCCCTCCTGATGGGTTGCCGGACACTGACTCCAAGATCGCGCTTTCTTCAAGGACAGATTTACTTGCCGTGGGTGTATAGGGCGCTCGCTGCGCCGGGTTCCCGGTTACCCGCTCGCCCGCGATCGCCGCCGGCGGGCATCGTAGGCCCGGGGATGCAACGCGCCTGCAACGTCAGTCGAAATTAGATTGTGATTTCAAAGGATGTAGACAGCTTCCCAAGCTGTATGTCGTGGGTTCGATTCCCATCGCCCGCTCCAGCAACTAACTGTCCGGCCCGGAGACATGGGTGACAGATTGTACCTAAGACATGGGTGTTCCGCAGCCGGGCTCTCGATGTTGGCTTTTGCCGGCGCTGTAATGAGAGATGCCCCGGGCGGTCAATGCGTAGGCGGTCCGGAGGACCACCACGGTATGGAACGAGCCATAGGCGGAAATCAGTGCATGAAAGTCACTGGTGCAAACAACATCGGCAACGTGGCGTCCGGCACTCGCAATCAAACAACGGATAAATTGCCGGTCCAGGTCGCTCCGGCGACTTTCGCGCGCTCGGCTCCTGACATTCCGCTGCGCACGATCGGCGGGCTGCCGATTGCGGTGATCGACCGGCCGGGTTCGGCGCGGCTGATGATGCATTCGGCGCTTGCTCGGCGCGGATCCGGATTGCCGCCGCTGTTCCTCACCTCCGCCAATGGGCAGGTCCTCTCGATGTGTGCGCGGGACGAGGCGGCACACGCGCTGTTTCTTTCGGCCGACCTCATTCATGCCGACGGGATGCCGCTCGTGTTCGCCTCGCGCTGGAAATGCCGGACGGCGCTGCCGGAACGGGTCGCAACGACGGACCTGTTCCACGACGCGGCCAAAATCGCCGAGACCGCCGGCGCCACATTATACCTTCTCGGCGCAACGCAGCAGACGATCGAAGCGGCAGTAGCCAAGGTCCGACAAGCATATCCTGGCTTGACGATCGCCGGCTTCCACAATGGATATTTCACTCGTGATGAGGAAGCCCAGGTCGTTGCCGACATCGATGCGGCGCGTCCCGACATCCTCTGGGTCGGCATGGGGGCTCCCAGGGAGCAACTCTTCGCCGCGCGCAACCGCGAGCGCCTCACCAACGTCGGCGTAATCAAGACCTCGGGTGGCCTGTTCGATTTTCTGTCCGGGAGAAACCGTCGCGCGCCGTTGTGGCTGCAGGCGGCTGGGTTGGAATGGCTGTACCGGCTCACGCTCGAACCGCGGCGCATGCTGTTTCGCTACCTGACGACCAATCCGCATGCGTTGTACCTTCTGCTGACCAGGACCTCCGGGCGCCTTGATCGATGACGGGTGTGCAGAAACCGATGATCAAAGGCCGCCAAGCGTAGATGAGCAGATCCAAGCTCGGCATCGGAAAATATGTCTGCGGCGCCATCGGTGCTGTGGTCTTTGCAAGCCTGCTGCTGCCGCCGGTTGGCGCGCAGAACTCCGCCGGTTCCTCCGATGCGGCCGTATGTGCGGCATCGGTCGCGTCGGGCGTGTCGCCGTCGCGCCTCGCCACCTTGGCTCGCGGCTTCAACCTGACCGGCTGGGTGGATGCATGGCCACCCCGGCATCCCAGTCAGGAGGCGTTGGCCCGTCTCTACGTGCGCGGTTTCACCCACGTCCGCCTCCCGGTCAAGGCCGAATTGCTGATCGGCGATTTCAATGACGACGGCGAGCTTGCGCTCCACGTCGATGAGCTTGACCGGGCGATCGCATCCCTGCTGGGGATCGGGTTCGGCGTGAGCATCGACCTGCATCCCGGCAGCAGGTTCGAGCATCTTTATGCCACAAACCTGGAACGCGGCTTTGCGCTGCTCGATGACCTGTGGCACTTCCTTGCGCACAGGTACGCACGGTTTACTGCCGACCGATTGTTCTTCGAGGTGCTCAACGAGCCGACCGTCGGCCAATCCATCTGGAACTTGCAGGGGCCGCGGCTTGCAAGTGCGATTCGCAGCGAGGCGCAGGACCACACGATCATTTACGGGCAAGCCGGTCCTCAACGGATCGACGCCCTCGGGCAGCCGCTAGCCGATCCGAACGTGGTCTACGCCGTGCATTTTTACGATCCCATGATCTTTACGCATCAGGGGGCCGACTGGAGCGACAACCCGAGTCGGTACCTGCAAGGAGTGCCTTTTCCAGCGCGATTATCCGATCTCGCCGTTGCAAGTCTTGTCGATCGCCTCGTCGAGCAGGGCCATCGGGAAGCGGCGTCGTCGCTAAGGTCACAGTTGGATTCCCCATGGACCGAAGATCGGATTGCGCAACAATTTATCCAAGCCGGGCGGTGGATTGCGCGGCATCGGCGCCCGCTCATCGTCAATGAATTTGGCGTGCTGAGCTGGAAGGCGCCGCCGGCGGATCGCGCCCGCTGGCTACGTGCGGTTCGCCGCAGTGCGGAGCACGATTGCATCGGCTGGACTCACTGGGAGTACGCCGAGGGCTTTGGTTTCACGCATCGCGCCGACGGCCAAGAAAAACCCGATGAAACAATTATGGACGCTCTGTTGGATGCGCGTGATTAGGAAGCAGGCGATTCGTGAACCTTGCAACGCCATGCACTTGAAGTCGGACGCTGAGCGGACCTGTCACCGACATCGTCGGGTCGATGCGAATGACCCTGGCTGCGCGAAAACCCCGCAACCCCGCGGCATCCGTCTCCGCACAGCAGCCAAGCCCGTTTGTCATTCAAAGACGGCGAACCCGTGACTGCCCGCCACCGCGCCGAGAATCGTCATGGCGCTCAAAGTCAGGAGGCACCAATGCAGCCGTTCGATTGCCCGAAAAGTGGCCTCCGGATCGACCTGTGCTCGTGCCACTAGCCAACGATGCAGGAACAGCGGCTCGGCCACAAACAGCATCAGGGTGAATAGCAGCCAGACAAGGACCATCGCGTGCATCCACCAGAAGCTGACGGAGAGGAAGCGATCCCAAAGCTCCAGTCGGATCACCATGTGCAGGCCGGTGAGTCCGGTGAAAAGCGTGGTGATCCGTGCCTGCCAAGCGAAGTACCGTTCGAATGTGTCGAAGAAGGTGAGCCGATCCTCGGCGCCTTTGAGGCGCCGGACCGCAGGCAGTATTACGGTGGTGACGAAACCGACTCCGCCGATCCAAAGAACGATGGACAGAACGTGAATCGCCCGCACGATCGTCACGTCATCCACGGCTCACCCCTCACTCATCGATGTGCGCAGCAGGGAAGGCCCAAGCGCTGCTCACGCGCCGGACTGCATTTCGGCTTGCTATCCGCCATGATCGGCGCCCGATAGCCGCGCCGCACGGGGCTCCCCTGTCGGACAGATCATCAGCCTGCACTCCGCGCCCACAAATCTTATTTAGCGCCTAGGAACCCGTGTAGACCGAGATTGACATGCTGTGACTGCGATACCTCGCTATCGACCACATAGTGGCCCGGCCGTCCTCTCGGCTGGATTTCGCCCGTTTTTCCTGCTGGCCGGGCTGTGGGCGGCGCTCGCCGTGCCGTTGTGGCTCGCACTCTTCGCCGGCCAAACCCAGGTTCCTACGGCCTTTTCGCCCACCATCTGGCACGTGCACGAGATGGTCTTTGGCTATGGTGCGGCGGTCGTTGCCGGCTTTCTCCTGACTGCGATCCCGAACTGGACAGGCCGCATGCCCGTCCAGGGCCGCGCGCTGGCCGCCCTGGCCCTGATATGGGTGACCGGACGGATGGCCGTGCTGCTTTCCGCGGTTCTCGGTGCTGAAAGCGCCGCAGCTCTCGACCTCGCCTTTCCGCTGATTTTCTTTGCGGTGGTCGCACGCGAGATTTTGGCGGGCCGAAATTGGCGCAATCTGCCAATGCTCGGAGCGCTCGTGCTGCTCTTCCTGGGCAACTTTTTCGTGCATCTGGATGCCGTCGGCATCGCTTCAATGGCCGAGTTCGGCAATAAGCTTGGCGTGGCGACGCTCCTGATGCTCATCAGCTTTGTCGGCGGTCGGATCGTCCCGAGCTTCACCCGGAATTGGCTCGCCAAGCAGCGGCCCGAGATTCCCGCGCCGGCATCGTTCGGTGCGATCGACCGTGCGGTCTTGGCAATGATCGCGCTCACCTTGGTGGTCTGGCTGATCGCGCCCGAATCGCTGGCTGCGCCCTGGGTCGAGTTTGCTGGTGGCCTTGCGGTCGGCGTGCGCCTGGCGCGCTGGCGGGGACAAGCAACTTTGCACGAGCCGCTGCTTTGGGTTCTTCACCTCGGCTACGGCTGGCTTGCGCTTGGGTTGCTTCTCCTTGCCTTCACCGGCTTCATGCCGCTGCTGGCGCAAACCACGGCGCTGCATGCGTTGACCGTTGGGGCGATCGGCACCATGACGCTCGCCGTGATGACCCGAGCTTCCCTCGGTCATACGGGCCGACCGCTCGTCGCCGGACCGGGAACGACGACGATCTACGTTTTGGTGACGCTCGCTGCCATTCTGCGGCTCCTCGCGCCTCTTGGCGGAGAGCATTATCTCCTCATGCTGTCGTTGGCCGGAGCCGCATGGAGCGGCGCATTCGGGCTCTTCATCCTGCTCTACGCGGCGCCGCTCATGCGGCCTCGTGCCAAGGGTGAGGAAGCGAGGACGATCTGAATCGCCGATGGGGTTCTGCGGGTACCCAATTGGCTCGAAGTTCTAAGGAAACGCCATGGCTTCCAGGCTCTCGTCCGCCCGCCACAAAGCGTCCGTCAACAGCAGGATTGCCGTTCTCTCCTGCAGGCTGCCGTAGGCCTCGGAAAGCTCGATGGCCTGCATCGCCGAGTTCAGGCGCGCCCAAGGTTTCAAACGCAATCTCTCCCGCAACGCCTCGATTTCCGCGAAAAGCCGCTCGCTGCGGTCCGTTTCGACCTGCGCACGGGAAACGTGAGTTCTCCACTGTTCCCTGAGCGCTCGATGTCGCTCAAAGGCTATATCGACGCGTTCTGGCAATGACGGACCGGGCATCGCGCCGAGCTTTCTTTTGGAGGACAATCTTCGAAGGCCGAAGTCGTTCATTTCTACTCCCGCAAACATAATACCCATTTCCTGCCGGACCTCCCTTTCCGCAGGCCCTTTCGTCACCGGACCCGCGATCCGGTCAGGCAAAAAAAGGGCTGCCCAATACCATCTCCAGGGCCTCGGCACGATCCACGAGCACCGGCGCAAGGCCGAGCCAAGTCCGGCGGCGGAGATCCTTCCGCCGGAAGCATCCGGTCGAACCGTCCCGCGCGCTTGTAAGCCTTTGCGCCGACTTATAGGCTTCTGGCCAGCAGAAATTTCGACAATCCACTCCAAAGTAAGGCAACCCGAGCCGCTCTCATGGCCCGCGCCGCCAAGCCCAAGCTCAAGCCAACGCGACGGGAAACAACCAGAAGACGCGCCACAACCTCGAACACCGGCAAGGTCGGGAAGCCGCCCGCGCAGCGCGAGCGAACCCATCCCCTGGAACCCTGTCCGATCGTGGGAATCGGCGCCTCGGCCGGGGGACTCGAGGCGTTCAAGGGCTTTTTCTTCAAGATGCCACCCGACAGCGGCATGGCCTTCGTGCTGGTGCCCCACCTCGACGCCAGTCACAAGAGCGCGATGGTCCAATTGGTCGGCGCCTATACCGGGATGCCGGTCGTCGAAATATCGGGTCGCGCGCGCGCCGAGCCCAACCACGTCTATGTGATTCCCCCGAACGCGACGCTCGGGATCGAGAAGGGGACACTGCGTACGGTTACCCCGCGCAGCCGTGTGATGACCATCGACGATTTCTTCCGGTCGCTCGCCGAGGATCAGGGCGACAACGCCATCGGCATCGTGCTTTCCGGGAGCGGCAGCGACGGGACGGTTGGGCTCAAAGCGATCAAGGAGGCCGGCGGGCTGACCTTCGCCCAGGCGGCGCAATCCTCGGCATTCGACAGCATGCCGCGCAGCGCCGCCGCCTCGGGCAGCGTCGATTTCATCCTGAGGGTGGAGGACATTCCCGCCCGGCTGGTCGAGCAGGTGCGCCACCTGGCCCAGCTGAAGGAAGAGCGCAAACTCGAAGGGTTTCGCGAGGACGTACGCAAGAATCTTTCGAGGATCACCGCGCTGCTGCGCTCGAGGACCGGGCACGACTTCACGCACTACAAGGCGAGCACGTGCGTCCGCCGCGTTGAGCGCCGGATGTACGTCCATCAGCTCGCGTCGGCATCGGACTATCTCGAGCTGTTGCGCAAGGACCCGGCCGAGCCGGAAGCGCTGTTCCGCGATCTTCTGATCGGCGTCACGCAGTTCTTTCGCGACGCCAAAGCCTTCGACGCGGTTGCGACCCGGGTCATCCCCAAGCTGTTCGAGGAAAAGACGGCCGACGACCAGATCCGCGTCTGGGTTCCGGGTTGCGCGACCGGCGAGGAGGCCTATTCGCTCGCCATCCTGCTGCGCGAGGAGATGCAGCGCAGGGATTCGCCGCTCAAGGTGCAGATCTTCGCGACCGATATCGACGACCAAGCCCTGCAGATCGCCCGCAACGGCATCTATCCCGAGGTGGCGATCCGCGATCTGCCGGATCGGATACTGAACCTGTATTTCACCAAGCACGCGAATGCGTATCGGATCGTCAAGGAGATCCGAGAGATGTGCATCTTCTCCCCGCATAATCTCATCAGCGATGCGCCGTTCTCGAAACTCGACCTGATTTCCTGCCGCAATGTTCTGATCTATTTCGACGCGGCGCTGCAGGAGCGTGTGCTCGCGCTATTTCATTTCAGCCTGAGCCGGCGGGGATACTTGTTCCTGGGGCCGTCCGAGAACGTCACGCCGCAGCCGAAACTGTTCTCCAGGGTGGATTCCCGTGCGCTGTTCAAGGCGCGCGCCGTGGGGCCCGGCCGCCTCCCGCTGGAGCTGCCGCTCGCGATTGCGCGGCCCGACTACATCGCGCCGGCCAAGCCGGTCACGGCCCGGGAGGCGATGACCCGACGTGCCCAGCGGGTGATCGAGGCCTATGCGCCCGCGACGGTCGTCGTCGATGATCATTACGAAGTCATGCATTTCTCCGGCCGGATGGGCCGGTACCTGCAGCCGGCCGCGGGCGCGGCAAGTCTCAACCTGTTCAACATGGTCGATCCGAGCTTGCGGCCCGATCTACGCATTGCGATCGACCAAGCCATTCACAAGGGCCGCAGACTCGTGCGCGAGAACCTGCGGCTTGCCGCGAACGGCGGCACGCTGATCCTCAACATCGTCGCGGAGCCGCTGCCGAGCGAGGACAGCGAGCAGCGCCTGTGCGTGATCGTATTCCAGGAGGTGGGCCCGGCCCGAGCCGAGCCGCGGCGCGACCGCCGGCCGGAATCGCGGAGGGATGAGACTATTCAGCATCTGGAGGCCGAACTCACCTCGACCCGCGAGCGACTGCAGGCCACCATCGAGGAGCTCGAGACCTCGAACGAGGAAATGAAGTCCTCGAACGAGGAGTTCCAATCGGTGAACGAGGAGCTGCAGAGCTCGAACGAGGAGCTCGAGACCTCCAAGGAGGAGCTGCAGTCGGTCAACGAGGAACTGGAGACGGTGAACACCGAGCTCAAGTCCAAGGTCGAAAGCCTCGACCGTGCGCTGAGCGACCAGAAGAACCTGCTCGAGAACACGGCAATTGCCACGATCTTTCTCGACGGCAACTTGCGCATCAAGAGCTTTACCTCGCCGGTCACCGAGGTCTTCCACCTGATCGACACCGACGTCGGGCGGCCGATCACCGACCTTACGACGCGGCTCGCCTACGACGGTCTGCCTCGGGATATCAACCGCGTGCTGCGCACGCTCTCGCGGGTCGAACAAGAAGTGGCCACGACGGACGGCAGCGCCAGCTACCTGATGCGCGTTCTGCCGTACCGGACCGTGACCGACGTGATCGACGGCGTGGTCGCCACCTTCCTCGACATAACGGAACGCAAGCGCAACGAAGAAGCACTGGCACGCTTGGCGGCGATCGTCGCGGATTCCGCCGACGCCATCATCGGGCTCAAGCCCGACGGCCTCATCAGCAGCTGGAATGCCGGGGCCGAGCGCATCTACGGCTTCACCGCGGAGGAGGCGATCGGCCGGCCGTTCTCGATGACGATGCCGCCCGAAAACGAGCGCGAGCTGCGCCAGATCCTCGACCGCCTGCGGCGTTCGCGCCCGGTCGGCGCGTTCGAGACCGAGCGGATCACCAAGGATGGACGGCGAATTCACGTCTCCTACACGTCGACTCCGGTCCGCGATTCCGCCGGCGCGTTGCTTGCCGCCGCTGTGATCGAGCGCGACATCACCAGGCGCCGGCAAGCCGAACAGCGGCAGAACATGCTGCTCGACGAGCTCGATCACCGGGTCAAGAACGTGCTCGCCACCGTTCTGTCGATCGCCTCGCGCACGCGCAAGGGCACGGATTCGGTGGAAGATTATTATCGGGCACTCGAAGGGCGGCTGCGAGCCCTGGCGAGCACCCACGATCTGCTCGCGAACAACTTGTGGGCCGGCGCGGATCTGCGACAGATCCTGCTCGCGGAGCTCGAGCCGTATGGCGGCGCAGACAAGGAGGCGATCCGGATCTCGGGACGGGAGGTCTTCCTTTCGTCGCGCGCCGCCGTGCTGTTCGGCATCATCTTTCACGAGCTGGCGACGAATGCGGCCAAATACGGCGCGCTCTCGGCTGGCGGCGGAACCGTGCAGGTGCGTTGGCGAACCGAAGGCGACAAGGCGGCCGAGAGCTTCGTGCTGGAATGGGAGGAGCGCGCCGGACCTGCCGCGGGCGCTGCGGACAAGCGCGGTTTTGGCATCAAGTTCATCGAGCGCAGCGTTGCCCATGAGCTGCGAGGCAGCGCCGAGCTGCGCTTCGGCCCCGGCGGCATCAACGTGGCGATCCGCGCGCCGATGTCCGAACTCATCGGCGAGCGCGGAGCCGCGGCTCATTGAGAGCCCCGCCCAAGTCCGTTCGCGGATATTCGCTTGCCGTCGCAGCCCTACGATCCGTCGGTGAGAACTCGTCAACTATGTTTGTCAGGAAATTCGCAAGCATGTTTGTCAGCAAATTCGCAAGCTGTTTTGGCTAGCAATGGGTAAATCGATTGCGGAGAGTTTTCATGGAGCCGTCGGGATCGTTGAAGCTCGCGGCCCGGGAGCGGGCTCGGCGTAATCCGGTCAGCCGTCCCGCCTACCGGCAAATCCATGCGGTCAAGGCGTGGTCGGACGCAAAACTCGTTGCCGCATCGGACGCAGCACCGGCGTCCCGCGATGCCGGCCGAGCCTCAGGACCGAAGCGCGACCGCGCCGCCCGGGCACTCCCGATCGCAATCATCGCGGCCGTCGCCGTGAACTTCGGCGCGGTCGTGGGCCTCTTCGGCTGGGGGGCGCTGCAGGCCCTGGGGTTGGTCGACGAACCGGCGATCGAGACCGTGCAGCGCAGCCAGGCAGCTTTGATTTCGCAACTCGACGCCAGCGTCCAGGCCGTGAGTGGCGCGGTCGTGGGATTGAGCGCGCGCCTCGACGCCGCCGAAGTCCGTGACGAGGCCGCGAACGGGCGCATGACGGAGTTCGATGCCGCGCTGGGCGCCCTGCGGACGAGCACGAACGAAATACGGGCGGCGCAAAATGCGGCAGAAGAATCCTGGCGCAAACCGCTGGCAGAGCTCACGGCGGCTGCCGCCAAAACCCGCGGCGAGATCGTCCGGCTGCGCGCCTCCGTCGACGAGTTGGGCCGGGCGCGCCAGCCGGAGGTGGTGGCGATGAGCGCCCGGATCGACCGAGTCGAGCAGGCGGTGCTGCAGCACAAGCTGCTCGGCCCGATCCGAGGCTCGATCCAGGAGCCGGGGACGCCGCGTGAGCCGGTCGCCTCGCGAGAAAGTTCGCCGCCGGCGGATGGGCATATCATCAATTTGACGCCGGACCACTAACCTCCGCTGGCCTGCGGACGAGGCGGCGGCCGGGACCCGAGCCGGCCCGACCTGAAGCCGACCGGAGCAAATCCGCCGGCGTCAAGCACCGTCTATCAAGCACCAAATATAAGGGCGCGCGCGATGTCGGAACGCGCGGCTGAACACCGGTTCGCGGCGATCACGCAGTCGTTATTGCAAATTCTTGTCGGCTGGCGCGGTGCGCAATCCGTCGAGGAGCCGTTTCAAGGAGAACAGCGCCCGCTTGTCCTCGATACCGGGGCTCATCTCCTCGATGGCCGCTTCGAGGTAGGCGATGAAACGCTCGCGATCGACGACGCCCTCCTGCACCAGAAACCGGCAAGTCAGCACGTGACAAGCCAGGAAACCGGCGATCGCGGCCGATAATGCCTGGGGATCAACATCTTTGTTCATGGCTTCCTCGCTCGGAGCTCCACCTGAGCACAAAGGTCGTGGCCTGCATTCCCGGCAGCACTATCACTTGTACGCCGCCTTCTCCAGCCCGCCTGTGGCATGCGGATTGCGCGCGTCGCGGCAATATACCCCCACACGCCGATAGGAGGAAAAGCGGGTTTGGTGCGCGCAACGATAGGGTGGACAAGAGGCGGAGCAACAATCTATCGATGGAGCCGTAGATCGGTTGGCGCGGCAAAATTGCCGCATGCGAGGCGGTGCGCCGGGTGTTTTGATCATGTTCGGAGCCGCAGCTTGCACCGGCACCGGCACCGGATCATATCGAAGCTTCGATCGGGCGTTTTCAAGGAGGCGGGCGATGGATTGGGTGGTGCACTATTTCGACCGCAAGCTCAACCGCGAAACGGTTTCGCGCGAATACAGCTCCAAAGAGGGTGCGTTGCGCAACGCCTGCGACTTGATGCGCCGTCAATGCGAGGTGCGATACATCGAAGGCCCGGAACGGGAACGCGTGGAAGCTCCGGTCATTTATGCCTGGTGCAAGACGCACCGCACCGCCGAGCGTCCGAAAGATTCCGCCTGAATCGCTGCTCGCCGGCTCGCTCTTCACCCGGTCTTGAGCGAGCGTCGAACCTGATCGGCCGGCCAGCTCGCGCCAGCTTCGATCACACGGACCCGGGTTCCATCCGAGCGATTGACGAGCGCGTGCGAGCAGAAGGGGTCGTCGATAGCCGCGATCTCCACCTCGCTGGTCGGCAGCCATTGCAAGGTTTGCGGCAAATCGCCCGGCCATATCCGCCACCGCGAGCCGTCGCCGAGTTCGACCGTGTCGCTCTTGTCGTGACGTTTGATCCGCATGCTTGTACCTCGATCGGCCGCACCCATGGTCAAACCCCGGGCGCGGTCCCTGCGACGCGCCGACGCACGAATCATGCACAGTATATAGTGATTGCAAGCCACGATTCACAGACCAGCCGCCCACGCGGCTTCGAGCGAGCATCCGTGCCGCGGTATGCTTGCTGGCGCGAAACGAACTCCGCAATGAATTGTGCGGAGAGGCGATCTTCGCCCTTTGTCGAAACCATTGCTTCGAACCGCAGACTGCGGCCGCCGCCCGCGAGCTTTACAAAGCGCCATGCATCGCCGATAGAGGCGGGCGCATCGGGCGCCCAAAACCGTCCGGAGCGCAGGATAATTCCGGAATTTTCCGCAATGCCGCAACCAGACTCCACGGCCGCGTCCGATCTGCTCTATAAGGTCGAGGACGGCATCGGCCGCGTCACCTTCAACCGGCCGCAGGCGCGCAATGCGTTGACGTTCGCCATGTACGAGCGGCTCGCGCAGATCTGCGAGGCGGCGAACGGCGATCGTTCGCTCAAGGTGCTGATCCTGACCGGGCAGGGCGACAAGGCGTTCGCGGCCGGCACCGACATCTATCAGTTTCGCGCTTTCAAGACGCCGCAGGACGCGCTCGACTACGAATCCCGGCTCGATCGCATCTTGGGCGCGCTCGAGGCCTGCCGGGTGCCGACCATCGCGGCGATTGCGGGCGCCTGCACCGGCGGCGGCGCCGGCATTGCGGCGTGCTGCGACCTGCGCATCGCCGCCACGAATGCCAAGTTCGGTTTCCCGATCGCCCGGACGCTCGGCAACTGCCTGTCGATGGCAAGCCTGGGCCGGCTGGCGGCGCTGATCGGCCCGGCGCGGGTCAAGGACCTGGTATTCACCGCGCGGCTGCTGGAGACCGCCGAAGCCGCCCGGATCGGACTGCTCAACGAGGTGGTCGACGACTTGCCGGCGTTGCAGCGGCGAACCGACGAGCTCGCGCGGCTGATCGCCGGCAACGCGCCGTTGACGCTACGCGCCACCAAGGAAGCGCTGCGGCGGCTGCAGGCGCGGCTCTCCCGCGACGAAGGCGAGGACTTGGTTTTGATGTGCTACATGAGCCGGGATTTTCGGGAAGGCATGGATGCGTTCCTGAACAAGCGCCAGCCGCAATGGGCGGGCGAATAGTCCGGCGGCACGTCGCAGCGGAACAAAACGGAGGAGGCGCAAGTGGGTCCGTTGTCCGGCTTGAAAGTCATCGATCTGACCCATGTCATGGCAGGGCCGACCTGCACGCTGATGCTCGCCGACATGGGCGCCGACGTCATCAAGATCGAGAAATCGCCGCATGGCGACGACAGCCGGCACATGATTCCGCCGAAACTGGGCGATGAGACGGCGGCATTCCTGATGATGAACCGCAACAAGCGCGGCATGGTCATCGATCTGAAAAAGCCGGGCGGCAGGACGGTGCTGCATCGGCTGCTGAAGACCGCCGACGTGCTCGTGGAGAATTTCGCGCCCGGGGTCATGGAGCGCCTGGGGCTGGGCTACGAGGATCTACGGAAGGAAAATCCGGCGCTGATCTATTGCTCGCTCTCCGGCTTCGGCCGCACCGGACCCTATAAGCATCGGCGCGGCTTCGATCTCAACGCGCAGGCGATGTCCGGCATCATGAGTTTTACGGGCGAGGGACCGCACGGTCCGCCGGTCAAATGCGGCGCGCCGCTCTCCGACATCACCGCCGGCATTTTGGCCGCGATGGGCATCCTGGCGGCCTATGCCCACCGCCTGAAGACCGGCGAGGGCCAGTGGGTCGAGACCTCGCTCTACGAGGCGGCGCTGGTGCAGACCTATTGGCAATCCGCGATCGCGCTCGCGACCGGCGTTGCGCCGCGCGCCATGGGCTCGGCGCATCCGCTCAACGCCCCCTACCAGGCGTTCGAAGCCGCCGACGGCTGGATCGTGGTCGGCGGCGCCAACCACAAGCATTGGCTGCGGATGCTCGACGCCATCGGCGCGCCGGAGCTCGCCGAGGATCCGCGGTTTCTCGACAATGCCGCCCGCATGGCAAACCTCGAGCAGCTCGAGACGGAGCTCGCCCGGCGCTTCCGCGCCAAGCGCTCGGACCATTGGCTGAGCGAGCTCGAGGAACGCGGCGTCCCCTGCGGACCGGTATGCGACACGCTGCAGGCACTCGCCGACCCGCAGACGATCGCGCGCGAGATGGTGGTCGAGGTCGAGCATTCCACGATCGGAGCGGTGAAGACGCTCGGGCTGCCGGTCAAGTTCTCGCAAACGCCGGGCAAAGTGCGCACAGGCGCGCCGGTCTACGGCGAGCACACGCGCGACATCCTCCGCGGCCACGGTTTTGGCGACGAGGAGATCGCGGCGTTGGAGGCGGAGGGTGTCATTGTCGCGTTTTCCTCCGGCAAGAACCGGCAGAAAGTCGCCTGAGTGACAAAAAAGGGCGGCTGTTCGCCTGCACATGTCCTGCACACGTGGGGGTCCACCGACATCCAGTTGCGCACTCGCGCCTGGCCGGCGGCGTTTCCGGTTCGTTAGAGGATTAGCAACGCTCGCAACGCTCCGCTTACCCTGACCGCGAAACGCCGTGAACCGAATGCGGGAACCTGCGATGATCCCGACGGGAGGGGCAAGTCGCGAGGGCGCGATGTCGGATCGCCTGATCCGGATGCTGGTCGCCGACGATTCTGCGGCCGTGCATCGGACTTTTCGCAAGATTGTGCAGCGGGCGAGCTTCCCGATCGAAATGGTCGAGGCCGGCAACGGCCGCGACTGCCTGCGCTTGCTCGGAACCGGCGAGTTCGGGCTCGCCTTCATCGACGTGTTCATGCCGGAAATGTCCGGGCTCGAGGCGCTCGGCAATGCGCGGTTCATGGGCAACAAGACCTTCGTCACCCTGATGTCCGCCTACCCCAACGAGCGCTGTCTCAAGCTCGCCCGCGAGCTTCGCGCCTACGAGTTCCTGTTCAAGCCGTTCGGCCGATCCGAGATCGAGGCGATCGTCGGGACCTATCGCCGGGTTTGCCGGCCGATGCGCGCGCTGATAGTCGACGATTCGGAGACGCAGCGCCGGATCGTCAGCCGGGTGCTCGCGCGCAGCGTGTTCCGCATCGAAGTCGAGGAGACGGCAGACGGCAAGGCGGCGCTCGAGCGGTGCGCCGGCCGCGCCTTCGATCTGGTGTTCCTCGACTGCAATATGCCGGGGCTCGACGGGTTCGAAACGCTGGCGCGCTTGCGCGAGCGCAAGGCGGCCGCCAAGGTGGTGATGATCTCCGCCGAGCGCAGCAAAGCCAAACAGCATGAGGCCTTGGCGCGCGGAGCGGCCGCGTTCCTGCACAAACCGTTCTATCCGAACGAAGTCGACGCACTGCTGCACGATCTGTTCGACCTGCGCTCGCCGCGGTTGATGGTGCTCAAGGCGCGCGTGCTGCGCCGCTTCGACGTGACCATCGCGGGCAGGACGGTTGCGGTGGCCCACAAGGACAGCGGCCATCGCTACGAATACCTGTGGTTTCGCGAGCCGCCGCATCTGCGCGCGACCCACGTGCTGGAGAACCGACAGGCCGGTCGTGATCCGGGAGCGTTCCGCACCGAGGCGGAACGGGCAGCGCTGCTCGAGCTCAGAACCGCAAGGCTCCTCGGTTGACCGCGCACCCTTTACAAAGCCCTGCTCATCCCCGATAGAGGCTAGGGCAGGACATGCGTTGTTGGAGCGCGGATGTCCGCCAGCCGAAGCCGCCCCGCCGTTCGGACGCGGCAGACCAGGGGAAAACCATGCCGTCACGATCGATGCCATCCGGTGGGCGCGCTTGGCGAGGAGCGGCGTTTGCGCTGGGGTTTTTGCTGCTCGCGGCGCAAGCCCATGCCCAGGGTGCCGGTCCGTTCGCGTCCCTGTCGGGATCGTGGTCGGGGGGCGGCACCATTTCGCTCGCCAGCGGCGCCAACGAGCGCATTCGCTGCCGCGCCGTCTACGAGGTGGGCAGCGGCGGCCGGGCGCTGCAGCTGAGCATTCGCTGCGCCAGCGACAGCTACAATTTCGATCTCGCCGGCAGCGTGGTCTATCAGGGCGGCGCCATCAGCGGCACCTGGAGCGAATCCAGCCGCGGGGTCAACGGCACGGTATCCGGCCGCGCCAGCGGCAGCCAGATCCAGGCCTATGCCCAGGGGGCCGGCTTCTCGGCCGGGCTTAGCCTTTCGACCCAGGGCAATCGCCAATCGGTCGTGATCCGACCCACCGGCGCCGACGTCACCGCGGTCTCGATCACGCTCGCCCGCCGCTGAGCCGTTACGTTCATTCCGCGGCTTTCGGCAGGGCCGATCGCGCCTTGCTCCGCCGGCTCAAGCGCAGCAGGAACGTGGCGGTCGGCCTGAGAATCAGCAGGTCGGCAACCAGCGCGGTGATCATCGCAAAGGCGCTGAGCCAGCCGAACAGGCGCAGCGACGGCAGGTCGGAAAAGACCGTCACGGCCAACCCGCAGGCGAGCACCACGGACGTCAGGATCAAGGCCGGGCCGACCAGCACGGTGGCGCGCTCGATGCCGATCGCCGGATCTTCGTCGGGCTGATCCTCGAGCCGCAATCGATTGAGGAAATGGATGGTGGCGCTCAGGCCGAGGCCGAACGACACCGTGAGCGCCACGATGCTGGCGAACTGCAGGCCCTGGCCCAATGCCCACAGCAGCGTCCCGGAAACCAGAATCGGGAATACCCCGGGCAGAATGCTCACGAGCATGGTCACGAACGAGCGGAACGCTAGCCCGATGAACGCCGCGACGAACACGATCTCGACGGTCAGTCCCCGGTTCAATTTCCCGATCATGTTGGCGCTGTTGCGCGCCGCGATCGCGGAGAGCCCGGTCACGGCGATGCTGTAGCTCGGGTGCTCGGCGCGCACCTTTGCCAGCGCCTTGTCGAGCGCCTCGACCACGGGTAACAACCGGCTCACGTCGACGTCGGGGACGCGGCCCGAAACCACGACGGCATCCTGCTCGGCGGAAATGAAGCGCCGCACGAGATGCGCGGGCAAGATGTCGACGTACTGCTTGACCACGGCTATGTTCGACACGCCGGCCTTCTCCGCGAGCCAGCGCCGCAGCGTTTCGAGCGAGAGCACGTTGCCGACGCCGGCTTGCTTCTCCACGGTCGCATGCACGGCCGCGATGGTGGCGATCGTTTCCGGATCGTAGAGCGATTTGCCCTTGGGGAATTCGATCAGCACGTCGATCGGATTGGCGCCGGTGAGCTTGGCGTCGATCCGGCTGCTCGCCGCCACGGCTCGCTGCTTGTCCGGGACCTGATCGGCGAGCCGGTACCGCGGCTCGAGGTTGGCATAGACGTACGCCAGGGCCGCGACGATCGACAGGCTGATCAGGCTGTAGAGCCCTGGGCGGCTCACCATCCGGGCGGCGATCCAGGCGCAGAAGCTGCGCAGCAGCTCCATGCCGAAATCCGAGCGTTTGACGCTGGCGACGAATTTCGCCTCGTTGCGCAGCAGCAGAACCCCGAGCACCGGCACCAGCGTGAGCACCGCGACGAGGGCGATGATGGTCGCGATCAGGCCCGCCTCGCCGAAGGTGCGGATCAGATCGGAATCCGCGAACAGCAGCGCGATGAAGGAAAGACCGGCGGTGGCGTGGGTCAGCACGCAAGCCGGCCCGATCACCAGGATGGTGTTGCGCACCGCTTCGAAGCGGCTCTCGCCGGCGAGCATGCGCGCGCGCGTCCCGTACGTGAGCTGCATGCTGTCGGAGAAGCTGATCACCATGATGAGCGGCGTCATCACGTTGAGAAACATGTTCAGGCGGTAGTCGAGCCAGCCGAGCGTGCCCAGCGCCAGCAGGATGGCGAGCAGCGGCGGAGCCGCCGCGATGATCATGAACGACACCCGGCGGAAGAACAGGATGGCGATCGCGCAACCGGCGACGAACCCGACCGTATTGTAGACCAGCCGGTCGCGCTCGACCGCGTTGCGGATCTCGAGCTGCATCACCGGGACGCCGGAGAGCTCGCCCTTGAGGTTGGAGCCGGCGAGATCCTCGGCGATGGTCTTGCGGATCTCGCCGATCAAGGTCCGCAATTCATTGCCCCCGACGATGCCGGGATCGAGGGCGAGCACGACGAGCGCCAGCTCGCCGTCCTCGGACAGCAGCCTGCCGCGGATGATCTCGTTCGATCGCACGCGCTCGATCAGCGCATCGTACTCGGCGCCGTGCGGCAGCTCTTCGGGGAACAGCGCGGCCGGCAGTCGCCCCTTCTCCGGCGGCTGGCGCGCCGAGAACAGCGAGACCAGGCCCCGCACCCCGTCGACCAATTGCAGATCGGTGACGAGATCGCGCAACTTTTCGAGCGAGTCGCGCTCGAGCAGATCCCTGCCCTCGAGGACGAGCAGTACATCGAACTCGCTCGAAGGAAATCGCCGCGATACTTCTTCGTATTGCTTGAACTCGGGCGTTTCCGAGCGGAACAGCTGGCTGAGCGAATCGTCGACCTTGATGCGCGCGACCCCGAACGCCGCGCCGATCGAGAGCACGAGCACCAGGATCGCGGCGAGCACGGGGAATCGCAGCGGGATGAGGCCGATCCGCTCGATTCCCAGCGCAAGCCGGTGCAGCGCGCGCGGGTGCGGCACATGCGCTGCCCTGGGCGTTCTCGGACCGGACGTTCCGCTCGGCAACGAAGTTCCCCTCAGCTGCGCCCCCCGATCGGGCGGGCTACCCCCCGCCGCTTCATAGGTCAATGCGGCGATTCTGGCCACCCCGTCGCGTTTTCGTCGTACAATGGATCATCCGAGGAGGCCCGCTGGGCGGATGCAGAGCATTGTTCATTGATACCCCCGCGCAAGCCCATTCAGGGCGTGCTTTGGAGACCAATCATGAATTTCAGGCGAATCACAGTAGACCCGCGCCAGATGGGAGGCATTCCCTGCATACGGGGACTGCGCATTCCGGTCGCGACCGTCGTGGGAATGTTGGCTGACGGAATGGCCGAGGCCGAGATCCTGGCTGCCTATCCAGATCTCGAGCGCGAAGACATCCAGGAAGCCCTACGGTATGCGGCCGACGCCGTACGCGAGCGCGGGCTCCCACTGGCCATTCCGTGAAATTCCTGGTGGAAATCCGTTGTCGCCAAATGTGGCAGAACGGCTGCGCCAGCATGGCCACGATGCCGCGCACGTGCGCGATTACGGATTGCAGTCCGCGGACGATGACACAATTTTTTCGCTAGCCGGTGACGAGGATCGCATTCTGATATCGGCTGACACGGATTTTGGTGCTTTGCTCGCGCTGAGAGGCGAACGGAAACCCTCTGTCATCCTGTTCAGACGTGGAACGGACCGAAAGCCCGAAAGGCAAGTTCACTGTTGTTGACGAATCTGCCGGCGATCGAAGAAGCGTTGCAAGGGGGCAGCGTGGTTGTTCTGGAAGAGAGCCGCGTCCGCATTCGTCCGCTGCCTGTAGGCGGAGAGACGTGACGATGTCGAGCAGGTGCGGCCCTAGTTCGGCCACTCTCGCCGCGCGACCTGACGTTCGCTCGTGCTCCCGTGGACTGTCCCGCACTCGACGGGCAGCACGCGCTCGGTTTGAGCCATCAGGAGGGAGCCCATGAATCCCATCACTCTGTTCCTCACCCTTGTCGCCGTGCTGATCGGCCTCGTGCTGCTGGCGGCCCGCATGCCGATTGCGGCCGCGGCGTTCTTCGTGCTCGCGGTTCTCGTTTTTGCGTCGCTCAAGATGGCGAACGCATGGCAGCGCTTCGTCATCCTGCGCGCCGGCAGGCTGCACGGGGTGAAGGGCCCCGGGTTGTTCTTGATCGTTCCGATCCTCGACAGCATCACGGCGATCATCGACCAGCGCATCCAGACCACCGCATTCAGCGCCGAGCAGGCGCTCACGCGCGACACCGTGCCGGTCAACGTCGAGGCGGTGGTGTTCTGGCACGTTCACGACGCCCAGAAGGCGGCGCTCAACATCACCAATTACCGCGAGGCGGTCGACCGCGTGTCGCAGACTTCGCTGCGCGAGATGATCGGCGCCTCGATGCTGGCCGCGCTGCTCTCCGAGCGCCAGGCGGCCGACGAGTTCCTGCGCGCCGAGATTGCGCGCAAGACCGCGGACTGGGGCGTCTCGGTCAATTCCGTCGAGATCCGCGACGTGACCATCCCGGAAGCGCTGCAGGACGCCATGTCGCGCCAGGCCCAGGCCGAGCGCGAGAAGCAGGCGCGCGTGATCCTCGGCTCCGCCGAGGCCGAGATTGCCGGCAAGTTCGTCGAGGCGGCGCGGACCTATGCGGAGAGTCCGGGGGCCATGCAGCTCCGCGCCATGAACATCATCTACGAGACGACGAAGGAGCGCGGCACCACCATCCTGATCCCGAGCTCGATCGTCGACAGCATGAACACGGGATTCGCGTCTGCGGGGCGCGCGGCGCCGAGCGCCTCGGGCGGATGAGGGAGTGTGGGTCAGCGTTGTGCAAGCGGGAGCGCGGCCGCTTGCGAACGGGCGCGCGTTCCCGGGGCGACGTCCGGGGGCTCGGTTCCGCCGGCGGGCCGCGACTCCGTGGGTGTTGTCGGCCGGCGCGATCTTGCCTATGTCAGGCCCAGCAAGGTTTTGGGTCGGGAAATGCCGCAGACAGCCCGCTTACGCCTAGGTCCCGTTCCGCGTCCGATCATCGCGGCGGGCGCAACGTTCGGGGCGCTGTTGGCGGCTGCGCTCGGGCTGTGGGCCTATTACGGCAGCGCGGTGTTCTTCGAGACTATTGCGGCGGGAATTGCGGCCTGCTTGTGAGGCTCGGGAAGAAATGTCGATCGAGCCTGAACGATGAGCGCACGGACGAGCCGCCTGCTTCTCGTGCTTGTCGCGTTCCTCGCGGGACTAGGCACCTTGTTCGCCATCCTGGTCCTCGTCGTGAGGCCGGAGACGACGCCGATGCTGCCCTCCGCGGCCGCGATCGGCGGGCCGTTCCAGCTCGTCGACCAGAACGGCCAGGCCGTGACCGATCGGGATTTCAAGGGCGAGCCCTATCTGGTGTTTTTCGGCTTCACCCATTGTCCCGACGTCTGCCCGACGACGCTGATGGAACTCTCCGACGTGCTGGACAAGCTCGGTTCCGACGGGGCGCGGATCGGAGCGCTGTTCATCACCGTCGATCCCGAGCGCGACACGCCGGCCGCGCTCAAGGAATATCTGTCGAGCTTCAACCCGCGTTTCAAAGGACTGACCGGCGATCCCGCCGCGATCGCCCAGGTCGCCAAGTCCTACCGCGTCTACATGAAGAAAGTGCCGCTCGACGGCGGCGACTACACGATGGATCACACCGCCCTCGTTTATCTGATGGACAAGAACGGAAAATTCGTCGCACCGTTCAATCTCAAGCGCCGGCCGGAAGACGCCGCGGCCGATCTGCGGCGCTATCTCTGACGACGGACGACCGAAACGGACTGCGGGATTGTCGGATGGGCTCTTATCGCATTGAGGCGGTGTTCTTGCTGCTCCGTCGTCCATCGGCGTTCCTGTGCGCTGGCGCGCTCCTCGTCGCGCTCTTCGGAACTGCGGGCGCGCGGGCCCAGCCGCTCGCGCTCAAGCCCGACAGCCCGCAGATTGCCGCCGGCGTTCCGGGGTTCTGGGATCCGCGCCGGCGGCCGGAGCGGCCGGATCTGTCGCACATTTCGGCGATCCGGTTTCTCACCGAGGTCGATTTCCCCCCGTTCGATTTCGCCGGCAGCGACGGCAACCCGGCCGGCTTCAACATCGACCTGGCGCGGCTGATCTGCGAGGACTTGAAAGTGACCTGCACGATTCAGATGCGCCGCTTCGACACGTTGCTTGCCGCGCTCGGCGAGAACCGCGGCGACGCCCTGATCGCCTCGCTGGCGCCGACGCCGGCGCTGCGCCAAAGGATCGATTTCACCGATCCGTATTACCGCTCGCCGGCGCGCTTCGTCGCGCTGCGGGACGCGGGGCCCGCCGCGGTGGCGCCGGAGCGGCTCGAGGGCAAGAAGATCGCGGTGGTTTCCGGAACGGCGCACGAAGCCTATGTCAAAACCTTCTTCACCGAGGCGGAGGCGCGCGCCTATCCCAATGCCGATGCGGCTCGCGAGGCGCTGCGTCGGCGCGAGGTCGACCTGTTGTTCGGCGACGGCATCGGGTTGGCGTTCTGGCTCAACGGCACGGACTCGGCGAACTGCTGCAAGTTCGTCGGCGGGCCGTTCACGGAAAGCCGCTATTTCGGCGAAGGGGTCGGCATCGCGGTGAAGCGCGGCAACGACACCTTGCGCCTGGCGCTCAACTGGGCGCTGTTCCGGCTGTGGGAGCAGGGCCGCTTCACCGACCTGTGGCTGCGTTACTTCCCGATCAGCCCGTTCTGAGAACGAACACGAACGCACCCGAACGACGGAAAAGACCAACCACGGAGACGCGCGCCAAGGTGCTTCTCTGTCCGTCACCCGGCCGTTCCCTCGTTGGAGCAACGATGTCGCAAGCCGAAACCCAAGCGCCGAGTTTGCGGGAAGTTGCCGAGCGTTCCTCCGCCTGGCCGTTCGAGGAAGCGCGGAAGATCGTCGCCCGGCTTAAGCGGCATCCCAAGGACACGGTCGTGTTCGAGACCGGCTATGGCCCTTCCGGCCTGCCGCACATCGGCACGTTCGGCGAAGTGGCGCGCACGAGCATGGTCCGGCACGCGTTCCGGGTGCTCACCGGGGATGCCGTGAAGGCCCGCCTGATCGCCTTCTCCGACGACATGGACGGTCTGCGCAAAGTGCCGGACAACGTGCCGAACCGCGACATGCTGGAAACCCACCTCGGCAAGCCGCTCACCCGCATCCCCGATCCGTTCGGCACGCATCCGAGCTTCGGCGCGCACAACAATGCGCGCCTGCGCGTTTTTCTCGATCAATTCGGCTTCGACTACGAATTTTTTTCGGCGACGGAATGCTATGCGTCCGGCCGCTTCGATGCGACGCTGCTACGCGTGCTCGAACGCTACGACGAGGTGATGGCCATCATGCTGCCGTCGCTGCGCGAGGAGCGCGCGCAGACCTATTCGCCGTTCCTGCCCATCTGCCCCCGCACCGGCGTGGTGCTGCAGGTGCCGGTGCTCGCCCATGATTCCGCGCGCGGCACCATCACGTACGAGGATCCCGAAACCAAAGAGGCGGTGATGACGCCCGTCACCGGCGGGCGCTGCAAGCTGCAATGGAAGCCCGACTGGGCCATGCGCTGGGTTGCGTTCGGCGTCGATTACGAGATGGCCGGCAAGGACCTGATCGACTCGGTCAAGCTCTCCGGCGAGATCTGCCGGGCGCTGGGCGCAACGCCGCCGGAAGGCTTCACCTACGAGCTCTTTCTCGACGAGCAGGGCCAAAAAATCTCGAAATCCAAGGGCAACGGCCTCACCATCGAGGAATGGCTGCGCTACGCCGGGCCCGAGAGCCTGTCGCTGTTCATGTATCGCGAGCCGAAGGCGGCCAAGCGCCTGTATTTCGACGTGATCCCGCGCCACGTCGACGAATATCACCAGCAGCTCGACGCCTATCAGCGTCAGGATCTGCGCCAGCGGCTGTCCAATCCGGCCTGGCACATCCATTCCGGCGATCCGCCGCCGCCCGAGATCCCGATCGCGTTCTCGATGCTGTTGAAGCTCGTGTCCGCCTCGAATGCCGAGGATCCGGCGACGCTGTGGGGTTTCATCGGCCGCTACTGGGTCGGGGTGACGCCGCACAGCCACCCCAAGCTTGATGCGCTCGTGACCTACGCGATCCACTATTTCCGCGATTTCGTGCTGCCGGCAAAAAAGTTCCGCGCACCGACCGAAGTCGAGCGCAAGGCGCTGCTCGATCTGCGCGATGCGCTCTCGCAGCTTCCGGCGGATGCGAGCCC
>WNGP01000964.1_pt1 | contig 25591 bp, 24 predicted proteins | sample 5407671 | NCBI WGS metagenome assembly WNGP01 (sample SAMN13153381, study PRJNA577476) | soil metagenome | isolation source: 40 cm soil or saprolite under Garry oak tree replicate 2 | place: USA:California | collected 2016-06-15
CCTATTATTTGTACTAGGGGCTGCTGTGACTGTCACATGGAGCCTATCCGGGTAGTGCAGAGTAGTTCAATGAGAGAAGCCTCATAGCTGAGAGGAAGCTTGTCATGTCCATTGACTTTCGGCCAACCGAGGAGCAAGTGATGCTGCGCAATGTCGCACGGTCATTTGCCACGCAGGTGTTGCAACCTCTTGCCCGTGAACTGGACGCACTGACTGACCCTTGGGAGTGTTTCCAGCGTTCTAAACCCGCCTTCACCCAGATGGCTGCAGGCGAGCTCACTGCATCGCTCATTCCCACCGAATACGGCGGCGCTGGCAGCAGTTGCGTTGATCTGGCGATAGCCGCCGAGGAGCTGTGCCGGGTGGAAGTTGGCGTACCGACGACTCTACTCGCCAACGGACTCGCACTGCACCCAATCATCACTTTTGGCACGCCCGTGCAGAAGGAGCGGTTCCTCCGGCTATTTGCGGAGGACAAAACTGGCGATCTGCTGGCCTGCTTTGCCTTCACCGATGTGGAGGGCGGCGCCAACTTCGACAGCGATGACCCCAACGCTGGCGTGCGCACCTTCGCGCGCCTGGAGGGCGATACCTACGTCATCAATGGGGTCAAGCACTTCGCCACCAACGGCAGCGGCTGGGAGCGCAAGGGCGTCCTTGGCACCACGCGCACTGACCTTTCCCGTGGTGCCAAGGACGCCCTTAGCATCATCGCCGTCCCTGGCGATACGTCGGGCATCCGCGTCGGCAAGATCGAGAACAAGATCGGCCTCCGGCTGACGGTGCAGCCGGAGGTCATCTTTGAGGATGTGCGCGTTCCGCACGAGAACCTCATCGGTGCCGAGGGGGACGGCATCCCCATCATTACCGGGGCCTTCGGCTGGACGGCGGCGCTCATTGGTGCGGCCTGCGTCGGCGTGATGCGCGCGGCCTTCGAGTACGTCCTCGATTTCGCCCGCTCGGCGCGCTGGCTCGGCAGCGAGGCGATTATCAACCATCAGATCGTCGGCTACACTCTCGCCGATATCAAGATGCGCATCGAAGCCTGCCGCTACCTGACCTAGCGCGCCTGCGCCTACTTGGACGCCCACGGCGAAGGGCAGGAGATCGCCATCATGACCAAGGTCTACTGCTCGGAGCAGGCGGTCCAGGTCGTCTACGATGCCATGCGCGTCATGGGCGTCGAGAGTTATGTCAAGGATCATCCCCTGGAGCGGCATCTGCGCGATGCCCTGGTCTTCCCGCTCTACGACGGCGGCAACATGGGTGTGCGCCGGCGGCAACTCCACGGGATTCTCAGCGCGCCTGGCTACGATTCGATGATCATTGCCGAGGATCGCGAGTTCCCCTTTACCAAGGAGATGGCGGGGAGTCGCCGGGCGATGACCGGTGCCACAGCTTCGTAGGTGGGACCTTCCCCCCGGAGTTGGCTGCGCTCATCCATCGCGAGCGGGAGCTCGCTCTTACAGGGAAGGGCGGAGCGGTTTTCGGGCGCTTGGGGGGAGTTGGGGGGGCTGGTTGGCGCTTTTAGGACTTTGTTGGCGAATGCAAGAAATACTGGAAAGGGGACAAATCCAGGCCGTTTTTGCCGCTTCTTGCGCCTGATACCTGATGGTTTTTTGGCTCAAACAGTGGCGATTCCATTGATTGTGTCATTCGCCAACAAAGTCTTATAAAGGGGACGCATTCCTACGCATCCTCATTCAGCGCCTCGCCACGTTGCAACTTCAACGCATTTTGCGTCGAGAAGAGCACATTGCGACGCAAGCGCTGCGCGACCATGTAGCGCGTAGCTGCAACCAACGCCAGGCGACCATCTGGGTGGTTCGCTCCCAGGGCTGCTTGTTGACGCATGCCAGCGTCGAGCATCTGGAACGTGTGGAAGGTCGCGTCCTCACGCAGCAACGCCTTCCCCAGCGTCGCCTTCAGCTCGGCCAATGGATACCCCCGCTCCTGGTAACCATGGACAATGGCCGCAGCCTCCTCAACCTGCTGAAATTCTGCACAATACAGCAATCGCTCCAACAGGGCTGCCCGATCATCAAGCATTGCCGGAACCGCCGCCTTGCCGCGCTCGGCTGGCAAGAGAGCCCGTGGGATATTGAGAAAATGCGTCAGATAGACGAACATGGCCCCGTGCGTTATCGCCTTCATCAAAGCCATATCACCTTCCAGCGAACGCCCAACTGCACGGCGAGTGAGCGCATCGATGGCATGAGCGTAGCTCATGACGTGCAAGACATCATCCCAGTCCTCCTCGTTCTGCACATGGAAGCGAGCGACGCGGTGGATACCAGCCCGCGCCAGCACACTGCTGAGGACATCGACAGGCGCACCTTGTTCCAGCGCACGTTGCAACGCCTGCGTAATATCATCGGGTTTGCCCGCCAATAACACATCACGGAGCGCCTCCGGGCGTCCATCACGCGCCCAGTGGAGGTCGCGTGGCTGTGCCAGCAGCGTGGGGAGCATCGCAAACAACGCCTCCTGAGGTTCTATCGTCTCCTGCCAATCGGCATCTTCTTCGTGGCGAAAGCCCATCGCCATAGGTCGTACGACCGCCGAGAGCGTCGTCGCCAGCACCTCACGCGCATCAAACTCACCCGCAGGCAACGCCCCATCAGTCGTCATCACCTCGAACAATTCAAAAGCCTTGTTGGTAAAGTCAATGACATGGCCTGTACTCAAGAAGTAATGGTCGGTCGCACCCGCCAGCAGCAGCTCGACCAGGTCTTCCATGGAGTATGCAGCGGCAACCGCCGTACGCAGGATGCGCTCGGCTCCGGCGGCCTCGCGGTCTTCGATGAAGAGGCGAAACCATGCGGCACGAGCAGTCCCATGCACGTCAGGATGGTTAGACCCATCGAGAAGCCCCCCTGGCGGAAGCGCAGCCCGTACATCGCGGCTGCGCTGAGGATGTCACGGTCAGCGACTCCGTTGGCACGCAGACCTGCCGCCGCCTTGGCAATCAGGAAGGTATTGCGTTCCTCCATGCCCTGGCGCAGATCACCCAGGAACTTTTCGGTCAGGCTTCGCACATAGCCTTCCAGGGGCGTTGGACTGACCCAGATCTCGCCGTCGCGAATCTCTAGCGGGAACACGGCCACGTCGTCTCCGCCTTCGGTAAAACAGCCACCGGAGGCCAGGTCAAAGCGCCAGTGGTGCCAGTGGCAACGCAAGACGCCATCTTTGATGGTTCCCTGCGAAAGGGGGTAGCCCATATGTGGACAGCGGCTATCGAGCGCTCTCATCTGTCCATCGGCACGCAGCAATAAAATATGCCGGTCTTCCAGCGTGACAACTTTGAATGGACGCTGCTCCAGTTCGGTGACGCTGGCAGCGCGGATGAAGTGCTGCCCATTTGATTCGAAGCGATCACCGTCGGTGTGGATAGTTTGCATGTGGCGTATGCTCCTTTTTGGTTCTCTAGGGTTGAGTGAGAGTTTGATCTCTCTTGAGATACTGCCAGCAAGATGCCCCTGCAAGACGAGCGAAGCGATGTCGTAGGGGCTCAATGTATCGCGCCTTCGAGGTGGGGCGCAGCTAACGGCCCAACGAGAACACCCAATTCGCCACCAGCATCTCTATCGTAAGCATAGCGTATAGATTGGGATATGACACTGTTCGAGAGGACAGATTTCGTGGCAGAGTTGCTGAAGAGCTTTCCGCGAGACACAGTGACAGACTTTCTGAGCGTCGACCCGTGCATGGCTCGAGAAGGGACTTGAAGGGAAAACCCGTGACTTCCATCATCAGGAGGCATCATGAGCAGTATCGCGTATTCACCTGTTACCATCCAGACCTCATCGCAGTCAGTTCCCGCACTTCCTTCGTGGTTTGGGGAGGAGAACAAAGAGGTGTAAATGTCATCGCTCTCTGGCGGCAAAGTGGTACAATTCGATGGCGTCATACAGGGAACTTGATGACAAAGGGGCAGGGGCTTCATAAGCCTAGAACGCGCTTTGAGGCGAAAGCCGAGAAGAGGGAAGCGGGTGACTCATACGTCACAGACTTGTACCACTTTGCCGCCAGAGAGCGATCACGTTTACAACATGGCACCTTTCCAGGAGCAGGCTATCGAGTGGCTACATGGCTTGAAGTCTACGCAGGAGAACCCGACATGCTTTCAAGCCGCATGTGCATGTGTTCCAACCATCCCACTTCCCCCGGTGGGGATGCTCTCCTGTCCAGCCTGCGAGAGCGTGCTCTGTGATGCGTGTGGGCATTGTCACTTGCTCGACGCGGTTCCCTTTTCGCTGCCAGATTGCCCAAGTGATCATGATGATTTGGGTGCGAATTGCGCCGCATGGTATCAGGCATTGAATGCGGTAACCACTGTTCAACCAATGAGTGAAGAAAGCGAGGAAGAGCACGATGGCAAAGAAGCAGAAGCAGAAGAAGAAGAAAAGATACCTCTCACCCAAAGAAATTCAAGCAAAATTACAGCAGCTCGCACACAAGTAGCTCTACCCTGATGGGGATGCACCAGCACCTGTCCAGTCTCCAGGATCATGAACAGGAGAAGAAGGAAAGAAGCAGAAGACAAACGTCTTGGAAACGCGTGAAAAACTGCTCCAGAGCATATTCGATCACTGCCAACAGTCTCAAAAGAGTTCTTCACAGCGTTGCAGTGAGCAACTCCTTAGCTTGTTCTCAACTTCCGAGAAGCACGAATGAGACGCCTAACCGTTTCATGCGAGACCCCATAGTCATTGGCAACGTTGCGGAGTGGTTCTTTCTTCTCAAGTACACGACGCAGCACCGTCGACCATTCTGAAGAGGGGAGACCATAGGCCGGATTTCTTGGCCCTGGTCGTTGCTGCTTCTCAAGAGCAGGAGGATCATTTGCAGCGGATTGTTCCTCTTCAGTGAGGAAGCGTTGGAGCTTTTGGTACAGTTTTCCTGACGGCGCAAGGAAGAGGTAGAAAATTGGCGACAGAGGACTCGAAACCCGTCGGTTCCGTAAACACTATTTATATAATGAGAAATAAATAATATAATTTATAGTAGTAGACCTTAGGCAATACGAGCCGTTCCCCTTCGCATGTACATCTCCCGGGGCGTTTGTCAGAAACGTGCTCTGTGCTTTCTCACAAGCTGTTTCAGTGCCAAGAACCTCGCAGACAAGACCGGGAGCACTCTCGCTCTGCGAGAAAGCATCCCTCCCCGAGAGAAATTCTCTTTCCCTTTTCTCCTCGGTCTATCACTTCTCAATGTCCCTTTTTCCTGAACGGATGTACCAAGTAGCCAGTTCAGTGATGGTTTTCTCACACGAAAATCCCCCAATATTGGCTAACGACAGGTAATGGATTGACATACGTTAGGTAATCCCTCATAATGCGGGCGTTCAAGACGCCTTCGGCCATCCGCTGCTCCAGATAGGGGACGTACGGATCGATTTTGCATGCCTTCACTTGACGTGGGTGCTTTGGTGGCAAGAGGTCAGGCGCATTGACGGCCTGCTGAATGGTTTTGCGATCTCGTCCAGTCTGACGGGCAATCTCGCTGATCGAGACCCCCTTGCGATACATCTCTCTGATTATGAATCGTTCCTCGAGTGCTAACATGGATTCCCTCCTCAAAGCATTGTGACCACGAAAGCCACGTTGCTTTGAGGATATCCCATGCTCCCCAGCTGGGGAGTTTTACTCCGGCACTTTTGAGGATTATATCTCTGTTATTAACATTTTCCTGAACGGATGATCCAAGTAGCCAGTTCAGGAGTGCCAATGCCATTGTCAAGTGAGGCTATGAGTGGAAAGCGTAAAATAAGAAACGAGCTACAAAGGGTTTTGTGACCAGGGTAAATGGTGGAAATGAGGAGAGTCGAACGCCCCGTACCGCGATTTTTGATCCGCTCTGTGTCTGCTTTGAAGTAGTCCAGGACGCTCAGAAAGCGGATGCGCTGTTCGTCTGTGTTCATCTCTATTCGTCTGAAATCATCGACGTTGCTGCCAGATTTGCTGCCACTGCTTCATAATGAAAAAGGTATACCTAATGCATTTGAGATTTTCACCTGTTTCTGACAGTCCCCCTACCCCCGAGTTGCGCAACGAGGTCAGAGCAAGTAGCGAACACGAGTAGAGATGTGCCTTCTTAGCAGGGAAGCAGAGAGAATAATCCCTGCTAAGAAGGCACATCTCTGTGCTCTTTACCTACTGCTTACCATCTCGTTGCGCAACTCGGGGGCCCTATGGGCGGTACTTGGATCTGATCACCTTGGCTCGAGTTTCGAGCAATGCCGCTTCGTCCTCTCGGTTCATCCTCCGTAACAGAGTAGCATAAGTTTCCAAGTCTTCGACGACCTCCAGATGGTCTTGGCCAAAGGTCTGCTCATCGATAGCCAAGGCGCGCAGAAAGAGTTCTTCGGCTGACTCGTAGCGTTTCTGCACTTGCGCGACTCGTGCTAAGTTGAAGAGTGTAACAGCAGTATGGGGATGATCAGGCCCTAGCGTCTGTTCACAAATATCCCGAGCACGTTGGTAGAGGGGCTCAGCTTTCTCGTACTGACCCCTTGCCCAATAGAGTTCCGCTAGATTATTGAGGGCAGCGGCAGTTTGGGGATGATCAAGCCCCAAAGTCTGTTCACAAATATCCCGAGCACGTTGGTAGAGGGGCTCAGCTTTCTCATACTGACCCTGGTACCAGTAGAGACCCGCTAGATTATTGAGTGTAGCGGCGGTCTCGGGGTGATTAGGGCCCAGGGTCAGCTCGGAGATGGCAAGGGCACGTTGGTAGAGCGGTTCCGCCTTGCTATACTGGCCTTGGTTTCGATAAAGCACTGCCAGATTATTAAGGGTGACGGAGGTGTCAGGGTGCTCCGGTCCCAGCGTCTGCTCTCTGATGGCAAGGGCACGCTGGTAAAGAGGTTCCGCTTGTTCGTAAAGGCCTTGAGTCCGGTAGAGGCCTGCTAGATGATCCAGAGTAATAGAGGTGTCGGGGTGCTCCGGTCCCAGCGTCTGCTCTCGCATTGAAAGTGCATGCTGTAAGAGTGCTTCAGCTGGTCCATACTGTGCGCGCTCTTGTAAGTAGACTCCCGCTCGATGCAACAGATCTGCTGCTTCGGGAAAGACTAGGCCATACAGCTCTACCAAGTCGGCACACATAAGAGCATGAGGTAAATACAGTTTGCAGCGCGGCCAGGTCTCAAACTCTACTTCCGGGAAGGCTGCCTCGACCACCCGGACAGCGCGTTGCGCCCACTGTTGCTGCGTTGGAGTGTCCATCTGCTCTTTAAGCACGACCTGCACCAGCCGATGCACAGCAAAACTTTTACTGTCCGGTAGACGTCGGATAAGCGAGAAAGAACGCAGCACATCGAGAGCCTCATCGAATCGAAAGCCATCGGCTGCTGTCTTTTGAAGCACCGGACTCAACTCCGAAGCACCTTGCAACACAAGATCTTCGGCAATGGCATCCGGATCTAGAAAAGCGCACAGCCGTAGTAGGTCGGCCGCGGACGGGTTGCGCGCTTCGACCTGCTCAAAGGAGAGCGCCCAGGTACTAGCCACCGTCTTGGGATAGTCGGATGGGATGCGACGTCGCCACCTCAAGAGGTCGGTGCGGTACTGCTTGTAGAGATTCAGGTAGCGCGCGAGCCCACAGCCAGTTTGTGCGATATAGGCTCCAGCCTGTTCGATCGCCAGCGGCAAGCCATCCATGAGGGTGACTATGGTCTCTGCTAACTCTTTGGCTTCTGAGGAGGCGCGAGCCAGGGCATCATTTAGAGTGAGCACCGTGGAACGTCGTAAGAGCAACAAGGCTCCCTCTGCCAGATCCATCTTCTCTACCTCCTGGCTCTGAGCCAACAATGATACCCCTTGATCGCGTGTAGTGAGTAAGACATGGCCAGTCTCAGTGATCGGTAAGAATATGGAGACCAGTTCTAGGTCGTCGGCATCGTCCAGGATAAGTAGCCAGTCTTGCTGCTGAGCTAGCCACCGTTTGACAGCCTCGACCACTCGGTTTTGGTCCCTTTCCTCCCTCTCTGTCAACTGCAGCAGGCCCGCGAGGGTCACGAAGTCAGAGATCAGGGTATCGCTAGCTGTCGCACGCACCCAAAAGATAGCTTGATATTCCTTGCGATATAGGTAAGCATACTCCACGGCAGTTTGTGTCTTGCCAATGCCCCCCAAGCCATGAATGGCCTGAGCTTGGGTAGGGGAAGTGCTCGTGCTTGACGTGAGGCGCTCATGTAGTACATCGAGTAAAGCTTTTCGATCAGTGAAAAACGGATTGCGCCGATAGGGCACGTTCCAGAAAAGAGGCCAGATACCAGGAAAGTTTGGTGGATGGGCCACTGAGAAGGCTCCCGGAAAACGTTGCATTTGTGAGGGCCGAACCCGTGGTTGTAGCCCGTCAATCAGTTGTTTGCGAGCAACTACCTCGTCGGTGATGCCGACGAGATCGATATAGGCGAGAGGTGCAAGCAATCCGTCCGGTTGGCAGTCGCGCACCCGTACAGGCACCAGACGGCCTTCTTTCCCTTGTGGGTCACGCATAAAGCTAGCAGTCCATTCTGGCTGGGGGTATACGGCAGTGAGGTAGGAAGGGGAGAGCACAAGGAGAGTGCGTCTGCTCATCTGTAAGCCCTCATGCATCTTGAGCACAAAGTTGTGTCCTGGGGCAAAGTCCCAAGCCTGTATAATGGTACTATAACCTTCATGCTCCAGTTGTTGAGCAATCCACTCGGCCCAAGCTCGATCCGCCTTGTTATAGCTGATGAAGAAGTCTTTAACCTCCGGTGCGTCCTTGTCGCTCATTTCCATTCTCCCCGGTCGTGCGTTCTTCTCAGCGCGAGCGCGTTCCTCAGTGTCTCATTTCTTTCATCCTTAGGAAATTAATTATACGAGAGAATCAATTCTATTACAAGAAGAATAGAAAGTCGCAAAACTCATTACAAAGGGAAGTGCAGCAGCAAGAGGTGACTCTACTATTGTAGAATGTGGCAATTTCGCCTGATTTAGGAAGCTGAAACTTTCTCTATAATCAGGAATAACTCTTGGTTTACTTTTGAATATGTTGTAAAGCTCTTTAGAGGATTGGAAGGATTATTTGGGGATCCTAACATGTTTTCCTACGTGTATGATTATGAGGGGAAAACATGTCGAAATCCCTAGTACACGGAGGCACAAATCATCATGTGGTTTAGATTGGTCAGAGCCTTGCCTTGATAGATCCACTTGAAAGGCTGGGCCATCGCCCGGTTGTAATGGTCGATAAAGACGAAGACCTTGGCTTGTAAGTCCTCAACGGAGCTGAACGAGCCTCGTTTGAGAAGCTTGCAACCAGAATCCCGCCCCGACGGCTCATGAGCTCGAGCTAAGGCGAGCCTCAGGCAAGGTCGGCTCGAACAGTTCGATGGGGTTCCCTGAAGGGTCGTCGACGAGGATTTGCTTGCCGCCAATGCCGGTCACGATCTCGTTGCGAAAGTGGGCTCCCGCCTTGCGCAGCGCCTCGACGGTGGTGACGAGATCGTCGACTTCAATCGAGAAGCGGTTCCAGCCTCCAGGCTCGGGCTTGGTACCATCAGGCATCGACTGACCGCCGCCGCCCGCTGGATTCGGCGCGCTGAGTATGAGACGGAGGTCGCCTCGGGAGAGCATAGCAAAGGCAGGAGCCGGATGCATCTCCTCATGGAAACCGAGATGCTGGCAGTAGAACGCGATCGCAGCGTCGACATCGTGGACGATGTAGCGGACCTGAACGGTGGCCATTCGGTGGTTCTCCTTTCCTCGCTCCTTAAGCGAGACCGCTCAAAGGAGTTCTAGCCAATAGGACTCTAGACGTAGACAACTTTTTCTGCCGTCTAATGCTTTTGTATGTAATTATGAAACATCTGTTCTTAAGATACCATAGGATCTATAGAACATCAAGCGCCTACAGAAGATCAATGGTAAAAAGCTCACTCCGTGGGAGGAACAGGGCCAGTCCCGCTCTAGATGACAGAGGGAGGCAGGGGCCTGAACTCCTGCCAGTATACTACATACCTATTTCAGTCTCCGTGTACTAGTTAGTGATCCTTAGTCAGGGACGTGTAGCATAATGGGCGCCATGACTGTTGCTCAACAACAGATAGATGCTCTCAAACAACAAGCTGAAGGTCACGGCTTTCGAAAGGCGCGTTTGCCACAGCGTCGGCATTGGTGCTCAACTACATCTTCGGCGGCTTTGATGAGTTGCCAACGGTGATTGAGGAAGCAACCATGCAGGGTTTCATGGAGCAATTGAAGAAATCTTTTCATGTGGGGAGTATAGCAGACTCTTGCAAGGGGTCTACTGGTCTTCCATTTCTTGCAATGTTTGCTCAGCTTGTCGGTAGAACTCCCCTATCGTGGCACCCTTCTGTTCAGACAACGCGACCACTATTTCGAGTTTTCTCTTTACCTGCAAGATCGGTTTAATGTTGGGATTTACAGCGGGGCGAACTTCAGTCGAGAACCCATTTTCCACAATTGTTCTTGTGTTGAGGTGGAAAGCCCTTCAATCATGTAGCGTTATCAACAAGCTCTCACTTCTGGATTCTCTCGACAAGGGATAGTGCGAAAAATACAACTGCAAACTGCGGAATGTGGGTAAGAAAGGGTAGCCGATGCGACTACCCCTGGTGTTCTTCTCCTGCTGTCCTGTGGGGATGAGAAAAGCAAGAGCATCTCCAAATAGAATGCCTGTATGTTTATCGCTCGGGTTTGACCCAGATGCCGCGTTCGTGCATGAGGTCAATTTGCTTCTGAATGACTTGCTCACGGTACTCGGCATGCTTCATAGGTTCACGATCCAGGTACAGGTTCTTTGGATAGATGGGTTGTTCATACAGCATCTGGTAGAGTTCGGTGCGTAGGTCTTTCATCCAGTTGTCCCACTGAGCACGGGCACGATGGTCACGCAAAGCTTCTATATCGATGACCCCACCAACATAGGTTGAGCCAGCACCGTAGTCCTGGCGACCAACAATCTGGCCTTTATAATTGATGACAAAGGAACGCCCGCCAAAGGTATCAATCGGTGTATCGTCCTCAGGGTGGAGATAGTAGGTGCCCATGTTGGGAGCCACAATATACATATTGTTATCGAGTGCCCGGGCTCGACTCTGGATCTCAAAAATCTCGTTGCCGGTCGCCGGATGCGGATAGGAGGCACGATAGACAACTTCGGCGCCGTTCATGGCGAGAGCACGCGCATTTTCAGGATAGGAGCCTTCATTCGCCATCATGATACCCAGGCGGCCAATCTCCGTATCCACAACCGGCCAAAACGCATCTAAAGAGCGGCTGTAGCGGCCTACCCACCAATCCCAAATATCGTGCGGACAGACGGAGTGCTCAACGGGGAAGAGTGGTGAAACCTTGTAGTGCTTGAGGATAACTTCGCCATGCGGGTCAAGAATAAAACCGACATTGAAGAAACGATCTTTGATCTCAGGGTGCTTTGCTTTCGCCTGCGCCATGATAAAGGCATTGTACTGTTTGGCTAGCTCGCCCAGAAAGTCGGTTTCCTCGCCTGGGATATCAATGGCGCATTCCCTGGCAAACGTGACATGGTCAAGATCGAGTACCTCATCGTTGAATGCCTGAAGTGCTCCCTCAGGGATGGCAATTAACCGAACGGGAAGATCGAGGCTTGAGAGCCAGGAGGCGGCTTTGACGAGGTGTTTCAGGTGTTCGAGGTTGATTTTGATGTCTGCGCGTTTGCGAATGCCCCGAACAGTGGTGATGAGTCCGACAGCAGTGTAGGGCTTAATCATTCATTGCTCCTTTGTTGTGTCAGATACTTCAATACCAGAAGAGAATCGCCCTGGTAAAGGGCGACTCTGCATCTGTAACGACTACGCTATTATATCACTCCTTCCCTGCGGTAACATGGCGGTGTCGGCCTCCTCTGTCCAGAGGAGGAAATGAAATTGTGTCTTAATGGATTGGTGGATTGAGCGATACGGTCGCAATCTTGATGCGTTCTGGCCGGTTGTTGATACAGAGATAGGTCGCCTCGGCATCATGATGGCTAACGAAGGCTCCTATCCTGAAAATGCGCGAGCATTGGCGATGAATGGTGCAGAGGTGGTGTATCGTGCCTCCTATCCTCATCCGGCAACAGGCAACGAGATTTTTGAGATCCAGAGTCGAGCGCGGGCACTCGATAACAATATGTACATCGTGGCTCCCAACATGGGCACGTATTATCTCTTTCCAGAAGAAAGCACGCCTATTGATACCTTTGGTGGACGTTCCTTCATCATCAATTACAAAGGTCAGATTGTCGGACGCCAGGACTACGGCGCTGGCTCGACCTATGTTGGTGGAGTGATTGACATTGAGGCGCTGCGCGATCACCGCGCTCGTGCCCAATGGGACAACTGGATGAAAGACTTGCGTACCGAACTCTACCAGATGTTGTATGAGCAACCCATCTATCCGAAGAACATGTACCTGGATCGTGAACCTATGAAGCATGCCGAGTACCGTGAGCAGGTCATCGAAAAGCAAATACAATTAATGCATGAACGAGGCATTTGGGTAAAACCTGAGCGGTAAACACCAGGAATGGAGCTTTTTTTATACGGATTGTGCGGGAGGTTTTTCGTCGGATGATGATTGAGTAGCTGCGGCCTGTTTCCTGGATGGCTTCGGGGATTGGGTTCGTATAACTTTTTCGCGTATCAAAGTAATTTGTGAGTGAACTGCTTGACGGGACTGCTGGAGTTTGCGGGCTATCTGAGAGGGACGTTCGCTGTTAACGAGATAGCGGCAGATCGTTTCTTGCTTTTCGGTGAGTCCTACGGCCGGATGCTCCAGGGCTGTTTTTGCCATATCTTCCAGTTCGCCATACTTACTACGTCTATACTCATCGAGATCGATCGGAGAGAAGAGCCAGCGGTCAACAACACGCATACCCGGTATACGCCCTTTTTCCACGAGGTGCATAAAATGCCAGTAACTGAGGTCCAGCTGTTTCGCTGCTTCGTGTGTGGTCAACATTCCGTTGAGGTGCTGCAGGCTATAGTGTAGTTCATCACTCCTCAGGGCCATATTGGACGCCTTTCTACGGATTGCCGTACTTACTGAGAGCGCCAGGCAAAGACATAGTTAGTCAACCTGAGTATACCATAGGAAATAGGGGAGCGCAACCTTCAACATGCTCGGGTCACTTGCGTCTTCAACCAGAAGAATCGTCGTCATTCAACGGGTAGTATCCTCCTCGCCTAAGGAACGTGTTTATTATGCTTAACATGCTACAGTGTACCATAATAGGGTAGATGTGCCGTAGCCTATTGATGAGACACTTTTATTGATATTTATTCGTGCCACAACCTAGGATGATGAAAAAACTCCATATATTATTAAAGGAGGAAGTGGAGGCCGCTAGTTGAAAACGGCGGTATCCGTCCACTACAAAGGCGCATGGATTACACAACAGTGATTGCCCTCTCTACTGAAGAGAGCAAACCAGATATGAAGCAAGGATCGATCTTTTTTATTGGGACAGCTACTGTTCTGCTGCGCTATGCCGGTTTTACGGTACTGACCGATCCCAACTTTCTGCATAGTGGAGAACATGTCCACCTGGGATATGGGCTTCGCTCGAAACGCAAAACTGATCCTGCGATCAACATCGAAGAGCTACCACCACTCGATCTTGTCGTACTCTCCCACATGCATGAAGACCATTTTGATCGCGAAGTAGAGCATAAGCTGGATAAATTCATACCGATTGTGACGACACCCCAGGCAGCAGCTGCCCTCAAGAAGAAGGGCTTCAAATCGACATACGCTCTTAAGACCTGGCAAACACTGATAGCTGCTAAAGGAGATGCGCAACTGCGCATTACTTCGATGCCTGGGAAACATGCACCCGGGCCTCTCTCAAAGCTGCTTCCATCCGTAATGGGCAGCATGCTCGAGTTCCAATTGCCGGCGGGGAATACTAGCATGCGTCTTTACATTACTGGCGATACGCTACTCAATGAACAGCTGAAGGAGATTCATCAACGCTATCCCGAGATCGACCTGGCCCTCTTCCACCTTGGAGGAACACGTATCTTCGGGATAATGCTCACAATGGATGGGAAACAGGGGGCGGAAGCTATCAAGATTATTGCTCCGCGCACAGTGATACCCATCCACTTTAACGATTACCCGGTATTCAAGTCGCCTCTCGAAGACTTTGTGAAAGCAGTCAGAGCAGAGGGTCTCGAAAACAGCATCACGTACCTGAATGCCGGAGATACATATACGTTTGAGGTGCCCAAAAATCGACAGTAGCAATTATGGTGCAAGTTTCTCTCGAGAAGGGATAGACAGATTCACACAAAGGACAGGCTTAACTTCATTGCTCGATGTACGACTGGTCCAGCCTGTCCTCGAGTAAATGAAGGGAGAAATGTGTGTGCCCTTCTTATATTACGATCGGCTAATCCCACTGAGACCAGGCAGTCCGTAATCGGCGGCGTACAAGGCTCAAACCTGTAGCAACGCCTAAGAGCGTTACGCCAAGAATAGTCAATGCCAGCGGCGTCGGAATTGCCAAATTAGGCAAGAAGAGCGCGTGGAGAGCCGCCACAACAATCAGTCCTGCTCCTGTAAGAACAAAGATACGCACGCCTGCTCCAATACCCAGCAGGAGCAGCGCCAGAGCTTCACCTATCAAAACCAGCGTATACAGTAAGTTTTCTTCGCTATGTGTGAAACTCAACCAGAGGGTTGGCAGCAAGAGCAGCGCCGCACCTAGAACAGCAATACCTTCCCCAATCATGCGATGCTCTGGCAATGTCTCATCACGGAGCAGTAGCGGCGCTATTACAGTGAGATATGTAGCAGGAGCCAGGGTGAGCAGATCGAGATTTGCTTGTCCAAATGCCGCCAAAGTCCAACTCACTACTAGCGATACCAGCAAACCCGCCGAATAGTCACAGCAACGTTGCACAATATTGTTCTCCTGGATACGGCCGTAACAGAAGGCCATCAGTGCCAGTACGAACAGCGAACCTGCTCCCACAAAAGCAAGCGGGCCAGAACTAGCGAAAAGACCGCCATTGCCAATGATGACCAGAATGACCAGGAACTGGCCGCCTATCCCTGCGACATTGTGTAAGAGTGACGCGGGCATGATTTTCGTCAATGGTGTGATAACCTTCCATATTAGTTGCGAGACAAAGATCAGCACGCATAGTATGGAGAAAGCTACCATCATAGTTGTGATATCCAGGTGCGGCTGCCAGAGCCATATAGCGAGGGCTGCGAAAATCGCAGGTAATACCAGCACCTCCGGCACGCGCTCCACCAGCATGATGCAGACGGCAATCGCAGTGAAGACCAGGAGACTGTACGCAACTATGCCAGCTTGCGATTCCATGCCAAAGATCTGTTGCCAGACTACAGTCCAGATCATCGCTATCAATGAAATCAGGTACCAAGGCCAGCCCCATTCGAATGATGTCAGCCTGTACCGAGAGAGCAGTCCACCAGTAAGCGATAGCGGCCGTTTCGTCATTCGTCCAAACAGCAGACCGATCAAGGCGGTGGCTATAGCGATCCCTATCACCCACTCTATCGAGGCCCGAGGGGCAAGTAATGTTCCCCAGATGGCAAAACCCGCTACGATGAATAGCCAGTACGGTTGGCGCTCAAAGAGCGCTACGGCGTAGGCTACCAGCGCATAGAGCATCATTACAACAAGGTAGAAGAGGGGATTTACAGTGGTAGAAGCGCTGTCCATGCCCGTCGATAATGCAGCGACAAAAGCTGTAGCGTAGAATGGTAAGGCATACTTCAGGAAATTGTTCTTCTTTGCCGACCCAAGGATGGGCAATATAACGGAATGTAGCAGGCCAATAGCCACTCCGACACCAGCATAGAGAAGGGCAATAACGAGAGGGCGATACAAGTCTCCCAGTTGCGCTGCATCTAGCAGAGCCCAGGCGGTAAATGCTGGTAAGAGCCATAAACAGGGCTCAAGATCTTCCAGAAGACCAATTGTGTAGAATAACAGGCCAAAGACCACCAATATCCAGCTGGTAGCGAGTAAATGAGCCGGATTCTGGTATCCCACGATCCCGGTCATGATAGCACTGAGCAACGCTACGATATAGAGAGGAGAAGCCCATGTTCTATCAAAGCTGCGGCTGACTCCAAAGCCGAGAATAGCTGCCACAGGAGTCACGGTTACCAGAACCCAGAATTGGTTGCCGGGGAGAAGCAACGCTACGCTGGCAAAACTAATGACAGGGATGAGCCACCATTTGATCCGAGCCAATGCGGCAGATGCGTACCATGCCAAGGAGAGCGCTGCCAATTCCAGGGCAACAGGAAAAATCACTCCCAACCAGTTTCCCACGATACTTTGTGGAAGGGCACTATACTGAGAAATGAGGACATCCATAAGGCCTGCTGCTGCTCCATAAAGCAGTCCAATGGCTACCAGTGGCCACTCCCATAGCTTAGCTCGTCCCGACTTTGTCGCTGATTCTTCGCTAACAACCAGTGTTCTGTTTGCCATGATGCGGCGTATTGCTACAGCGGCAAAAGGAAGCAGCGCACCGATTAAGAGAGCGACATAGGGACGGCTAAAAAGCAGGATGGGTAGAGCCAGCACTGCAAAAACCAACGGCAGGAAAAGCATGCGCTGACGGCGTTGGTATAGCGCAACAGCGTAGAATAGTACCGCGAAGCCCAGCAGAAGCATTGATAGATGATCGGCGCCCTGGTTCAAACTCAGGCCAAGTGCCAGAAGCGCCTCACCCAGTACCAACACATCAATGGGGTTTGCCCAGTAGGACCCAAAACGCTGGCGTACAAGCACTGCGATGCCTATCAAAGCAAGGGTCAGCCCCACGAAGAACCAGGCTGATACGAGATTCAAAGACAACACAATAGTACTCAATTCCCAATTGAGCAGGAAGCCGCTGAGCAAAAGGAGCCATGGCCAATTATTGTAATGATTTTCAGTTTTTCCCCTGTGGTTTGCATGTAACAAGATGATACTCATTGTGAGGAGACAGCCCACACCTACGGCAATCAGTTCAGCTGCAGCGGCCCAATTTGGGTGAACGTATAGATTTGGATTGCTGTCCAGAGGTATCTGATAGGCCGCAGATAAGAGTTGTTGCGGCAAGAGGGGTGAGCTGATAAAAGGAGCGAGACATACCAGTACCAGCGCAATTTGATCCAGTGATCGGCCGAGGTTACCGAGCGGTTGAAGTAGAGGAACAGCGAAACGGTTGAGTGCGTGATAGAGCAGCGCAACACTTACCAACACCAGGGTGTAGCCACCTTGCGAAAAGTTGAAGACGTAGCAGAAAGCGAGTACACAGGCCAGGAACAAAAGGGCCAGCACGGGCAACTCACGAGTGCGTTTCGTTAGCCAGAACCATGCAGTGGTCCAAATCAGCAGGAGAACCGACATACTCAGGATCGAGAAACGAATCTCTTCCATTGATGCATTGAAGAACGTGCTCTCCAGTGAAAGAGATAGAACAGTTACGGCAACAGCGCTTAAAAGACAAATGCCGACGATTGAGTACATGAAGACACGCACCGGCTGGCGCAGTACCAGGAGCATACTTGTAAAGTAGCGTTCACGTCTTGTGGAAGGCGAGCGCGCCATGGAGGTAAGTGCAGCGAAGGCCAGCGGTATGAGCATAGCAGGCCACCAGCAGTAGTTGAGGTGCAAATCGGCAGCAACGGCGAGATCGGCAACGATCAGAGCCATTGCTCCGAGGTAGCCGTAGATGGAGAAGCCCTGGTAGATCGCGAGTAAAGTATAGACAATTGCGGCATACGTCGCTGCTATGGCGATCAGCGTTGGCAACGAAAGTGTTATGTGGGTACCAAGCATCAAGTTATAGCTCGTAAAACCGACCAACGGTACCAGAAGCACATAAATGCCACTGTAAAGGCGTGCAATCAGCTTGAAATTTGTAAAATGATAGGCGACTACGCCGGCGATGCCAAAAAAGGCGTGGACGCCAAAGACGATGAGGAAGGAGAGCAACGGATTACCGCCCGTAGTGACGACAGAATTGAGCGCTCCCATTAAGATCAGAAATGCACCAAGCAAACCAATAATGGTGATGGCCTGGTCTACCACAAATGACCGCCAGGTAAACGAAAAACCGCGACGTGCTGGCTGTTGTGGTTTTTCTTCTGGCGTTTCAATTACAGCACTCCACACAGGCACAGGAGGCGGTTTTGGAGCAGGCACTTTCTCGGATTGTTTACCTCCTGCGGCAAACAGCGGCATAGCTGGCATAGCCGCATGGAGGCTACGAAGGTAATTCAGGCGTGTCCTATAGCGACCAATCAGCCCACTAACAGTCACGTTTGCTCCACCATTGATAGCGACACGCTGAAGGTCGCGTAGAGAGGATTCTAAAAAATGCTCTTCTTTGATCCGGTGGATTGGATAATTGCATCGCGGGCAGTCTTCTCCTGAACCAGGTATAATGGGGAGCCCACAACAGTCACAAATCGGTGATACAGTTTGCTGCGTCATAATTACATTTCCCTCCACAGTCCATTCTAAAAGAATGTGACTCACCTCGAGTAATGAATAAGGCAGGAACATCAATGAAAGCCGCTAAGATAGCTTCATTTGCAAGTGTACGTGAGTTTGTTTGTTGAATGAGAGTGTCATATGTCCCATTTCCTATTCAATAAGGAGGTCGAGGAGCATACGCCTGGAACAGGCGACTCAGCAATCGCAGTTCCGGGAACAACTGGTTTAGAGCACGACCAGGACCTGGAAAAAGCCAGTTTGCAGACGGATGGCTTGAAAGATATAGGCTCCTAAACTCCTATTTGGAGGGAGAATTGAAATGTTTTGGGCTCCTGAAACGTCATATATAGAGAAGATACGGCAATTAAAGGAGCACAGTCATGAAGGTCAATTCACTCTCCTCCTCCAGTTCGGATGAAGCGGATACATGTTGTACCACTTGCCGGAACAATGTCTTAGCTGTCGATACTGAGACAAAGGGTAATGATGATAGCTATCAGGAGACGCTCCGTCGTATCTTGAAAAAAAGTGATCCCAGGACTAAAGAACATTTGCGCGCATGTTTAAGCGAGGATTTGCTTAGCTGGCTCCGTCTTTACCCCAGCCGGGTGGAGGCTTGCACCTGCGAGAATGATGAGTACCTGGTGCAAGCCCTTGAATCTATCTATCGGGCTACTGGCCATCATAAGGTGCTGGAAAGCGATACTATCGACGATACACTATTGTATGTGCAGGCGAGCCTGAGCGGGCTACTCATCGATACTTTGCGGTTTCGTTCGACCAGCTATGATGTTTCCGTGCCAAGGTTAAAGATGTAGAGAATCTACTGTCTCCAGAACCTCTTGAGCGTGCTCGGCTGCCTGGACTTTTGGCCAGACTTTACGAACAATCCCATCTTTATCAATGAGAAATGTCTCGCGGTTGACGCCTATGTATTTTTTGCCAGCGTAGTTCTTCTCTTTCCATACACCATACAGTTGCGAGACAGTTGTATCGGTATCAGCGAGGAGAGGATAGGGTAAGCCGTACTTGTCGGCAAATTTCTGGTGAGACTCAAGGCTGTCGGCGCTTACACCGAGGACGATGACACCACGTTTCTGCATCTCACGATTAGCATCGCGGAAAGAACACGCTTCAGCCGTGCATCCAGGGGTGTCGTCTTTGGGATAGAAATAGAGAACGACAGTTTTCCCTCTCAGATCAGCCAGGTGTACCTGGCCGTTATTAACAACATCATCGCTTCCCACTGCGGGTAGGGTAAAATCAGGGGCGGGTTGTTGCTCCTGTATTGCTGTATCGCTCACAAATTACCTCCAATAGTACATTACGAAGGGTTATTCTTTTCCTGGCGAATAGAGAAGGCAAAAACAGGTATTACCTTTCCGTGTTCCGCTTCTATTCGTGGGAACACGCTGTCTTTGAAAACTATTCCATACGGGGCAGGCGTGCTATTATCCCGACAGGACTACGTGGGCGACCCAAGGGTCCCCACTCCGCTCCACGCCGCCCACGCCCCTACGAAACAGTCCTCTAACAAGGATAACTATACCTTGATTATAGTGAGAGCATGCGCTCCAGGGCGACTCTTGCCCAGTGAGCGATTTCTTCATCTACACTGACCTGGTTGATTACCTGACCCTGCACCAGGCCTTCCAATACCCAGGCGAGGTAGGCCGGGTGGATGCGGTACATGGTGGAACAGGGGCACACGATAGGATCAAGGCAGAAGATGAACTGCTCTGGATGTTCTTTGGCCAGGCGATGCACCAGGTTTATTTCGGTAGCGACCGCCCATTGACTCCCGGCCGGGGCTTTCTCAATCTGTTGAATGATATATTCGGTAGAGCCGTAGAGATCAGCGGCTTCTACGACCTCGCGGCGGCACTCGGGATGGACCAGTATTTTGATGCCGGGATATTCAGAGCGGGCTTTGGCGATCTGCTGCACATTGAAGCGCATATGGGTGGTGCAATAACCCTTCCATAAAATGATCTTCGAACGCTCCAGCTCCTCTTCGGCATCGATCGAGGACATGGGGTCTTTGGGATTCCATACAGCCATCTGCTCTTCTGCTATGCCATACTTGAGGGCGGTATTGCGGCCAAGGTGCTCATCGGGGAAGAACAAGACGCGTTTACCCTGGCTGAAGGCCCACTTGATGACGGCAGGAGCATTGGAAGAGGTGCAAACAATACCGCCATTGCTCCCACAAAAGGCTTTGAGGTTGGCCGCCGAGTTCATGTAGGTCACAGGAATAATGCCGGCCTCGTCCCCGAGCGTTTCATGGAGCATCTGCCAGCATTCTTCGACTTCGGCTATATTCGCCATGTCTGCCATGGAGCAACCCGCGGCGGGATTAGGCAGGATGACACGCTGGTGAGGCGCGCTGAGGATATCGGCGCTCTCGGCCATAAAATGTACACCACAGAAGACGATGTAGTCGGCCTGCGGTCGAGCGGCGGCTAGCTGTGCCAGTTTAAACGAATCTCCACGAAAATCGGCGTACTTGATGATCTCATCACGCTGATAGTGATGTCCGAGGATGACGAGCCGCTCTCCAAGTTTCGCCCTGGCGGCGGCGATACGCTGGTCTAATTCATCGCCTGACATCTCAGCATACAAGAGAGGAACATTATCGATCCGGGTTGAGCGGGCATGTTGTGCGCGTGTCTGGCGGGAGAGCAGCGGCAAGATCCGCTCCTCTTTACTTTCGGCGCAAACTGTTTGAAGGGCCATGAGTTTTCTCCTTGTTCTGGCAAACGTGGCCAGAGATGACCATGAAGGTATATAGCGCAGTGATTATCAAGCAAACTCCAAGGATATATCAAAGTTGGGTGCAGAGTGCGTTAATGCTCCCAGCGAGATGAAATCTACGCCAGTAGCGGCAACGGCGGCCAGACGCTGCGGATTGGTGCCAATATTACCGGATGCCTCTAAGAGTACACCTGGGGCGCTATGGCGCACTAACTTGACGGCGGCCCGCATCGTTTCGACATCCATATTGTCCAGCAGCAAAACGTCGGCACCTGCCTCTAAGGCCAGGCTGACTTCCGCGAGTGTCTCACATTCGACCTCTATTTTGAGGAGGTGTTGGGCGGAACGCCGCGCGGCGGTCACAGCCTGAACGATTCCCCCGGCGGCTTTGATATGATTGTCTTTGATGAGCACGCCGTCGCTGAGGCCAAAGCGGTGATTCTTGCCCCCGCCGAGGAGCACAGCATCTTTTTCCAGGCTGCGCAATCCCGGGGTTGTCTTACGCGTATCGAGTACGCGTGTAGGGGTACCCTCGACGGCCTTTACACAACGAGCCGTAACGGTGGCGATACCCGAAAGATGTCCCAGGAAATTGAGCGCGACACGTTCCGCGCTCAGCAGGGAACGAGCCGGGCCTTCAAGGTGAGCCAGGACCTGGTCAGAATGGACAGTATCTCCATCTTGCACCAGCAGGTTTATGACAATACGCTCATCGAGCAGTTGAAACGTCGCGGCTGCAACAGAGAGTCCGGCGACGACGCCGTTCTGGCGCGCGATGAGACTGGCGTGAGCAAGATGTTCCTCTGGAACAGTGCTCAGGGTGGTGATATCGTATTCCGCACCGTCCTCTTCGAGGGCACGCTTAATAAGGTCCAGCGGAGGCTTACGCATGAGCAATGACCTCCTTTCGAGGATTTTCAGGCGTGAGTACAGTAGTTTCCTGTACATATGCAAAGTGGCGGCCTGTAAGCGATGCATCGAGAGTCTCGTAATCGCGCCGCCAGTGACTTCCCCGGCTCTCGCGGCGCTGCATGGCAGCAATGATCACCAGTTCAGCCATCAGCAACATGTTCCTGGTCTCTGCCCACTGCGCGAGGTGCGCTGCCCCGCCATGCTCTATATCGAGTGCGGCGGGCAGTGACTGCTTGAGCGCGTGTACTCGACGCCTGGCTTCAAGCAGGCCCTCTTCATCGCGACAGAGCGAAACGTACTGCCACATGACGGCGCGTACTTCACGACGAATATCGGAGAGGGAAACAGGGCCGGCATTGGCAGTGGATACATTCTCCAGTGAATTCGTAGGGACGGGAATAGTGATAGTATGGCGGTCAGGCCATTTTTCAAGGCGACCAGGCCACATTTCAGGGCGACCAGGCCACATTTCAGGGCGACCGCAAGGGATCGCCCCTACTATAGACGGGGTGTCGTTGTCGATGGGGTGGTTTTGCAGGCCGTCGGCGAGGCGCAGGCCGAAGACGAGGCCTTCCAGGAGGGAGTTGCTGGCGAGCCTGTTTGCGCCGTGTACGCCTGTACACGCGACTTCCCCAACGGCATAGAGGCCGAGGAGGGTTGAGCGACCGTAGGTGTCGACCATCACGCCACCCATACAATAGTGGGCTGCTGGTGCGACGGGGAGGAGATCCCTGGCAAGGTCAAGGCCATATTTCCGGCATATAGCCGAGATGGTCGGGAAGCGGGCATACATCTTTTCCGCAGGGAGATGACGCAGGTCGAGGTACTGGCAGTCGGTCCCCTCTGAGAGCATCTCGCTGAGGATGGCACGCGCCACAACATCGCGAGGCTCAAGCTCAGCACGGGATCCATAGCGTGGCATGAAACGCTCGCCGGCATGGTTGCGCAAGAAGGCTCCTTCACCACGCACGGCCTCTGAGACGAGGTGAGAACCACCGTTGACCGCCAGGACGGTCGGGTGAAATTGCATAAATTCCAGGTCAGAGAGGACCGCGCCTGCACGCCATGCTAGAGCAAGGCCATCAGCGGTTGCGCCAGCGGGATTCGAGGTGTGTAACCAGAGGCCGCCTGCGCCACCGTTGGCCAGGACCGTTGCCTTTGCTTCTATGGTAAATGGTTGTCCACTTTTATCGATGGCTTCGAGACCGGTACATACCCCATCGTATACAAGCAAGGCACTAACGTAGGTCTCTTCATAGACGGCGATGCGCGGGTGTTTTTGGAGAGCGGCCATCAGCGCTCGCTCGATCTCCGCTCCCGTGGCATCGCCACCTGCATGAAGGACACGCCAGCGGCTATGCGCTGCCTCCCGGCCCAATAGCAAACCATCAGGAGTGGTGTGTATAGCGTTTGTCGCACTTGTAGTGTGAATGTTGCTGCCAGGTTGGGCACGATCAAACTGTACCCCGTGCTGTATCAACCAATTTACAGCGGCCGGGGCTTGTTCTACCAGGACACGTACAGCGTTTTCGTCGCAAAGGCCCGCGCCCGCCGCTATAGTATCTTGAAAATGGAGGTTGGGGCTGTCGTCCGCTCCAAGCGCTGCTGTCAGACCTCCCTGGGCGTAGCGCGTGTTGCTCTCGCCGAGCTGACCTTTGGTGAAGAGTGCGACGCGCATCTGCCCGGGTAAGTGCAATGCTACCGAGAGTCCGGCGATGCCTCCTCCGATGATGGCGACGTCATATGCCTGGCTGTTTGCCATGAATGTGTCCTTCCCGCATGACATAGTGTCAAATATACACTATGTTAAGTGTAAAAAAAAACTTACCTACAAGTCAAAAAAAGAATATGTGTTTCTTATACACTAACTATGGTAACCAGTATACCCAATAAATTCTGGTAATACAAGGGTTGGTGACAGTTGCCAAATAGCATAAACTATCGTATACTATCATTAGTTCTTTTGATAGAGGCGATAGGTCTATGGCAAAGCAAGCACAGAAGTTATTCCGAGAAAGTGGCAGAAGTGGCCATCACCTACGAAGATCGGTTGACCCGCTTCGGACAAGAATTTTTGGAAACGTTGTTTTCTTGCTTTGGCGTGAGGCTGACGGTTTTGGAGCCAGGGGAAGAGAGAACGCCGCAGCAGGAGTTGACGGATGATTTGCTCGCGCTCATTGCCTCGTTTTCTGGTCGGATGTCAGGCATGCGTTCTCACAAACAGAAGGAGCTGCTACAATGCGCGACAGCCGTCCTCACCAGCTCCTAACCTACGATGTGCGTTTGCCTGACGAAGCCCAAGCCGATGCGCTTCGCCTCCTCGATGCCAGTAAGGCCATCGTCAATCAGGCGCTCACACTGCTCTGGCCGGACCTCGACGAATTTGGCAGGGAGCGTGTTGGTCCTGCCTGGAAACAGGTCGGCAAGTACATGGGCTCCCCGCAGTATCACGGAGATCGGCAATGGCGGTGCGAAAGTGAAACGGTGGGCAGGATTTTACGCCAACAAGCGGAGCGCAAGAAAGCGTTTGAACTGGTCCAGCCCATACTCTCCGATGGCTTCATTCGTCCTAAAACAGAGAAGCGACCGGCAGGCAAAAACCGTCCGGCGATCAAGGAAGCCGTTACCACCTTGCAAAAAAGCCTGGAAGAGAATGAGACCAGCTTCGTCGCGCTGCAAAATGTCATCGAACAAGCATGCAATTTTTTCTTCCAACGGGATCGCTTTCCCGCCAGTTACGAACAACTGCAACCCCTTCCGCTCCTGAAAGTGGGCATGCTGACCTATGCCGGCGACGACGGACGCGAAAAGGGGCAAGCCTATCGCCTGGCTCTCGACGTAGATGCGGGGATGGCGCGCTTTCGGTTTCGCTATCCAGACGAGGCGGGAATCTGGCACTGGCGCAAAGTGGAGACCATCATTGCTTTGCCAGATTGTCTCAAAGAACGCCTGGATGGCGGAGAATTGATGGCCCCCACCCTGCGAGAAGAACGCAGAGCTGATGGAGAGCGTTTCGCGGTGCTGGATTTCATCGTGGAAGTGGAGAAAGAGGCGTTGCCTGCCTGGGAGAGCGTCGAGCGGGTGTTAGGTGCGGATTGGGGCGTGCATACGTTACTCACGGCGACCGCTGTAGATGAACACAACCAACAAGTGGGCAGGCCCATGTTCCTCAACACGGGCGGTTTTGATGGCAGACAAGCCCGCACGCGACGGCAAATCGACGAGCTCAAGAAGAAGGCAGCCACCTACGAACAAGAGCGGGATGTCTTGCCCCCTGATCACCCCAAACGCGCTTGGTTCAACCAGAGACTTGCACGCTATCGGCGGGAAATTGACCGGTGTTGGCGCAAGTATGAACAACGCAATCGGGCACTCGCGCATTTGGCAAGTAATGTCTTGCTTTTGTTGTGTCAGGTGCATGGCTGTTCGCTGCTCT
>WNGP01000758.1_pt1 | contig 25585 bp, 19 predicted proteins | sample 5407671 | NCBI WGS metagenome assembly WNGP01 (sample SAMN13153381, study PRJNA577476) | soil metagenome | isolation source: 40 cm soil or saprolite under Garry oak tree replicate 2 | place: USA:California | collected 2016-06-15
CTGGGATAGTCAGCCAGACGTTCCCGTTACTGTCGAATGTAGTGCCCCATGGATCTTGACTACTCGGTATATAGAAATCCTGAGTTGTTATCCCACTTGCATGTGCTAAGTATAAACTATATCCAGCCATACCGAAAGCAACGGTAAGACTGCCCATAAGTATTGTTAATGCTAAGAAACTCCGTGTAATTTTTCTTCCATTCACCATAGATATTGCCTCCTTAGACGCCAAAGAACCCTAAAGGGATGCTATCGCCTTCCTTAAGATGCCTGAAGATAAGATGCATACTTGTTTGGTACATATGAAGCCAAGTATAGTGAGAAGTGGGCTGTTGTTTAATGGAGAAAGGGTTAAGATATGATTAAGAATCAAAAGATAAGGAGGGCATTTCATCACTCAAAGCCCTCCCAAGTATGAGCGAGAACGCGCTTAGGAGAGCGGATGAGGTCGGAACGTCCAGCAGGCTCGGCAGCCAAATCGACGTCGATGGAGGCGGTGAAGGTCAAAGCGACGCCGGTAGCGATGGCGGACCATCCTGACCAAAGAAGCGTTCAATGGCGGTGTGTTTGCCCAACTCGTCAGCTGCCAAGATTCCCTCGAAAATCCCTGTGTAGAGGATCTATATGCTTCCAAGATGATTATGCGGCCTGAGCGAGAGACAGAGGAGCATCGTGATCCTTGTCTGGGGCAAACGGACTCCCGATATGCCGAAGGACCTCTGCGGGAGTCGGGGCCAGCGCCTCTGCAATGCTGCTCCACATCGGCGACCATGCGAGGGTTTCAGCTATGGATGCGGGCCGAGGGCTGGTGGCACTCTGGACACGGCATACAGGGAACGTCACACGTAATGCGGATCACGAGTTCGTTTGCGCTTGGATCAATGGAGTCAATCGTGATTCCAGCGGGAAAGTGAAACACTGAGGAAAGCATCTCTCGAGAGCCCATCAACATACCCCTCCTTACAACGTCGCGTCAATCAGATCGATGCTATTCTATCACACTGCCCAGTCTCTTTACAGCAAGCAGGCTCACTTATTTTGGGGAAGGGCCGTCGAAGCGCCATGCTACCGGCATGGGGTACGTATAGAGTTTACGTACCACTTAATATGTCTGTGCTCATCTGAACCCCCAGTATGGCCTGCTGGAGATGCTGCTCCATTTTCCTCGCACATGCTTCAATTGTGAAGTGTTCCTCCACTGCAGCACGCGCTGCTCGCGCAAGACGTTCACGCTTATCAGGGTTCTCCAACAGTTGAGTGATTGCCGATGCAAGTGCTCGCTCATCCCCAGGCTTAACCAGCAAACCATTCACGCCATGTTGAATTCTTTCCGCCGTTCCTCCTACATCAGATGCAATCACCGGTAACCCGCGAGCCATTGCTTCAGCAGTTACCAGTGCAAAAGGTTCTTGCCAAAGCGAGGGCATGAGCATAATTTCCGAGCGATCGTAATGCTCGATCAGTTCGTCTTGAGAAACCCTACCGTAAAAAGTAATGGCCTGCGTGAGCTGCCTATCACGTATAAAGCTTTGCAGTTCGCTAATATACCCCTTATCGCCATCGCCGAATATGTTCAGATGGAGGTCTTGCCCTCCTTGCTCGTTGACAAGCAGGTCAAGGGTTTTGAGAAGTACCAAAATACCTTTTTCAGTATGTAGACGACCAACGAAGAGTAATTGTGTCCCTTTTTTCATGGAACTGGAGAGTTGGTTAGTCTCTCCGGCTCCGGTGTTCTTAGCTCGCAGTGGCTTTAGAAAACGCGAGTCTACGCCATTATGTATTACCTCGATGCTATGGGGGTCATATCCAGCCCCTATGTACGCTTGTTTGACTGCATTGCTAACTGCAATGAGCGAAGTGTAGGCTGGCGGAGGGAGGGAACCAATTAAAAGTCTTTTCAGCCAACGGGCCCGCAGATGCGATTCCTCGGTCCCTGGCGAACGGGCGTAGAGCAGCCAGTAGCTTTGCAGGTAGAAAACGATCGGGAGCTTGAGTTTGGGTAGTACCGTCAGCAACGAAATGACACCAATGCCTGTTATTTCACAGACGTAGAGCACTTCTGGGTTAGTTGCATCGATCACGCGACGCAGCTCTGTCGCGTTAGCAGCACAGTGATAACGACGGTAGTAATTATATAGTTGGCCGATCTGTTGCCACAACGGCTGCCTCCGGTCAAAATGCACAGGTGGTGCAAGATTAAGCGTACGGTGTACATGCCCTTCCTGTTGTGCGCTAGAAAGACCATACGAACTGGTGAGTACAAAGACTTCATGACCGAGACGCTCCAGCCCTGCAGCGACATCCGCCGCCACGATTTCCGCTCCCCCTTGTGTATGGGGTGGATAGAGATTGCTAAGTAATAGAATACGCAATACCTTCCTACCTTCTTAAAGAGATCCTCGCTGAAGACGATAAAGCGAGGCAGACCTCACATTGGCGTTAGCGTACCTTTATCGAAAGAAAATGTCAATGGAGGAGTGGTTAAGAAACTGGTATAAATTTAAGCTTTGTGTAACCTGATCTTAACCGAAAATTTGCTTTTTTCATGTAAAACATACGCTATACTTACCCCCGTAGGTATGTCCGCACTTTGTTGTTTACTATTCAATACATTGGCGTGTTTCGAGTTCTTCGTATAGCCCAAATGGGGAGGAGAAGCAAATAGATGGGAACAAAGGTTTTGATTATCGGTCTTGATGGTGCCACCCCTGAACTGATAGACCGCTGGGTTGAGGAAAATAAATTGCCCTTTCTGAAACGGATCATGCAAAGAGGCGTGTATGGTAAGCTGAGATCTGTCTACCCACCAATTTCACCTGCGGCCTGGACAACGTTTGCGACAGGTTACAATCCCGGTAAGCACGGTGTCTATGACTTCCGCGACTACGATAACAGGCGCTACAGCTGCTTTGCTGATACGATTGTTGATTCCAACTCCTTTGCCGGTAAGTCCATCTGGGATCTCGTAGGTGCTTCTGGTCAGAAGGTGGGGGTGGTCACTGTACCGGTGACCTACCCGGCCTGGAGGGTAAACGGTTTCATGATATCCGGGTATCCAACGCCTGATACAGGCAAGTCGCATACCTACCCACCAGAGCTTGCGCAGACCATTCCCTCGCTCGTCGGAGATGCAGCCTTTTTCAAGTCGGCTACGCATCACGTCTTGCTCAAAGAGATGAATCGCCTGCTGCACTTATGCACTGAGGTCTCGATTGCCGAAATGAACAAGGATGACTATGGCCTTTTCATCATGGTGGTAGGTGCTACTGACAGAGCGCACCACGATTGGTGGAAGTATATTGACCCTGAACATCCGGCTTACGATCCGAAAGATGCCGCAGTGTATGGGGACCTCATACTAGAGGTCTATAAGACTGCCGACGCCTGCGTGGGTAAGTTTCTAGAGGCAATCAATGACGACACAACAGTCATAGTGATGTCGGATCATGGCGGGGGAGCTCACCCGGGGTATTACTTTAATACCAACTATATGTTGCGCACCCTCAACCTGCTCAAGCCGAGCAGCAAGGCGAGCAAGAAAAAGAAAGGCCTCAATGCTGCTTTCAAGCACTTCTATCGCACCAGGATCCGTCGTTTCCCCTATCTCGAGAAGGTCTACCGCGGTCTGCCACAGAGCCTGAAGAGGGTGGCGACCAACCTGGACTCGCAGACGATGATGGACCTGGACGTGGTCGACTGGAAACATACCAAGGCATATCGCTTCCCTATGTACCCCCCAGTTGAGGGTATCATGATTAATGTAGCCGGGCGGCAGCCAGAAGGTTGTGTGCAACCAGGCGAGGAGTACGAGTCGCTGCGAACCCGCATCCTGGAAGAAGTACGTAATGTACGCGATCCACAGACAGGCGAACCGATTGTTGTGGAAGCTTATCGTCGTGAGGAACTCTACCATGGTGAGCGCCTGGAGACGGCTCCCGACTTGATCCTGGTCACGCAGGACTGCTACAAGGGTGGAACTGGCATCGACGAGTTGGTCAGCACCGTACCGCTGGACGTTCTCTCGAAGCTGAGCGGTGTGCATAGAATGGATGGGATCATTCTCGCACAAGGACCACATATCCGTCGCAATGCACGTATTGAGAGGGCAGGCATCATTGACGTGGCTCCAACTGTTCTATACTCACTTGGTATGCCCATTCCTTCGGATATGGATGGTAAGCCTCTAAATGACCTCTTTGAAGAAACGTATACGCAGCAGACCAGCGCCTCTTACACCGCTGAGCGCAAGTATGAAGACGTGGCCAGCGAGGAGTACGGATACTCGGAGGAGGAAGAGGAGAGCGTGCGTGTAAAGCTGGAGGCTTTGGGTTATCTTTAGTTTGAGTAATTGAGAGCTACTACATACAAGACTACGAGTTTGTGAGCAGAAAGCATGAGAATATTATTTGTGACACCCCATCCGCCTTCGCGTATCCGCGTACGCAGCTATGGGTTCATTGCTCAACTCCAGCGTTGGCATGAAGTCACCATTATGACACAATGCACATCGGAGCAGGAATTGGCGGATGTGGAGGCATTACGAAGCCAGGGATATGAAGTAAATGTGGTGTGGGAATCAAAGCGACAGGCAGTGCTGCGCAGTGGGATAGCCCTGTTAAGTTCACTTCCATTGCAGGTCGCATACGCCCGCTCGGCGCGTTTTACGCAGTCGGTGCAACGTCTCTGCACACGCCGCCATTTTGATGTGATACATGTAGAGCATCTGCGTGGCATTGCTTCAATGGAGCAACTCGCGAGAACTCATCCACTGGTGTGGGATGCTGTCGATTGCATCAGTTTACTCTGTGAGCACACCGTCGTGGGGGGACCGGATCTGGCGGTACGTGCAGTGGCAATGCTGGAGCAAAGTCGCACACAACACTACGAAGCTAAAATGCTTGACAAACTTCCTCAAGTTCTGGTCACATCAGAGCGCGATCGCCAGGCTATGATCGCGCTACGTCGAACACAAAAGAAGAAGCTGCTAAGTAGTGATGAGGAACTGGGTGCGGGAATAAATGTAGTAACGAACGGAGTCGATCTGGAGTACTTCCACCCAATGCAGCAGGGACGCCGCGGCTTTAACCTGGTATTCTCAGGCAAGATGAGCTATCATGCGAATGTGGCCACAGCACTTTATCTGCGTAAGCAGATTATGCCTTTGATCTGGGAACATCGGCCAGAGACCACTTTTACTATTGCCGGCAGCAAGCCGCCGAAGTCGATTCGGCTTCTGGCCTTTGATCCTCGAGTTGAAGTGACTGGCTATGTGGACGATATACGCCCGTATGTTGGAAGGGCTGAGGTGATGTTGAGTCCAATGGTCTATAGTGTAGGCATTCAGAATAAGGTACTGGAGGCGATGGCGCTGGGTACGCCAGTTGTCGTGGCAGCGCAGGCTGCGGAAGCTCTAGGTGCCCGTCCTGGACGTGACATGCTGGTGGCAGAGTCTCCACAGGATTTTGCGAGGGCCGCACTGCTTCTGATGAATGACCCTGGATTACGTACAAGCTTGAGTCGGTGTGGGCGCAACTATGTGGAACAACAACATGACTGGCGTGTAGTAACCAGCCGACTGGTCGATGTCTATCGGCGAGCGATTTCGTCTGGAACCCAGACACAGTGTTCAATTGTCAAATGTACAAAACGTGCATTTTAGTACATTTGTTTGCACAATGCAACACCGTGCACGAAACCAACAAGAAAGGACTGCCGATCGGCAGTGCGGCTTAAATCCCAGTAGCTGAATCTAAGGGCCTTTCGCCGCTATACGGTAACGCCATGCGCATACTCGTGTTGACACAGGTTGTAGTCTATCCCGCCGATGCGGGCCCCAAGGTGAAGACACTCCAGGTACTGCGGCACCTGGCTGCCCACCACGATGTGGTGTACTGTACTTTTGTTCGAAGCGCCAGGGAAGCGCAAGATGTTGAGAAACTACGCGAGATTTGCTGTCGCGTGTCGGCCATACCAATCATACGCTCGCGGATGAACGATGTGCGTTTTCTGATCGGGAGCCTGGCGACAGGTGACTCGTTTATACTCCGACGCGATGACAGCCCGACCATGCGGGCAATGGTGCGTCAACTGCTGCATGAAGAGCAAATTGATGTTTTGCATATCGATCAACTTAACATGATGCGTTTTGTTCCCCCGGACTGGCAGGGAACTGTTATCCTTGATGAGCATAACGCAGTGTGGCAAGTGTTCGAGCGTTTGAGTAGGGGTACGCGCAATCCCATTTCACGTTGGCTCCTGGGGCGCGAGGCACACATCATTCGTGGGATAGAAGGCGCGGCCTGCTGCCGTGCCCAGACGGTATTAGCTGTAAGCGAACAAGATCAGCAAGCGCTTCGGGAGGTAGCGGGTGAGTCTGCATTGATTGAGATAGTGCCTATCACGGTTGATGCCGAACACTTTCAACCCATCTGGGAGGCTCGCAACCCTCAACCAAATCGGCTGCTTACTATTGGTACAATGTTCTGGTTGCCTAACAGCGAAGGGGTAAGCTGGTGGTTGCGACAGGGCTATGAGCACCTACGCCGTCTTTGTCCAAATGTAACCTATGATGTAGTGGGAGCGCGGCCACCGCATACATTGCAGATGTTAGCCGGGCGCCACGCAGGTGTACACCTGCATGGCTATGTTGCCGATGTCACACCTTTCTGGACGAGTACTGGTGCCCTGGCGGTCCCGCTTCTGTCGGGAGGGGGCGTGCGGGTAAAGATTCTGGAGGCGATGGCTATGGGGATACCCGTTATTTCGACCACCATCGGCTGCGAGGGATTGGCCGTGCGTAATGGTGAGCATCTTCTCGTGGCAGACAATCCCGAGACATTCGCCCGCGCCTGTGCGACTGTCCTTCGAGATAAGGAACTTGCGCTCCATCTAGCGCGAAATGCTCGCCAACTTATTCTTGAGCAATACGATGCCAAAGTCGCCCTCCGAGCGCTCGATTCTGCTTACAAACTAGCGGGCAAGTGACACTCCCGTCGCCTAAAGGCAGACGGGCTTCTGAGCAACATCAACAGTGTGGCCAGCCCCCGGAGGGACCTGCTCTGCAAGCAGTGGTTGACCTGCGGACTCATCCAGACAACGTTGGGGCGTGTCTGCCCTACTACAACCCCTGGTTGAGCCAGGGCGTTGATACGTGAAGGAACGAGGAAACTTCAAGTGGATGCCAAAGACATCTTGATGCATATTGATACTCCCGACCAGGTCGCGGTGGCCGTGGAAGCCGCAGACGCGGCACGCCCAATTTCTGCCTTTGGGCTTATGTTTGTGTCCGCATACAGGACACCGGCTGCTGGTTCCTCGTTCGGAGCCGGTGAAGCTCATGATGTGAACTTGCTTGGATTTGTGGGTCAGATAGTCGATATCACGCCCGTACTCCCACAGGGACATGCGCTGGTTGTGATGGCGTCCGCTATCCCGGTTGCGCACGCCATGCGGGTTGCCGATGAAGAGCGTTCCCACCTGCTGTTCGACGCAAAAGTCAATCACCTGCCTGGTCGCCTTGTGCCGCAGGTCGCGCACGCGTCGCTCGGCTCGTCTGCACGCCGTGTTCTTCGCCCGTTGGAGTTTCTTCCACCGGCGGGAATGCTTCTGGCACCGGCTCTGCTTTTTGGCAAGTTGGCCGAGTTGCCGGTTGCGCTGCCGCTTGAGCGAACGGATGCCCCGCCCGGTGACGATGAGTGCCGCGCCCGTGTTCGTCGTGACGGCGGCCAGATGAATCTCACCGAGGTCGACCGTCGCCTGGACAGAGCCGGGGGCCTGTTCTGCTCGCGGGACCTCCATGCAGACGTGCAGTTCAAAGCCGTAGTTCCAGACGAGCGTACAGGCCCCGGCGTTCTCGGGCAAGTCAAGCGGCAAGACAACGGACGGTCGCCCCTTGCCCATTGGCAAGACCACACGCCTGCGCTCCACGCTCACCGCCTGGGCAGGCCAGTGGACGGGGTAAAACCGCTTCTCGCGCCAGGGATACTTCATGCGCATCTCGGGATGCTCCCGGCGCAGTTTGCGGGTCGTCTCAATCGTGCCCAGGAAGGCGCGGAAGACCGCTTGCACCGACTGGCTATGCAGGGCAAAGCGCCCCTTCGTGGCCTGGTGCAAATCATTCTGGTTCGGCCAGGTGACATGCCCCATTCTGGCCTGCTTGTGGATGTCCACGCATACGTTCCAGACCTGCGCGGCTTCCATCTGCGCCGCTTTCAGGCGGCGGAAGAGCTTCGGCGAGAGGTGAGCCAAGCGATACACGCGTACTGTTTTCATACGTTCTTATTCTTTGTGTCTGCCCGAAATGCGGTACAAGGCCACATGGGAAGCAAGACCAGCGGGGTCGCTTTCATCCCGCCCCCTTTGATAATAGCGGATCCGGTTACAGAGCAGGTAGTGCTTCTATGTGCGACCCTTGAAAGTCTTGTAGAGAAAGAGTATCCAGTTATGAGTGACGAGAACAAGCGTTTGAGAATTGCCCTTCTAACGGCACACACCCTACAAAATAGAAAACAATCATCCTGGGGGGGTACCGTCGAGTACATGGCTCAGGCCCTTCAAAGACACTGTGGAGATGTCTACCATATCGGTCCGGTACATTCAATGAAGAAACTGCTTGGAAAAGCTATTCACAAGACCGTTCGCTTCTTACTAAGGAAAAATTTTGCCTATAATCATAGTTTTTTTCTTGCCAAAGAGTATGCAAAAGTTACTAAGCAGAGGCTGACAGGGCGGCCTTTTGATGTAATTGTTGCGCCGAGCTGCGGAACAGATATAGCTTTTTTGGAAACGGATATTCCCATAGTGTTACTAGAAGATGCGACCTTTGCTTTATTGCACAACTATTATCCTCAATACTCAAACCTTTTGAAAAGATCAGCCTATGAGACAAACACTCTTGAGGGCATGACTATCAAGAAGGCTCGTTTAATTCTCTATACCTCAGAATGGGCGGCGCGATCTGCTATTGAGGACTATCACGCGAATAAAGAGATAGTGCATGTGGTCAACTTCGGAGCAAACCTCGATAAACCGCCGTCTAAGGAGAGGATTCTGGCAAAGAGGAAATCAGATCAATGCAGATTACTGTTTATAGGGGTGGACTGGCAAAGAAAAGGCGGTGAAATAGCTTTTGAAACGCTCGTGAAGTTAGATGAGATGGGTATTCTGGCTGAACTCGTTGTTCTTGGGTGTATTCCCCCCAAGGCGTTTGTTCATCAGCGGATGAAGGCTATACCCTTTTTGAATAAGAGTGATGAAAGTCAGCGCCAGGAACTGGATAGACTATTTGAGACGTCGAGTTTTTTGATCCTACCAACGAGAAGTGATTGTGTGCCTATGGTACTGAGTGAGGCAGGTGCATTTGGGTTACCTGTTGTAGCAACCCGGACTGGCGGCATCCCTGGTATCCTCAAGGAGGGCGAAAACGGATTTATGCTTCCACTGAGTGCTAGAGGTGCCGAGTATGCTCAAGTCATCGCAAGGGTATATCGCGACGATCAACGTTATGCTGAATTGGTGAAATCGAGTAGAGCAGCTTTTGACGACAGGCTGAACTGGGATGCGTGGGGCGCTTCAGTGAAGAATTTATTGAAAGAGATGTTTGACCAGGAAAAAACTCCTAGTGGCGCGCACCTCTCCCAAAAATCAATGACTCTGTTTTGACTCGTCGCTGATGGGCCTGTATGCCTCTACAGGCCCATTCGTGCAAAAGCTTGCCATTTCCATACGCGAGCAATCTAACCACCTGATGCACTTGACTACGAACAACGAAAGGGGTATGCTCGGGCAGGCTGGATCAAGAACAACCCGATAGGCTTCACAGACAATCCAGGAGAGTAATAAATTAATGAAGAGAATACTTATCGCCCTTATCGTTATCGCTTCTATCATACTTGTAGTTCTTGCTACGTTGATTGCATTGCCAAAGGTGCTACCTGCTTTCCAACAACCTCATCAGTCAGGAACAGCAAATAGCGCCACCTTTGCACCAAGTAATTTGCCCTATGTTCAAGGTACCCAACTAATCGATACTTCTGGGCACCCATTTTTGCTACACGGTGCCCAAATTCAAAGCCCTTTTAATTTCATTTCAGGTTGGGATTCCGGGAAAAGCCCAACCACCCTCCTAAATAGCAGGACTTTTTATGTGATGGCCCATGACTGGAAAATGAACGCTCTGCGCCTACCCATTTCTAATTGGATCTATGCCAAGGACACGGCAGTATATACGAGGCAACTTGATCAAGTTGTGCAGCAGGCTAATGCCGCTGGCCTCTTCGTGGTGCTAGACCTGCACGATGATGTAAAGAGTGGTTCGCCGTACGGCGTCGAAGCCAACCTTCCAAAAGCTGAGGATATTCCTTTCTGGAAAGCCGTTGCTGGGCACTTTAAGAATAGTACAATGGTCATGTTTGATGTGTATAATGAACCCAAATCTCCTAATTGGCAAGTTTGGCTCCATGGAGGGGAGAAGGTCGATGGAGCAACCGTAGTGGGTTTCCAGGATTTGGTGGATGCCATTCGTTCAGCCGGCGCCAAACAGATCATTGTCGTTGAGCCAGGATCAGCCGGGGGTGGACCTGCCGAGGCCGGAGGGTGGTCTACGATTGGCGATAATACCATTAAGGACCCCAATATTGTCTATTCCCTGCATGTCTATCGTGATATCAGTCTCTCTCCCAACCAGCAAGATGCCAAGTGGGGACCGATCCTCGGTCACTATCCTATCTATTATGGTGAGTGGGCATTCCTACCGAATTCACTGGTTCGAGTACAGTGCAGGGGTGTTTCCCATGACCAGGCGGATGGGGTAGTGAATAATTTCCTAAGCTATATGGAATCCCGCCACGCAAGCTGGACGGCATGGTCGTTTACTTCTCATTATCTCATTCAAGATTGGAGCACTTACGCCCCCACAACTCTCGATGTTCCTTGGAATTGCGGAGACCCGTCGGTCGACGCTGGTATGGGAACATTGGTCAAACAGTACTTGACCAGTCATTCATGAACCTCCACCGGGCTGGTCCCATTTAGTGCAGAGGAACCAGGCCGAGGTGGGGGAACTTCACAGAAGGCCATCGTGCAATTTGTGGCTGGTGTGTGCCTGGCCTTCTTCTGCGCAATGCGCCCACCCCCTTGCGGATCGGACCAAACAGATCCAGTTACTGCGATTTCACGAGCAGGTTCAAGTCTACTGGACGTGCTTCGTCCGGAAATTCATACGCCCGAGTGCTGTAGTTAACAGAATAAAACCACATTCAGGTGTTTGCTACATTTTCTTAACGAAAGCTTAACCGAAATCACAATGCTCATGTGTGAGAATATGGGTAATCAATCATAAGAATTGCCCATTCGAGACCCTCTCAATGAATGATGAACTTTTAGGAAGATGACAACAGTGTACAACAACCGGAAATGGAATCTGCCAGGCTTTCTTAGTCTCTCTACGCTTGGCCTCGTTTGCCTGCTTATGCTCGTGGCTGCAAGCACCTTTTTCGCTGCCATCGGCTCCCGCAAGGGCGCCCAGGCTGACTCCAGCTTCAGCTTTACCGCCGCGGGCGATTATGGTCAGACGAACAGTACCACAGCGAACCTGAACTATATCGCGGGGTCGGGGGCGAGCTTTAACCTGGCCCTGGGGGATCTGAACTACGATCCGGCTACTGTCAGCGCCGATGTGTGGAGCAGCTATGTGAAGGGTCACCTGCCCGCCAACTTCCCCTTCGAGATCGTGGTCGGGGAACACGATACCGCACAGATCGACGCCCTGGCGGCCGACCTACCTGACCAGGTTGGCACCATCTCGGGCACCTATGCCAAAGAGTACTATTTCGACTATCCCCCAGGCAATCCTCTGGCCCGCTTCATCATGGTGTCGCCTGGAGGGTTGGTGAGTGGATACCAGTATACCCAGGGAAGCCCCCACTATAAGTGGGTGGCAAGCACCATCGACAACGCACGGGCTGCCAATATCCCCTGGGTGATCGTGGGGATGCACAAGTACTGTATCGTCGTTCGCTCGGATCACTTGGATGCCTGTGCGGGGCAGGACTTACTGAATCTGCTGATCGGCAAGAAAGTCGACCTGATCCTGCAAGGCCAGAAGCACGGTTACCAGGCGAGCAAGCAACTTACCCTCAACGGGACGACCTGTGCGAGCCTGGCGGTTGGAAGCTACAACGCCAGCTGTGTCGTCGATGATACAACCAGTTTGACCAAAGGGGCAGGCTCGGTTATCGACATCACAGGGACAGGAGGCAAGTCCCTTGCCACCATCGACACCTCCGACCCACAGGCCGGCTACTTCAGAACGTGGATGGGAGGCGATGTCAACCCGACCTGGGGTGTGTCTCGATTTACCGTCTCTGCCACCCAGCTGACCGCGCAGTTTGTTCCGGTGTCGGGGGGGACGTTTAGCGATGGCTTTACCATCACCAGTAGCGTCCCCACTCCCACTCCATCGCCAACCCCGACGGGCACGAGCACGCCGACGCCAACCCCGACGGGCACACCAATCCCCACATCTTCTGGGCCGGTCAGTCCAACGTGGTACTTTGCAGAGGGCAAAGTCGGCCAGGGTTTCACCGAGTTTCTCACCATTCAGAACCCCGGCCGTGTTAACTCCTGCTCAGTGAGCATCCAATACCTGTTGAGCAGCAGTACCACCGTACCCAAGATAATCGCGGTTCCTCCCAACACGCGTTGGACCGAGGGAGTCAACAATGACTTGAACACAGCAGCGAGTTCCACCGCCTATCAGGCGGTCTCGACCGTAGTGAACGTCACCAATACGAGTGCCTGTAAGGGGGTGGTGGTAGAGCGACCGATCTACTTCACCAACTTCAAGGGCATCAGCAGCGGAACGGATGCGCTGGGGGCGACGCACCTGAGCACGGACTTCTACTTCGCCGACGTGTCCAGCCTGCCGGGCTACCACTCCTACATCACGATCTTGAACCCGCCAAGTGGAACCGCTGCCACGATCACTGTCACTTACTACTTTGCAAGCAGCATCCAGGGCACCGATACACTAGTAGTGCAGCCTGGTACGCGTGGCACGATCATTCCAAAAAGCTTGAACGCACGCGCAGCCACCTGGGTGCATTCTGACCAACCGGTAGTAGTGGAGCGCCCGACGTACTTCAATAACTACTCCTATGGCAATGCGCAAAACGCCTATGGCTCGGCTACGGTAATAGGCGCACCTAAACCGGCCAATGACTGGCGTTTCGCTGAGGGCTACACCGGTGGGCAGTTCCAGGAGAACCTGGTACTCGCCAACTTTGGCATCACTTTAGCTAATGCCACGGTGGTGCTGGAGTACGACAATGGCTCGACGCTCACCAATACCTATCCTATCAATCCGCAAGATAACATTACCCTGGACGTGAACTTTGCTACTGACCGCACGATAGGCGTCTGCTCTCCTATGCCGTGTGCGCTCTCGCAAAGTGTCTCGGCGGAGATCACGACCAACCCCGGAACAAACATCGTAGCCGAGCGCGAAATGTTCTTCCACTTCAACCATTTCGACAGAGCTCTCAACCGGACAACCACTGCAATGGGTGGTACCGACGATGTCGGTCAGTCGGGTGCAGCAACGAATACTTCGTACAGTTTCGCTGAAGGCTACACATTCAATGGCTACGACGAGTGGCTGACCGCACAGAACCCGACCAACAATCTGGAGACGGTATGGGTGACGCTGATTAACGGCAAGGGCACAGTCTATTCGTTCTCGATATCGGTAATGGCGCATAGCCGCTACACGCTCAATGTCGATGAAAAGGTGGTCTTGCAAATGTACCACACTGGTGATGGTACAGCGGGCTACCAGGTGTCTATGACGGTACAGACGACGGACGGCAGTGCCTTCGTGGCAGAACGTCCGATGTACTGGAATGTCGGTGGCAGCCAGGGTGGTGACGATGTCATCGGGTACCTTGGTGGCTAGAGAGGAATACTTATGTTGAATGGGAAAAAAATGATATTGAGCCTTTTGGCGCTGCTGATGCTTATTGGCAGCGCCATGCTGGCATTGGGTATCGTTGGATTTGATGTACACTCTACGTATGCGCAGCAACCCTATGCAGTAACGTCACAGGACTTCTATATTCCTAGTGGTCGAGAGCCATGGGGCACGGCTCTTGACAGCAAGGGAAAAGTCTGGCTGGCTATCCCGGGCTGCGATCCTGCCCCCACTTGTAGTGCCAGTACGCCTGCCGGAAAAATTGCCGAATTTAACCCCGCCACGTCAAGTTGGATTGCTACCTACCAACTCCCCTCCGGCTATGCGCAACCTCTCTTCCTGGCATTCGATGCGCAAGGACGATTGTGGTTTCCTATGCCGATGGATAACTCCATCGGTATGCTTAATCCCAGCAATAATACGTTCCAACAGTGGGCTGTTCCGACGGCAAATGCAGGCCCGTGGGATGTAGCTGTTGATCAAAACGGCATGATCTGGTTCACAGAACATTATACCAACCAGATCGGGCGCTTCGATCCGGTCGCTCAAACATTCATGGAAGTGCCTACTCCCGCGTCGAACAGCCAGCCTTACGGTATCGCAGTAGATGCTTCCAATAACGTGTGGTTCACCGAAAATACCTCGTCGGTCGCGCTGATTGCTGAATATACTTCGAGTGGGACCTTGCGGGAGTATAAGATTCGCAGCAGTCCTCCGGGTGGATTAACTCCTCATTTGATTACGGTAGATCCAAACGGGAATATCTGGTGGACTGAGGGATGGGTCGGTATGATAGGCGAGTTACATATCACCCTTGCTGTTCCCGGAACCACTAAGGGTGTGACAGAATATGCTTATAACCCGCCCTGCAGTACGTGTAGTGGCAAACATACCTCCGGTATAGGTGTCGATAGTAACGGGCTCATCTGGTTTGATGACGCAGAGCAAGGAATCTTCGGATCTTTCCCAGATAGCGGTACCGGTTCGTTCACAATCTACAACGCACCAACAGCAAACGGTCATCCACATGATGGTTTGCATGTCGATAGTCAGAATCGGGTCTGGTTCGATGAAGAGTTTGCTAATAAACTGGCAGAAGCAATTCAGTCTGGTGTTCCCATGCCTACTCCTACGCCGACGCTTGGTTCGACACCCATACCGTCCCCTACGCCCTCACCTTCACCGGGCGTTACGCTGGCGCAGGATACGTTCCAGCGAGCTAATCAAACTCACTGGGGGACGGCTTCGGATGGTCACACCTGGGGTGGAGGTGCCAATAGCTCAAGTGTATTTTCTATCTCCGGAAATACGGGAAAGGTAGCTAACGGCAGCACGAGTTATAATGCGGTGCTCGGGCCAGTCGCTACAAACGCTCAGGTCCTGTTCAGCGGCTCGTTGAGCAGCTTCAACGGTGCCAACCTTGGGGCGGCCTTACGCTGGACGAACGGCAACGACTGGTACAAGGCCTACATTAATGGCACAAACCTCGTCGTGCAGAAAAAGGTAAATGGTACCACCACTATCCTGAAGCAAGTCGCATTTGCTGCCACTGCTGGAACGTCCTACACCTTGCGTTTTAGTGCGAGCGGCACGGCACTTTCCGCCAAAGTCTGGCGAACGGGTAATACTGAACCCACAAACTGGATGGTTACGGTAACCGATAGCAACCTCCAGTCTGGATACTGCGGCCTGCGAATGTTGGATCAAAGTGGCGCTGCAGCAAAAATTACCAGCTTTCTCGCGACATCGCAATAGTCAGTGTCTGTCAATGACCCCATCGCTAAAGGGCTGATTCTTCCGCACATGTTACCAACGGAGATGAAAAGCAAAGTGAACGCCTTCAAGGAACGTTTGCCTGCGAGAGCCAGCCCTTCCAGATGGTTCGCCAGCCAGGAGGACCATCATGGGAACGAGAAAGACTAGCCACCCAGGCGTGCGACTTCCGTCCGAGATCCGAGCCGATGGTCAGAGTGGCAGGCGAGTGTCCAGAGCGCCGGGCCACCACCGAAAGCCTCAGCGGCTCAATCACCTCGTGAGCGGGGCGCTCTGGTTGGGAACGCGCGTCTCCACGTATCTGCACCAAGCGTACGGCAAGCGGGGACAACAGACCCAACAAGCGGATCAGCCCGTCAACGGTTTGCAATTGCCGTTCTTCAATGCGACACCCACTTTTGAGGCAGTGATGATAGTCCTCAACCATACCATCCTCCCTAGGCCCTCTCCGCTTGAAGCTAGCAGATACACATCCGCCTCACGGTTTCTGTGCCAGTCTTGCGACTGTGGGTACATTGTCCGGGGTTTATTATCTCCGTAGGGTACTGCTGATGGGACAGCAGGTTCTCTCTCAAGGCTATTACGCCATGCTGAGCAATCTTCTAGACGACTTCATGTCGCACCACTTGATTCATCCAGGAGGCGTGGATGGCGCGTGCAATAGAACACCACCTGGTGGGTCCGGTCATGCAAAAACGCCGCGCGGCTTTCCATCGACTGAAAGATCCCGCTTTTGCCTTTGACGCGAAGCCGCTCCGCCGCAATTCCTTCCCGTTCGGCGACCCAGCGCACCAGCGATCCGGACTGATGGATAGTCAAATTGTCGAGCATGAGATGCCCCTTCCTTGGGGATCGCTGGCAAGCAGCCGTTGGATGTGGGCGACGGAACCCAGGGTGGTAGCGATATTATTGGCTACATTGGTGGTTAGAGAGGCAAAGTCTATCAAGCTACCTTAAGGACATTCGATTCACAAGGGAGAGTGTGGTTTCCAATGCCGATGGAGTTATCCATCGGCAAGTTTATTTCTAGCAATAAGATGTTCCAACAGCGGGTCGTTCCAACAGCAAGGGCTGGTCAAGGTAATGATTGTTAAGAGAACTATACTCTATTCTCCATTTTATCACCAAACCATAACCTATAACATTTGTGTTTTTGCGAGCAATTTTGCTACACTTGTAGCTATTATGAAGTTATATTTCACGAATTTCGTTTGTAAAGTATCCCGTAGGGACTTAAATAAAGCAAAGAACGAGAGGGGTTGACAACAAAGATGGGAACAGAGGGAATGAAGAGTTCAATAACCTTTCATAGCTTTCAGACAAGAAATCTAGTACGCTCTGGTATGAGCCTTTCACTTCGTACGGGGTTTCTGATTACTCTCCTGGTTGCAAGCACACTTTTGGTGTTCATGCATGCTAACAAGCCGACACTGGCTGACGCCAGTTTTAGCTTTAGCGCCGTAGGTGACTACGGGGAAACGAAAATTACGACGACAAACCTCAAATATATGGGGAATCTTGCTAACTCGGGGGCAGTGAGTTTTAATTTAGCCCTCGGCGATCTCAATTATGATTCGACGACCGTTACCGCTGAGCAGTGGAGCAACTATGTAAAAGGCTACCTGCCGAGCAAATTTCCCTTTGAGATTGAGGTCGGCGAACACGATACCACGCAGATTGACGACTTAGCAGTAGATCTGCCCGATCAGATCGGGGATGTTTGGGGCACCTACGCCAAAGAATATTATTTTGATTATCCTCCAGGTGCTCCTCTGGCTCGTTTCATCATGGTCTCCCCTGGCATCCTCCCGGGAACTAGCTACAAGAAGGGAGGGGCTGATTACAACTGGGTAGCCAATACGATCGGAGCGGCACGTGCGCAGAACATCCCCTGGATCATTGTCGGCATTCATAAGTACTGCATCGCTATCAGCAGTCAGGGGTGCACCGCGCCCGATTTAATGAACCTGCTGCTGAGCGAGAAAGTGGATCTTATCCTGCATGGACAGAAGCATGGCTATGAGGCCAGTTATCAGTTAGCGCTCAATAGCACGACCTGTCCACGTTTGCCGACGACCGCTGGCAGCTACAATGCCAACTGTGTCGTGAATAATCAAAGCGCCAATTATACAAAAGGAGCAGGCACGATCATCCTGATCACTGGAACTGGCGGTAAGGCGCTTACTAGCATCGATACCTCCGATCCACAAGCTGGCTACTTTCGCTCCTGGATGGCAGGGAATGCCAATCCGACGTGGGGCATCTCCCAATTCACCCTCTCTGCGAATCAGTTGACCGAGCAGTTTGACGCCGTCTCTGGAGGCACCTTTACTGATAGCTTCACGATCAGCAAAGCCGACTTCACTCCGACACCTTCACCATCTCCAACGCTCACACCTTCACCATCTCCGACCCCTGGGACGACGTTGGCGCAAGATACCTTCCAACGCCCCAACCAATTATTTTGGGGAACAGCCTCAGACCAGCAGGTCTGGGGAGCGAATGCCAACACGAACAAAGTTTTCACCATCAACAACAATGCAGGACAGGTAGCAGCCAGTGGCAGTACCAGCTATAATGCGACACTGGGGCCAGTTGCGACAGATGCTGAAGCACAGTTCAGCGGGACGCTGAGCAGCTTCGTCGGTTCCAACCTGGGAGCAGTCTTACGTTGGATCGATAGTAAAAACTGGTACAAAGCCTACATTGATGGCTCCTCTCTCGTTCTACAAAAGAAAGTCAATGGGACTCTCACCAGACTTACGAGCGCAGCCTTTCCCGCGACGAATGGGGCCTCGTATACGTTGCTTTTCAGCGTGGTGGGTCAAACGCTCTCAGCAAGTGTCTGGCCAACGGGGGGAAGCCAACCGGGCTCGTGGATGGTGACAACGACCGATAGCGACCTCTCCTCAGGGTTTTGTGGCCTACACATGCTTGTCACAAGCGGGGTAATAGCGGATATCACTTCGTTCCAGGCAACTTCACAATAGTACGAAAGCAAGAGAATAGGCGCTTGCCGGGCAAAGGAGGAACGTGGAATTGCCCCGAAAAAATGGAGTCTCCAAAGTTGGAGATTAGCGCATCGATGACTGGGTTGTTCGTTCAAAAACAAGCGGACTCACATATTGTCACGTCGAATGTGATCGGACTGGGTTATAGAAGCACTCTAAGTACTCGAAAATGGTGGAGCGGGCCTCTTGTCTGGTCTGGAAGCGCACCCGATCTGTACACTCCTTAGTCAGATTGGCAAAGAACGCTTCCATGACCGCGTTGTCATAACAGTCCCCTGTTCGACTCATGCTCACTTCGAAGCCAACTTCGCGCAGCAGCGCCTGATAGCGCTCACTGGTACACTCACTGCCACGATCGGAATGGTGCAAGAGCCCAGTGGGAGGGCGACGAGTGGCTAAAGCCATGCGCAGAGCCAGTTCAACCAGGTGCTCATCTTCCGTCGCAGCCATGGCCCAGCCCACTGCCATGCGTGAGAACAGGTCCAGGATCACCGCCAGGTAGAGCCAGCCGATCGCGCGTTTCGATGGCTTTGGTATCGGTGACCCACTTCTGGTTGGGCAAGCTTGCCGCAAACTCCCGGTTGAGCTGATTGGGAGCAAAACGCCCACCCGGTGTACTTCTGGTGATCGGCTTGCGTCGCTTCTTCGTCACAGCTTCCAAGCCGAGCTGCTGCATCAAGCGCACGACACGCTTGCGCGAGCACGCGATGCCGCGGGCTCTGAGCACGGCATGAATGCGTGGGCTGCCATAGACCTGACGATGCGAAAGGTCGATCTGCTGGATGTCGGCGGACAGACGGGCATCTTCTCGGCAATGTTGGCTCGGCTCTCGGCTTTTCCAGGCATAATAGCCACTCTGGGAGACCTCGAGCGTCTTGCAGAGCACCGTGATCGGATACTGCTGGCAGTGCTCAGCAATGAACGGAAAGGGCCAGCTTCACTGCTTCCAGTTTGAACTCATTCGTAAACGTTCGTTGTGTCTTTTGCATCGTCTTTTCCCTTCGTGGAGAATGTCCACTTCTTCAAGTTTCCCTTCTCCACTTTCTCGGGTCAAGACCATAAAAAAAAGTCTTATCTCCAATTATCTGGAGGACGGCATGGCTAGGTTTGAAGGGTAACTCGTAATGTTGGCCTGCCATTTGCATCCCAATCTGCTACATAAGAAGAAGTGAAATACTTTCCGGTGTTATACTGATTATCTGTTGAGTAAAAGACCAGTCGTAACGGCTGTCCCGATGCATACGCTTCTGCAGCAACTCTGCTCACGTCCCACGTTACGGCTAACCCGGGCCAGGGTATGACGGGCTGTGACTTCGTCTGCACGAGTATACTGTTGACATTTTCTTCGACGAGTGGAGCTGTATTCCACGAAAGCGCTGCCGGATTCCAATCTCCATTGACCGTTGCGACCTGTATGTATGATGGATTGGGTTGTCCCTGCACCCCGGAATTTCCATATTCGTATAGCGTAACCTTTGCGTTTACCACACCTTTCCCTTGTGGAAGCGAGCTTAATGGAAGGGTAACGTAGAACTTGGAAAAACAGTTCCAATCCGATATGTCTGACTCATTTTGAATGTTTACATGCGTTGCTCCCGGATAACTTTTGCTCCCCAATTGTGTCCAGCGATCAGCGACGCTACTCCCACATCCCAGAGCGCCGCCTACCATCCCGTCGATTACGACCTGATTGTTCAGCTTATTACGAATCGTATACGTTGAAGTACTGCTTGCCGTGGGTGGCTGGTACGTCGGCAGGCCAAACGCCACATCTCCCCAGCCTGATGGGTTAGTTTCACTTCCTACTTTCGGCCACCATTTGTCTTGTATTGGCGTGTTTGCTGCGTCATCCCGGTCATGCACTTTGACTGCCAGCTTCCAAAGTGTGCCTGGAGACGGGGGATTTGATAGACCAAGCGAGGAAAAGGGAATATGGTAGGTCATTGACCACCCCCTGTCTTCTGGCCCATTAAAACCATGCCCCCGCCATCCATAGTCAGCAATAAACGGGATGTTTGCAGCGGTCCATGTAGCCCCGTTTCCGGTATTTGCTTTTTGGTAATTATTCCGTTTTTTATAACCATTCACTGCTGCCTGAAACTTGTAGGAATGCCGATCTAGTATATTGCTGACGTTTTGTGCGGTATTGAGATAAATGGTTGCATTATCCCCTTTTGTTAAATCGGGCGCTTGTACATTCGGGTCATACCATAAATAGCGGTCGACAATGCGCAAATCGATATACAGCTCACTCCTGTTATACCCCACCCGTACATCAGTATAGTTATCAGTTGATGTAATATCCCCAAACCAAAAAATGGCAGTTTGGTTAAACGGCACAGCGGTTGTAAAAAAAGGCACAAAAATGCGCTGGATGGGAGATGCTGCTGCTCTTGCAGAGCGTTTGGAGGAATGCAAGAGGCTATTCCCAAATGATGATGCAGTAACTGATAGAATTATGCAAAAAATTAATGTACTAGTTACTAGATGTGACCAGGAAATGTTGGTGCCTCTAAAGTGATCGTGAAGACGAGATGAAGGTATTTTCTGGCTTTGATACATTTGTTGCCTCCCGGTTTTCACCACAATATCTTGCAGTTGGGTCTCGACATTTGTAAATTAGACCCTTTCTAATACCTATAATCATTAACAAAGCCTTAACCGGACATGGACATGACGATTTGTACGATCTTATCTGAGAAAGTCAGCCCTGAAGGAGAGGTGTCTCCACGCCGGGATTTTGATGGATCTCGAGCCATTTGAAGTGCTGCCGGAATTCCTTAATTACATCGTACACCTCATTCATGTCAGCGCCTTGTCCCCGTGCCAACTCACGAAGGCAGGCAGCGCGTTGCTCGAGAGCAGCCGTAAATTCCTGGGGAGCGAGACCCGCCCAATCTGCCAGTTCATCAAGGACGAACTGATCTGCATGCTCAAACCTGTCACCGGATTCGTTCCACCTGGAAAGGGACAACAGCGTGATGGTTTCCGGGTGCCCAAATTCAGCTTGAGGACGCAAAAAGTGCGTCGTCAGCCAGCGACGACGCTGGAACTTCCCACTGCCCACAAGCCCTATATTCACCACGAGACCCAAGCGCCGTAGATCCTCAACACGCAGGTGCAGATCGTGTTGATACAGATGAAGGACATCCTCAATAGTATCGGCATGAACACTGGTGGCAATACGATAGCCCTGTGCGGGCAGCATCAAAAAACGACGGGCAATCTGCCCCCACATGTAGGTGGGGATATGATCGCTTACCTCACTGCAAAGCGCACAGGTGTTGGCCGGATCAATATCAGGTAGACGTGTGAACGCAAAAGTCTCGTACATGCCGAACATGTAAGCCACAGCCACCTTTTCTGGTAGAAACTGCAGAAGTGCGTGCAAGGCAGTGGTTTTGCCTACCCCTGGCTTTGGTTCGGTTGGACCAGCAACTGTCAGTGAGGCCCCGCACTCTAGCATCTGCCAGGTGAGCGCTACCGTCTCTACATCGACACTTCGCAGCGCTATGATCTGTGCTATGGAAAGTTGCCGTCTCGACTTGGAGTACCTCTGCTCACGCTCATAAGGTTCACGCGGATTAAACATGCTGTAGCCCTACACTTTACTTGCTATAGAAGCGCTGAACGAATGCCACGATGAAGCTCACCTCGATAATGACACCAACAAAAGCTTCGATAAGAGCGACGAAAGCTTGTGGGCCAGCCAGGTGGGACTGATCAGGGAAGAAACTCCTACCATGGAATGATGCCATACTCGTGGCTAACAACTCACCCCAGGAGAGGTGGGGACCATATACCATCCCTAACGCGTAGAAGATAACCGTGAATGTGCCGATGACGAGCAGATAAGCGATGAGACTCCGTAGTGGCTTATACCCATAGCCAGCCAACAGGTCGAACAACCATGAGAAAAAATAGTCAACCATCTTATGCATTAGTCGTCTAAGCCCCGTGCGCCCTCGCCTTTTCAGTTGAAGCATTTGTCGCCACAGCACTCGCCGCTGGAGCAATTCTGCACGATATGCAAAACGTAATGCCTCCTCATTTAGGCCTTGTTCACGCGTGACAGCAGCGAGTTGGCGATAAGCCCTAACCGCTACCTGGTAACTGTAAAGCCAGGTTGTTTGCCTCGCTCTGCGCTCGTCTCCCAGCATTGTCACTGCGTCCCAATCCACTACGGAGAGATTCACTCCCCCCCAATGCGCATCGGCCAGCGAGACAAAGCCATACTTCTCTTCTCCGAGCATGATATCTTCAAGGGCAGTCGCAGAATTAAAGAAGGCGCCTTGCAAATTGGCTGGGAGAAGAGTTTCCTTGTCCCACTGCCGCACTCGCTTCAGATAATCAGCAGATACAGGCTTGCCTCTCAGTGATGCCCCGACGAGGTTGGCCCCCTCCAGGTGGGCCCCGACGAGGTTGGCCCCCTCCAGGTGGGCCCCGACGAGGTTGGCCCCCTCCAGGTGGGCCCCGACGAGGTTGGCCCCCTCCAGGTGGGCCCCGCTGAAGTCTGCCCCCTCCAGGCGTGCCCCGACGAGGTCAGATCCCTCAAGATGAACCTCCCTAAGATACGCGCCCTCCAGGTGCGCTCCGCCGAGGAAAGCCTCCTCCAGGTGCGCTCCGCCGAGGAAAGCCTCCTCCAGGTGCGCTCCACTGAGATCAGCCCGCTCCAGGTGCACTCTTGCCAGATCCCGTTGTTCTTCTATTGAAGGGAATTGCACTACCCAATTTCTACCACCAACCATGCGTGCTAACGGCATACCGGATAAATTAATCTGGCACAGGTCAGCACCACGCAGATCCAATCCTACTTGTGCAGGCCGATGCTCACCATTCCAACCCCGTGGCCCACGTCTATTTTCTTGTGTTGCTAACATCCACTCTATATCAGCTCGGCTTAGCTTGACATCTTTAAAGGAGTAAATGCCTCGTTTGATGTCTGGGGTGATGGCTAAGCGCTCGACAAGATACCTTTGGCGCTCAGCGTCAATTTCTGGTTCAGTACGCCATGGCAGGTCTTGCACTTGCCGCGTGTGGAAAGATATGGTATCTGATATCTTCTCTATACTCTGGTGAGATGTAGACATTGTAATTCCTTTACTGGTCAATCGGCTCGGCCTTGCATTTCGGGCTGGCGTTCGGCTACTTATCGACTTCAGGCTCCCGTATGAACGATGAAAACCTTCAACGTCTTAATAAGGATAACGAGATCATTCCAGCATGTGCGATTATCGATATATTGCATATCAAGCAAAATACGCTCTTCATAGGAGATATGCTGGCGACTACTGATCTGCCATAGACCCGTAATGCCAGGTCTTACAGATAGTCGCTTCTGTGCCCACTTGCCATAGCGGGGCAACTCACTCGGATGAATCATGCGAGGTCCAACAAGAGACATCTGCCCAACCAGGACGTTGAAGAGTTGCGGTAGCTCATCCAGACTGGTCTTGCGAAGAAACCTCCCTATGCGGGTAACACGTGGATCATCCGCCAGTTTCATATTCTGTTGATATTTCTTCAAGAGTTCGGGATGTATGGCAAGATATTTATCTGCGTCGGGAATCATCGTGCGAAACTTTAAGCCGAAGAAACGGCGACCGTGCCGCCCGATGACCTCCCTGAAATGGAGGATTTTGCCACCATCATCGAGCTTGATATAAACTGCTATGATCAAAAATACCGGTATTAGCAGTACTATACCCGACACAGAAAGTGTAATATCAATGAGACGTTTAGTGAAGTGATAAAAAAACGAAGGTTCGCGAGCAACGCTCGTACTCACGCTTCGCAATGTTTGGCGAACTAAACCCTGTTCTGAATGTGACGGCGCGGTTGCAGTAACCTGTTCCATACTCATGCCTCTCAATCCTTAAGGATTAGTTTGATACTCGATAGCTTACCTATCTTCCCCCACTGCTTCAGTGTAGCCGATATGGATAGGATAATCAGTTGAGAACAGGTTGAGATAGGATGATAAATTCAGTAAATTGGTGAAGATTTCCCCAGACAGTAGAACTCCATTATCGGGAGCAGAGGAAATCATGCTTTTTTCCTTTCATCCCTGGTAGTCAACAACGTGGGCAAGGGCTAAAACCGCCTATCCGCCAGGGTTAAAACCACAGCGGCTTCGGCGGGTCCTTTTGTGTCACTCCTGGACAGCTTAGAGAACCGAGATAATCACCGGTCCCAGCCGAAATCCACGCCCAGGTAGTCGTACAGGCGCGCATTGTGCGGCCGGAAGTACTCGCTCAGGCGTTGACGCAGGGCCGGGTCCATCTTCGAAGAGTACGTGTTGGTGTTGAACTGTTCGTATGCGCCCTTGTTCGGCAGCGGCGCTGTCTCAGGCAACTGCAGAAAGGCCAGCACCTGCTTGAGGGTGCCAGCCGGATCAGCATAGAAATCCTCGCTCTTGAGGATCAGGAACTGCTCCCTGCCAAACAACTCCATCCAGGCCCGCAATTGCTCCACGTATATCCCTTTGGCGAGGTACGTGAGGTGTTTATATTTCTCGCTGTAGTAGCGCTCATCGGCCAGGATGCGCTCCCGCTCGCGCGCCGTCCGCTCCTCTTCCTCCTCGATGGCCTCCTCGAAGGACAGGCTTTCGTGCCCGAGCTTGACGGCATGAAAGTACTGCGAATAGGCGCGATCCACCGGGTTGCGCAGCAGGACGATCAGCCGGGCGCCGGGCAACACCTGCGCCACGCGCCCGGGCGCGTGCGGATGAAACAGGTAGGAGGGACTGGCCTCTCCTGTCACAAACGGCTGCTGGCGCACCCGCTGGCTATAGTACTTCCCCAGGCGCGTGGGAAAGTGGCCCCGGTACCAGCTC